>WNFI01003906.1_pt1 | contig 18863 bp, 15 predicted proteins | sample 5400471 | NCBI WGS metagenome assembly WNFI01 (sample SAMN13153348, study PRJNA577476) | soil metagenome | isolation source: 100 cm saprolite on Douglas fir-dominated hillslope | place: USA:California | collected 2013-09-17 | reverse complement strand
TGAGAAGCCCGAGTTCAGATGCCAGTCTCTGCCAATCGATTTCGGCGCTCATTGAAGGACGCTCCTGCTGTCCACGGTGCACCTTTCATTCTATGAACTTGAGGTTCTAGGAAAGGCCGGTTTGCTGAGCCTCCGAGAGGAATAACCAAAGGACCGCCGCAGCGATTTCACTTGACCAGCCGTGGAGCTCGAAAAAACGGGGATTTCGGCAACTTTACATTCTGATCCCGCCCCTAAGGCAGGCCATGGAAATGACAGAGTATGGAAAGCATGGAAAGCCATAAAGCCGGCTTTCCACCCTTCCCACACTCTTTGGAAATCCCTTCAGGATTCCCACATTGCCACGGCCTCGACGACGGATTAGGTGTTTAGGAGCAAAGGCAAAGACCAGCCACAATCTCAATTCAAGCCCTCAACTCCGCAAGGGACTTGTAACGGATGTCCCCGGTCCAAAGTGTAACGGATGTTCCGGTACACTCACCTCAGGAAGGCTTGATTTCCTTGCTGGGCGCGGAGCACATGAGATCGCACTTCGTTGTTGCTGTTGCAATGGGGCCGGCGTTGCGGGCAGGAACGAGGTCGTTACGAAACTCACTTCAGGAAACGGATTCGGCCTCTGCTCGGATAAGAACAGTGGCATGTAGGAGGTTGAAGCGCGACTCATGTATGGCCCAACTTAAGAATGGACATACGCTATCGCGCAGGACTTATTCGCTGAGATTCGATGTGGATCGGCCGTGTCTGATTACTTTTTGCGTAAATGACAGAAGTTGTTGGCGCACGGTCGCCAATATCTCCTGCGACAGTTCTTCATCATTGACAACGCGAGCCAGATTGATCCCCCCGATTGCGGCAGACAGAATGAGAATGGCCTGAGAGCGCCGCGAAACAGAATCCTTCTCCGGCAATCTGCTTTCAGAGAAGGACAGACTGCTCTTTACCCTCTGCGCCATAGCTCCCGTTCGTGACGGCGTAGCTCATCTCTGCACCCTTCCCCGTGTAGATGGCATATCCCAAGCCCGCCTCATACTTCGGAATCGGAGTATGCATCTGAGGCCTGAACATCTCATCAACAAGTCTGGCCGAAAGTATTCTGCGTCCTTTCCAGGAACCTCGATCTAACATCATCTGACAGTAGTGGCGAAGATCCTCTGCCGTAGAAAACACTCCGAACTCAGGAGCGGAGTATTTTTGATTGGGCCGGGTGACGTCCATCACATCTTTTACAAGCTGGCCTTTTTCGAGGTTGTACATCGTTGGAATACGGGCTGCTTTTGCTTTATCGATGAAAAAAGAGCTGTCGTGCATCTCCAGTGGTTGAAAGACGCGCTGCTGCATGAAGGTTTCGTAAGGCTGACCTGAAACTACTTCAATCACGCGACCAAGCACGGCAATTCCTGAGCTGCTGTATGCCCACTTTGTGCCAGGAGTAAAGTCTAGGGGCTGCTGGGCTACCAGAGCCACATCCTCGGCCAAGGTGTGATCGAAGGTGCGGGTAATGTTTTCCAGTTCCGGGGGCCTATCCTCTGCAATACCGGAAGAATGCATCATCATTTGGTGAATCGTGATGGGAACGTTCGTGGGCTGCGTTTGTCCCTTCACTTTAACATTCGTAAACTCTGGCAAGAGCTTGGAGAGCGGGTCGTCCAGCGCGAACTTCCCCTCGTCAATAAGGAGAAGAGCAGCGAATACGGTGAAGGGTTTGCTAATAGCAACGAATATCAAAAATTGCGTCTGTGCGCATGGGAATTTTCGTTGCGGAATCTGCAAATCCGGCAGCTTCGAGTGCAAGCACCTTGCCATGCTGGACAGCCATCATGACTGCGCCTTTTGTTAGACCGACGTCAACGACAAGATCGAGCTGCGAATGTACTCGTTGCTCCAGGGGAGTCCGGTGCTGGACGGAGGCGAATGCTCCGCGCACAACGGCTAGAGAGCAGGTGGTCGAAAATCGGGCGACGAAGCGATGACGATCCAAAAGAACCCCAACAAGACACTAATCTGTTCTTTCTTTTACGTCGATTGATAATTTGTTGCGGGCATCAACCCGGTGAATCGCCACATTGCGGTATCCCAGATAGGCCAACCGGCCTATTTGGGCCGGTTACTTCCGTTCTGCGCCTACCAGATCTTGAACACGGCATCGGTGTCCACCTCATATTGCGACTTCATGCCGCGAACATTGACGGAACCTCCTCCTGTTACCTAATGGGATTTGTCCGTGGGCTGTTTGTGCACCGATTGGGCAAGAACAATTCGGATGCTCTCGATGACCAACTCCGGATCATCTTTCTGTATGTAGTGCTTGCTGTGTGTCGCGATGACGAGTTTTCCTTCAGGTGAGCGCCTCGCAAGATCTTCTTGCATCTCATGCCAGACGGGCTCTGGAGGTATGCCCTTTTCAAGGACGATGAGAGGTTTCGAAAAATGCCAATCAAGATGTTCGTCAGGAGGGAGGAAACCCTGGGCGCTCATTACCTTCGTGTTTCTCCACTGTGGGTACTCGGATAGGGCCTCGGGCATGGCCTTCGCAAAACGCCATATCTGTTCCTCGTGAGAAGAATCAATGAGGACCATGGCTGAGACCTTGGAATCCTCTTGTTTATCGTATTTGCGGACATAAAGGCCTCCAATCGAGTGTCCAACCAAAATATATGGCGTCGGCACGTGAGCTGTTTCGAGCAAGGCTGCTAAGTCGTCAGCTATTTCAGCAGCAGACTGTGGCTCTTTGATGGCGCTGCTCTCGCCGAGGCCGGCCCGGTCGTAACTGCACACTCTAGCGAATGTAGCCACCTGCGGTTGCACTTTGTCCCAGATTTTCATAGTGCCTCCTCCTCCTGCCATGAGAATCACGGTTGGACCGGCAGATGGACCTTCACAACTGAGGAACAATTGATGGCCGTGAACAGGAACCAGCTCTTGTCCAAGCGAGAGAAGAGAACAGCCGCAAATGGCGGCCGCAACGAGAATGTCCTTTCCAGGAGATTTCATCTGCCCATACTAGCTCGGATGCGCCAGGTGAGCTGAAAGTGCTCGACCGCACACCGGCAATCACATACTTGGCTGACCGTAGAGCGACATCTCGCTTGCACCTCTTCTGAGAGCGTGAAAGCGGGGTTGCGGGCTTTTGGGGTGACTGAATCGTGATGAAAGGCAGTGTTCAGATAGAAGGTTTCCTGACACGATTGCTTCTTCCCTTAACTTTTTACTTGGTCTCTGCATCAATACCTTTGGTCGCCACAGCGCAAAGCGCGACGACAGCGAACGCGAAGCCGGAATTTGAGGTCGTTACGATCAAGCCGAGCGACCCCAACGTCTCACGCGGTACGTTCTTCACGATCAAGGGAAGCCATGTCATAGCGGCTAACACAGATCTAGACGACCTAGTCTCTCTTGCGTATCTCGAATGCGATCATCAATCCCCATCTATACGAGCGGAACAGGGTCGCGGTGACGCGCGGCAAGATCCTGCGCGTCGAAGGCACGCTCCAAAATCAGGACGGCGTTATCTCTGTGAAGGCATTAGCCGTTTGCGTGCTGGACCTCAGTGAGGTGGATGTGCGGTCCCACGACTTCCACTGACCGTCGCCTACTGAGAGTGCAGGTATGGCATGCCTTGACTCTCGGTCTTAAGTACGCAACGGGCGAAGACAAAGTCGCGAAGCTTTGACGGCGGCCTCGTGGCGGGAAATTCAAAATGCGGACGACTTTCCTCCGCACAACTCGACAGCATGGGTTAATGCCTTGACGAATCGTGGAGCGTACTCCGGCTCGACAGTGACAAAGTTGTTCGTAGGCCAGCATAGCTCGTGGATTTTAAATAGTTCGTGGTCTCCCGATAGCGAGAATGGGAAAGAGATAGTGATGGTAAGTATGCTATCGGTCGTGGCGACACATACATTAACTTGCTCTTTATTGGCATGGAACGTTCTTTTACCTAGGGAGCCAAACCATCCATAAGGCTCTTCCGCGCGAATGGTCTTGGGGTCGATATCACCAAGATTGAACTTCACTATTGAGTCATTACCCTTGTCGTTGCTGCGGTCTTCGCCTTCGTCAAAAATTGGATGACTGGTAGCCACGTAACGGCCACTTCGGTGCGAGTTAAACGTCCAAAAAGTCGCTTTACATCCCTCAAAGTCCAATGAATAGCGCTGATTGCGACAGCTATAATCAGCGCCATACTCAGAATTCGGTTGTTTGCTGGAGTCGAATTCGTTACAGAGTGAGTTTCCCGAGTTCTCAGCGAGGGTGTTCTTGATCCACTGTTCTGTATCGGCGAGCGACGGAGCACCGCTGGCGGCCTTCTGCTGCCCTAGCGCTGAATCGCCTGCTGCTTTCTCCGTCGTTCGGGTGTTCTGTCCCTCCGCAGTAACAGACATCACCATAACCAGAGCTACAAATAAGCGTTTCATTCCATCCTTCTTTCGGCGTTCACACACTCAGTTGCACCGCACTCTGAATCGGTGTGTTTGTCCGGTTGTGGTCGTATGCTCATACACGCCAATGGCGACAATGCCTTCATACTCGGTGTCAACCTTGTTAGCCTGTGCTCCATCTATCGGACACTTTGTCCACGCGGGGCAGCTACCGGCTTGAGCTGCAATAGCAAGGGAACTCAAAAGCACTCCGACACAAACTGCCTGCCGGACGAACTTAACTCTGTGAAACGCCATTCTCGCCTCCCCTTATTCGGCTGCTAGGGCACGCGCATCATCATAGTGGGCGCAGGGCACTCAACAAATACCACTGTTGGGGTGGACAAAGCGCATAAAGCTGCAATGGTCGAACCGCACTATCTGATGGGATTGCCAGTAGTGTCGGAGATCATCGACCCGAATCCGCCGCCCAATCTGGGGTCACTACACCAAACGTCAAAAATTGTACGGTAAGTCTCCGTTGCGCAAACCTGTTACCCAGGTAAAAGGCAATCGCAATAGGCCTTTGCAACTCAAAACGCTGGTATTTCGCGCGCGACCGTTGACATGCAAAAACCTTCGGTTTCGCAATCCGCTGTGGAGAAATACACTGTTGCTGTATGTCCATGCTGCGAGATCTCCGGCTTGCGCTTCGTCTGTTCTGGCACACCCCCTTGCTGACAGGTGTCGCTCTTCTGTCCATTGCGCTAAGCGTAGGTACGACCGCGGTGGTCTTCACCGCTATCAAAGCTGTGCTATTCAATCCGCTTCCCTATGCTCACCCCGAACAACTCGTCCAGATCAGGACTGACTTTGTTAAGTTTGAGCCATCTCATTCAGATTGGGCATTATGGAATGACGCTCAGGATATCACCCGCCGCACCCGCACGCTTGCGTCAGTAGGTGTGTACAGGAACGAGATTTTCAACCTGGCGGGCGACGCATCGACGACGCCAGAGGCCCTCTACGGACTCCGGGTATCGGCGAACCTTTTCCCAACCCTAGGCGTGACGCCCATGCTTGGGCGCAACATTCTTCCAGATGAAGACCAGCTTGGTCACTCGAATGAGATGATCCTCAGCTACGGGCTCTGGACTCGCCGCTTTAATGCCGAACCTAATGTGGTTGGCCGCAATGTCATTGTAAATGGGCACGACTGCCTCGTGATTGGAGTCATGCCACCGGAATTCAATTTCCCATTGCGGAGGGGCGCGGTTCATACCCCGTCGCCCTATGTGGAATTTTGGGCGCCGCTTCGTAGTGGTGGCAAGCCTGTTTCCGCGACGGAAGGGCTTGGATTGCTGGGAAGACTGCAGAAAGGCACTTCTCTGGCTGAGGCGCAGCAAGACCTTGCCACGATCAGTGCAGACCTTAGCCTAGAATTCCCGACCACAAACCGCGATCACACATTGAGGATGGGCTTGCTCCAGGACCGCACTCTAGGAAGCGCAAAAGATGCCCTGTGGTTTCTGATGGCCGCAGCAGGAATGTTTATGCTGATTGGCTGCGCGAATGTCGCGAATCTGCTGCTGGCCCGAGGCCTAGCCCGGCAGCGCGAAATTGCTATACGGCTGGCAATCGGCGCGAGTGGGGCGCGGATTGTTCGTCAGCTTCTCACAGAGAGTTGCGCACTGGCGACGCTTGGCGGCATCGCTGGCTACGCACTCACTGTCGCAGCCTCGAAGTTGCTACCGGCATTGGCTCCGGTAAGCATTCCGCGGCTTGCTGCGGCCCGCGCGGATTGGACAGTTTTGGTCTTTTGTTTGATCGTCACCCTAGTCAACGGTGTTGTATTCGGGATGGCGCCGGCACTCCGAGCCGGTTGGACGCGCGCGATTACGACTCAGGACTTTCGCATTCAAGGTAGTAGCACAGGCAGGCGCGACGGGTTTCGCGGCGCACTCGTGGGTGTCGAAGTCGCTCTTTCGTACACTCCCTGGGGTTGAGAGCGTTGGAACGATCGACGCACTTCCTTTCAGCGGCGAGAACCACGGTGGGTTGATCGGCGGAGGCCAAACAGGAGGGCTTGAGAAGCAGGACCAGGTACCTGCGGAGGTTGATGTTGTGAGTGCCGGGTATTTGCAAACCATGGGCGTCCGCCTAGCTGACGGTCGCTGGTTTAGCGAAGACGACATGAAAGACTCCAGTGATGCTGTCATCGTGAACGAGGTCGCAGCTCGGCGTTTGTGGGTGGGAACAAGCGCTGTCGGCAAGCGGATTTGTGTGGATTGCTCGCCCGATAAGCCGGGAAATTGGAAGCGCGTCGTCGGAATTGTGTCCAGCATCCGCCATGCGGCGATGGACGGCCCAGAGCAGGCGAGCGTCTATCTTTCCGCGAGCGCTCTGGAGAATGCGGCATTCCTCGTGGTAAGAAGTGATCGACCCAAGGGAGAAATGGAGAAGGCAATCCGGCGCGCCATCGCCGGCGTCGATCCGAATCAACCCGTTTTTCTCAGCGCTTCGATGAGAGAACTAATTTCCGATTCCCTGGCAGACCGCCGATTTATTATGGCGCTTCTAGCGGTCACTGGCTGCCTTGCGCTTGCGATGGCCATGGCCGGTGTCTACGGTGTAGCCACGTATACCACGACACGCAGAACGCAAGAGATTGGCGTGCGGATGGCACTAGGGGCCACTCCCCGCAACGTTCAAGCATTGGTTTTCCGGCAGGGATTTCTCACTGCTGCCGTAGGTTCGGCAATTGGACTCGGTCTAGCGCTGGTGCTGATTCGCGTGCTTCGCGGAGTGCTTTTGGGGCTTGATTCCCGAAATGCCGCTGACCTCTGGATCGAGGTGGGCTTGGTGCTATTTACCGCTGCACAATTTGTTTCTTTGAAAGGCCTCGCTCCGAACTCGCTAACAAACCTCGAGCGCTTCCGCGTCCGCACCGACAGTCACAACCGGGAGAACTGACACTTATGGAAGCGCCGAAGATGAAGATGACGACAGAGATACCCTCTACCATCCTTACGCCGGATACTGTAGAGACGCGGCTCGGCACCTTGAAGTTCACCGACGGTTTGCCGGACAAAGACACGGTCCAGAAGGTCTATGACAATCTCGACTTCATACGCGGGGTGGACGTGTTTCTGAACACGCTGTCGGCAGCTTCGCTGCAGGCCAACATCGAAGGTTTGAAAAGCGTGGGCGGCAACGCCCAGACCCCCGTCATTCACGAGCAACGGGTTGACGCCAAGACTCTGGTGCTCACGCCTAATGCCGAGACGGTTCAGCGCGCTGGCGTATTTCTATCTTTCATTTAAGGACAAAATTCTGAACTGAATGGAAGAAGACAGCACCGGAGCCACGACCGAAGTACGGACTAGCAGCCATCCGTTGCGATCTAATACGCCAGCGGAGCTATTGACTAGGATCAAACAGCCGTGGGAAACCCGGTTATACCTGGATAATGGAAGAGGATTTGAGAGACGGTAACACGTCCGCCACAGTCGATTAGCGATTTGTGGTGAGAGTCTGGTCTTCGATCTATGACTCGTCAGTCTGCGACCTTTGAGGCATATCTGAAGTGGCTAAGGGAACCGTAAAGTTTAGTCTGCGTCACCAAGCAGAGTACTAGGGGATGCGCACGCACTTCGGGCGGCTCCTATCAAGTCTGGGGCCGCCCTTCTTAACTAGAAGCGGATGGTCCGCATTCGTATCCGATACGCCGGACCTCGCGGAACGAAGCGGGGTAAACTTACTGCTGGCCGACGATCCACGCAGAATAGTCGGTTCAAAGGGATCAGCTGATTCCTGACGTGAGGGGTCTTGGCAATGAAAGCCACTGATTTTGAATATCGTCGTCAGACGTTGGTCCACCAATTCATTGTTGCCGCTGCCTTTCTCACCTACTCTGTGGACCGCGAAGACATTGTATGGCGATTCGTTAAGGACAGCTCGGCACCGAGAGGGTTTGAGCGCTTCTTTTTCATCGTCGCGACAGTATTCATTGCTGCTGGGGCCGCAATCTGTACATGGGCGCGCGTTTACCGTAGACCGGAGAGTGTGACTGACATGGAATCGTATCGTTATCTCCATCGATCACGGTATTTCGGAGACCTTCTCTATGCAATCGGGTTAGCTTCTCTCGTTCCTCTTTGGGGGTTCATCATTCTGGTGGCGGGCGAAACCCTTCGCGTCTTTCGTCTGGTACAGCGTGAGGATGCTCGGGCACGGAATCTCCTGCTGCACACGTTGCCCGCTGCTTCACCGCTCATACCTCCTACTGCGCAAAAATTTCATTCAAGGTTGGGAAAGGCCTTCCGGCAACAAGCAGTCAAATGGGGACTATTTCTGACAATGGTCGTCTTCGTGATCACACTCAAGGACAGACTTGCAGAGGTTCTTGCCGCAGCCAGTTTTCTTATCGGACTATTGCTTAATGCACCCATATTCAGCCGGGAACCGAGCACCGCTGAATGAACCCAGCACACCGCAAGGACGGCTTCACCTCCGTCCATTTGATTTATGAAAGATAGACACAGTTAGAATGCGGACAACTTCATCGATATCGCAACGGCGAATCGTGCTCTCCGCAATGACAATCACACTAGAGGTGATTTCTCAGTTGTTGATAGCAGGCCCGCGCTCATCGAGCCATTCAGATGGATCTGTGTCTTCGGCAAGTGGACGTATAAACCGGCTATAGGGAATACTGAAATTGCAAAGTCCGGGTTCGCCATCAAGTTGCCGAGATGCCGACTTTTCGTCCAAGTGGAAAGTCACTCACTGCAAATCAGTAAACACTACGGCGTTTTATCGCGACTTACATCAGATTCCAGAGGCTCAAGCCTGTTCAGGAGACTGATAACTGAATGAAACTGAGTGATCGATTGAAGCCAAGATCTTTGAGACTTTTGCAGCAGGGATCACGCCTGCCAAACCTGAGTTGCCTTTGATTAGAGCTCCGATCTTATCCATGCCTTCATCAAGTACGTCTTCTGGGTCGCCGAAATGTTTCCAGACGACTCCGAGAAGAAAAGGGCCTATACCGGCGTTTTCAAGTGCTTCTTCACTCGCTGCATCGGAGGGCAAGTATGCAAGTACAGGTGAGCCGCTGAAACCTGGGACCGTATGGCATTCGATCACAAAGGTGTCTTGAGACTTTTTAAAGCTATTGGTTTCCTTGAAAATCTTGGGTTGAGCAATCGAGCCAAAACGGGCTACGGGCCTCACTACGGACTGGCCGCTTAGGCCGACAAATCGACCTAGCATCGTCACCTCAGACCCTAGACCGAGATGATAGTTTTCAAGGTCAGTGAAGCCTCGCTCCCCGATAAATGAATGACAGTGCAACGCCACATCTAGGTCTACCGGATACACCGACAAGTCATCGCCGTCAGGATGATCGATCCAACGCGACCGACTAGTGACACAGAGATCGGGCACATCCGTGCCCATCTGATTCAACCGAATTACCGGATTCTGCAGTTTGTTAATGACGTGACGATTTGTGACGATGAACGTCTGCCACCCGCCTTCGACTTGTCTACCAACGAAGAACCCGGTGCCACCACCTTTCTGGTCTCCTAAGGCACTCGCCTTGTCCGGATAGATGAAAACGACCAGTTTGAGCCAGCTCCTTGGGATTCTCGGCATACGGTTTTCCTCATTTCATTCGCAATGGCCCTGAGGGCGGTCTACAAGATGATCATACGCAGAGGCCCTTATCTACAGTGATACTGGGAAGTCTTAGTGCTGTATCTGGAGCGCCCACACGCGAAAGTTCGAGTTTGAATGCGCTTTGGGAGGGCGCTTCTAATACAGCGACTTGAAGGAAGCCGCCCCCATGGAGGGCTATGTATTTTGAATAGGGCTGGGCGGGTGCGGAGGCTTGAGGAGGTCATGGTGCAGGGCATGATCCATCCGGCCGAGTGTGGAACAGATCTGCGAGAGGTCGCACAGCGGTGTCGGGCGGCGGCTATCACAAGCAATGGCAGAGAGGTTTCTGCCAGTTGAGACAAGGGATCTGCGTGCGCGCCGAGACACGTGCAGAGGCCGAGGATGAGAACGGTGGTTCATGCAGCGCACCGGTCAGTTTGGGGTGGGGAACGTGGCAGGAGTTGGGCGGCGGAGAGTCGTTCGACGACGCGCATGGTTCCGCCGCAGACCGGACAGCTCCAGAGTGAGTGAATCTGGTGGGTGGACGGTGAAGTCTCAGAATCAGTTGTCTTCTCTGCGCCGCCGAGCAGTTGGAAGCAGAGCGGCAGGAGTGAAGCGCGGTTGCGGTTGGCGAGGAAGCCGAAGTTGCGGATGCGCACGAAGCCGGGCGGCAGCAGGTGGAGCAGGAAGCGGCGCAGGAACTCCTCGACACCCAGGGTCATGAGCCTCTTTTTGTTGCCGTGGGCTGAGTCGCGCCAACGGAAGATAACGTTGTGCTTGGAGAGAGCAACCAGCCTGGAGTTCGAGATGGCGACGCGATGGGTGTATGCGCCGAGATAGCGCAGCACATGTTCCGGGCCGCCGAAGGGTCGTTTGGAGTAGACGACCCAGTCGTGGCGGAACAGCACTCGCAGCCAGGCACTGAAGGCGCGCGGCTGGGCCAGAGGTACCAAGCTGCCATGGAACTGGAGTTCATCTCTCTGGAAGGCGTTGCGCAGCCCGGCGACGAACTTGCCGCGGAAGACGCGGCTGAGCAGTAGAAAGCCCGAGCAAGAAGGCCGCAGATTCGGCTTCTTCACTCGGGCTGCACTATGAAGCGATTTCATGTTTGCACCTCCATCCGACTTGAATCTCGTCGGGTATGGCGCAAACCTACGGCTGCTTGTCGCTTGAAGTCCAATGACTTTCGCGTTGGCGCTTATGCGTAGCGCTCATAACGGGATACCAACTGCAAGGAGTCAGAGACGTTTTGGGTCGTGCTCTACTTCCGAGTTGCCGACCAACCATCCAGAACCCGGCAATTTCTGTACTTGGGTGAGTAGGTAGGTCAGGCATATCGGTGGGTTGAAAAGAGGCTCTTGTTACGAGGCGGCGCCGATTCGTTGCGAAGCCCTTACGTGGTAGAACGGGACGAGCAAAAGCTTCGCAGCCGCCGAACTCGGTCGGGCGTTTATTTCGTTAGCAGTCGAGAGCGCAGTTCTTCCAGGTCGCTGTCGGAGACACCGAGTGCCTGACGGCGATAGTTGTCAAATGACCCATATTGGGCAGAGATGGAGCGGAGGGTGCTCTCCAGATATTCAGGACCTGCAGCGAACATGGCTTTTCTTTGTTCGGGAGTGAGGTGGGTCAGCATTTTGCTAATATTCGCTGTCGCTTGCCGGGTTGGGTCGGGTTGTCCATCGACCTCGAAAATGTAGTGGTCGGTCAATGCATAGTCCGCGACCACGGTGCGCTCCGGCACTCCGAGCGCAAGCAACAACAGAGCGCTGAAGACACCTGTGCGATCCCTGCCTGCGGTGCAATGGTAAAGCAGTGGCAGATGGTCTTGCTTCAACTGCGCAAAGACCTGGGAATACTCTGGAGCCGATGCGAAAGCAAAATTGGCATAGGTCTTCCTCATCCAGTCTGTCAGTTGAGCTGGAGCAGGGTTCGTTGCGAGAAGCGCTTGCAACGAAGCTGTCGCATCCTTGTTCCCATCGGTTCCGATGGGCAGGCTAATCCTTTTTGCGGGCGAATCATCGATCCATCTCTCCGGTGCCTCTGTGTTTTCCTGCCTTGTACGAAAGTCGCAAACGACGTGGATGCCGAGTTGGTTAAGGTAGGCGAAATCGGCGGGAGTCAAGTAAGTAAGAACGCCCGAACGATAAATCTTCCCCCACTGCACAAAATGTCCATCCGCTGTTTCGTATCCGCCAAGGTCGCGAAAGTTGGGCGTGCCCTCAAGCGGCAGCCGTCGAATCGATACCTCGCGCTGCTCGCCGTGGTCTGGCTTCAGGAAGAAGTAGATTCGCTCGCCGGCTTTTCCGGCAATTACGGTAATTTGTGTGGCAGATGTCTCTTGAACGAGATGCATCCCCTTCGCCCCGGAAGGATCGGTGCTCGAGTAGATCTGAACCTTGTGGGAGTCTCCGGTGAGAGAGAAGGAGAGTCTGTATTGAGTTGAAGCCACCTGGATGCAGGACAGATCGGTAACTGCGGCATGAGCGAGAGCGGAAGCGGCCATCAACCATGCGAAAGCAATTTTCGTGAACATGTGGTTTCCTTTTATTCCTTACGGATCGGGTTCGGATGGGGTGTCGAATAAGGATCAAAGGCGTCTAGAAGCTGAGGCGAAGACTGGCCTGGATCTGGCGCGGAGTATTGATCTGATTCAGGAAGATCTGCCCGAAGCTCGACGAGCTGATGCTCGCGTTCGGTCCTGCGAACTGGACGCGATTGAAGACGTCGAAAAATTCCATGCGGAAATCCAGTGCGACAGCCTCCTTGATCGGGATGTGTTTCGCCACGAGCATGTCCCAGTTGTTCGTGCCTGGACTGCGTACACCGGCCAAATACCGCGGTGCGTTGCCGAACTGAAACGCTGGTGTCTGGGTAAAGGCTTTGGGGTTGAAGTACAAGCCGCCATTCTTGATCTGTCGCCCTCCGGGTACGCTGGTCGAAACTCCGGGCGCTACATCCGGACGCATCACCGTACCGCCCCCAAAGGAGTTGGAGTTGTTCGGTGAGGTCACCTGCACCGGCAAACCACCGTCATACGTGTAGAAGGTGCCCAGACTCCACCCCCCAACCGTCTGGGAGAGTAGTCCATGGTTGAGATACGGCTTGCCGCGTCCGAAGGGCAATTCGTATTGCCCGCTAAGGCGGACGACATTCGCGAGGTCCTGTTGGGAGATAGACCGGTCGCAGGAAGGGCAGTTGTTGTCCTGGAACTGATTGGAGACCAGGTAATCGCCAACGTTATCGAGCATCTTGCTGTGCGTGTAGGCGAAGAGAAGCGCGAACCCCTGGGAAAAGCGGCGCTCGACGGAGAGTTGAAGCGCGTTGTAGTTGGACGCTCCGGCTCCGAGCAGGAATGACGTGACATTCTGGAACTGCGGATAAGGACGCAATAACTGACCATATTGAACGGTTTTGGCGCTGAGCGGAGAGGTGGGATTGGTAATCACCCCGTAGAAGGGATTCGGGACCGTCGCCGTCAGTGCCGTGCCCAGAGATAGGTCGCTGTCAGGCAGTTGGTTGTAGTTGAAAGGAACATACAGATGCAGGCCATTATTGCCCACGTAACCTACGGTAACGACGATCTCTTTCGGCAACTCTCGCTGTACGTCAAAAGACCACTGCTCGCTGTAGCTGATCTCCTGCTGGCGCGGATATCCCTCGATGGATAGACCGGCATTGGTGTTCAGACCAAGTGTGTTTCCTGACGGTTGAGTGAGGCCCGAGGGGAACGGATTGTCCATGTTGAACTGCGGAGTCACGCCATTGGCCTGTGCCGGATTGGACGTTGTCACCGCCGAATAGCCCTGGGAGGTGGCCGATCCGAGGTTCACGGCGGCAGGAGCGTGAAAGACACCAAAGCCGCCACGAACGACCGTCTTGTCGTTCCAGCGATAGGCGAAGCCGACGCGCGGATCGAAGTTCTTGTAACGGGCATCCTGCAGCCGTGAGCCTGTACCGTTCGTCCCGACAAATCCTGGACCACCCCTCAGATTTCCGAGGGACGTTACCTGAGAGTTCAGGGGCGAGGGCGAGGTGAGGTCGAGATACTGGAACTGGTTATGCTTTTCCGTTTCGGGCATCTCGATGCTGGAGCGCACCCCATAGGTGACGGTGAGTTTGGGTGTCGCGTGGTACTCGTCCTGCGCGAACAAGGCATAGTAAGGATGGCCAACGTGGAATCCGGGAACGATGCCACTGGTCACTTTGCCAGTTCCCAATAGCAGATCGGCGACTCCGCTGCCGGAATCGCCGATGGCAGACTGCGGATCTGGGCCACCGGTGAAGTTGCTGATTGCCGTGACCGAGACCAACTGGTTGATGTGGTAATCCTCGGTGAGGTAGCGATAATCGACGCCGAACTTAAGAGAGTGCTTGCCCTTGAGTTTGGAGAGGGCCGCGGCGTATTGATAGGTGGTTCCGGCGTCGGCCTCGAGACCGGAGCGTATTGGGAATGCGGTTCGATTCCTGGTGAGCATACACGAAATGGTGCTCGAAGACGGTGTCGGAAGTTAGCACCCAGGTGTGGTCGAGCATGATGTTTTCGCCCGGGAGACGCTGGTGGTTGGGCGTCGGTGACAGGCTGTTCTCGTAGGGGTCGCCGTTATAATTGAATCGCTCGAACCAGTCGTAGTGACCGAAGATCGAGTGCTTATCGTTGAATCTGTGATCGACTCTCACATTGAGAGTATTTTGGTCGCTGGTGGTCGGCGCATTGGAGAAGAAATTGTTCACCGAACTTTGCCCCTGTCCGGGCTGATTCGCCATCGGGTAGCTGTTGATCAGCGCCTTGCCAACAGGATCGAGGTTTGGAATCCTGTTTCCTGCAAACGGGGAGCGGCAATACACCGTACTGCCGGGTGCTACTGGAGTCGAGGTGCAAACCGTACTGCCGGCCGGTTGAAGAGTCGCGGTGCTGGGATCGTAGATCACAATCAGGTTGCCATTGGCATCGAAGGTCCTGGAAAAATCACCTTGGCGTTCAAGCGCAGTTGGCACCGTATAGGTGTTGTTGCCAGCCTGGCTTTGCCGTAGCCCCTCGTAGGTCGTGTAGAAGAAGGTACGGTGGTTGCTATCGTGATAATGAGGGGGAAATGCAATGGGTCCACCGGCAGCAAAGCCGAACTGGTTGCGCTGAAAGTGCGGTTTCGCCAGGCCTGCGAAATCCGAGTTGAAGCTGTTGGCATCAAGCGCGCTGTTGCGCAGGTACTCAAAGACGCTTCCATGAAGCCGGTCACCGCCGGACTTGGTTGCGAAGGTAACGATGCCGCCGCTGGTACGTCCCCACTCAGGCGCATAGGCAGTCGTCAGAACCTTGAACTCCTGAATCGAGTCGACCTGAGGCACCGCAGCAACGGCGTTGAAGTCATAGAGAGTCGTGTTCGCCCCGCCGTCGAGCAGGCTCTCCGTGGTCGCCAGCTTGCCGCCATTGATACGGAATGTATTCGTGTATGCCTCGCTCTGATCGTTGTTGCCGGACTCGGCGCTGTAGGCAGTGACGCCCTGCGCGAAGTTAACTAGTTGCAAAGGGTTCCGGATATTGAGCGGGGTGTTCTGCACAAATTTGCTTTCGATCACGTTGCCGCGATCCGGGTGGTCAACGACCAGCTCGGGTGCCGTTGCCTCGACCATCACAGTCTGTGACGTCTGAACGGGGCGAAGCACGACGTCGATAGTCCTGGCTCCCCCCACCTCCAACCGGATGCCCGTCACCGTGGACGCGGCGAAGGTGTCGCCCTTCGCGCGTAAGGTATAAGAACCCGGCTCTATCGGAGGCGACAGGTAGTAGCCGTCGCCATTTGTTAATACTGACGTAACAATTCCTGTCGCGCCGTTCTGTATCTCGACAGTTGCCTTGGATACCGCAGCCCCACCGGAGTCAGTGATATGCCCGTTCACCGTGCTGCTTTGTGCGCGAGCAAGTGTCAGCCCCAGGAAAAAAGTCAGTAAGAATCCTGCCAGGAGATTCCTGGTCTGTCTTCTCCGATGATGGCGAGGAATAAGGCGCTTCAAAAATTGGCTCATGCTCCGTGTATAGCGCTGCGCGGCTTAGTGCGAGCCGTATCACGACGATACTTTGACGTTACAACCCCTATGTAACCCCGGCGGGATTTCATTCTTGTGTAATATTTGACAGGTATCGTCGTTCTTGAATGACAGCCAATCGCGTCGAAGTTCAAGCACAGCTTGAACGAATTCTGGCTTCGTCGACTTTCTTAACGTCTGCTCGATCCGCTCAGTTTCTCCGGTTTTGCGTTGAGCAAAGCCTCGAGGGCAACCACGACCAGATCAAGGAATCGACGGTTGCAATTGAAGTATTTGGTCGGAACCCAAGTTACGACTCGAAGGTTGACCCGATCGTGCGGGTGCAGGCGAAACGTCTTCGCGATAAACTGGAGCACTACTATAGCGCCCAGGGTATTGATGATCCGATTCGAATTACCATTCCAAAGGGGACCTACATCCCCCAGGCGGTCAAGAATCTTCCTAGAGGAAAGCGAGACTTCTCCGACTGGCCAGTCTCCACCGGCAAGCAAGTTCCACCACCTTCTCGGGAGCACAAAGACAGCCGATGGTTTTGGTTATCGGGGGCGGCAGCTTTGGCGCTGCTCACTGGCCTCATCATGACTTTCCTTGGCGCAACTTCCCATGCGCCTTCGTTGCGATTCAGGCCGGCGGGCGAGCCTGTTCCCTTCAATGCCAATCCCGGGTTGGAACGGGACCCTGTATGGTCGCCCGATGGAAAGACACTGGCTTTTACATGGGACGGGGGCTCGCAGGCTCCGCCAAGAATTTACTTGCAAACAGTGGGGCAGCCCCAGCCATATCGCCTTACGCGAGGCGCTCAACTGGAATACCGTCCTGTATGGTCGCCCGACGGGAAAGAAATCGCTTTCATCCGCTATGTAGACGCCGGTCACTTCGAGGTCTTGCGAGTTTCCCGCGAGGGCGGACTGGAACAGAGAATCGGGATATTCTCTTATTACTGGCCGGTTCCGCAAGATGCTCCTGCACTCGACTGGTCTCCCGACGGGAGATCCCTGCTCGTCGCCGAACAGTCTTCCGCACTGTCCCCGGTGCGGCTCCTGATCGTTACATCGGTGACCGGAGAACGGCGAGCGCTGACAAATCCGCCTTCCGGAACCACTGGCGATCTTGAAGGTAAATTTTCACCCGACGGCTCTCTCGTTGCCTTTCATCGTGGAGGCTTCGGGGATCTCTATCTTGTTCCTGTTGCCGGAGAAGCGGCGAGCCCGGCGCGCAGCCTCACGAACACTAACACCGGAATACGCGGGGTCTCGTGGAGCAGAGACGGTAAACATATCCTTTTCGGCAGTCATCACGATAGTGCAAGTTGGGGTATCTGGCAGGTGGATGCAGATGGAAAGAACCTTGCGCCGTTGCTCGGCGGCGGCTTCGATGCGACATCGCCTGCCGTTTCCCCGGATGGGAGGCAGCTCGCAGTGGAACACGATGATCACGTCACTAATCTCACTGCAATACCCCTGGATCGAGAGGGAGTATCTCACCTGCTCGCTCCGTCAAGCCGACAAGACTATAGTCCGGTCTTCTCCCCTGACGGGAAAAGACTCGCTTTCGTAAGCAACCGCAGCGGTCCTACGGAACTCTGGCTGGTCAACGCGGATGGCACCGGAACGAAACAGCTGACGCAGATTAATGGAGCTGGATTTCCCATAAATCCATCCTGGTCCCCGGATGGGAAAAAAATCATCTTTGCCCTTCGCAGGAATGGCGCGACAAACCTCGCAGTCAGTGACATACAAAGCGGAGAGATTCAGCAGCTGACCTTCAGCCGCAACCGCTTTCTTAGTCCCGTTTACAGTGCAGACGGTCAATCCATCTACTACATCTCGAATGCGGGTGGCGTTGGGCGCGTGTGGCGCATGGACGCAGACCAGGGTGGCCGCACAGTACAGACGTACTGGGATGTCGCCTGGATATTTCAGGAATCCACGGATCGAAAGGCGATCTTCTATAGAGAATCCGCGCCGGAGATGCATATCGTGCAGCGCGACCTGGCGACCGGGGCATCGCGAAGCATCTTCCATTCGGATAAGCAGCTCTCTGCTTTTCAGGATCTATGCGTTCATCGCAATAAGCTGTATCTTATGCTCTCCTCCGTAGGGGAACCGACCCGATCCGACCTGGTTGCCATCGATATCGAATCAGGCGCTACCCAACTCCTGAAGAAATTTACCTGGGCTTCGTCCGGTTTGGAGTCCGGCTGCACAGTCTCGCCGGATGGCCGCACTCTCTTGCTCACAACAATGCAGCATGAGAACACCAACGTTTATCTCACGCAACTGACGCAGCAGTGATACACGCCAACATCTCGCGGACTCAACGATAGAAATACTTGCAGACTGAGCGATCTGAATCGCATCCTGGAGAAGGTGCCGGGTCCAGATGTACCATCGATGACAGTAAACGCACATTCGAAGACCTCAAAGAAAGATGGGTATAAAGACCAGAGTTCTCGGAAAGAATGGCCCCTTCGTCTCGGCGTTGGGACTGGGTTGTATGAGGAGAAAAAGGGGCAGTACGAGTTTCCTGAGGTCGAGAAAGCTCTGCCGGACTGTATTCGGTTGAGTTTGCAAAAGGACAACCACGATCGTTGGAATCTCGGCGCGCGTCGTCTCCTGCGTAAATACAGCAATGGTCGCTATCGTTCGTGGATCGGCCGCCTGCGCCGACTTCAGCAGCTCTCACGGATCCGCGTTCGGCCATCTCGCAGTTTCATCGAAGAGGGTACCTACGATAGCTCGCCGTTGCCGTCTCTGCTGGTGGCGTTCAAGGAGCGAGATGCCATTACGGCCTGCTTTGATG
>WNFI01663390.1_pt1 | contig 18865 bp, 19 predicted proteins | sample 5400471 | NCBI WGS metagenome assembly WNFI01 (sample SAMN13153348, study PRJNA577476) | soil metagenome | isolation source: 100 cm saprolite on Douglas fir-dominated hillslope | place: USA:California | collected 2013-09-17 | reverse complement strand
TTGCTTGAACTCCACGCGCCGTGTCCCGCCCGTATGGCTGATGGGACTCTCCAATACCACCCTGGGGTTCAGCAACGGAATTATCTTTTTCGTCATGCCGCAACTTATGGCGGCGGCGCACGTGCCCGAGGCGAAGATCGCTGCCATCACCGCGCTCGCTAGCACTCCTGGCTTCTGGTCTGTATTTTTCGCTCCCATGCTCGACGTGCGCTTCAGCCGTCGGTGGTACGCAACGGTTCTCGCCGCGCTGTCCGGCACCGCTGCGGCTGCGGCCGTACTCAGCCTGCGTCACCTTCTGGTGCTTCAGATCGCCCTGGTCATCGGCGGCGCTGCCGCTGGCCTTTCCAGCTCCGCCCTCGGCGGCTGGCTTTCCAACATAACGCCGAACGAGCACAAGAACCCACTGAGCAAGTGGGTGAATATCGCGATATTCAGTGGAACTGGCCTTCTCTCTGCAGCCGGCGGCGAGTTCGTGCGAAGACTGCCAGTGATCCCAGCCGCAATTCTGATCGGGACGATCGTCTTTCTTCCTGCCACGATCTTCCTTCTCATTCCCGCGCCTGGACCGGACCGCCGTCTGGCAGGCGAGAGTTTTGCGCAGTTCAATCGTGAAGTGCTCGCATTGCTGCGCCGCCGCGAAGTGATCATCGTACTGCTGTTGTTCCTCTCGCCCTGCGGTACCTTCGTTCTGCCCTACCTGCTCGGCGGCCTCGGCGCGGACTTCCATGCCTCCCCACGCGCCGTCAGCCTCGCCGGGGGAGCCGGCGCATTGATCCCGGGCCTGCTCGGATGCTCCCTGTTTCCTGTGATCGCCCGGCGTCTGCGGTTGCGGTCGTTCTACTTTGCCAACGGAATTATTGGTTGCATCTTCACGCTGAGCCTCGTCATCTTGCCGCACACGACATTCACATTCACTCTGGCCCTCGTCGGTGAATACCTCTTTCAGGCTCTTTCGCCATCCAGATTGGCATCGTTTTCGAAGCCATCGGCCCCGACAACCCGCTGGCTGCCACCACCTTCGCCTTCCTCACCGCTGCCACGAACATCCCCGTGACGTACCTCACGTTCATCGACGGCCGCGCTCCGGTCAAAGAATCAAGCAGACTGCCCACACGCACTGGCTTCAAGCTCGAAGCCCGTAGCTCGCAGCTTCACTGCACACTCCCGCCGTACATCACCTTCGGTAATCTACTGTGGCTAGTCCTTTCGTGCGATTGTTCAATTGCGGGAAGCCGCACCAACCGCGGAAATCTGGCCCACTCCCATTTCCACCGCGGAACTCTTGCGAGGTTCATTCATGCTGCAGTCTCCGGAACCGAAGTATTCTCCAACGACCCCCACCAACAGTTACGTCCCCGTGAAGACGGCGGCCCCGACGATGGAGCAGGCGACCATCGGGAAAACTCTCGTCATTAAAGGTGAAGTGAGCGGATCGGAAGCGCTGTTTGTCGACGGCCGCATCGAAGGCTCGGTGAGCTTTCCCGATAGCCGCGTGACCATCGGACGCAACGGAAACGTCGCGGCCAGCGTGCACGCCAAAGAACTTGTCATTATGGGTAAGGTTGAGGGCAACGTCGAGTGCTCCGACCGGCTGGACATCCGCGCCGAAGGTTCGCTCACTGGCGATGTGATCACGCAACGCATCAGCGTGGAAGAAGGCGCGATCATGAAGGGCGGAATCGAAGTGCGCACTCCTGAAAAGAAGTCGCAGCAGAATCAGGCCAAGCCGGAGCCGCCGAAGGCGATGGGCGCGACTGCGGGCGCGTAAACGAGAATCTGGAACTAACCAAAAAGAAGGGACAGGCAATGTGCCTGTCCCTTTTTACTTGGTATCGCTTTGTAGAGACGGGGCTTGCCCGGTCTCCTTTTGCAGTCGGTGACGCCGCTGCCGGCGTAGAGACGCGGCAAGCCGCGTCTCTACGGGTTATTTGTCGTTATTCCTTCGGCTTGAAATCCAGCGAAGCGGAGTTCATGCAATAGCGCTGTCCGGTGGGCTTGGGGCCGTCGGGGAAGACGTGTCCCAGATGGGCGTCGCAGCGGGCGCAGCGGGCTTCGGTGCGGGTCATGCCGTAGGCGCGGTCGGTGTGCTCGCTCACATTTTGCGGGTCGGTTGGAGCGTAAAAACTCGGCCATCCGGTGCCGGAATCGAACTTGGTTTCGGACTCGAACAGCGGCGCTCCACAACCTACGCAGTAGTAGGTCCCGCCTTCGTGGTTATCCCAGTACTTGCCGGTAAAGGCGCGCTCGGTGCCAGCTTCCCGCGCGACGTGGTACTGCTCGGGGGTCAACTGCTGGCGCCATTCGGCTTCGGTCTTCTTAACCTTCTCTGCCAGTTCTTCAGACATATCTTTCTCCTCCCATAGGATGCGGCAACGCGGGAAAAGTGGCAAGCCGCCGGCTAGAGACGCGGCTTTTGCCGGGGCTCCGGTGGCACCGCCTTACCTACCGCGACTGCGTTGCCTTCCGCAGCGTGAGTCCACACTTTTCCAAAGCGGAACTGGCTTGCCGCTGCTGTGGAGAGCTGCAAATCGAGAAGCGGCTGGTGGATGCACTCGAAGAATTGCGCACTCTGGCTGGAAAACCGATCGTCGTTCACGATGCCTATCGCTGCGCCCGCCACAACCAGGAAGTCGGGGGTGTGACCGACAGTGAGCACACGCGTGGGATGGCCGCGGATGTCGATATCCCGGGGCTATCGTTGCAGCAAATGTACGAGCTTGCAATGCAGGTGCCGGATTTCGTCGAAGGCGGCATTGGGGTTTACGACAGTGGGTTCGTGCATGTGGATGTGCGTCTGCATTGCACTCGCTGGGCTCGCGTGAAGGGGCAGTATGTGGGTCTTCACCATCTCGTGCGCGAGCCGATGTTGCTCGCAAAGGTGGAAACGGGATCGGCTTCGGGATAGCTGTAAATCCAAAAAGAAACATCCACCACGGAGGCACGGAGAAAACCAGACTCCTGTTTTGGATTTTCTCCGTGTCTCCGTGCCTCCGTGGTGATGTTTCGGTTTAGCGAGAAGCGTCCATCGGCCCAAAAGCCTTGCCCAGAGCCGGAAGTGGTGGCAATGTGTGAAGCTGACAAACTTACTCCGGTAACGCTGGTTGCGTTACTCATAATGTGCAGAGCCTTGCACCCGGCCTGGGGCGGGCGACCTGACAACCAGCGATAACTTCTTCTTCAGCTTGCACTTACCAGCTATCCCCCAGATGGATTCCCAGGTGCACTTGAGGAAGTAGCCCAGAGCATCGGGGCGCCTGGGGGCACCTTGACCGTTATTTATACCGCTCAAACCGCAGATCCTCAGCCAAAAACGCGGGGCGCACTGCTGCCCCTCCTGGTGGTTTTGTTTCTGATCTCGTACGGGATCCTGACCCTACTCGTGGTCGAGCAGGGCAAGACGATCGAAGCGCAACGGAGTCTGCTGCGGGAGATGCTCAAGGACAGCCAGCAGTTGGCCATGCTGAAGGACAAGCTGGCGCGCGAGGTTCCGGTGCAGGCGCGCGACAAGGCGGCCGCATCGACCGAACAGAAGCAGGCCGTTTCTGGAACTTCGCCCAGCGCCACGCCGAAGGCTCCCGGCAAGGAAACCAAGCGCCAGGGGAAATCGGCGCAGATCAAGAAAGAAGCTCCAGAAAAACCGGCGGCGGACTTGCAGGACGTACGGCGCTCCACGCGGGTTATTTAAACTTTTCGGTTCTGTGTGAACAACGGCTCGTGGTAGGGCCGTGAAAGAGAGAGAGACCCTAATGAAGGCCCTGACCCTCGCCTTGCTGTTGTCTCTTCCCGTCCCCAGGTTTACGCCCCCGGCGAAGCCCTCTCCCGTCCCTATCCGGCAGGAGGCTCGTAAAGGCGGGCGCTGGCACATGGCGGCCAACGGACACGCGGTCTACTGCTACGGACCGGTGATGACCATGCCCCAGCTAGAAGGCGGCCTGCTGCGGGTCGCGACTTTTTGCCGTGGCGATCTGGCCATGGTTCCCCTGAAGGACTAGCTCTAATTGGGTGGGACCAAAGAAAATGCCACGCGGCTACAAGACTCAGCATCAGGCCGAAGTATCGACGCTACTATCGTTTGATAGTATTTGCTCCGGTCCGCGCAAATCCCTTGACAGTGGCCGGAAGTGCGGACAAAATAATCGCCAGTGTTTTGTTGCCCCCTTAATTCCCCCCCGGAAACCCCTCCGGTAACGGGGAAGGACCCGTTAAGCACGTAAATCGAATCAACTCTCTCAGGAGGAAGCAGTGAGCAAATTCCAGAAGTTCGTAGTGGCCTCTCTCTGTCTGACGCTGCTGGTGAGCGTGAGCTTTGCGCAAAAACTTGTCCAGCTGAAACCGGTCGCGGGAGACTCCGCGTACATCAAGGGCGGCAAGCCGATGTTCGCTACCATCCCACGCGCCAGCAATGTCCCGGCAACCGACCAACCCGACGTCCAGGTCCCAATCTGGAGCAGCACGTTCACCTTCAGCGGAACGACCTACACGTATCACATGGTGGGCACCAACCCGGCCTCGGGTTCGGCGACTTCCAATATCCCGCTGGTGATTATTCCTCTGAAGTTCAAGTTCAGCGATGGAACAAGTCTTTCCGCTGCGCAGACGGTGTGCGGGGACACGAAGAACACCAAGGTCCGCGTAAAGAACTCGCCCATCATCAAGAATGCGGCGTTCACGCCGGGCGGAACGAACGTCGGCACAACGCAATACATCGACGCGTTCCAGCGCGCTAATTTCTGGAATTTCGTGGGCACCAGCGCGCCTAATTACCACGTGCTGCTGAGCCCGGTCACGTTCAAACCCGTGCAGATCATCAACGTAGGGGGGAACGGCCATACCGTAGCGGGACCCTGCGCCCGAATCGGCGAAGTTGACATCAACTTCTTCGACAACATCGCCATGAACCTGCTTACGAGCTTGAGCATTCCGGCGAACACTTTACCTCTGTTCCTCGACTACAACACGTTCCTGACCTCGGGCGGCTGCTGCATCCTGGGCTATCACAGCACGAACAACGCCGGTACGCAGGCCTACGCGGTGGCGGCCTATAGCGATCCCGGAATCTTCAGTGTTCCGATTGAGGATATTCACGCTCTCAGCCACGAAATTGGCGAATGGATGGACGATCCGCTCATCCCGAGCCAGAACATCGTTCCGGCGTGGGGCCATGTCGGACAGGTCGGCGGCTGCCAGGGCAATCTGGAAGATGGGGACCCGGTCACCGGTAATGCGTTTACCGTAACGCTGAACGGGTTCACTTACCATCCGGAGGATCTGGTGTTCCTCCCCTGGTTTGCGCGCATTACACCGTCAACCTCGGTGAACGGCTGGTTCACATTCCTGAACGGATTTTCCGCGCCACAGCCGGTTTGCCACTAGAAACGGATGTTTGTTGACTTACGGGGCTGCGCGAGCAGCCCCGTTTTTTTTCCGTTACTCAGGAAGTTTTTCCTGCTGTCGCGGCCTTTTGCACCTTGCCGCGAATGAAGGCGTAGGGCAGGGCCGGAAGCGAATTGAAGTCCGCGGTTTTCTTGAGGTAGTCCTGCGCTTTGGCCTTATCGCCCTTCGCCTGATAGGCCTGGCTCAAGCGATAAAGGTTGCGCGGGTCCTGTTCGTTCGCCTGTTCCAGTTCGGTGATTGCGGTGTCGTAATCTTTTTCCGCCAGCGATCGCTTGCGAAAGCGTGGAGGACTCGATCAACTGTAGGGACAGATCAAACTGCTGCTGCGCCACGTCGTAGCGCTGCATCTCCGCGATGATGTTTCCCCTGGCTTGCAGATCGGCGGACATGGCAGCGACGTCATCTTTCTTCTCGGCGACGGCGTACTCCTGATCCATATGCTGGACCGCTTTGTCGAGTTTGCCGCCGTCCACGGCGACGACCGCCATGCCGAAGTAGGCGGTACGCAGTTCGCCGTCATTGCGGGCCTGTGCCGCCATCTTCTGGAGCTCGGCGGCAGCATCGTCGTGCTTCCCCTTGTACATGAGATCGGCGGCGATGCCGAAGTGAGACGGCATGAAGTGGGGGTCCACGCTCAAAGCCTTGCGGTACTGCGCGATCGAGTCGTCAAAGCGGCCCATCTTGAGCAATAGTTCGGCGTAGGAATCGTAGGGGTTGGGATCGTTGGGGATCAGTTCGATGTATTTCCTGAAGGCTTGCTCCGCCTCCTGGTAGTTCGCCTGTTGGCGGTAGGAATAGCCGAGAATGTTGTAGACCGGCGAAAAATTGGGGGCGATCACAGTGGCTTTCTTGTAGTGCGCGATGGCCTGCTCGTACTCCTGCTGGCCAAAGTAATAATTGCCAAGATTAAAGAGGGCGCGTTCGTCGTTAGGGTATGCGGCCAGGAGCCGGTCGAGATACTCCTTCTGCTTGACCACTTCTCCGTTGGCCGCAGCTTCGTTGATCAGAATGAGGAGCCGCTCCCCTTCCGAAACTTTGGGCGCGAGTGCCACAGCCTTGTTCAGGTGCTCGAAGAAATCCTTGGCGGTTGGAGCGCTGTTGGCGCGCGCCAGTTCAGCGGAAGCAAATTCGGGATCGAGCGCGAGGGCCTTGTCAAAATACGCGATCGATTCCTGGCCTTTCAGCTTGTCGGCGAGATCCTGGCCGAGGAGGAATTCTTTTCTGGCTTCGTCGGAGGTGGTGGTGATGGAAATCTTGCCGTCGGCAGAGGCTGCGGAGGCGGACTGGGTAGGGTTCTCTGATTTGTTGCAGGCCAGCAATGCAATCGAGCTGACTGTGAGGATCGCCGAGAGAGTCAGACGCATCGTCTTCCCTGGAATCATGGTGGTTCTCCTTGATAATTAGGCAGTTCTCCGCCACTTCGGCAGACTAGGCAGCAGTGACGCACTATGTTGTCTGGAGCTGGAACGATGAGTGCCCGTAGCTTCTAGACGTTGGGCACGTAGTTTCGATAGCAAAGGCAGGCGCAATGCGTTCTATAACAGTTCCCTGCTGTTTGTTCTGGGAGCTAGTAACCCGTTCAATGCCTGTGCGATACTCGGACCGTAGGCTAGACTACTCGCCACGTTCCGCGCTGCTGATGCGAGAATTTGTTTTGTGCAATGTGGGCCCGTAGCTCAAACGGATAGAGCATCGGATTTCTAATCCGAGGGTTGCAGGTTCAATTCCTGCCGGGCCTACCAGACTCCAGTTCAGTTCCCCGTTCTCAGTAAGTGCTCACTTTGACGAGGCTGATTTCTTCGGCTTCATCATTTGCCACTCGTCTTCCCTGAGTTGACGGCCGAGTTCCGTGAATTCTCCCGCGCCCTGCAACCATTCGCCACCGTCCATGGTCACGACTTCTCCGTTGATATAACCCGAGCCGTCGCTGACTAGAAAAGCAGCCAGGTTGGCAAACTCTTCCACCGTGCCGAAGCGTCCGAGAGGATTTTTATCCTTGGCGAGTTGCTCAAGTTCGGGACGCGGCAGCAGGCGCGAGAATGCGCCTTCCGTCGGGATGGGACCGGGAGCAATCGCGTTCATGCGGATTCCGCGATTTCCCCACTCGACGGCAAGGCTGCGAGTCAGGGCCTGCACTCCGGCTTTTGAAATGGCGGAGGGCACCACGTAGGCTGAGCCCGTCTCGGTATAAGTAGTGGTGATGTTGAGTACGACGGCGCGGTGTCCAGACTGGAGCCAGCGGCGTCCGCAGGCGAGGGTGGTGTGCAGAGTACCCATCAACACGATGCCGAGTACGGACTGGAACGCGCCCAGGGAGAGTTCTTCCGTGCGCGCGAGAAAGTTGCCCGCGGCATTGTTCATCAGTACATCGAGAGGGCCACTGGCCCAGATGGCAGCGATCATCTCTTCGACGGCGGCCGCGTCGCGCACGTCGCAGCGGAGGAAATGAATCTTGCCACCGGTGTGGCTGCTGAGTTCCTCCGCGGTCGCGGCAAGTACCTCTTCGCGCCTGCCACAGATGTAAACTTCGGCGCTCAATTCGAGGAAACGCTGAGCGGTGGCTTTGCCGAGTCCGGTGCCGCCCCCGGTGATGAGGATGCGTTTGTTGCTGAGAAGATCGCTCTGGAACATGAATGCAAACTCCTGGCTTCTAGCTCTTAGCTTCTATCCGAATCAACTTAGCAAGCGCCCATTGCGCGTGCTTCGAAACAACGGGGTCGAAATCTCCCACAAGTTTTCTGAGTGCAGGCAAGAAGTTTACGTTGCCGCTGTTGCCCATGGCCACTACAGCATTGCGTCGCAGGCCGGTTAGTTTGGCGCGGCGGATGGGCGATTTACGAAACACTCTGCTGAATTCTTCCTGCTGCATTTCCGCTAACCAGACCAGAGCGGGATTTACCAGCCCGTCGCGGGGCTGAAATTCGGGCGCGGCACTGACGGGGGCTTTGCGGTTCCACGGACAAACATCCTGACAGATGTCACAACCAAAGACGTGGCGGCCGATTCCGGCGCGCAACTCTTCTGGGATCTCACCGCGCTTCTCGATCGTCAGATAGGAAATACAGAGACGTGCATCGAGTTCGCCGGGCGCGACGAAAGCGTGCGTTGGACAGGCGTCGATACAACGCGTGCAGCTGCCACAACGATCCGGCGCTGGCAAGCCGGGTTTCAGTTCAAGCGAGGTCAGGATCACTCCCAGAAAGAGCCATGAACCGAGTTCCTGATTGATGACGCAAGTATTCTTGGCGAGCCATCCGATGCCCGCATATTTCGCGTAGACGCGCTCGATCAGCGGGCCGGTGTCCACATAGGAACGAAAGTGGATAGTGGATAGTGGTTGGTGTCTAATGAGCCCGACGCTCGGAGTCTGCTTTGGGAGGGGCGCATCTTCCGGGAAGGACATGGTCTTCGCAGCGGACAAGCTCTCTGGGAAGGGCACGTCTTCAGCCGTACCGCTCACGGGACGTTGTTGATTTTGGGTGGCGCTGCGGTTCACCGCTGCGGTAAGACCGTCTTCTCCATTGTGGGCTTCAGCCCCTGAGGGTACGCCTTCGGCCCTCAAGGACTCCCTCAACATAGCTTCCACTTTCCGCAGACGCTGCAGGACGGCGTCGTGATAATCCTCACGGCTCCAGGCGTAGCGCGATACCCAGCCGCGACTGGAATCTGGAGTTTGTGTCGAATACGGATTCGCCGTGTTGTAGTTCAGGGCGCAGACAATCACACTGCGGGCCCACGGAGCGACGCGAGCCAGTGACGCTCGCTTCAGATCGCCGGCATCGTCACGGGCTTCCATGTATTTCATCTCGCCGTGACGTTCGGCTGCGATCCACCCGGGAAAGACTTCGATCTCGCGAAAGTCGCGCACGGGAGCGATTCCGCAAAGGTCGAAGCCGGCCTCGCGAGCAAATCGCTGGATACGGGATGGGAAGTCCGAGAGCACGTGGGACCGGATTCGGCCAGGCCAACGAACGGCGCTGGAGCGGAAGCCCGGCGTACGTTGAGTCTAACTGAACACTTCTAAAACCTACTTTCGTGGGCTCTTCAGAGGGTCGCGCCCCGCAGCAGGATCTGAAGCAACAACAGCCACCGCCTGACGTTGGTGGTCATGAGAAAGTTTTCCTTCACGTGCTCGCTTCCGTTGCGGCCCAGCTGAGCGGCGAACTCGGGATGCGTCAGAAGATAGCGGATCTGATACGCACAGCCTTCCACACTGTGCACCAGCGCGCCCGTCAGGCCATGAATGACCTGGTTGGGAATCCCGCCCACGGCACCGGCGATGGTAGGCTTTCCTTTCCAAAGAGCTTCGGTAACGGTGAGTCCGAAGCCTTCCTTGATCGACTTCTGCACGACCAAGGTCGAAGCCCGCTGCAGGGCATTAATTTCGAGTGCGCACCATGGCGGCAGGTCGAGAATGATGACGTCCGGATCGTTGTCCGCGGCTTCTCGCACTTCTTTTAGAACGATGGCGCCCTCGGGATCGTCGCTGGCTCCTCCGCCCGCCAGCACCAGTTGGCAGTCCACGTATTTCCGGGCGAGTTTGAAAGCCTGCACGACTCCGACCGGGTCTTTAAGCCGGTCGAAGCGGGAGACCTGGGTCACGGTGGGACGTGACCGATCAACCCCGAACTCGTCGCAGACTTTTTGAACGAAGTTGTCGTCCAGCGGCTTGTTCTTCTCCGACAGCGGGTCAATACATGGATAGAACAAATACTGGGGGATCGGTAACGGGCGGGCAAATGACTGGGAAGACACGATGGTCGCATCGTATTGCTCAATGAAGGGTCTGAGAAAACCCCACACTTGCGGATTGGGGTTCGACAGATCGATGTGGCATCGCCAAACCCAGCGCGTCGGCCCATCGTGCCGGGAGCGGATGAGTGGCGCTGGCTGCGGATCATGAATCACCACCACGTCCTCATTGAATTGCATGCGCTGCCGATTTTGCTCGGCATTGGTCAGGAAGATTTCCTGGGCATGGCGCGTAAGTTCATAGGGACTGCCGTGCAGCGCGTTGTGGAATGCCTTGGTCACCTCGAAGAAATCGTTGCCTCCGGTGATCACGTCCCAGTGGGGGACGACCTCCAGTTCACCGAGCAGCGGCACGAGACGGTTGAGCATCTCGGCCACTCCCCCACCGACCGCGGTGGAATTGACCATCTTGAGCGACTTGCCTTTGAGGTCGCGGGCGAGGAATCGAAGTTCTTCAATCACCGCGGACCCGACGATGCTCTTATAGTCGTCCAAGTGGGGCGACGGAACAGGTCCGGGCGGCGTTTCCCAGGCGCGAGGCGCGACACGCCGCTCTGGGCGCGGGGACGCGACGTGGTCGAAGGTGGTCTCCGACAGCGCAGGGCTGGGTGCAGGTTGAGAATTCACTGGTTCCATAGACTATGACCGTCACGTCAATGCTCGTTCCAATATTCGGACCATTTGTTCGCGGACGTCTTCCAGAGTCGCGGTGTAAATGTCGATCCGGTTCAGCGAACGCGCTGTCTCTGTCAGGCCCGCGTCTTCATGCAGCCATTGGGAGAAATCGTTCGACATGAGTTTGATCCGGAGGCGGGCCTCGATGAAATGGTGATGGATCGAGTGCACGCTCACACTCCTGATCCCTTCTGTGAACTCGTGCAGAGTGTGAGCCTGAAAGCTGGTCGGCATCACGACGATGTCAGAGGCGCAAAAATAGAACGGTTCGTCCGCCACGTGCGTGCCGGGTTCCGGGTTCTCGCGCAAATATTTTTCCAGTATCTGGATGAATCGCATGCGCAGCTCAGCCACCGACGTAAATTCGCGCACGTCTACACTCGCAAAAGCTTCGGCGACGCCGGGTTCGTTGCAGTCCGCCAGTGCCCAGTGAGCGAAATCGTTGGAAAAGCCCGCGCGGAGAAAGTGATGTTCCTCCAAGGTTCGGAAGGTATGCTGGAAGATCGAGTCCTCGGGACAATCGCGCAGCGCATCGAGCAACTCCGCGAGGGTGCCCGCTTTGTACTTGGTGATGCGCATCAGATGCGCGGACGTATTGAAGTAGAACGGCTTGGCGGGGACGCGCTGGAGAGTGGTGCTCGCTGCGGCCATCATCCGGTCACCGCCGCGGCCGCTTCTCCGCCCTTGGAGTCACATCCACGGACGGCTTCCAGCCATTGGTCTAGAAAATCAAGCAATTGCTGTGGCGGCTTCAGCCACAACTGCGCGGCGGTCTGCCGCCAGCGCGGCCGCACCAACACGCTCAAACCGTGGCCATCGATGGCGCGAAAGGCGTGCTCATCGGTAGCGTCGTCGCCCAGATAGGCAGCGGGCGTGCCGCTTTCCATCTGACTTAGCACAAGCTGAACAACATCTCCTTTGTCGGTTTCGGGCGGACGAATCTCGACGCCGCCGTCAAACTCGAGGAGTTCCAGCCCAGAATGTTCGGCGATCGGTTTCCAGCCCAGCAGCACGCGGCCTCGCAACTCCTCCACCTCCGGTTCATTCAAACCTCGCCAGTGAACTGCGATGCTCCCGGTCTTGAACTCTGCCGTGTGCCGAAGGTGCTGAAAGGCGAGCCATCGGTCAGCATCGGACAGGGCGTCGAGATAGCGTTCCTCGATCCGCATCGTTTCGATGGTCCCGTCGGGCTTGCGGCATTGCAGACCATGGAGCCCCCAAACTTCCGGAAAGGGTGCGAGGCGGAGCAGAGAAATTGTCTCCCTCACATCCCGTCCCGAGATAATCACCACGCGGGTGTGACCGCTGCGAACGATCTCCTGCAATACCTGTTCAATTCCCGAATAGGGGAATGCCTGGTCACGCTCTTTTTTGAATGGCGCCAAGGTGCCGTCGTAATCGAGCAGCAGCAGCGACCTTTGCGACTGCATCACTTGTTTGAGAAATTGTTCCCTATGAAGTTGCGCTTCTTCTCTTAGCACCTCATCCTCTTTCAATGCGTAACGCGATTCATGCCATCGACGCGCTGGCTCGAAGTCTTTCGTGCACGTCTTCCGCAACGTCCAGCCGGACCTCGCAAAGCTCCGTGATCAGATTGCCGGCCCAGCGGTAGATGTTGTGTTCTTTGATGGTTCTCCGCATACGCTGGACACGGAGTTGCTTGTCTTCGGGTTCCATTTCCAGAGCAACCCGAATTGCCTCCGCGCACTGATCGATGTCGTATGGATTCACCAGCAGCGCATCCCGCAGTTCCCGTGCAGCGCCGGTGAACTGGCTCAGGATCAGGACACCGCGTTCATCCTGGCGCGTCGCCAGGAATTCCTTAGCGACCAGGTTCATGCCGTCGTGAAGAGATGTGACCAGGCAGAGATCCGCCGCGCGATAGTAGGGCGCGATCTCGTTGTGGCTGTGCTGCCTGTTCAGGAACACGATGGGTTTCCACTTGCCTGCCTGGAAGCGCCAATTAATCCGGTCGGCTTCCGCTTCCACTTCCGCCATCAGGTCGTGATAGCGCTTGATGTGTGTTCGGCTGGGCGCTCCAATCTGAACGAATGTGAATTTTCCTTGATAGGTTGGATATTTCTCCAGGAACCGCTCAATCGCGAGAAAGCGCTCCAGGATGCCTTTGGTGTAGTCCACGCGGTCGACGCCGATCCCGAGGAAGGTTGCCTCTGTGCCCAGACTCCGCAGCAACGACTGGCGCTCAAGATACGTGGATTCGTGGGCGCTGTCCTCGGCCGGCTCGTCCTCCGTCAGATCCACGCTGATGGGGAAAGGACGAACTATAGTGTTATGGTCCTGACGCAGGACCGAAAAGTGTTCCCAGTCCACGCGCGACTCCACGGCCCGGTCCACCGTCTGGAGGAAGTTGTTGCAGTGCGATTGCACGTGAAAGCCGATGAGATCCGCTCCCAGCAGGCCGTCTATCAACTGCCGCTGCCAAGGGCAGATGCCAAAGGCTTCCGGATTCGGCCACGGGATATGCCAGAAAATAGCCACCCGCGCGTCCGGCCTCTTCTCTTTGATCATCTGAGGCAACAAGGCGAAGTGATAATCCTGAACCAGTATTACGGGACTGGGGATGTCGTCGATTTCCTCCAGCAGTGCTTTCGTGAACTTGCGGTTGACGTCCTGATAATGCTGCCAGTCCGAGGCTCGAAAAATCGGGCGTGTGTGGGCCACATGGCAGAGTGGCCAAAGACCCTCATTGGCAAACCCGTAGTAGTAGCCTTCCTCCTCCTGCTTGCTCAGCCACACACGGCGCAGGGTGTAGCGAGGATCATCGGGGGGAACGCGGAGTCGATCGTGTGCATCGACAACCTCCATGTCGGCATCTCCGTTGCCGTGCGCGATCCATGTACCATCGCAGGCATTGAGAACAGGTTCCAGAGCGGTCACCAGGCCGCTCGGCGGCACCACCACATTCGGCGTCTTCCCATTCCGCTGGTGAATGTAAGGCTCGCGGTTTGAGACGACGAAGAGCCGGCTGCCGTCCAGACGACGAGATTCGGCATCTGCTGGGATGAAGAGACTTTTCCGGTGCGCAGAGCCCGCATCCATTGCGCTGCTTGCGCGATGGGTCCGCTGATGCTCCAGCGTACGATCAGCAGGGTAATGAAAACGATCAGAAAGCCCTGCGCTAATACGCGGAAAAATGCTTCTCGCCACACGCGCGTCATCTGCTGGCCGATATAACTCGCGTCATACACAATCGACAGTCCACCGGCCAACTCATCCTGGCGGTGAAGAGGCAACGCAAAAATTAGAATCGAGGTGTTTCCTGATCTGGCGAAGGAACTCTGGACATGATCCTGCTGGATCGCTTGCGTCAGCGCTTGCGGCTGCGACGTGAGAACTTTTTGCAGATCTGGAGTCATCGCGACGACCGCGCCCTGCCGGTCATAAACTGCGACGCCGATCAAATGCTCGCGATTTCCAAAGCGCTGCACCAACCGTTGCAGGGCCGGGTTCGTTCCGGTTCCCCATGCTTTCTCAACATTACCGGCTAGACTCTCGCCCAGCACCTCAGCCCGGCGTACCAAGTCGCCACGCAGTGCACGCTTCTCGGCGACCACCTGGTAATAGGAGAAGCCAAGCGACACAAAGGTTATGCCGAGAATCAAGGAAACGATAAGTCGAGCACTCAACAACCGCATGCCTGGACCTCCAGTCGCTGGTTGCGTGGTTGCGTTATTGCGATGGTGCGGGATCGACGAAGCCTGGGCTCGAGAACAGGGTCGGTAAGCAACAATTAGATCAAAGAGGGGCGGAGGCGCTCCGCCCCTCTTTTTCAACAGCTACTGAGCAGGATCGATTGCGGTCACTCGAATCACCCCGGTGGAGGCATCGAGAGCCCCGGTTACCTTCACTTCCTTGTCGACGAACTCCTTGGCCTTTTGCTGGTCATCCAGTTTATAGGCTTTGCCATCAGTGTCTGAAAGAACAAGCACTTTCCCCTGTTTAACAATCTTTCCTGCAAATGTTCTCATCTCAGATGCAGGTTTCTGACTGTCTGGTTGCTGCATCTGGTCCTGAGACGCAGCTGTGTCAGGCTTTGTAGTCTGTGCATTTGCGGTCTGACCCACAGAGCAGAACCCCGCAAGCACAATCACGGCTGGCAAGGCGGCACGCAGTACGGTTCCTGTGATCTTCATAGCAGTCTCCTAGGGGAGGGATTTTTGTCGTGGTACTGGATGGTGCAACTCGCCTTCCAACGCGCGGACGGGCTTCTAAATCACTGAAACGACACCTACTTGTCTAGCGGTGCGCAAGCTGACACCATGCAAAGATGGCGGATAGAAGGAAAATTGTTCCGTAGGAGGAGCCGGGGCCGTGACGCCTGGAGGGGAAGTCGAACCCCAAGAACCGAAGGTCAGCGGATTCGATTTCGGCCGTTTTGGAAACAATTCCGCGTGGCGTCTCAAGACGATATCCTAGGAAACACTGCGACTCCAAAGCGGAGAATTTGACGTTGACGTCCTCACCACCACGGCCGGGATCATCGATTTACGATCTGGATACTCCCGCGACCCTCATCGACCTGGACCGTCTGGAGGGAAATATCCGCGAATGGCAATCCATGGCCGACGCGCGCCAGATTAAGTTTCGACCGCACATCAAGACGCACAAGATTCCCGAGATCGCCCGCATGCAGGTTGCAACCGGCGCCTGCGGAATCGTCAGTGCCAAGGTAAGCGAGGCCGAACCTTTTGCCGCCGCAGGAATTGAAGATGTCTGCATTGCGTATCCTGTCTTCGGCAAGAAGAAGTGGCAACGCGCCGCTGCGTTGGCCACCAGAGTCAGGAGCCTGACGATAAACTGCGATTGCCAAGAAGCGGCGCGCGGATTGTCACGCGCGGCAACTGAAGGGGGAGCCACCATCCACGTCCAAATCGATATTGACAGCGGATTGCACCGAGGCGGAGTTCCGTGCGACGACGAAAACGCAATCGAGCGATTGGCAACCGAAATACAATCGTTGCCGGGTTTGCGATTTGCCGGCATTACGACGTACCGCTCCAGCGGGTTTCCGGGAGCGCCCAGCCCCAGGGAAGCCGGCCATGACGAAGGACGAGTGTTGGCGGAGATCGCCGACCATCTTCGGGGCCGCGGTGTCGAGGTGACCGAAGTCAGCGCCGGTAGCACCCCAACGGGCAAGTGGGTCGCTGAAGTTCCCGGAATCACCGAAGTACGCGCGGGCAACTATGTATTCCATGACCTGATGCAACTGAACAACGGCATCGCCAGCGAAGAACAGTTGGCGCTCTCTGTTCTGTGTACGGTGGTAAGTAAGAGTGGAGACCATCTGACGATCGACGGCGGCACCAAGACTTTCAGCGGAGATGCGGGCGGCGCAGACAGTGGACGGACGTCGCCCGCAACCATCGCGCGCGCGGTTGACCGCCGTATCTTCGTAGAGCGCCTCAATGAAGAGCACGGCATGGCCCGCACCGAGGATCCGGTAAAGCTCGGAGAGAAAATCCGCTTCTTTCCCTACCATGCTTGTACCTGTGCCAATCTGAGCGATGAAATCATCGGCTTCCGCGGAGAGCGGGTGGAAGTGGTGTGGCCGGTACAAGCACGAGGGCTCAGAACTTAGGCTCAGCAAGAGACGTGGGACCAGGGAGGACTGGGAATGACGAAATACGTAATTCAGAGCAGGCAGAGCGCTCCACCGCAAGGAGCGTATTCGCAAGGCTGGCGTGCCGGAGACTTCATTTTTGTAACTGGAACCGGTCCCGTCGACCCGAACACCGGCAAGCTGGCGGGCGAATCGATCGAAGAGCAAACCGATCAGGTGATCGCCAACATGTAGTCCGTCCTGGCCGCGGATGGCGGCACTCTCGCTGACGTCGTCAAGGTAACGGTCCACCTGAGCGACACCGCCCTGTTCGCGCGCTACAACGCTGTGTATGCGCGTCGTTTTTCTCCTCCCTACCCTGTGCGCACCACCGTGGGGAGCGACTTGCGTCAACTGCCTGGCATGTTGATTGAGGCGGACTGCATTGCATACGCTCCGCCCGAAAAGGCCTCTGCACGAAAATCTTCGGAGAAAAAGAAAGGCAAGAGCAAGCGCGCGAAGTGAGCGGGAGGGTTACTGCCGGCGATCGTCGGTCGCGCCCATTCGAGCGGCCGATTTTCGAAAATAGAAATACAGCGGAAGACCCGCCACGATCAGTCCCAGACCAACGCTCGACTCCAACGGCCGGGTGTGCACCGTATTCCAAACCAGCCAGCTGGCCACCACGACAAAAACCAAGGGCAAAAATGGGTACGCCAGCGTCTTGTAGGGCCGTTCTGCCTGGGGCATTTTCCGCCGAAGCGCGAAGACCGAAGTTGTTACCAGCGCATAAAAAATCCAGGAAGCAAACACCACACAGTCCGTGAGCTGGTCGTAGGTTCCTGAGAGAGCCAGCAAACTCGCCCATATCCCCTGCAACACGATCGAAAACACCGGGACACAGGTCGCGCCGCTAAGACGCCCAAAGGGAGCAAAGAACAGGCCGTCCCGCGCCATCGCATATGGCACCCGGGCGCTGGAAAGAATCGTTCCATTCAGCGCGCCCAGGGTGGAAATCACAAACACGAGCGAGACGAACGTCGCTCCGTAGTGGGCCAGAAAAGTCTGCGCCGCTTTGGCCGCCACCGGCAATGCGTCCGGATACGTTGTGGAGTTAGAGGTCAGAACGTCCGAAAACGGAAGTGCATAAAAGTACGAAAAGTTGGCCACGCAATAAATCACAACCACCACCGCCATGCCGATGATCAGGCCTCGGGGAACATTGCGCGTCGGCTGCTGTACTTCACCGGCGACCATGGGCATCTGATTCCAGCCTTCGTACGCCCAGAGCGCCGCAAGCATCGCAGTTCCAAAGGAAGCCAGCCCGGTCAGCGGCCGAACGCCCGCAGACGTAGCGAGGTTCGCCATCGATCCTCCCTTGGAGAAAAGAAGGATGCCCCCAACAATGACGCCGATGCCACCAACCTTGAGAATCGTCAACCAGACTTGCACGTGCCCGCCCAGCACGACCCGTCCGCAGTTCAGAGCCGAGAGCACGATGATCACCGCCAGCGCGAGGACCTGCTGGGTGCCGAATCGCCAGACCAGGCTCTGTCCAAACGCATGGTAGCTGTACGCAACCCAGACGTGATTGATCGGCAAGACTGCGGCGAGGAAAGTAGCAAAGCCGACAGCCAGGCTGGCGATCGATCCCGCCGACCCCATCACGAACCTCATCCACCCGTACAGGAAAGCAGGCCCTTTGCCATAGGCCTCAAGCAGGTAACAATATTCACCGCCCGCGCGCGGCAGTAGCGCTCCCAGTTCCGCGTAGGTCAAGGCCCCGGCCATGGAAAGGAGTCCAGCGAGCCCCCAGGCCCAGAGAACCAGGCTGGGAGACCCCACCGTCTGCGACATCACCGCGGCCTTAAGAAAGACTCCGGTGCCAATCACAGCGCCCACGACAAGAGAGATTGTGTGAGCGAGCGTCAATCCACGATGAAGTTGTGGCTCCGGCTCCGGAACAGTTCGGGAATCGTTCATGCGAATTCAGCCCCGGTAATTCGCGAACAAGAGAAGCGAGGTCGAGGAAGTATATGGCGCTGAATTCAAAACGCCAAACTATGGGCGGCCACGAACCACTTGTGTCTCACAATGACATGGAATCCTGTGGGGCTTGAGTGGTGCCGGGAGGGGGAGTCGAACCTCCAAGACCCGAAGGTCGGCGGATTTCGCGGGCGTTCTAAATACCGGTATACGACGAGCGCGGCGCTAACATCCAGCGTGCCGCACGTGAATCCTGCCCACAGGATTGCGAGCAACGGGTTGGAATTCTGCAGTTGAGGACAACGCGGACGTTGGATTCACGATCTCCTCGATGCAGACAAATCCGGAGCCAAGAAAACACTGAACTAAATTGGTTCAGACAAGCAACCTCAGTCCCGGCCGACCTTAACCCGAAAAACGTGACTTCTTGTCTACAGGCACAATGTCCTCGGGTGGACCATAACCGCGATCGTGTGCCTGATTCGAGACCGCATATAG
>WNFI01250353.1_pt1 | contig 18866 bp, 19 predicted proteins | sample 5400471 | NCBI WGS metagenome assembly WNFI01 (sample SAMN13153348, study PRJNA577476) | soil metagenome | isolation source: 100 cm saprolite on Douglas fir-dominated hillslope | place: USA:California | collected 2013-09-17 | reverse complement strand
GCATCCGCTCAGCGTCAAATTTAGCGTTCATTTGCAGAAGTTCGGCATAACCGCTGATGATGCCGAGAATATTGTTGAAATCATGGGCCACACCGCCGGCCAGGCGGCCCACGGCTTCCATCTTCTGCGACTGTCGTAATTGCTCTTCCATGGCGTGCTGTTCGGTGACATCACGCAGCATGGCGAGATGCTTGCCAGGCAAAATATCGGCCCGGAAGCAATAGTCCACCAGGCGCTTGCTGCCGTCCTTTAAGAGGATCCAGAACTGGCCGCGGCCGCTGCCACAATCGCACAAGCCCCGCCATTCTTCTGCAAAACCCGCGGAAACAAAGTCACAAAGCCGGTGCCCGAGCAACTGCTCCCGGTGCAAGTCCAGCATGACGGCGGCAGCAACGTTGGCTTCCAGGCAAGCGCCGCTGTTTTCAAATATGACAATTCCATCCAGCGAATTCTCAAAAATCGCCCGGACCGTAGTTTCACTCTGGCGCAAAGCTTCTTCTGACCGCTTGCGCTCAAAAGCGTAACGGACCGAGCGCAACAGCAGTCTGCTGTCAAACGAGCCTTTCACCAGATAATCTTGCGCGCCTTCACGGACCGTTCTGATGGCCAGCTCTTCATCGTCCGATCCGCTCAGGACCAGAATGGCGGCCCTGGACACAGCCTGGCGGATGCTCGAAAAAGTATCGTAGCCGGAACTGTCTTCAAGATTCAGATCAAGCAGCACCACATCGAATTGCGCCGTCTGGAGCAGATCCAACGCGTCAGACAGGCGGCTCACCCGGCGGCAGTTCAGCGTTGCCGAAGGCACCTTCAACAGCGCGGAGATCATGGTTGCATCAACCGCGTTGTCCTCAACCAGCAAGACATTCATCAGTCTCGTTTGTTGAGCGTCCATGATTAGTGTTGCCATTTTTTCTCTTTTTGCCGGGAACCCCTGGGACCCTGAATTCAACGCAACCTAGATTCAACTCAATCTGGATTCAACTTAAGACGGGCACAGCTACTGAGGGCTGCCCCGCTGCATCATCGAATTGAGCGCTTCCATGAGGGAGCTGACTTCTCTCCTGAGCGTTGCCAAGGACGCCCCAGCGCCCTCCAGGGACCCGCTCTTGCCCATCTCCTCCAGCTTGCCAGCAGACGCCGCGGCGGCACTGGCGGAAAACTGGAGCACCGACCCTTTCAGCTTATGACTCGCCTTCTGCAGATCATTGCTTTCACCCTGGCTTATCGCCGACTCGATCCGCAACAACATGCCAGGATACTCTCGGGTAAAAATGCCGACCAGATCGCGCAGCAAGTCCAAGTCGCCGTCGATGCGATCCTACAGTGATTCCGGATCAAACCCCTCACTCTTCAAAACCTTAAACCTTGCTTCATAGCGTTCTGGAGCAGATGTAATTATCTCCTGAATCGACCCTGAAACGACTTGTTTTTCCTCGCTCACGTTCTACTCCTTTTGTACCGGCGCCGCTCTCTTGAAATCCGGAAAAAACCTTGCCTTTAAGATGGATGTATGACGCCCATGGGACTCCCAAAATGGAACTCCCTAATAGCTCATCGGCTAAAAACATTCCAATATTACAAAGGCAGCCGATGGCGCCCACGTTCCCCCAGCAAGATATTCGATTTTCGCCGTAAAATGGCCCAAGAGATAGTTACCTGGGTACTCTAGGAAACCATGCTGATAACGGCCCAAGGCGGCTATCTGGAAAAGTGACGACCGAGTGATGTGCCTGCTAAGATTACTCTGTCGCTGTGGGCGGGAGTAGTTCAGTGGTAGAACGTCAGCTTCCCAAGCTGAATGTCGCCGGTTCGATCCCGGTCTCCCGCTCCAAAATGTTCAACCAACATAGAGCTCCTTCACAAAATGGCCTGCTCTACGTAAGCTTGCAGCCCACACATATCATGCAGAAAATCTGAGGGGGGCGCTGGAAGGCCCTAACTGAAGTACCATCCGGCCGACAAATCCTCGTTGCAAACCCACCGGCTCTGTCTGACAATGATGTCAGAGCGCCATGGTCCACTCTCCCCGCTCGCTGGTCGCTGTTTCATGCATCTCCTTGATCTCGTAAAGACGAAGCCACTTCCCGGCATCCCGGTGCAAGCCGTGGTTCCTGAACTGCAGCAGGCCCAGTTGGCAGCCGTCTACTACGATCAACGCATGGCTGGCGACTATTATGATTTTCTTCGCGTCAGCCCGACGCGCGTCCTGTTCGCTCTGCTTGACGTTGCCGGGCGCGTCGGTGAAAATCGCGAGGTCGTCTCCGGCCGGTCACACTCCGGGTCTGCTGCGGGACGGAGCGGGAGTCATCGAACTCCCTGCTACAGGCTTGCCCCTGGGGCTGTTTTCCCATGTCATCTCCGAAGCATCCATTGTCGCTCTCGGGCCCGGGGACGCCCTGGTGCTTGTGTCCCGGGGAATCGTCGAGGCGAAGCGTAGGACGAAAGAATTTGGATTGGATCAGGTCAAGGACAATCTTCAACGCACCCAAACGCAAACCGCGACAGAAATCTGCACGGCCATTCTCGATAGAGTCCAGGAGTTCACGGGCAAGCCACCCAAACACAACGATGTGACCGTCCTTGCCCTGGCTCGTCACCTGCAGTAAAGGCATTGGCTGCGGCGCGTTCATGAGCATCGGCTGTCGACCGCGAGTGCCCCATCCTCCCGTTTTTTCAATTCACTACCATCAACCCACACCATCGTGTAGGACAGAAAACAATCGGAAAAGTGGGGCGCCCGGCACTATGAGGAGTGGTTCTGGATGAAAGACCGAAGATGCTTGTGTTCTTGTGATGATGTGCTGGGATGGTGATTGTTGCCACGGACAAATTCTGTGCCTAGTTTCAGGGCTTCGCGTAGCCGAGCAATGAAGCGTATGATACTGTCACCACCACAACATTTCAGCACAGCAGAAAAAGTGAAAGCCAGTGTCGCGGCGGCGTAATAGGGGTCAGCTCTTTGTCTTCGTCTCGATGGTGATTCATGGCAGCCCACATTCTTCAAGTCGCGTACTACCAAAGCCTATTAGAAATCCGCACGCGAATGCTCGAATTCGGCGGTTATCAGGTCACAGCCGCCTTGGGCAACGATGAAGCCTTTGCACTTGATGCCACTGTAATTGCGACCGTTGATTTGATCGTGATCGGCTTTTCTGCTTCGCATCCTATTCGGACCACGGCGGTTCACTGGTTCAAGGAACGCTATCCCACCATCCCGGCCGTCGTCTTGCGATTCCACGGCTTCGAGAAGTTCCCTGAAGCCGGCGCTACCTTGTCCGAAGACCCGAAGATTTGGCTGGAGGCAATTGCAAGTATCCTTAAACGCTCGAATCCTTAACGTCAGAATTGCACCCACCAGAAAGATTTGTTGTTTCCGTATCAACTGAGCTTACCTTTATAAGCCCACCTCCCTATGGAGATGGCGCAAATACTCGACCAGCTTAAAGAACGATGCGATGCTGTCAGCACCGTCCATTCCTTGTTCCCGCATATTTAGCGGAGCGCCTTGGTTAGTAACGCAATCAATCGACACTCGCCAGAGGTGATGAAGAACGCAAGTATCTCGGACGGGCTTGCTGAATTATTGAAAATTAGGGAATATCTCTGTGTCAGGGACGGATCAAGCCTCTGCGGATTGCATACCTGACGAGGCCGGCGACTTCATGGATATTCAGTTTGCCCATGATGCGGGATCTATGGGTTTCGGCTGTCTTGGTGCTGATGTTCAAAAAGCTTGCGCTCTCTTTGGTCGTCTTGCCCTCAGCAACGAGTTGTAGGACTTGTCGCTCCCTGGGAGTGAGCGGGTCTCGCATAATATGGCTGTTCGTCTGAATAGCATCGAACACGACCTGTGACAGTTCTGGACTAACATACGTCACACCCCGCAGAACTTGGCGGATAGCTAGCACCAAATCTTCGCCAGCGTGTGTCTTGGTTACAAAGCCCTTCACCCCGAGCCGAAGCCCCTCCAGAACATACTTGCTATCGTCGTGCATCGTGAGAAGGATCGCCTTAGTGCAAGGAGCATTGTGCAGGATTTCTCTTGCGGCATCCAAGCCGTTAAGAATAGGCATGGTAATATCCAGCACCACCACATCCGGTTGGAATTTCAGGGCGAGACGGATCGCATCCTGCCCGTTTTGGGCGTCTGCATTCACGTTGTACCCTTGTCGCTCAAGGAATACCTTCATACCATCACGAACGATCTGATGGTCGTCGGCTAGTAAGACGCGTATCGGCATGTTATTAATCAAGCGCTATTCTAACGTTTATTTGATTTTCTGGCCCGGAACCTCGCCTATCGCTAAAGAAATTTACAGCAACTTTACACCGTGGGTGCTCCATCCTTCGCGCTCTTTGCGAAAGGTGGGATTCGATAATTTCGAGTACGCCATTTCTCCCGTATTTTTCGGTAAACCCTTCCGAGTCACGCCGACCTGCCTGTCTACTCCTTAGCTCGGCCTCGACAGTTCAGAGAGAACAGCAGGCACCAGCACGGATGCCTCACCGAGGTGTATCTCATCAAAAGACTGCGCGTTGGCAGGTTCCGTCAGTCCGAGATAAAGGGTCTTCGCCGGACTGGGCTTCCGCTTAAGCATGGCGGCAAAGCTGGCTACAGGCTGGACTGATCCCGACGTCCCGATGGCCACAAACACATCACATAACTCAAGCTCGTGATAGATGCGGTCCAGATGGTGCGGCTGCTCGCCAAACCAGCAAACATTAGGCCGGACCAGCGCCCCGCAAGAACAACGCGGAAGTTCTCCTTCGGGATAAACATTATGGTCTGAAAACGCGGGCTTGCCGCAGTCATCGGCGCACCTACTCTCAAACAGCTTGCCGTGGATATCGACCACATCGGTCGAGCCCGCTGCTTCATGCAGACCGTCGACGTTTTGCGTACAGAGAAACCAGGAGTCCGGGCCGATTGATTTCTCCAACGCGGCCAGAGCGATGTGAGCGGCGTTGGGCTTGGCATCACGGGCACTCATGCGCCGGTCAGAGTAATACTGCCAAACCAGTTGGGGATCGCTCTGCCACGCCTCAATGTTGGCAAGTTCGTAATGGCTGCGTCCGTGCCAGCTTGTGCCTTGAAAGACCGGAATACCGCTTTCCGCGCTGATGCCGGCCCCGGTCAGCACAAAGATGTTGCTGCCCCTTTTCATGCGAACTTTGCTCCGCCTGCTGTTTACTGGCTTATAATCTAGTTACCTTGAGAAAACCAGCCGTGATTGTTCGATCATTGCTGTTTCTGGCCGCCTTAGCTTTGCCGTTGGGCTCTCCGGCCCAGGAGGCCGTGCCGGTTCGTTCCCACCAGATGCTGCTGATCATCCCCTTTGAGAATACCTCCAATGTACCGGGAATCGATTGGATCAGCGAAGCTTTCCCGGAGGTCCTGAGCAGCCGGTTGAATACTGGTTCCCTGCTCGTTGTCACCCGTGACGACCGCCTGAGCGCTTTTGACCGGCTGGGCATCCCCGCCGGCGCCAAGCCTTCACGGGCCACTATTTATCAGGAGGCGCAGGAACTGGACGCGGACTACGTCCTTATGGGCGATTACCGCTTTGACGGAACCACCTTCACGGCGCATGCCTGGGTCATGGATATGGCGCGGCTAAGGCTCAGTCCGGAGATGGCCGAATCCGGGCCGCTGCCCAGCCTGATCAACATGCAGACTGCGCTGGCCTGGGACGTACTCAACACCATGAGCCCTGCCGGCAATGTCGCTAAAGAGAAGTTTGTGTCCCAGTTCCCGCCCGTCCGGCTGGACGCGCTGGAAAATTATGTTCGCGGCATTCTGGCCGCCAACGCGCCGGAGAAGATCAAACGATTCAAGGAAGCCGTGCGCCTGGAGCCCAGCCACTCACTGGCGATGCTGCAGCTCGGCAAAAACTATTATGCCGTGCGCGACTATGAGTCAGCCATGAGCGTGCTCGCCAAAATACCCAGAAATGATCCCAGCGCTAATGAAGCCCAGTTCTATCTTGGCCTGGCGGCTTTTTACTCTGGACAAATGGACAAGGCTGAAGCCGCCTTCCACACCTTGGCCGCTCGCCTGCCTCTCACCGAGGTTTTCAATAACCTGGGAGTGGTGGCGGCGCGTCGCGGTGAAAAACGTGCCCGCGGCTATTTCGAAAAGAGCGTCCAAACCGATCCTAACGACCCGGACTACCGCTTTAATCTGGCGGTGGAGCTGTATCGTGAAGGCGATGTGCCAGGAGCGACGCAAGAGCTGGGAGAACTGCTGGGAATCCATCCGGACGCCGAAGCTCGCGGCTTTTTGGATATGATCGGGTCAGGTTCGCAGCCTCCCCGATTACCGCTGGAAAGGATCAAGCGGAACTATGACGAGTCTTCTTTCCGCCAAGTGGCCCTGGAGATCGAAAATAGAGATGAAGCCCGGCTGCAAAAAATCGACCCCGCCGGCCACGCAGCTTTTCACGTCCAACGCGGCCAGGAGTTGCTGGAGGGAGGCTTGCTTGTGGAAGCAGAAAAACAATTCAGAGAAGCGGTGGTCCTGGATCCGACAAATGCTGACGCGCACTCCGGGTTGGCGCGCGTGCTGGAATCCAGTCAGGACCTTGCAGCAGCCCGCAATGAGGCCCGGACTTCACTCAAGCTGAAACCTTCTCCGGAAGCATATCTGGTGCTTGCGCGTCTGGATCTGGTGGAAAACAAGTCCTCTACCGCGGCGCAAAACGTTGATCACGCTCTGGCGCTTGACCCGGCCAACGCCGCGGCCGTTGCGCTAAAACACGATATTGCGGCAGGAGTGGCCGGCAAGCCCCAGTCGCCGCACCCTTGAAGTAAAGAGGTAAATAAGTTATGCGTCTCGCTATTATTCCGAAGATTGCAATCACGCTGGCCCTTTTTCTGGCAGCACGCATCGGCTCCGCTGAGGTGCTGAAAAGCTCAGTTCTATGCAGGACATCGTCACCAAGATACTGGCTTCGCCGGTACCCGTGATCATATATGTAACTCCTGCGGGCAGTGACGCCTCCTCCGCTGGCTTTTTTATCCTTGAATCAGCCGACGTGGCCGCCATGGCGCCAGGAACGAATACTGGCGCAGCGCATCCCGTGCTGGGCAGCGGCGCTACTATGGACCCGGTCATGAAAGAGAAGCTGGAAAACTATGCCGCGTCCCTGATGCGCTCCTATACCGGCAAGCGTGGTCGCAACGTTGAAGTCGCGGAAAGCGCCGTGCGGCAATCGAAATCGTTCACCGCCGACGAGGCGCTCGCGCAGCATTTGATCGAATACATCGCTACTGATGAAACCGACCTTTTCCGCCAACTTGATGGAAAAACCATTACTCACTTTGACGGGACCAAAATCGTATTGCACTTAGCAGGAAAGTCCGTCCGACTCTATGAGATGACTGTGAAGCAGAAAGTCCTTTCCTGGCTGATGAACCCGAACTTCACTTTCCTGTTGTTCGCGATTGGCATGATGGCGATCTATGCGGAGTTCAACCATCCGGGAGCCGTCATTCCTGGTGTAGTCGGGTTCATTTTCATTCTGCTCGCTCTTTTTGCCTTCCACTTGCTGCCCACGAACTATGCTGCTGTGGTGATGATTCTGGGTGCATTCGTGCTATTTGCGCTGGAAGCCAAGTTGCAAAGCCACGGGGTGATTGGAGTTGGCGGCGTAATCCTCATGGCTCTTGGCGCCCTGCTTCTGGTCGATGGCCCTATTCCCCAGATGCGCGTCAAGGTATGGACCGCTCTCTCCGTCAGCATTCCTCTGGGTGCGATTACCATCTTTCTGATGACCATCGCCTTGCAAGCCCGGCGCAATAAGGTACTAACAGGAGAGCAAGGGCTGGTTGGAGAAATCGGCGTTGCCCAGTCTCAGCTCCTCCCTGAGGGAAAAGTGTTCGTGCACGGCGAGATCTGGAACGCGGTAGCCACAACCAATGTGGAAATAGGCAGCCACGTTGTGGTGCGCAAAGTAGAGAACCTGATATTGCACGTGGATTCAGCGCCGGAGCCGGTTGCGCCGGCTTCACACGTAGTCTGATTTTTTGCTTTGGTTGCGCGGGCTTGTGCCATAGAATCCGTGCGACTGCCAAATCGATCTGTTCGGAGGCACTGTGGGAATTTTCGCTCTTGTTGCTATCGTTATCTTCTTTCTTTACATCGTCAATTCGATCAAGATCCTGCGCGAGTATGAGCGCGGCGTAATCTTCCGCTTGGGACGCCTTCAGGAAAACGCCAAGGGTCCCGGCGTGATCCTCGTCTTTGCCCCAGTCGACAAGATCATCCGCGTGGACCTGCGCCAGCAAGCCCTTGAAGTCCCGCCGCAGGACATCATCACCCGTGACAACGTGACCCTGAAGGTGAACGCCGTGGTCTACTGGCGTGTGCTGAACGCTCCCCAGGCCGTAGTGCAAGTGCAGAATTACTATTGGCAGACGCAACAGTTTGCCCAGACCACGCTCCGCTCCGTCCTGGGTGAAGTGGAACTGGATGAGCTGCTGGCCCATCGTGACAAACTCAATGAGCGCATCCAGACTATTCTTGACCAGCACACCTCGCCATACGGCGTAAAAGTTTCCAACGTGGAGGTCAAACAGGTGGACCTCCCGGAGTCCATGCTTCGCGCCATGGCCAAGCAGGCTGAGGCTGAGCGCGAAAAGCGGGCCAAAATCATCCATGCGGAAGGTGAATTCTCCGCCTCACAGCGGCTCATGGAAGCGGCCCACATTCTCTCCAGCGAACCCATCGCCATCCAACTCCGCTACCTGCAAACGCTGACGGAAATCGGTGTGGAGAAAAACACCACCATCGTCTTCCCCCTGCCGGTGGATATCCTCTCCGCCATCACCAAGGCGCTCGGTACAATTCAGAAGTAGGGCTTCAGAAGTAACGGTGAGCGCGAATCGGGTTAAACTTGGGAACTGGGGGACAAATGGCGGCTGGCGAAACGAACAAAGACAAAGATCAGGTCCAGGACACGGAAATCACTTTAGGGACCGGCAAACTGCTGGGCATTTTCTTTGCTTTGGTCATTATCTGTTCCGTGTTTTTCACCATGGGCTACCTGCTGGGACGCAGCACCAGCGCCGGCGGCAGGACTGAGATCGTTGGCGCGGTTCCGAGCGGCGGCAGCGCCGCAGGAAAACCTTCCGCAGCCGGCAAGAACTCTGACGCCAACGCGCAGAACTCTTCCACCAACAACACGGATAACTCTGGCGCCGGCAAAAATCAGGGATCGCAGCCCACACCTTCGCCAACTCCAGCGCCAACTAAAACTCCCGACCAATCCAACACGTCTTTTGCCGGCGGATCGTACATGGTCCAGGTGGCGGCGGTTTCCAAGCACGAGGATGCCGAGATCCTGGTCTCCGCTCTGCAGAAAAAACAGTACCCGGTTTTTATTGCCAATGTCCCCGGCGATCCCCTGTTCCACGTTCAGGTCGGCCCCTTCAGCGATCCCAAGGACGCCGAATCCATGCGCAGCCGTCTGTCCAGCGACGGCTACAACGCGATTGTGAAGAAGTAGTCACGAAGCACTCAGCCGTCAGCACTCAGCATTCAGTCCAGACGCAGCTTTGAGCACTGAAAAGCGTACCTTGGGAAAATATCTCAAGACACAGGGAGTTCGCCTCCCTATTTCTTCCTCCGCTTACTCCTTTCCTCCGTGTTTCAAAGGTTTCGTTTAGGGGTAAGTAGAATGGATCAGGACTGAGTGCTGAGTGCTGAAGGCTGAGTGCTCCCTCAATCCGAATCGAAGCGCTGTTCCTTAAACGGATCGCCGTACATGTGATACCCGTTCTGTTCCCAGAATCCGGGAACATCGCGATCATGGAACTCCATCCCGCGCACCCATTTCACTGACTTCCAGGCATAAAGATGCGGCACAACCAGGCGCAGCGGGTAGCCATGGTCAGCGGTGAGAGGTTCACCGTCATGGTGCGTGGCGAACAGCACATCGTCCCGGTCCAGATCAACCAGGGGAATATTGGCTGTGAATCCTTGCTCCGCCTGCACCACAACGTATTTCGCCGCGGGCTCGAGAGTGACCAGCTTGAGGATTTCCCGAAACGCCACCCCCTGCCAGTCATTGTCAAAGCGGCTCCAGCGGGTCACGCAGTGGAAATCGCTTCTAGTCTTGACCTTAGGCATGTGGCTAAATTCGTCCCAAGTCAGTCGCACCGGCTTCTCCACCAATCCTGAAATGCGGAAGTCCCACTTTGCCGCGTCGAACCGAGGCACGGAGCCATAATGCAGCACCGGCCACTTCAATGTGAGAGATTGGCCGGGCGGTAGGCGGCCGTCGCGCAGCATCTGCTGTTCTTTTTGTTTGCGCTCGTCGCCGGCAAAGATGCCCGCTTCATCTTCCTCTAGTTCATCCATATCTTGATTTTATGGGATGCAGCGGAAAGAACAAAAGGTTCAGTGTCTAAGAATTCGTCCTGAAACTTGATACAATGCGCCTACTTTTATCACCACTCGTACAGAAGCCTTAAGTCACGCATCGACCGCAAAAATTTGCACGCCGCAACAAATGGAGGAACACCTTAAATGTTCGATAGACTGGATACACTCATCGCCTTTGCCACCGTGATGCTGGGCGTCAGCCTGATGATCACCGTCCTCAACCAGATGATTGCCAGCCTGCTGGGCCATCGGGCAATGTACCTGAAGGACGGAATCAAGGACCTGCTAGAGACCCTTGATCCGGCGCTTAAGCCCCATCTGGAGAAGATTGCGAACGACGTTCTTACCCACAAGCTCGCATCGGACTCGGTTTTCGTTCGCATCGCGAAGGCGCCCAAGAGATGGAAGCTGGCTGGCACCGTTAGGCCGGAGGAATTGGCGAAGTTGCTGAAACTCGTTTCCACCGGACAGCCTTATGCCCCCAATATCCAGGCCATTTTGGACCAGGTAAATCCAACCGTCGCGCGCGAGGCGCAACTGCTCGCAAGCACCGTGAACGCCCTGGCCCCTACCGCGGCGGCCACTGCGGACCAACTGATCAAGGAGTATTCCGAGAAAGCGACCAAGGCCATTGGACGGCTGGAGTCCGCCTTCAATTCAACCATGGACCGTGTCCGTCAGCGATTCACATTACAGATGCGCGTTTGGACGATAGTCTTTTCTTTGCTGTTCGTTCTTGTATACCAACTGGATGCGTTCAAGATTTACTCGCAGCTCTCGACTGATCCGGCCCTGCGGGCCAGCCTGAGCAATGTCTCCACGGACCTGATGAAAAAGTACACTGATGTCACCGTTCAACCACCAGCCGGCGCTGTGTCGGGCGATCAAGCGCAGAAGAACCTGGACGATTACACCAAAAAACTGGCCGCTACCTACAAAGATGTGCGCAGCCAGCTTGCCGAGTCCAAGCTAGCGCTGTTTGAGTTGCCAGACAATTGGTCTGATTGGAAAAAGGGCCTGGAACGCACTACGGTAGCAGGCAGCGGGCAGAGTTCAAGAGGGCTTGACTGGGGTGGACTATTAAGGCTGTTGGCCACGGCCGGCTTTCTGAGCCTGGGCGCTCCGTTCTGGTACAACACTCTCAAGGGCCTGATGAGCCTGCGTTCTCAGGTTGCGGACCCACCCAAGAAAAGCTAGAGCGGTTCCCAACAATTGACCCGCTTCCGGGCGGGTTGGGACAGGAACGAACAAGGTGCTTGGGACCACCTAAGACCGGACGTAGAGACGTGGCATTGCCACGTCTCATTGTTAGTACCGTAGGTGCGACACATGAGCGTTCTGCAATTGCTATGCTACGTGTTCCGATTGTCTTGCAATCTCCTTGCAGAGATAGATGATCTGCCCCGCGTGGTGGGAAACATGCGCTGCACAGCGTAGAAACGCCGTAAAGCGGTCGCCAGCATCCTCCATCCCTTTGCTGCTGTACGGCTTGACCCAGTCAGCTTCCAATTGTTTTTCCAGCGTTGCCACGGCCATCGCTATCGCCGCGTCAAAATTTTTTAGTACCAGCTCTTTTGCCGGGCGGCTGTGATCGCTGAATTCCAGAGGACGGTCGCGCATATATCCCGTGCGCGCGATCTCCGCGCCGATGTAGTGGCTTAAATTGCCAGTGAGATGCAGAAGCAAATGGCCAATGCTGTTGCCGTAAGGATAGGGCCTGCGCCAGAGTTGGTCAGTCGAAAGCGGCTCCACAAGTTTGTGGATCTGCTCAGTAACATGCTGGTAATACCTGCCGAAATCGCGCCCGATGGTGGAGGATAGGTTTGCCATTTTGTTTAAAGTCTGAATTCCAAAAGATTTTAGCACCTTGATCTCTCACGTGTTTGATTGACAAACATCAATATAACTTATATAGATATTTATCAATATGCCCCTTACCGACAAGCAACTCGTTTCCGCCCTTAAGGCCGTTGCCGATCCCACCCGGCTGAAGGTCCTTCGCCTGCTCAAGCAGAAAGGACGCTGTTCAATCGGAAAACCCGTGGGAATGTGCGCCTGCGACGTGGAAGAGCACGTCAAACTGTCCCAGCCGACCATCTCTCACCACATGGCTATTTTGAAGAAGGCCGGGCTGGTACACGCGGAAAAAAACGGCTTATGGATGTGGTACCGCCGGAATGAGAAGTCGCTGAAGGAGCTGGCCCAAGCCGTGAGCGGCCATCTCTAGTGCGGTTTCAGAGTAAGGTTAGACGGGCAGGCCGTGGAAAAGCGAGCCGCCTCACGTCTGTCATCCTGAGCGAAGCGCCTCCAACCTCTTTTCCCATCAGCGATGAAAGGCGCGGAGTCGAAGGATCCCGAGAATCTTGCCGTATGAATGTAGCATCAAGGCGTTCTCACGAAGCATCAAGAGAACTCCCTGAAACTACCTGGTGGACGCCACACCATCGCGATCCTTCGACTCACTCTCATCCCGGCACGCCGGGACTCGGGTTCGCTCAGGATGACCGATTAAGAGACAAGTACCTTTTCTTTAGCGCACCACTGACGCGAACATGGGCGACTCAATGAGTTGCTGAAAACTCTTGTCATCGGCTTTGAAGTGCACTACTAGTTTGCCGGCGTCAGAATTCACGCTGGTGCCTTCGATTGCCGTCTTTTCCGTGGGGGTTGCGCCGATTTTCTTAAACAGCATGCCGGCCTTCAAGATGGAAGACAGCGCGGATGCGGTGGTGTTGTCAGAAGTGACCACGTTCAGGTTAAAGTCCACGCCATGATCAAAATCCATACTGTAACGCGAGCCCAGCAGCTTCTTTTCGAGAGCGTCATATTCGGCCAGGTCGGCTGCGGTGCCCAGGGCCGATTTGAGCATGACCTGCGTACCGGCTGAATCAAGCACGCTCCAGACCGTCCCTTGGTCCACGGAGGCAATCATGTCCGTAATGTGGCTGTTGGCGTTCAGGCTCATGCCCGCGCCGTCGCGCGCTTCCAGGGCGGCTTTCACCGCGGTCTCTTCGCCAAAGAGCATGGTCCAGTCATCCAGAAAGACCATCTGCATCCCGCCGGACATGGGATAGATCACAGTACCGCTGGCCTTGCTCCCTTTGATTTTCTGTTTGGAAATTTGCAGCGCCAGCTTTTTGCGCGGGAACTGCCCCTGGGCAATCCCGATGATCTGCAATCCGTGCTCTTTGGTACGGAACGATGCCAGGGTGATCTGGTCCATGTCACGATCGGGGAGCACGCCAATACCTTTTAGAGCGTCCTCAAACTGCTTCATATTGGGCGGAAGCAGCTTGGCCTTCATGTCCATGGCTGTATCTGAGTTCTTCATCCGCCGGTAGTCCACGTTGATGACCTGTTGGACTTCAGTAGGAATCACGGAACGGGTGGCGGTACCGAGGGAAGCGGCAAAACCAGACAAACCGCTAAATAAGAAAGCAAGAACAACTAAAAACAAGCGTTTCATAATCATCCATTCTAATCTGTTTTGCCCTTGTCTGAACCATCCTGAACAGTTCAGAATTGTTAAATCCAGTTACTTTAAGGTATTCACCTCTGGATTAGGCTTACCTTAGAACGAACCTCGGCGGCAAATCCTGCATCTTTTAAAGAGCTCAGATTAATTTCCACGTTGGCCAGGGCCCCCTGAACCGCTGCGTCGGCCAGGGCCGCAGCCACCGTAAGATCTGAGGCCATATTCGGACTGGTAATGGGACGAAGCGCCGTCACCAGGTTCGCCACTTCCCTTGCCTTCTGCGCCATCCCCAGCGGGACGGTAGTTGCGACTTTCATTGCGGCCTCGATCCTGGCATCACCGTCGGGCGAAACCTTGGCCTGTTTGTAAGCGGTCATCACATGGCGGTAGCTTTCAGCGTCAGCATCAATGCCGTCCTTGAGTTCTTCCCGGAGTTGGGCCAACCGCGCCATGGTCTGGCTTAACTGTTCTTCATACTGCAGGTAGGCTTTCTTGGTTCTGGACATCCCCGCCACCATGCTTCCGAGCGCCGCCGCCATGGCGCCCGCAGCCGCAGCAGCGCTTCCCCCACCCGGTGTTGCCATGGGCGCTGCCAATTGCTCAATGAACGGCTCGGTCCCGGCGCGCAAGCCGCCAACCGCCGTCTTGCCGCTCATCACTCCGGCCAGACGGTTTTCCAGGATCATGGACGAATCAAAGTTCTCCACTTGCAGGAACCACTCCGCCGCCTGCTCCAACGCTTTCTTGGGAATCAAGCCCACAATCTCACTGCTCAACGGCACGACTCCGTAGCGTGCTGCCTCTCGCTTGACGAACTCAAAAACGCGAGCAATGGGCGTCTGCCCAAAGTCCGTCAGGTTCATCGACACCTGGGCCAGCCCACGCACTTCAAAACCTGCGCCTTTCACGTAGCGGAGACCGCCGGAAGAAAAGCGCACGGCCTTGGCAATTTTCTTGGCGATTTCAACGTCAGCGGTGTTCAGGAAAACGTTATAAGCAATCAAAGCTTTGCGCGCGCCGACCACCGTCGCACCCGCCGTGGGATGCAGCCGAGGCTCACCGAAGTCCGGCCTCCGCGCCGGGTTGGCGGCGATTTCTTCGCGCAATCCTTCAAACTGTCCGCGGCGTATGTTCTCAAGATTCTGCCGCTCCGGCGTTGTGGCCGCGGACTCGTATAGATAAACCGGAATCGAGAAGCGCTTCCATATCTCTTCTCCAACCTTGCGGGCGATCGCAACGCAATCTTCAATGGTCACGCCTTCAATGGGAATAAACGGAATCACATCTGCCGCGCCCATGCGCGGATGCGCCCCTTGATGATGGTTCAGGTCAATCAGCTCCGCAGCTTTGCCTACGCCGCGAATGGCAGCCTCAGCAATGGATTCGCGATCGCCGACCAGCGTGATGACGCAGCGGTTGTGGTCAGAATCCATCTCGCGATCCAGCAGATAAACGCCGGGAAGCTTCATGGCGTCGACAATGGCGTCAACCACGCCCTTGTTGCGGCCTTCAGAAAAATTGGGAACACATTGAACCAGTGTGGGCATACTGGAAGAGGATAGCAAATTGCCAAAATTGCCGGAATTGCCAAAATTGTGAAGCGCGTCTTGAGCAGGATAGAAGGGCACGATAGAAAGAGCCACGAACAAAAGTGTCCAGGTAACCGCCCTTTCAATTTTGGCAATTACAAATTATGGCGATTCCAGCGATTCCCTCACTTAAACCAATTGAATCCCAATTGAAACTGCACGGTGTTAATCCCCGGATTTGGCACAGTAAGACCGGCGTTGGAGATGTGCTCGTAACGCGCGCTGATCGTAAACGCGCGTCGTTCGCTGTTGAAGAAGTGCAGTCCAAATGCACCGTGGGTCAGAAAGTTTGCCCGTGAAGTATTGACTGGGACCACGTTGTTGGTAAAAAGAACGCCTCCGCCAAATTCCAGGAACGGGACCGCGCGTTCCGAGTGGGTGAAATTCCACTTCAGGTTGACCGGATTGAATGCCGCGCCGTAGGCGTTCCGCGCCGGCGCCGGCTGCCAGACGTAATAGACAGGCATGAGGTCAGCCGACCATTCAAAATTGCCGCGCGCGAATCCACCCAGGTGATCGCCCGTCAGGACCTTGCCCAGGCGCAGGCCCACGTTCATCACGTGAGTATCTTTGGTGCCGCCGGGCACACTAACCCCGCCGCCGGCCCATACACCGAAATCCCAAGGCTTGCCGTTGAGCGGCAAAACAGCCGAGTCATCCAACCCCAGTGGTGTTTGTTGTGCGGAAGCCAAACCACAGAACAACATCAATACAGCAATCAGCTTCATCTGCATTTTTCTCCTGGGAGCATTCTCCTGATGCGTTTTTATTGAATCCAGAGAGACTATCAGGTCAGACGCAAAAACGAAAAGGCGGCCGTGGAAGACCGCCTCATCTTGATTATTTTTTGAATCTTTCTTGAATTTTTCTTGAATCTTTTTTGTTTTTTTTTGATTCTTTTTGAATTTATTTTTGAATTATTTTGAAAATCCGAGACCCGCTAGCTGGCCACTTCCTCCAACTGTTTTTGGTCGACGTCGAAGTTAGAATAGACGTTCTGCACATCGTCCTGGTCTTCAATGGCTTCCAGCAGACGGATCATCTGGTTGGCCGCCGGACCTTCCAACTTGATGTAATTCTGCGGCACCATTCCGATGGCGGAATGAACAACTTCCATGTTCGCATTCTTAAGGGCTTCAAGCACGCCTTCAAAAGCGTTCGGCGCGGTGAGGATCTCCCAGTTGTCGCCGTCGTCGTTCAGGTCGTCGCCGCCGCTCTCCAGCACGATGTTCATCAAGTCGTCTTCCTTGGCAGCCGTCTTGGGCACAACAATCTGGCCTTTTTTGTGGAACATCCACGCGACGGAGCCGGCTTCTCCCATATTGCCGCCGTTCTTGCCGAAGCTGTGTCGGATCTCACTCACGGTGCGGTTGCGGTTGTCGGTTGTCACTTCCACCAACAGCGCTACGCCGCCGGGACCGTAACCTTCAAAGGTGATTTCTTCGTAGTTCACGCCTTCCAGTTCGCCGGTGCCGCGCTGGATGGCGCGCTTGATGTTGTCCTGCGGCATGTTTTCCGCCTTGGCCAGGGCGATGGCTGTGCGCAGACGCGGGTTGCCTTCCGGATCACCGCCTCCACTCTTGGCGGCCATAGTGATTTCTTTGATTACACGGGTAAAAATCTTGCCGCGCTTGGCATCCAGCGCGCCCTTTTTATGCTTGATTGTGGCCCATTTTGAATGGCCGGACATGGTCAAAACCTCAAATCTGAATTCGCAGCCGGGACCCGGCTGACGTTAAAAGGACGCATGAAAACAGAGTAGATTATAGCACGCTGATGAACTGCTTTATGCGACGGGCGGCGGAACGTCAGCACGCTTAAAAGCATAGAAAATCGCCAGTAACGGCGGCGCCAACAACACTCCCCAAAACGCAATAATAAAGCCCAGCACCAGCGGCGCAAACAGCGCCACCCAGAACGGCACCTTCGCGGTCCGGCGCATAATGTACGGCTGAAGGAAGAAGCCATCTATCACCATGATTAGGGCAAACAGGATCAGCACGTAAAAGAAACGCGCGTGGTCATGGCTGAATGCTCCCACCAGTGCGGGCGGGATCACCGCGATCATGCACCCGAAGTTCGGAATAAATTGCAGCGCTCCTGCCAGCAATGCCCACAACGGCGCCCACGGAATACCGATGATCAGCAGTCCTACCAGCCAAAGCAAGGCCACGGCCAAAGAGTCATAGCACTGGGCAACGAACCAGTTCTTCAGCGCCGTGCCGGTAGTACGTGCGTGCGAGAGCCAGTTCATCTCTGATATCTAACCTGAGAATTCCCATCCTCACAATCAAAATTAACTCAAACTCTCTCAGCCACCATCCCTTCAATTTCCTCTGTGTTCCTCCGTGCCCTCTGTGGTTAAATGAAGTTATGAAATTTGGCGTCATCATCTTTCCCGGCTCCAACTGCGACCATGACAGCTACTACGCGGCCATCACTACCACCGGCCAACAGGCTACGATGTTGTGGCATGAATCGCACAACCTGGAAAACTGTGACGCCATCGTCGTACCCGGCGGATTTGCCTATGGCGACTACCTGCGTACTGGCGCCATCGCCAAGTTCGCGCCCATCATGCAGGAGGTGGCGAAATTCGCCGCTTCCGGCGGGCTGGTGATCGGCATCTGCAATGGCTTTCAGATTCTCTGTGAGGCCGGTCTGCTTCCCGGCGCGCTGATGCGTAACGCCGGTTTGAAGTACATCTGCAAGTTCGTCAATCTGCGCGTGGAAAACGCCGACACTCCATTCACCCATGCCTGTAAGCCCGGCGAAGTGCTCAGGATTCCCATCGGTCACATGGAAGGCAATTATTATTGCGATTCGCAGACGCTGGAGACGATGAAGCAGCAGAACCGGATCGTCTTCCGCTACTCCACTCCCGATGGACAAATCACGCCTGAGGCCAATCCCAACGGATCGCTGGATAACATCGCCGGCATCTGCAATGAAGGACGGAACGTGCTGGGCATGATGCCGCATCCTGATCGTTGCAGTGAAAAGCTCCTTGGCTCTGAGGACGGCGGGAAGATCTTTAAGTCAATGGCCGTGGCCCTGGTGCCGACTGGCAAGTGAACCTCTAGTACGCCCTTGATTTGCTGCGGCATGCCGTAAAGGTACCTTGGTAATGCCGCGAGTCGACAGAGCCGCGCCAACCGTTGGTTCCACGGTGCTAAACTGCGACCGGCATGCTCGATTCTCTCAAGCCGGATATGGTGAAGCTGTTTCCCAGTGCCTCCATGGACAATCCCGCGTTGCTGGGCCAGTTCGCGTATACGCTGGCCGCTCAGTACCGCGAGATGTTCCCGCCAAGACGCGGTTTTGCCGTTGAAGTGAAAGAAAAAACTAAACTCCTCGCACGCGTGTCTCTGGGGTGGGAAATCCGAATCCTACATGGGACGTTTGGGGGGACAAG
>WNFI01100540.1_pt1 | contig 18877 bp, 18 predicted proteins | sample 5400471 | NCBI WGS metagenome assembly WNFI01 (sample SAMN13153348, study PRJNA577476) | soil metagenome | isolation source: 100 cm saprolite on Douglas fir-dominated hillslope | place: USA:California | collected 2013-09-17 | reverse complement strand
CGAACATGCGCGTATTTGTGACTTACCCGTATGCGAGCGATCCGGGTTCCATCAATCAGGAATTCCTCGGCAAAGTGACACGCGTCGATAAGCTGCCGGGCGACAAACAGGGCGTCGCGGTGGAATTATTGATGCCCATCTATGTAGGCACCAAAGAGACGATTCGCTGAATCAAATAGCAGCTTGAGCTGGCCGCCTAAACTGGTGGTAGTCTTCTCGCATCTTCCTGGAGCCACCCTCTAAATGGCCGAGAAAACAAAGGGGTCGCGCGGACTTTTGCTCATCGCCGCGTTCAAACTCATCAAGGGATTAGCGCTGCTGGCTCTTGGCATCGGCGCGCTTAGACTGTTGCACAAAGACGTAGCCGTCGAAATAGCGCAATGGATTGACGTGTTGCGTGTCGACCCCCACAACCACTACATCCAGAGTTTGCTCGAGAAATTGGGGATGGTAGACGACCGCAAGCTGAAAGTGTTGAGTATCGGGACTTTCTTCTATTCCGCTCTATTTTTGACCGAGGGTTTTGGGCTTGCCCTTCGGAAACGGTGGGCCGAGTATTTGACGATTGTATCCACGGCGTCTCTCCTACCCATCGAGGTCTATGAAATCGCAAAGCATGTCAGCGCGTTTAAGATCGTAGTGCTACTGGCAAACATCGCCATCGTGGTGTACCTCGTGCTTGAGGTCCGCAGGACACGAAATCTCCATTAGCTCGTTTGACTTCCCTTATTGGCCTCGCGGACATGCGCGATCAAGTTGCGAATGCTGTTGCGAGAAACGTGAGTACCGAGACGATGCTGAGCGACCATTCGGCGCGAGAAATCAACTTCTGCGCTTTGCGGTGATCACTTTCGATGCGTCCCCAGTTTCGTGCTTCCAGTTGGGAAGCCAGGTCGAGAACCCTTTGGCCGGAATTCTGCAAGTCGACGGTGATCTGGCGAAGGGCGGGATTTCCTTCCTGAACGGTTCTGGAGATTTGCGCGTCGAAGGAATCGACGCGGCTGCGAAGCTCCTCGACCAACTGCGCGCGGCTCTTGTGGCGAGCATCCTTGAGCAGATTGTCCAGATCCCGCTCGTAATCCGAGACGACCGCGTTGATGCGGTCGGCGTTAGCTTGGCCAGGCTTTCCCACCAGCGCAACGGCAGTCTCAAAGCGCTGGCGGTACGCGTGAAGCGCGTCAAGGGCCTGCTGGGTTAGCTCCTGATCGGAGGGATTGAGGTCGCGGATGGCATTCAGAATCTGCTCGATTTTGTCGAGTGAATCGCGCACCGCTTGCAGCGAAGAGGGGTCGTTGAGCAGCAGGTAATTCCGCTCGGCGCGGCGCGCATCGAGCATCTCGATAGTGGCTTGCTGCGCTAGTGTCGCTGCCGGCGCGTCATAACTGACGATGCGGTCGATGATAAAACCCACCTGGAAAAGGTAGTAGACCGCCAGCACGATGACCGGCACGAGAATCAAGCGAACGATGGCCAGGCTGTAAGCAACTCGGCGTCGCAGAGAACCGCCCGGCGCGAGCACCCGGAACGATCGGCGAATTCGGAATTCCATTGACCCAACCTCCTGCGGCAACGTGCAAGATGATATGCCAAAAGGAGGGCAGGGAAGCTCTAGAGCGGCGCCGCTGAAAGGGTGAGGCTTCGCCCGGCGCTTGAGGGCGCGGCAAGCGAAGCCCCTTAGTCCGCGAAGTGCGATGCAGTTCAGGGCTGGATTTAAGGCCAGAGTCTAAGGATTGATGTCTTCTTTCTTTTCCAGCCGCGCGATCATGCGCTGAATTCCCGGCTTAGCGACATCCGGTGCGCTTGGCAGCGCTAGCTTCATTTCCTTGCTGGCGGTGTCAAAGTCTCCCTTGGCGGAAGCCATGCGCGCCAACTCGCCATGCGCATACCATTCGTTGGGATGTTTCTTCACATTGACCTTGAAGATGGCGAAGCCTTCGTCCTGCTTTTTCTGCTGTTGCAGGCTACGTCCATAGAAATGAAGCTGCAAGCCGTTGGCGATGTCTAGCGCTTTGGTTTTCGTGGCTTCGGCTTCCTGCTTTTTCCCCTGCGCTTCCAGGATCATCGATTTCCCTAGCAGATTCTCGAAGCGCTCCTCGTTTTGAATCGACTGATCCTCCCACTTCATGGCCTGATCGAGATTGGAATTGGCGTCTTTCTCCCATCGCAAAGTCACCGCGACGGAATCCGGCTTGGGATCGTCGAAGGAATACGCCAGGGCTTCCACAAACTCCGCGGCATGAGGCTTAACCGTCACGCGCAGCGCGTCTTCCTTTTCGTCATAACTGAAGCTGCCCCAGGAGGTCGAGTTCTTCGAGAAAATGATGGTCCATTGATCCGCGGTCGGAATAGTGTGCAGGCCGTAAGTGCCGGCAGGCAGCGCGCGACCTTCAACGGAAACATCGTCGGTGAACGAAATGGTCGTGTTTTCGTTAGCTCCCGACCGCCAAACTGGGCCGTAGGGAACTGCCTTGCCCCAGATTTCGCGCCCGCCCACCAACGGCCGGCAGTAGTTGACGGTGATATCCGTCAGCCCGATGCGCTGCGTGCCAATTGCGCGCTGGCTGATCGTCGGCAAGCGCAGCTCCACGGCCTGCCCGCCATTTTTGAATTGCGCTCGCGCAACGCCGGCGAAACCGCCGATGGCCAGCGCAAGGCTCGCACAGCAACTAAATAGTCTCCGCATAAATACACCCTCCCCTTCGATTGAGAACCGCTCCTTGAAAGCGATTCCACACACTACTGTGCGCATAGACGGATGGCGCCGCAGACTCGTAAGCAGGTTCTTCCCCCAGGATTAGGGGTGCAGGGTTATTCCTGTTTGTCGCTTTGGATTCCGGCCTCGACGGCTGCGCGAGGTGTCTCGGAGTCAGGCTCGCGCTGAATGGAGGTTACCTGCCAGGAGATTCGCTGGCCCGGCTTGCCGCCGGCGATCTGAAACGAATTGTCCCGGATCTCGCGGCCAACATACACCGCCGCAGCATCGCCGATGGGCGTGAGCTGATAGCGAAACTCGGCGCCGGTGCCTTCAAAAGCCTCGGGCAGTTTCACTTCGGCTTTGCCGTTTGCATCTAAGACCGCGGTGCCGCTCACCACATTCATCATGTCCGGCGATTCCACAAACGATTGCGCAACATACCGATTCGGCCGTTCCACCGTCGCGGCAGCAGACGCACTCGCCGACGCGACGGCCATGTTCCCGATCGTACTCGGCGCCGGCGGCCGTCCTGCGTTGTGAACAACGTAAAACGCCAAGTCGGCTTTGCGGATCGTGCGGCCGTTGTGCGCCAGAAGGACGGGTGTTGTCGAGCTCACCAGCCCAGTAAGCAAAATTTCCCGGCCGCTGAAAACGCGCACCAGCGTATGGATGTTCCATCCGCCGCCGTAAATATTTTGCAGCATCGCGCCGGTTCCCGCGGCGCTGACGCCCACGCCGATACCGATGTCGGTTCCCTCGATGTGAATATCATTGAGCGTGCCGGTGCTGTCCATCTGAATGCCGATGAATGGGTGCACATCGTAGTTGTTGAAATTACAGGTGGCGCCGTGGATGCCGCGAAATGCCGGAACGTTGACGATGCGCGCGCAAAGACTTGTGGCGGTCACGTTGAAGTCCGTGCCACCGTAAAATTCCAGATCCTCGAAGGGGCCGCTGTTCTGCGCCGCGCTTCCTTCCACGTCGAGCCCGATCCCCGTGATGTTCTCGATAAGCAAGTGCCGCGCGCCGCTCTGCTCTTGCGCTCGCAGGTCTTGCAATCCGATGCAGCCGGGCACGTTGTTGCAGTCAATGGTGAGATTTTCCACGCGCACGCCCATCGACGTCGCCTCATTGCCCATCTCAATCACCGCGGCGTTGGGTGGAAACGAACGGTCCGCCTGAATCACCGTGCCGCTAAAGCCTGGATCGCCTCGCCCCGATCCTTCCACTTGGCTCTTTGTCGGGATGACGATCGGCGCTTTGGTCACCCACGTCCCTCGTCCCAGCGTAACTTTCACCGACTTCGCCCCCACGTTCGCAAACGGGTTTAACGATAACGTTTCCGGAAGATTGTCGATGATCCAGCAGGTCTGCGGGCAGGCATCAATCGTCGCCGCCAGCGACTTATGCAGCACGCCATCCACAAAGAGAATGCCGTTGACGTTCGCGGGATTACAGGCCTGCATGTCCAGGCATGCCTGCGCTCGAGCCATGCTCGCCGTTGCGAAGCCCGCCACCAATAAGATTGCTATCCAGCGCACCGATACTCGAAAAAAACGCTCACACATGATTCCTCCGACTCCTCCCTGGATGATTGATAAAACTAATATTGTTTTCTCGCCGCAGGCTGAAGAGAAGTCACCCAGGTGAAGTCGTCTTGCCCGGCCCGACCATCAACTTTGATTCCTACTCTCGCACAACACTGAGCCGCGCTGCAAATCTGTCGCGCTGGCGGGAACAGCGCGTGGCGCGACTTTTTTCGCACGGGCCCAAGAAAATTTGACAACCGGGCGTCGAATTTCTAACATATGCATTCACCTGGAAGTTGTTCGTAACTACATTTTGGAGTGCTTCAAAGCGTTGTACATCGTTGTGCAAAGCTAAATTCTTATGATTACAGTAACGGACCTTACCAAGAGGTACGCACGGCACACCGCTGTGGACCACATCTCCTTCGAGGTTCACAAAGGCCAGATCGTCGGATTCCTCGGGCCCAACGGCGCCGGCAAGACCACTACCATGCGCATGCTGACGTGTTTTCTCCCGCCCACGTCAGGCACCGCCACGGTTGCTGGCTTCGACGTCCTCGAGCAGTCCTTCGAAGTAAAAAAGCGCATCGGCTACTTGCCGGAAACGCCGCCGCTGTATCCAGAGATGCGCACCGCGGAGTATCTGCAGTTTGTCGGCAGCTTGAAGGGCCTCGCCAAGGCCGAGCTTGCCAAGCGCGTAGATTACGTTTGCGATCGTTGCGCCATCGCCGATGTTAAGGACAAGCTGCTCGGCAAACTTTCCAAGGGCTATCGTCAGCGTGTCGGTCTCGCGCAAGCCATCATCCACAATCCCGACGTGCTGATTCTCGACGAGCCCACCTCCGGTCTCGATCCCAAGCAGATCAACGAAACGCGCGAGCTCATCAAGAGCCTCGCCGGCGATCACACGATCATCCTGAGCACGCACATTCTCCCCGAAGTCGAGCAGACCTGCGAGCAGGTCATCATCATCAACAAAGGCAAGCTCGTGGCCACCGACTCCGTCAGCAATTTGCAGAATCGTGCCCGAGGCGCTGAATCCTTGCTCGTGGAAGTCGGCGCGCGAAACGGCCTCATCGATACGGCAAAAGTCCAGTCGAGGCTGGAGTTGGTTTCCGGAGTAAGCCGCGTGCATCTGAAAAATAAGCGCGATAACCGTTCGGTCTTTGAAGTGGAAAGCCGCAAAGGCCTGGTCCGCGGCGATCTGGCCCGCGCGGTGGTCGAAGCGGGCTGGGACCTCAATGAGCTGCGCCCCGCCGCGGTCAGCCTCGAAGAAGTATTCTTGCAACTCACCGGCGAACCCGCCGCCGCTCCGCCGGAAGAAGCCGCCGTCCCCGCAGGAGTCAAGTAGATGCGAAACGTCTGGATCATCTGCCGCAAAGAGCTGCGCAGCTATTTCGTTTCCCCGGTCGCGTACCTTCTGCTGGCTATGTTCGCCGTGATCTTCGGGTTTTTCTTCTGGAACATCCTCGGCTTCTTCGTCTTCCGCGGAATGGAATCGCAGATGCGCGGCCAGATGATGCCGATGAACGTCAACGAAGAAGTCATACGCCCGTTGCTCTCCAACGTTAGCGTCATCGGTTTGTTCTTGATTCCCATGATCACCATGCGCCTCTTTGCGGAAGAAAAGCGCACCGGCACGATTGAACTGCTGGCAACGTCGCCCGTCAGCGATGTGGAAGTGATCTTGGGCAAGTGGCTCTCAGCAATGGTTCTGTACAGTTCCATGCTGCTGCTTACCGCGGTCAATTTTCTTTTTCTTTTTAAGTTTGGGCGTCCGGACTGGAAGCCGCTGCTCATCGGGTATCTGGGGTTGCTGCTGCAAGCCGGCGCCTTGCTCGCCATCGGAACATTCATATCCACGCTGACGAAGAACCAAATCATTGCAGGGGCCGCGACTTTTGGCGTCTGTTTGCTTCTGTGGGTTCTCGAGTGGGTTAGCGGCTATGAAACCGCCACGTGGGCGAGGGTCCTGTCCTACATGTCCATCATCACCCACTTCGAGTCCTTCTCGAAGGGATTGCTGGACTCCAAGGACGCGATTTTCTATGTCACTCTAATTTTCTTGGGACTCTTCCTTACCGCTCGCTCCATGGAGTCCCTGCGGTGGAGGTCGTAAGTGAGCAATCAGTTTCTTCAAGCCAGACAAACCAGGTACGCGGCCTATGCCGCTACATACATCGCGGTGGTTCTTGCCATCATCGCCACCGCGAACGTGCTGGCCAATCGCTACGACAAGTCCTTCGACGCTACTTCCAACAAGCGCTACAGCCTCTCCGATCAAACCGTAAAGATCGTCAAGGGACTCAAGCAGGACGCGACCATTACCTATTACGATCAAGCCAGCCGCTTCTCATCGGCAAAGGACCAGCTCGATCTATACGCGAATCTGTCGCACAAGGTCCATGTCGAGTACGTTGATCCTGACAAAAAGCCCCAGTTGGCGCGCGAGGCCGGCATCAAGAACTACGGAACCGCCATTGTTCAGGTAGGCGCGAATAAGCAGGAAGCCAAAGGCTTGAATGAAGAAGGCATCACCGGCGCGTTCATTCGCGATCTGAAGAACACCACGCGCACCGTCTGCTTCGTCACCGGAAGCGGCGAGCACCAGATCGACGATTCCAGCCGCAGCGGCTATTCCCAGTTCAAGGAGTTGCTGGGTAAGGATGAGTACGCCGCGAAATCCATTAACCTGCTTCAAAAAGCGGAAATTCCCAGCGATTGCACAGTTCTTGTCGTAGGCGGTCCCAGCGGTGACTACCAGCAGCCGCAAGTCGACGCCATCAAGAAATTCGTCGAAGATGGCGGCCGCGCCCTCTTTATGCTCGATCCGCCGCTAAAGATGGGTCGCTCCGAAATCGCGGACAACGACGCGTTGACCAGCGTGCTGAAAGATTGGGGCGTTACGGTGGACAAGGATCTGATCCTCGACATGAATCCCATCGGTCAGCTTGCCGGCCTCGGCCCCCAGGTTGCTCTCGTCACCAGTTACGACTCGCATCCTATCGTCAGCGAAATGAAAGGCACCGCAACAGGCTTCCCGCTCTCGCGCTCCATCGACGTGAAGAGCGGCTCGAAGACGACCGTGCAAAAGCTCTTTGGCTCTTCGGAGTCGAGCCTCGCTACTGAGAAGCTGAATTCGCCGGAAGTTAACCCCAACGACCCCAGAAACAAAAAAGGGCCGATGACCATCGCCGCTGCCGGTACTTACAACACCGGCAGAGAAAATTCGCAAGGCCGATTCGTGGTTATCGGCAGCTCCGCATGGGCTGCCAATTCCTTCATCAGATTCAACGGCAATCGCGATCTGGCCCTGAATGCCATGAATTGGCTTTCTTCCGACGAGGACTTGATCTCCATTCGCCCCAAAGAGCCCGAAGACCGCCGCATCACCCTCAAAATCATGAAGAACACCGGATTGCTCATTGCCGCCGTCGTGCTTGCCGCTCTCAGCGGCGTACTCTACTGGTCCAACCGCCATCCGGCGTCCGAGAGCACCGCCAAAGCCTCCATCGATACTCCGCCCAAGATTCTCTCCCTGAAGCAGGAAGACATTTCGAAGATTCAAATCAAAAAGAAGGGCGGGGAAGAGTTGGACCTCGCCAAAGGCGATGCCGGTAAGTGGCAAATCATCGCGCCCAAGCCGCTCGGCGCCGACCAGGAAGCCGTCTCGAGCCTGCTTTCCACCGTCTCTTCGCTCAATGCAGACCGCCTTGTGGAAGACAAAGCCGCCGACCTCGGTCAATACGGCCTCGCTCAGCCTTCCCTCGAGCTCGATGTCACCACCAAGGACGGCAAGCCGCAAAAGCTTTTACTTGGCGACGACACTCCAGCCGGCAGCGCCCTCTTTGCCAAGCTCGAAGGTGATCCGCGCGTCTTCACCATCGCCAATTACAACAAAACCGGCATCGATAAAACCGCCAACGATCTTCGCGACAAGCGCTTGCTCACCATCGATTTTGACAAGCTCAGCCAAGTCGAACTTCTCACCAAGAAGCAGGACATCCAGTTCGGCCGCAACAAACAAGAATGGCAACTCGTCAAGCCCAAGCCCCTGCGCGCCGATAATTTCCAAGTGGAGGAAATTGTCCGCAAGCTGCGCGACGCCAAGATGGAAGCTTCTTCCACGGACGCGGACGTAAAGAAGGCCGCCGCGGCTTTTGCCTCCGGAACCCAAGTGGCCACCGCAAAAGTCACCGACACCGCCAGCACCCAGGAACTGCAAATCCGCAAAAGCAAAGACGATTATTACGCAAAATCCAGCGCCGTCCCCGGCATCTACAAGGTCCCGAGCGATGTCGGTCAGGGCTTCGACAAAAACGTCGATGATTTTCGCAACAAGAAGCTTTTCGATTTCGGCTACGATGAGCCGAGTAAGGTCCAAGTCCACGATGGCGCGAAAGCCTATTTTCTGACCAAGGGCAGCCAGGATTGGTGGTCTGCGGACAGCAAAAAGATGGACTCCGCAAGCGTTCAGTCGCTGATCGACAAGATTCGCGAGCTCTCCGCCAGCAAATTCGTCGATTCCGGATTCACCACGCCGGCCATCGAAGTGACTGTCACCTCCAATGACGGTAAGCGTCTCGAAAAGATTCTAATCGCAAAGTCGGGCGACAATTACATCGCCAAGCGCGAAAACGAGCCCGCGCTCTACCAACTCGATTCCTCCCCAGTATCCGACCTGCAAAAAGCCGCAGCCGACGTGAAACCCGCTCCCCCCGCCGTCAAGAAGTAGCTGCGCATATTTTGTCGCACGCAACGCCGAGAACGCGCCGACCTTCCATTGCGACCTCGCGCGACCCCTTTTTCAAATCCTCCTTTGACGGTGGCGTCGACTGAACGGTTTCAAAAACATTTGCGAAAATCTTGCTCACAACGTACTCATCCAGCGTCACGGCGACATCTATCGCAGTGGGCGCGATAATCTCTCCAACGATTCCGCTGCCAATGCCGAGACGGCGTTGAGATGTCGTGCCCGCCAAGTTTCTTGTGCCATCTCATTGCTGTGTTTTTCATTCGCCTCGGAACTCTTACCCATCCGGGCAGGAATATGTAGAGTAGCCCCGGAAAGGATCCCCTCCCGTGCTCGAACCCTTGGATATTGTCAAAATGCAGAAAACATACGTATGGAAGGCGGCGGCGGAAACTTTTGAAGTTGCGACATCGAAAATTGTTTGAAGTCAGCAGCACCGCACAATCAGTGCGCCGGCTATATCGGGCGCGATGCGCCCGGTTTATGGCCCCGGGTCGCGTAGCGAGGGATCTGCTTTTCTTTTTCTGCGAACCTCCACGCCGCACGCCTGCTCTTTTCAACGAAATCGTGTCAACCCGCCGTCACTACAGCTCAAGCCGTGTGTCCATTCGCAAAAAATACCGCGAACTAGGTATAGAAACATTTCGCTCCTGCAAGAAACATGGACATGGGAGAAGCGTTCGCAGCCAAGCCCTGCGCTAGACGAATGCAGCACCGCACTCACAGCGCCTTTCGCGCCGGTACTCAAGGCAACGGCGGCATTCGTGTAGTCCCGAAGCCCGCCGCTCAATCGATCCCACCTTTCCTCCTCGATCTCGACGGCACCCTCGTTGATATGTCGCGCCGTCGCAATAAAGTTTTGAACCGAGCCGATTTTGGAAAATGAGTTTCCACAAAAAGAGCTATAAAAGCCGTTTTCCATGGGGTCGCAAACATTTGACTGGACAATATCATCGGGCCTTCCATCCGAAACGATTTCGACGCCATTGTGCCTTTGACCGCCAGCGCTATCTGCGGCATCGATTTGCATTCCGTGCGTCGTACCGCGCCGGGTTCGCCAGAAGGAACTGTTCCAGGTCTTGAAGGCGTCGGCCGCGTTTCAAGTCGGTAAACGCTGCGCAACTAAAGTGGGACAGCCATTTCTGGCTGTCCGCGGTAAAACCGGGAGCAACATAAAACCGGGAAATCGCGCGGTCATTTTCTATACGATAGCCTGTGAAAGTTGCTCTCAGCGCCGCGCCGCTTTCTACCCTTAATGAGACCGTTCTAATCCGCGGTCGGCCGCTAAAACGCCAAGTGTTCTCCGCAAATGTCCCCGCATCTAGCGTAATGTAGGATGGCCTTCGCACCGCCTGTTGAATCGAAACTCCGGGGCAGCGTTCCCGCAAAAATGATCGCGCGCGGCTATTTCCGCATACTGAACATCTTTGACATCGCCGAGGCGATTGACCTGGAGAAGTTGCGGACGCTCCTCGGTCCGCAGGCCGCCCCACGCTCTCCCGGCTTTGTCCATCTCACTCCCGAATACGCACAAGCGCAGAATCCGCCGCTCGAGGAGTCGCTCGAGCCGCTGACCCTTCCCAGCGGCGAAAAGTTGTCAGGGAAAATCAAATACTATTGGTTCGGCGTAGCCAGTGTGGAGCTGGCCACACCGTTCCAGTGCAACCTTGACGCGCTATGTGGAGACTCGTATCGCTGGATGAATGCCCCCGAAGTCGAGAAAGCCGCGGAAGACCTGTTGCGCACGCGCCTCGATCGTTTTCGCCCCGCGCTCATCAGGCCCTCAACCAAGTGGCTCGACGAGGACTACCTCGTGATCGACATTCAATCCGCGCAGCACCGGGATGGCCACACTCCCACCGCCGCGGAACTCCTCGAACACTACGGCGACCAGCTCACCGAGCTTGTGCGCGGTGAGGTCACTCCGCTCTCTGCCGCCGAGCGCGACGAGATTCTGCGCGACGCCCTCTCTTACTATCCAACCGACTTGATCGTGGTCGGCTGGGCCGCCGCGCTTGTCTACGACAAGCCTGACGCTACTTCCGCGATCATCGACCTGCTCGAATACGCGAACACGCAACTGCTCGAGTTTCGTTACTACGACGAGGTCCTCACCAATCTCCTCTCCAACGTCTACAGCTCTCTTGAGGGCAACGAAAGTTTTCTCTCGCGCTGGCGACTGCCCCGCCGCGCCGGCCGCGTGAACCGCCTTCGCCTTGACATCATGGATTTGGCCGAACGCACCGAATACGCTGTAAAATTCATCAGCGACACATACTACGCGCGCGTCTACAGAGTCATCTCCTCCAAGATCGGCGTCAACGACTACAAGGCGCTGGTCAACGAGAAGTTGAAGACGGCGGGCGAACTCTACGGGTTCATGGTCTCGCAATTCAACGAGCGCCGCATGTTTGTGCTGGAGCTCGTCGTCGCTGTGCTTGTCGCGCTCGACGTCATTCTCCTGCTGCGCTGGCATTAAGGCGGAATCCGCATGGTTATCGTGGTGATGGGGCCGACCGGCTCCGGGAAGACAACTATCGGCAGCCTGCTCGCCCAACAGCTGGGCTGGGATTTTGTCGACGCCGACCAGTTTCACTCCGCCGCCAACAAAGAAAAAATGCACCAGGGCATCCCGCTCACCGATGCCGATCGCGCTCCCTGGCTCGCCGCCATTCACCAACAGATCGAGCAATGGATTGCGGAAAAACGAAACGTCGTGCTGGCCTGCTCCGCGCTGAAGCAAAGTTACCGCGACCTGCTGTGGCGGGGCGGGGACGTCAAGCTAGTCTACTTGAAAGGCAGCTACGAGCTGATCGCTCAGCGGTTGCTCACGCGCCATGGCCATTTTGCCGACGAGCACATTCTCGCCGGGCAGTTCGCTGATCTCGAGGAGCCCGCCGACGCGATCACGGTGGACATTAGCGCGCCGCCCGAAAAAATCGTCGAGGAGATTTGCCGCCGCTTGGGCCTTCAGCCCAAACGCCGCGGTGCGTGATTAACGACCCTTGATTCATGATTAATGACTCTTGATTCATAATTAATGGCGCGTGATTGATGACGCGTGATTAAAGACGCGTGATTACGGTTTGGCGGACGCGGCAGCCGAACTGGTTTGCGTCACCGCGCCGAAACGCTTGGCGAGCCATGCGCGCACTTCTTCCGGTTCGTACTTGAATGGGCCCATGCCGCCTGCGTAGGCGATGCGGCCGCGCTCGTCGATGATGTACAGCCGCTCAGGCCACGCGGAGTAGGCGTGGTCGGCTGCGTCATTCATATCGTCAATCCCGAAAGGCAGCGGATATTTCTGGCGTTGCACGAAGTCGTTCGCAATCGCAACGCGCTGCGCCAGCGTTTTTGGTTGCGCGTAGCACACATCTTCTTTCACATTCGATTTCATCTGCCACTCGTCGGTGGGATGCGCTTCGCGCACGTAAACGGTCAGAAAGTCCGCGTGATCTTTGTAGTCGTTGTAAATCTTGACCACGTCGCCGACGTGGCGCCGAAACGGCGGTCAAGTGTAACTGCCGAAGACCACCACCAGCGGCCGCGCGCCGGTGCGCTCCCGCAAATGAAAATGGTTCGATCCATCCAGGGCCAGCAGCTTCACATCCGGCGCATCGTCGCCCGCGCGCAGCTTGCCGCGGTGCATGTGCGGGAGCGCGTAGCGCACCAAGCCGTAGACGTCTTTTGGGCTGCCGGCCATGAAGGACAGGCCAGCGAACGCAATCACTAATAGCCCGAGAATGCTGCCGAGCGTCCATTTCCAGAAACGGCTCATCGTGTGTTGCTCCACTTAGTTTTCGGTTGGCCCCGGGAAATCGTGCGCGAACCATAGCATCGCGCCGCACCCAGCTACATAGTGCTTATATATTAGGCCCGGACCACGCTCGGTAGCGCCAGTATCTTTGCTGGCGATTGCGCCCTGCAGGTACGGATGCCGACGCTACCAAGCGCCGCCCAAGATCACCGGCTTTCCTTGGCGATCAGCTTTTCGCGCTCGAGCTGGTAACGTGCCAGCGCTCGCTCAATTACTGTCACCGCGGCGTAGGCCGGCTTTATGTCCTCCACTTCGACGAGCTTGCCTTCGAGCTGCTTGTAATCCTGGAAAAAGCGCTTCAGCACCAGCAGTCGATGTGGCGGCAAATCTCGTGCCTCCACGTATCCGCTGAACTCCGGGTCATTGGTGGCTACTGCGATCACTTTGTCGTCGCTCGCGCCCGAATCGATCATGGTCATCAATCCAATGGCGCGGGCCTGAATCAGCGCCAGGGGCTGCACTGCTTCCTGGCAAAGCACTAGCACGTCCAGCGGATCTTTGTCTTCCGCATAGGTCTGCGGGATGAAGCCATAGTTCGCCGGATAGAAAACCGCGGAATGAATGATGCGGTCCACTTTCAGCAGGCCCGTCGGCTTGTCGAGCTCGTACTTTACGTTCGATCCCAGCGGTATTTCGATTACCGCTTGAAAATCGCGCGGCAAATCGTTGCCAGGCGAGACGTCATGCCATGCGTGAACCACAATGCCCCTTTCTCAAGCCCGTGCCTTCTCAATCATTTCGTCCCAAATACCCTTGCTCTTCAAAATCAACTCCACCAGTTCCCGCGCCGCGCCTTTGCCCCCAATCGCCTTGGTAACAAAGTGCGCCGCCAGCTTCACCTCCAGCGCCGCGTCTCCTACCGCCACCGCTAGCCCCACGCGCCGCATAACCGGCAAATCCGGGAGGTCATCGCCCAGGTAAGCCACCGCGGATTCCGGCACTCCCGTCTTCTTCAATATCTCCTCGAAAGCCGCCGTCTTCGTGGGCCGCTTCTCGTAGACAAATTCTATGTTCAACTCGCTGGCGCGCCGCCGCATTGCGGCACTCTCGCGTCCGGTGATGACGCCGGTGCGAATCCCCGCTGTGTGCGCCAGCGAAATCCCCTGACCATCGTGCGCGTCGAATACTTTAATCTCTAGTGCCGTGCCATCCGGTTGCGAAAGCAACATAACGGTGCCCGGCGTGATGGTTCCGTCCACATCCATCAATAAAACCTGAATCTGCTTGGCACGCTTCCTTACCGCTGCCGAAATCTTTCCCCCTGTTTTGAGCAAGCCTTCTCCCCCTTGTCGTAACGCCGCTGACGAAAAGGCGCCCGCGACGGTCCGCGGCCGCTACATTTTGGCTCGCGTGCATTTACGTTCCACTGGCTCTCGACCAACTCCATCATTCCCGGGTCGAGTAAGCCTGCACAGCCAAGATTGGCTGTGCCACTAAATCAGCTCCAGGCCCCATAGATCATGCAAGTGGACTACGCCCAGCACGCCTCCCGCTTCATCCACCACCACGATCGATGTAATCTTGCGCTTCTCCATTAAGTTCAGGGCTTCGCTGGCCAGCAGGTGCGGACCAATTGTCTGCGGGCTCCGCGTCATACACGCTCCCGCGGTCATTTCCAGGGTCGCCCCGCGGTGCTTCTCCATCAACCGCCGCAAATCCCCATCGGTGATAATCCCGGCAAGCCGCCCGTCGGGGTGTAGAACTGTGGTCATTCCCAAGCCCTTCTTGCTCATCTCGTGAAACGTCTCCGGCATGGACGTTCCCTCGGCAACGCGCGGCAGAGCCTCTCCCGCGTGCATCAAGTGCTCGACGCGCAGCAGCTTTTGTCCCAGCCGCCCCGCTGGATGCAGCGCTGCAAAATCATCGTGGCGGAATCCGCGCCGTTCCAGCAGCGCGACCGCCAACGCGTCACCGACGGCCATCGCCACCGTCGTGCTCGCCGTGGGTGCAAGATTTAGCGAGCAGGCCTCCTCGCGCACGCTCACGTCCAACGCCACGTCGCTTGCTTCTCCGAGCGTCGAGTCGACCTTACCCGTTAGCGTCACCAGCGGCATCTCCAGGCGCTTCAACGCCTCCAGAAGCCGTACAATCTCTTCCGTCTCCCCGCCGTAGGAGACCGCCAGCATGGCATCCCCGCGCGCCAGCATCCCCAAATCTCCGTGCAGCGCCTCTGCCGGATGCAGGAAAAATGACGGCGTCCCCGTGCTGGAAAGCGTCGCCGAAATCTTTCGGCCGATCAGTCCGGATTTCCCCATGCCCGTGACAGCGACGCGGCCCTTGCAGGCAAAGAGCACGTCCACGGCCTTGGCGAAGCTGTTATCCAGGCGTGCCTTTACCTCTTGCAGTGCACGCGCTTCGATCTCGAGTACCCTGCGAGCTGTCTCCAGACTCACCGCAATCTCCGCATAATCGCTACACTTTCTCAACTGGGGCGCAGCAGTGCTGCGCCCCTACGACCTGCAGCGGCCGCCCAATTTCCAACAACCGGAACGCCGTCTCAAGGCTCATCGAACCGACCTCGATGCATGGACTGGCGCAGCATGCTGCGCCACTACAACGGGTGAGGACGCGCGATATGCGAACTGGTTCACGACTTTTCCCACTGACGGACTAGGGAGGACAATTCCTTTAACCGTCCCAATAATGCCGCCAACTGGGAGAGCGGCAGGGCATTCGCTCCGTCCGACAGCGCTGCTGGCGGATTGTCGTGTGTTTCCAGGAAAACGCCATCGACCCCTGCTGCCACGCCGGCGCGCGCCAGCGGCTCGATGAATTCCGGCTGGCCTCCGCTGGCGTGACCCTGTTCCCCGGGAAGCTGTACGGCATGCGTCACATCAAACACGACCGGGTAGCCCAGCTTGCGCAAAATCGGGAACGCGCGCACGTCCACAACCAGGTTCTGATAGCCGAAGGAGGCGCCGCGCTCCGTCACCACGATTTTCGTATTCCCCGCGCCGGCAATTTTCTCCACCACGTTGCTCATGTCCCACGGCGAAAGAAATTGTCCCTTCTTCACATTCACCACGCGCCCTGTTTTCGCCGCCGCCACGAGCAGGTCCGTCTGCCGCGAAAGGAATGCGGGAATTTGCAGCACATCGCAGACTTCCGCCGCTTCCGCCGCGTGCGCCGCCTCATGAATGTCGGTCAAGATCGGCAGCTTCAGGTCGGCCTTGATCTTCCGCAGAATCCGAAGGCCTTCCTTCAGGCCCGGGCCGCGGAACCCCTTCGCTGACGAGCGGTTGGCCTTGTCATAGGAAGCCTTGAAGATAAGCAGCGAGCCCACAACAATCTCACGTGTCGTCTCCATGCGGAGCAATGAAGATAGCACGGTCAGTTAGGCTTTTGCGATTTGGCGGGGTCCTCGCTTTGCGTTGCGTCGTCGTCGTCGATCTCATTTTGCGGTATGGGATCGCCGTGTGCGTCGAAGCCGGGGCGGCCGGCTTTGGGATAAGGATCGTTGTCGATGGCGGTTAGCGAGCGGAGAAGCAGGCTGCTGATATAGGCGAGCGTACTGGCGCGGCGAGGCGAGATGCGTCCTTGGGCGCAGAGAGCGAGCACAGAAGGAGCTATCAGGGTCGATAGCAAGGGAGCAGCATTGACGGCCGGTGGCGGTGCGATACTGGCAACGCCCCGGAGTGAAGTCTGAGCTGGGAGATTTTTGTGTCATTTTGATCCTCGATTGAGGGATGGGGATACCCCCACCCCCGGGTATTTTGGAAAAAGAGTCTGCAAAGCATTGAAAACAAAGGACAGGAGCTCTGAAAAGAGAGACAAGAGAGTTCAAGAGACGGCAAGAGACTGGAGGTAAAGGCGATAGAGGAAGTTGAAGAGGGAAGGGAGTTGAAAGAGCAGTGTTGCTGAGGCGTGGAGCCCGTGAAACGAAGATTAGACGAGTATTCACACGCCATGGTAGGATTAGTTGTCGAAGTTGTCAATACCTAAGTAGGGTACTGGTATTTAGGGATTGGGCACAAAGCGGGGTGGCGGAGGGCCAGGAGAAAGGATGCGGCACGCCCGCAGTCTACTCTCGAATACGCATGCGGTTAACCTCGACGACGAATAACTTTCCGCGGTAATGCTCCATCGATGGTTGGAGCTGGAGATACCCCACCAGTCGGGTCATTAGCTTGGGAAGGACCTCCGGATGATTGCGCACCTGAATGGCGATAATGCCTTTAAACGTCGCGGGAGGATAGGTGACGATATCGGCGAAGTCCCCGTTTAAAGACAACAAAATACTGTCGAGGTCTTGAGCCTTCGCGATGACAATCGCATCCGGCGACTCCGCGGGCAAGATGTCCCGTAAGCGTAGAACGTTGTGATTCGCGTCTCGAAGCGTTTGAACGATGGAGTTGGATATACAGTGGTCGGCCAGAAACCGCAATGCCATCAGATGACGGCCTCAAATTCAGCTAATTCGCGGGCATAGTCCAAGCAGGCGGCAATTTGCTCATGCGTTAGATCGGGAAACTCCGCGATAATTTCCACGGCGGTTTTGCCCGCGGCCAAGTAGCCCAAGACAAGCCCGACGGGAATACGCGTTCCCTTTAGGCGCGGTTTGCCTCGGAGAACCTCCGGGTCGCTCACTATGTGCTGTTTCCATTCTACCAGCATGCGCCGATAGTAGCTTCTTTTCACAACAATGGCAAAGCCAGGGGTGTGCGGAATTTCGCTACGTTGCGAAGAGCGCTCAGATTAGACTGTTGGCATCGAGGACTGTACTTTTAGCCGCGCTCGGTTCCGGCTGCCGGCTCGTTCTCGACCTGCCTGCGAAAAGCCTCAGGTCCAAACGGCGGACCTGAGCTACAGGAACGTTGCTACGTCTTGTAGCGGTCTCGCGTAAGCCTCGGTTTGGATTACGCTGTGGCAGCTACTGGCAGGGCGGAGATTACGGCGTCGGTGAATTCTTGTGTTGTTGCTTTGCCGCCTAGGTCGCGGGTGGCGTGCTTGCCTTCGCGATAGACCCTTTCTAAGGCTGCTTCGATGCGGCGGGCGGCTGGGCGCTCGCCTAGATGATCTAGCATCATTATTCCGCTCATTAGCAGCGCGGTGGGATTTGCGAGGCCTTTGCCGGCGATGTCTGGCGCGGTGCCGTGTACGGCCTCGAACATGGCGCACTCATCGCCGATGTTGCCGCTGGGCACCACGCCGAGCCCTCCTACTAAACCCGCGGCTAAATCGCTCATCACATCGCCGTACAAATTTGGAAGCAGAAGCATGTCGAACTGTTGCGGATCCAGGACCATCTGCATGCAGGCGTTGTCGACGATCAGTTCTTTGTATTCGACGTCCTTGTATCTTTCCGCTACCGCGCGGACTGATTTTAAGAATAGGCCGTCGCTCAGCTTCATGATATTGGCTTTGTGAATGGCGTGAATCTTCTTGCGGCTGCTCCTCTTCGCGTATTCAAAAGCGAATCGCGCGATGCGTGTGGAAGCGCGCTCGGTGATGATTTTCAGGCTCTCAACCACGCCGGGAACCACTTCGTGTTCCAGGCCGGAATAGAGATCCTCGGTATTTTCGCGGACCAGAACGAGGTCCACATTTTCAAAGCGTGATTTGACACCCGGTAGGTTCTTGACGGGGCGCAGGTTGGCGTAGAGGTCAAGCGTTTTGCGCAGGGCCACGTTCACGCTGGGCGCTCCGCCAGCAATGGCCGTTCCGGTAGGACCCTTTAGCGCAACGCGATTGCGGCGCACGGAAGCGATAGCGCCTTGGTTGACGAGCTGGCCTGCTTCGGTGGCGCTATCGGTGCGCGCCTCGAGTTCTTCCCACTCAATTTGCACTCCGGCGGCGTCGATGACGCGCTTTGTGGCTGCCGCTACTTCCGGGCCGATGCCTTCGCCGGGGATCAAGGTGACTTTGTGTCGCATGGCTGCATCGTATTGTATGCGAAGCCGATAACCTTGTCGAAATGCGGCAATGGCGGGGTTGCTCGAAAAGAACCGGCGCTTGTGCGGCTAAATCGAGGTTCTGCTATAATGGCGATGTAGGATTGCTGGCGGCGTGGGGCCGCTAGCGGAGGCGAAAGGAACCATGATCAGTTTGACGCCCGTTGCTAGTACGAAGGTGAAGGAAATCAT
>WNFI01350271.1_pt1 | contig 18880 bp, 16 predicted proteins | sample 5400471 | NCBI WGS metagenome assembly WNFI01 (sample SAMN13153348, study PRJNA577476) | soil metagenome | isolation source: 100 cm saprolite on Douglas fir-dominated hillslope | place: USA:California | collected 2013-09-17 | reverse complement strand
GCCCGAAATCGGAGCTGACGCCAGTGACTAAGTAGCTTGTCAGTGATGAATAGGAAAAGTAGAGATGCCGCGATCCTGGATCCGTGACGGTTATCAGACGATACGAGGCGTCGTAGGTTAATTGCGTGGCGTTGCCGTTGCGGTCCGTGATGGATAGAAGATTTCCACTTGTGCCGTCAAAAACTCTCTGCTCGCCATTTTGAGAAGTTAGTGTCCAATTGCCGGTGGCCTGGATCAGCGTCGCGGCTCGATTGGCGGGTCCTGCTACACCAAACGAATTGGTGTTATTCATCTGCCCGGTCCATCCAAATGACCAAGTCCCGCCATCGCCTCGCGAATACTTCAGATACTGGTCGCTGCCAACGTATACACTTTCCTCAAAATTAGAGCGCCACCCGGGTCCAAACAATCCGACTATCGATCCGCTTCCAGATACGGGCCAGACACTATTCCAAGTTCTTACCAACATTAGGCCACCCCCAACTCCGGGAATGCGAAGGTCAACTTGCGATATCTCTGTATTTCCGTTTGCGAAGTTGATCGGTGCCCCTCCCTTGTTGCAATTAGGACATTCCGGAGCGGGGGCACACGCGTTCGTATTCACCGTACATTGGGCCTGAAAGGGAGCAATTGTTCCGCAAGCGTACGCCGACTTGGGCAGGGGAGGAAGACAGCCACTGTCAAATGAATAACCGGCGCAGACTACCGTTGCTTTACAGCTTAGGCTTTGCGCTGATGCTCCAATACTGCAGGTGCACAGCAAAGTGAGAGCCAAAATAATGTTCCTAGTCATGGATACACCTCAACCTCGTTATTCTTGGAATTGCCCCAGTGGAATTGGACTGTGGTCGCCTAAGTTCTTCGCGGGGGAATGCGAAGCGGAAAACTAATGCCACTTCCTTAACCTGTCAAGCATAAAGAAATGTGGAAACTCTACTGCTGGGAAAACACTTGTTGCTATTTATTAACTTCAAGGAGATCTAGTTACGAAAGACGAACAGTCAGCAGCCAGGGTTCTATACATGTAAACCTTGGTGAGCAATCCAATAAGGGGCTAAATGGTCGCCTTGCTTCGCTCCTTCATTGGCATGATCGATTTACGAAATCAGAACACTTTGATAGCCAGAACTTTTCTTGTGAGCTGTTGGTCCGGCTTTAGCAAGCCGTTTCGCACCTGCTCTGGGCGTCGGGCACACAGCCTGGGCGTGGAAGTTACCGGTTGGCAATGGGATCGTCCGGTCGCTCGCAGAACATCCGCTCCAATGAACGAATGAGGTTCGTGGTTAGTGACAACCGTTGAGGAAAAGCAATTTGCTAGTCGTTAATCGCGATCAACGCTGAAAGGCACATTCTGCGGAGTACGCGACGAGTTCGGCTCCGGCTGCCGAGAGGTACATGATCCAGAACCGTTTAACCCGACTCCATACTTGTGGGCTAAGGCCATTCAGCGACGCCCCGTAGACATAGACTTTGTAACCATCTAGCGGAACGATTAGGCCGTTTGCCTTGGCACGGTCGAGCATTCGGTCCGGGCCGATTTCGAGCAACTCCGGCATCGGAAATTCCTTGGTCTCATTCATCATGTCGGAAAAGATCCAGATTGTCCTTCTCAACGAAGGAGAACCACCCGCCTTCGGGCCAGACTCAAGCAACGCTTTCATCCGCCACAAACCGCCGAAGATGTCGGTATTGGACGCTACCGCAGCCAGGCCGGAGGACTTCACCTCGAAAGCGGAGGTGAGCTGACGCCGAGCGCGATTGAGATCATCGGTAAAGACTCCGTGGGCATCAGGTGTCCAGCCTTTTAGGATCTCATGCTCTCCGCCAAACGAGTCCGTCGAGATGCTCGAAACCCACACCCGAGTATTCGCAGGCTCGGTCAGCAGAAGCTTCCTGGTTGCCATGAGATATTCGTGAAAGAGTTCGTTCGACGCGCCCCCTCGAGAAATCGAGCCGCTCGTGTCAATGAGTATCCCTTCTACGTTTTGACCCCAGGCACGAGCGGCGAATAGAACGGCGAGGACGAGCATTGCGGCGTTCTTGTGATACGGAGGACGGCGTTTGTTTAGCATGTTTTTTGCCCGCAGAATTCCCGCCACGCAGCGCTTCTTTGCGACCTCGATGGAGGCGATGAGAATCGAGATCTGTTCCTCAACCGCGATCTGGAGTTCGCTGAGCTTCTTCAGTTCTCGCCACGCGGTGTAGTCGTCATCGCTCTGCATCCATACGATGCGACCGACTAGGAACCCCAAAGCCAGTTCCACAGCAACCACGATCAGCAAGAGTCCCTGCCCGGTAGTGCGGCGGATCGTCGATTCCGACGTCTCCTGAGGATTGGGTCCCTGCATGGATTGGTCATCCGTGTCAGGCCCATCCACGTAAGAAGTAGGCGGCGGATCTGACGCGACTTTGTCCATCATGCCGTTACGGGCCTGGCCCAGCCTCACAATGCCCAAGAAGCAGAGCGCCACCGCAGCAACGGCAATGACGACTTGTAGCCATCGGCTGCTGGCCATGATCCGTTCATAGGCAAGATGTCCAACGACCAAGGGGAGAGCCGTCATGCCGATTGCGGAGATCAGCGTAATCAAGAGCGCGAACCCCAGCAGCAGGAACGTGATGAGGTTACCAGGACGATCCCAAAAGACAGTTCTGTGGCAGATGAAACGCGCGGCTTTCTGGCTGAAGTGGATTGGAGGTTAGAACAATGAATCGATCCGAGTGCGCGCCCATCGTTCCGCGAGCTAAGCGGGCACAAATTCCCAGGAAGAGATGGAACATGCACCCCAACCGTGGTTGTCTAGACGATCCTCAAAATGGTAGAGGCGGTGGCGCTTTGATGTCCGTTTATTGTCCGTGAACAGGGTACCAAAGGTTACGAAAGGGACCAATGTGGCGCCGCGCGTTCGGGAAGCCACTTGGACTTATTCTGCTACGTTTGTATGGCGTTCTCTACGGTTTTTCCCTCATAACCCAAAGGTCGGTGGTTCAAATCCACCCCCCGCAACCAACCTAAACCTCCACATTATCAGTAATTCCACAGGTTACCTCCCGGAACTGAATGAAAACTGAATGAACGATCTGCTAGACTCTCCGAAACAGAGAGTTCGCCTGAGCGTATGGCCGTTTGTCAGTTTCGGCTCTTCGCGTTACAAAAAGCTGCTCTCCAAACTCGGTCTGTGGAGTTGAGTCGATGGGTTCCCATCCGGTGGGTCTAGAAGCAGCGGCGGGCAGCAATCCGCCGGCCTCGCTTTCCACCCAAACCGTTACCGTCTACACGCGTCACAATGAATCCTGCTCCAAAAACGGCGAGCCCTACTGGAAGCGGTGTCACTGCATGAAGTACCTCTACGTATACAGGGAGAATACTGGGAAGAGTGAGGGTCTTGACCAGGGCCGCACATCCGAGGGGGCTTCCACCCGCCGACTTTCCACAAAAAACTGACAGCGACGCTCCACGTTAGCCCGTGCTCTGGGATATGTTGGTGAACGCAAAGGAGTTGTCTGTCTTACAAGGCTTCCCGTGGGCGATAGACACCCTTGGCCGAAAACACGCGGTGCCGACGATCAGTGTAACGACTGGATCAGCGGCTGCACTATTAGATAATGCGCAGGCAGTACGTCTTAACCTGGCAATAGAGCTGGCCCAATAAAACCGTCCACACCTCACCGACGTACGGAGATCAAGACATGGACGACCCACCCGTTGAACAACTTAACGGCGACGGAGACTTGTGTCGGGGGTTATCGCAACCGACCGAAACATAACGCTGGTTTTATGCGCCCATCCACCCATTCTCGTCAAGACGTTTCACCTGAATATTTATTAAGCAAAAATTAAGTCGGTCCCTGTCATTGTTGCGATACTATTCGAAGCTTACTGGCACGGACTCTTTTGGGATAACCAGCCTAGTTCTCCAATTTTCTGTCATACCTATCTTGGCTTCGAACAGAGTGTTGGGAAGGCGAAGGCGAACCCTGAATTCGTCAAGCTGCCAAATTAGAGTGTGGCCATAAATTCAGTGATGGAGGATACAGTGAATAGAGTGAAAAATTTGTTCCTTGCTGGGCTGCTCGCGGGAGTTCCGATAGCTGCCCAGAGTCAGCAAAAGGAGCCCGCGAAGGCGCCGGTGAAGTTGTTGCAGTCCATTCCTCTGCCGGATCTAAAGGACGGCGATTTCGATCACCTTGCGATCGACCTCGAAGGCAACAGGCTCTTCGCGACCGCGGAAGAAAATTCTAAAGTCGAAATCTTTGACACCAAAACCAACAAATTGATCCACACCATTGACGGCCTCAAAGCTCCTCATTCACTCCTTTTTCGCGGCGATTTGAAAAAGCTTTTCGTCGTCGATAGCGACTTGGGCGAGGTCAGGATCTATGACACCACTTCTTATGAACCGGCGGGAACGATCAAGGTGCGAGACGGGGCGGACTCCAGTGGCTACGACCCTTCAACCAGGTACCTGTACGTCGTTACTGGCGGAAAGGACGCCAAACTTCCGAACGCTTATCTAGAGATCATCGACACGACAGAAGCCAAGAAGATTGGCGAGATCAAAATGGATTCCGATGATGTCGAAGCCATGGCTTTTGATCCCTCCAGCTCTCGCATGTTCATCGACATTCGGGGCAACAGCACCGTCGAAGTTATCGACAGGGAAAAGCGAGCGGTTACCGCGACCTGGCCGATTTCAGGAGCGAAAGGCCTTACCACGATCTCGTTCGATGCGGCGAATCATCGCTTGTATGTTGGAGCTCGTCAGCCTGCCAAGCTTTATGTTCTGGATTCTGATTCGGGCAAGGTGGTAACCAGCGTGGCTGCCCCGGCTATGGTGGATGACGCATGTTTCAGCGCCGCTCAAAAGCGCATTTATTTTGCCGGCACTGAATTCACCGACGTGTTCGAAATCAAGGATGCCGACCACGTGGAGCGCATTGGACACGTCCCCACAGCATTTCGCGCGAAAACCGCCCTCCTGGTTCCGGAGCTCAACCGTTTCTATGTGGCAGTTCCGCATCATGGAACCAAGACTGCTGCGATTCGCGTTTATGAAACAATGTTGTAACTCCCCATCGCAAACGGATGAAGGCGGCACATCTCTGCCGCCTTCATCTACTAAGTCTTCTATTAAACTATTAAGTGCTAGTTTTGCGAGCGTTTCCACACGAAACCGCTCACGACGTCGAACACGCAGCGTCAAGCCGGCAGGGGATTTTGCAACACGACGGTCGTGAGAGGCAACTCAACGCGAAACATGGAACCCTTGCCCAAACTGCTCTCCAGCTTAATCTTGCCCCCGTGCTGCTGAACAATCCATTGCGCGATGGAGAGGCCCAGACCTGCGCCTCCCATGTCCCGGCTGCGTGCCTTATCGACTCGATAGAAACGCTCGAAGACTTTGCTTTGTTCTTCCGCTGCGATTCCGATTCCAGTGTCTCGAACCGTGATCAGGACTTTGTCATTTTGCTGTTCGAGAGAGAGGTGCACGGTTCCGGGCGAAGGAGTGTACTTGAAAGCGTTGTCCAGCAGGATGTCGATGGCTCGTCGCAATGCCGCTTCGTCGGCCAAGAGCAGCGACTCCCGAGGCTCGATGGTCTCGCTAAACTGCAGATTGCTAATATTGGCAACTCGCCGCCAACCCTCTCCGACTTCTCGTAAAGTTTCCCGAACGTCCACTGGATGCAATTTGAGAGTCTCGCGTCCCGCATCGGCGCGAGCCAAAGCCAGGAGCTCCTCAATCAACGAAGTGGTCCTTTCCGCCTCCAGCAGAATGTGTTGTAACGCTTCTTTATATTCGGCCTCACCGCGCGATCTTCTCAGGGCCAACTCCGCCTCGGTGCGGACCAGCGAAATGGGGGTCCGAAGTTCGTGCGAAGCATCGGCGGTGAACTCGGTCACCCGGCGAAAAGCAAGCTCGATGCGGTCCAGCATTTCATTCAATGTGTCCGACAGTCGCTGCAGTTCATCCCCAGTGCTTAGCTTTTCAAGCCGGCTGCTGAGCGTGGTTCCAGTGATGGAGCGTGCGGTGCGCACCAGAGCGTCTACTGGAGACAACGCCCTTCGGCTCAGCCAGTATCCACCGCCTGCGGCAATGAGCAGCAGCAGTGGAGCGAACATGAGCAGATAAAGCCGGAAGCGGGACAGTGTCTTCAGCACGTCGTAGGTGACTAACCCGGTCTGCACGATATACACGGTTCCCTTTGTATCTATATCTTGGGCGGCGAAGCGGAAGGGTTTCCCTCCAAGCCATACGTCTTCGTGGAACGGTCGCCTACGTTGACCAGGCTTGATCACAATAGGGTCGACTGTGCCCGGCTTCCAGTGATGAAGAGGATAAGCCTGCAAGAAAGGGGACTGATAAATCATTTCTCCATCGGCCCGATAGACCTGAAGATAATCGCCCGAGTGTTCCAGTGCATACTCCTCCGTAAGTTCGTGCCTCAAACCTGCAGGAGACGCATCTTTCCTTTGCGCATGCAATAAATTGTTTAAATCATCCACTTCGCGCTCGAGATTGTCGTCCACGAGGTCATAGAGATGATGGCGCAGGACCAACCACATTCCCGCGCCGAAGACGAGTTGAGCCAGGGCGAAAATCGTGAGGTACCAAAGAGTGAGGCGCACTCCGATCGACAGTCTTCTCATGCCTGGCCATCCTTGCGGATCGGGTATCTCACACCACGAACCCTGTGAATGAACTTCGGTTTGCCCGGAGTATCAATCTTGTTATGCAAACAGATGCCCTTCCTCGGTCAGTGCCCGGCGCAGTAGGTTGGCGACGTGGATTTCGTCTCCCACGATTAAAAGCTTCATCGTAAACGACACCTTGATTCGAAATCTGCCCGCCTCAGCATCGGGCGTACCGATCCCTTTGGGTTTCGACGGATAAAGGACTGTACCTACCATAATGAAGGAACCTGAAGGAAATATTAAATTTCTTACCGTCGACGCCCAGGGAAAAAGGCTGTTTGGAACAGCGGTGGGCCAAATGCAACGGCCGGTGCATCCAAAGCAGTGGCACAGCATCCAAGGTTAACGGCATAGTAGCCCGTGGAGTAGACTGACGGGCTCATTCGGAATTCAAGCAAGATCTGCCAAGAGCAGGGAGGTCACAGATATGTCCAAAAAGGATAATTCCACGATGCGAGGGAAAATCAGTGCGCAGCCCCGGCTGCATCAGCACGCCGGCGAGATTCAAGCATACGGCACGGTGTCTCATTTGATGCCGCTGGACCTGGAAGAGCCGGTGCGCCTGGAAATGACGGAACAACTCAATCAGCTATTAGCCGACACCATGACATTACGCGATCTTTACAAGAAGTCTCACTGGCAGGTCGCGGGGCCGACGTTTTATCAGCTTCATCTTTTGTTCGACAAGCACTACGAAGAACAGGCAGAGATCGTTGACGAGATTGCGGAGCGAATCCAGTTGCTCGGTGGGCTCTCGATAGCCATGGCGGCGGATGTGGCCGAAACCACTCGCATCGAGCGCCCGCCCCGCGGCAGGGAAGAGGTTCCGGTGCAGCTTTCTCGTCTGCTCGATGCCCATCAAATCATCATCGGTCATTGCCGCACACTATCGCAGCGCGCTTCAAAACTTGGCGACGAAGGGACCAATGACCTGGTCGTGAGCGATGTCCTGCGAGCCAACGAACTGCAAGTGTGGTTCCTGAGCGAGCATCTGGTCGACGCTCCGCTGGTACGCGCAGAAGAGCCACGTCTTCGAAACGTGGGATAGCCCCAGGCACGAATGTCGAGGCGGGCCCGGCTCCGGGCCCGCTCCGGTTCACTGTTAACGAATGCCCACGCTCACTTTGCTATTCCGCCTCCTTCGCAGACTGCCGGGCACGTAGGCGCGGCCCGCTATTTCATTCGGCGTTACCTGCAAAGCAATCCAATCTTTGACCTGTGGTCACGAACGCATCTCGAAGCGTGATAACACTTATCGTGCTCGCCGCTAGAATTAAATTGAAATCAGGATAGTCCCCTTGTATAACTCTCATGACTATAAGTCATTCTATGAGTGCAATTGCCAGCAGCCGCATTGCGCAACCTCTGTACCAGCGACACGCTCCTGTGCGTCCGCGCTCCCAGGCCAAGCGCACTCAGATCATCGAAGCCGCCATGCAACACTTTGCTCAGCACGGCTATCACGCAGCCCGCGTCGGCGATATCGCAGCTGTTCTCGATATTGCCAAAGGGTCGATCTTCCAGCATTTCGGCAGTAAGGACGGCCTGTTCTTCGAGGTATACAAGCGCGCGATACGTTCGTTTCCAAAATATCTGGACGCGCCGGCGGCAGTCCGAGAGGCTGGTTTCTTCGAAGTGCTTCGCTACTGGCTCGTACGAACCGAAAATTTGTTGCAGGAGTATTGGATCCCCTACCGCATTGCTTCGCTTGGCAACTACGGCACCGATCTGGTTTTGAAGCGCGAGATCAATCGTTTTCTTATTACCGAAGATGCTTATGGCACGGTGAATTTTGTCCGCTTCGGCCTGGAGCGGCGTGAGCTGCGCAAGGACATGGATGTGGAACTGATTGTCTCGATCGTCGATTGGATGATGGAACGGTTTCAGGGCGCCCTACTCACAGCGGAATTCGATCCAGGCCTGTTTCGCCGATCCGGCGAAGCTGCGGAGAAAAAGGAAGCAAGAATCCAACAGTTTCTGGCCGTACTTCAGCGAGCGACCGGCTCTCCAGCGATTGGTCCAGCGCAAAATTCTCGTGCTGCTGCACGCGGACCGCGGAGCCGCTAAGGCGGTGAGCGTTAGCGTCGTCGTCATTTGTATTTTGTGGGTTCAACTCTTTTATCCAAACGAGAAAAATAAGCATGCAACCATCCGTTGAGCAGATATTGGCCAAGTATGACGATCGTGCCCCTTTGGCTGAGGCATCCACGATCCCTGCGCCTTGGTACGTCGATCCACGAATTGCCGAGTTGGAGCGTCTGAACGTTTTCAGCATGACCTGGCAACTGGTGGCACGCACTGACCAGGTGCAGAAACCGGGTGAGTTTGTCTCGACGATCCTCGCGGGAGAGCCTATCGTTGTGATTCGGGGCAACGATAATGTTCTTCGTGCTTTCTACAATGTGTGTCGTCACCACGCCGCCGCGGTCGTGACCCAGCCTTGCGGTCAGGCGTCTTTGTTGCGTTGTCCCTACCACGGTTGGAATTATGGTCTGGATGGATCGTTGAAAGGCATGCCTGAGTTCGAGGGAGTAAAAAACTTCGACCGCGCTCAAAACGGCCTGGTGCCGGTACGCGTCGAAATATGGGAGTGTTTCGTCTTCGTGAATCTCGACCCCCAGGCTGCGCCTCTGCAGGAGTTCCTCGGAGGGCTGGTCAAGCGCGTTGCGCCCCTCGGAATCGGCAAGCTGCACTTCTTCGACCGCACCACTTATAACATTCACTGCAACTGGAAAGTTTTCATCGACAATTATCTCGATGGCGGCTATCACGTGCCTCATCTGCACAAGGCGTTGAATTCCGTGCTCGACTACAAGCAATACACAATCGAAAACGAGGACCGTTACTGTCTGCAGTCAAGTCCAATGGTTGCTTCCGACGAAGGTGCGGCGACCGGAGCGACGCGCAAGGGCGACCGCGCCTGGTACTTCTGGCAATATCCGAACCTCATGATCAACTGCTATGAGGGATATATGGATACAAACTATGTGGTGCCCGTCGACGCCGACCACTGCACGGTCATTTTTGATTTCTATTTCAGTGACGTAACCGACGCGCAAAGCGCGTACAACAAGGAGTCGGTCAGCGTTGGCAACCAGGTCCAGTCCGAGGATCTTGGGATTTGTGAAGACGTGCAGCGTGGACTGAAGTCGCGCGCTTACGGTGCTGGACGCCTCTCAGTGCGGCGTGAGGCGGGCGAGCAGTTGTTCCATCGCTTGCTGGCAGCGGATTTGAAAGGTGGTTCCGTGCCATTGGTGGTGGCTGCTGACTGAGGACGGAAGGGTCTTTCAAGCAGTAGCGATGTGAGCACTGACCCGCGGTCAATCCTGCGTACCCTGCTCGCGGCGCATCGCACGCAGATCGATCCCCAATTGCTCCGCTTTCTTATACAGGTGACTGCGCTCCAGACCAAGCGATTTTGCGGCGAGACTAACATTGTGCTGGCTGCGCTTCAGTTCAGCCAGGATGACCTCGCGCTCGAACGCTTGCACGCGATCTGCGAGCGTGCCGGAAGAAACACCGTGAACCAAACTGCTTCCGCCTGCGGACGTTTTAGGCAACGCCAGTTGAACCGTTGCCAGATCAACCTGACCGTCGCTCGCCAGCAGCATCAGGCGTTCGACCATGTTGCGTAGTTCACGCACATTTCCCGGCCATGGATGCGACTGCAGTGCCTCCATCGCTTCCGGCGTAAACGGGACCGGCTTCCAACCATTCTGCGCACTCACTTGCGCCGCAAAATGCTCGATCAGCGTCGGGATGTCGTCACGCCGTTCCCGCAACGGCGGCAACACAAGAGGCCGATGCGCTCCACTTCTCCTTCTTCGAGCACGCGCAACAGTTTCGCCTGCATGGCGAGAGGCATATCTCCAATCTCATCGAGAAAGATGGTTCCACCATCGGCCTGCTCAAACTTGCCGACGTGGCGTCCGGCCGCGCCGGTGAACGAACCCTTCTCATGTCCGAAGAGTTCCGATTCGATCAATTCCGCGGGTACGGCAGCACAATTTAAAGTGATAAACGGTCCGCCAGATCGCGAACTGCGTTCATGGATCGTCCGCGCAACCAACTCTTTGCCGGTGCCCGTTTCGCCCAGAATGCAGATGCGGGTTTCGCCGGCCGCAACCCGCTCCAGTTGTGCCATCACGCGGCGCATGGCCTCGCCCTTCCACACGATTTCATGTTTGCCCAGGCGCTGCCGCAGTTGACGATTTTCGCTCTCCAGGCGCTGCAGCTTGAGCGCGTTCTCCACCGTGAGCAACAGCTTGTCGGTCGAGATGGGCTTCTCCAGAAAATCAAGCGCGCCCAATCGCGTGGCCCGCACCGCCATTTCGATGTGCGCCTGGCCTGACATCATGACCACCGGAGTGGCCACGGCTTGTGTCTTCAGCTCTTCAAGCAGCGTCAGGCCATCCTTGCCCGGCATCACCACATCGGAAAGGATCAGATCGAAGTGCTGCGACTTCGCCAGTTCCAATGCCTTGGCCGCGTTGTCGCAGACTGTAGCCTCGTGTCCGGCCAGGCGAAAGGCGCGCGAGAGTGAGGCCAGCGTGTTGGCCTCATCGTCCACAATCAGCAAGTGTGCTTTCGGTGGCAACCTTCCTCCTCATGCACTTCGGCCGTATGCTCAGCCTGTGCTCGCTGCATCCCGCTTGGCAGCAAGGATGCCCTGCAGTGTATCCGCGTTCTGCAGTAGCTCGATCACAAATGTTGTTCCCCGTCCAGGCTCACTCTTAACGTTTATCGTCCCACCATGATCGCTGATTACCGATTGCACGATGGCCAGGCCCAGTCCGATCCCATGCTGCTTGCTGGTGTAGTAAGGCGTAAAGATTCTTTCGCACTCCTCCGGCGTCAATCCGGAACCGGTGTCCGCAACTTCGATTCGAACCTTTCCATCACTGCGACGTGTGCGCAGCGCGAGCGTTCCGCCTTGTGGCATGGCGTCCGTAGCATTGAGTACGAGGTTCGAAAGAGCGCGATGTAGCAGTTCGGGATCAGCGGCAATCGGCTCCAGGCTCTGGTCCAGATCGAGCTTGCAGTCAATGGGAGCCTGTCCGGGTGCCTGCAGTTGCGCCTGAAAGAGCTGGACAACTCCGCGGACCATCTCGTTCACCTGTACCCGCTGCAATTGCGGCTGAGGCATCTTCGAGAATTCGCTGAACCGACCGATGATTGCTTTCAGGTTGCCAATCTCAGCCAATAGCGTCGCGGAACTTTCCCGAAACACTTCCTCAAATTGTTCCGGACTGGACTGTTTCGCGCGAAGCAGATTTTCGACCGTGAGTTGAAGAGGGAACAGAGGATTCTTCAACTCGTGAGCCAGTCGGCGCGCCAGTTCGCGCCATGCGGCTACGCGTTCCGCCTGTACCAGACGTTCTTTTTGGTTCAGCAACTCCGCGGTCATGCGGTTAAAAGATTCGGCGAGCTGAGCCACTTCGTCACCACCCGACACTTCTACCTGCGCATTCCAGTTCCCGCCGGCCACGTCCTGCGCGGCCAGCGCGAGTTGCTCGATCGGCCGGGTCACCCGTGCCGCGGCCCAGCTACTGAGAAGGATTGCCAACACAATCCCACCGCTTCCCACCAACAGGGCGGAGTCTTGAATGTGCCGCTTCAGTTCGACGTACGAGCGCCGGGAGTTTCCAATCAGCAGAATCCCCAGTAAGGGACTCTCTTTCCCCGCCCCACGCAGAGGAATCGCGTGGAACACTTCGTCCTCAGCCTGATCCCCTGACCAATGCACAATCGCCGTCATCTCCTGATTTGATTGCCGGACGGATTCAATCAGCGGAGCAAGTTTGCCTGTCGGGCGAGAACTGTTCAAAGTAGGCTTGGTGGCAAAGCTGCCAGAAGAAGGGTCGAGCAGCAACTCCGGAGAGAAATGTTCTCCGCGATTCTCATAAAGCAGCGCCCGCGTGTCGGCCGGCAAGTCCAGCGCGGAGAGAAAATTCCTGTCCAGCCGTCGCCCACCGATTACGTAGATCGCATAATCGCCTACGCGCGTCGCACGTACCGCGAATAATCCAAGCGCGGTGCCGTCCTGCAGTTCTTCCTGCTTCAGAAATGCGGCCTTATCCGTCGACGCTGCAAGACTCGCGAACGCGCTCTCGGGATAGCCAAACTTCGCCGGCCAGTGTGCCGAGGAGATGATAGTTCCTTTCGCATCCACAAATTCCAGGAAGTCGAGCTGGTAGTTCTCCGCCATAGATTTGGCGCCTTCGAAATATTCCGCGGAGTCGGTCGCCGACGATTGCGATGACAATGATCGATTTAACGCCGTTGCCATTCGAGTGACGGCCTCCGAAGCGGCAATGGCTTCTACGCGCCGCGCGGCTTCCTCCCCCTGGCGGCTGAACTCGCGCTGGAATTGCGCGACCAGTGCTCCGGTTCGCTCATCCTCGGTGCGCTCAAAGGCGCGTCTGGTCATGGCGGAGACGAGCCATGCGACTGCGGCCACCGACAGCACCACTGTCAGCGCAAACACGGCCAGCAGCTTGCGGCGAAAGCTCATGGTTTCGCGGTTCCCAACCAGGCCTCAGCCAAGTCCAAGCTTCCATCCGATCGAACTGTCCAATTCTTCAGGATCGTCGACGCTCCGTAAATCGCGGGCAAATGAAAAAGCGGAATCAGGCGTTGCGTTGCTAGTGTGTCCTGCTCGGCAGAGTAGAGATCCTCCGCCGAACCCCCGTTGACCTTTGGCTTCGGCTCCCGCATCTCTGGCATTCAGCGCAATCCGCTCCACCAGCAAGCGAGCGAGTGAGTCGCTGGCATCGTATCCCACAGTCCATTCCGGCAGGCTTCGAACTTGTTCCCGCTGGTGTCGTGCGCGCGGCAGATCGGCTTCAGTGGGAAACACGAATCCATACCCGCTCATCCAGTTGGGAAGAATGCTGCCTGCCGGCTGCCCCGCGCCTTGCAGCAAAACAGATCGTATCGACGCTCGATCCACACTGAACGCCAGCGCTTCTCGCAAAAGCTTATCGTTGGCAGATTGCGCATCCCGGGTGAAGAGCAATGCCACCAACTCCATCGGTGCCGAACTCACGACTCTGCGCCGCTCCATGGAAATGCGATGCGACTGCTCCGGGGCAACCTCGACCAAGTCCGCCCTTCCCAACTCGAGAGAAGTCAATTGATCATGATAGTTCTTGCTCAACTCGACCTCGATTGCATCCAGAAACGGACGACCGCCCCAATAGTTCTCTTCGGCTGCCAGCGACAACTTTTTCGTAGGCTGCCAGTCGGTGATGTGGAAAGGTCCCGTTCCGCTGAGCTTGCCGTCAGAAGTTTTCTTCACAATGGCATTGCAGGCGAGAGTAAGTTTCAAGGGCAAGCCAGGATCGGGCGCATCGCTTTCGATGATGACGGACTCCGCATCAGCGATCACATTCCACGAGGGGTTCGCACCGCGCAACGCAGAGGCCGCGATCTCCGGTGTGAATGAAGTTCCGTCGTGAAACCTGACGCCACGGCGCAGCCGAAACTGCCAGCGCTGGCTGCCCGACGACTGTTGCCATGAAGTTGCCAGCGCCGGACGCACCCGGACACCATCGTAGGTGGTAACCAGCGTCTCGAAAATCAGAAGCTCGAGATTGCGGCTGGCGAAAGAGTTCGGCTGTGCACAATCCCCGGAATTTAACGACGAGGGCGCACGCACGGCGACGTGAAGCGTGCCGCCGTATTGTGGCCGCGTCTCAGCGCTTGCGGCCAGCGAGCCCGCGATTATCGACACGACGATGAGGCTACTGGTTACAAGCCAGTGCCAGGCGAAAACTTTCATAATTCCCCGTCTCTCGATTTCTCGCAATTGTCACCGCAGTATCACCCTTCGCTTCCGTCCACAACGCCGTCACTTCGCCAGCGAAGTCCACGCCCGTGGTCACCGGAACTGGGTCGCGGTCGGGGAACTCATACGCGCGGATTGAGTCCTCCGCCTGGTCTGCGAAACCCGTGGCTAACACTTGCCACCCTGCGCCGCATGAAGTCCGCAAACTCGCCAGGTCGGGGCCCCAGCCCAGCTTAGCGGTCAGATCAGTGAAACCATCGACCATGTGAACCTGTCCATCTGTCGATGCGAACAACCACAGCACATATTTTTCTCGAGGCACTGCAGCAGCCGAATAGAACTTAGCGACCGTAGTAAATTTCCCCACACCGGGGGCCAAAGCGCCGGTGAAGAAATTGCGCGTCGGAGCAAAGAAAGCGCTCATCTGCGCGATCGAGACTGGAATTGCGGCGGAAGCGCCGGAGTTTGGAAAGGTCGCAGTTGGTGTCCCACTCGATGCTCCCATCAACAGCGATCCAACCACCAGCGGCCAGGGATCATCGCTCTCGTGGCAACTCAGCGACAAGGGGACGCTTGTGGTGCTGCGGCACAGCACTCCCGGAAGATAAACATCGAACAGGTGATCTTTCGCTACAATCAATCGTCCCCGCAGATCGCGCGGCCATGGCCGCGAATGAGTCAGACTAAGCGTCTGCTCCTGCTGCCACTTTCCCCCTTGCGACCGGTAGAGCGAGACTTTTTCCGCGTCGAGCACCGCGATGCGCGTCGGCGCGACATTTTCTTCCAGCACCGCCACATCCAGAATCCGCTCCTCTTGTGACCACAGCGGAACCTTCCGCAGGCTGAGCGGCACGGAGTCACGCGGCACGGCTGGGCCTTCCGCGCGTGGTGCTGAAACCATCACGATCGCAGCGTCACCCGCGGCCTGGCGAATCTGCGCCACCCAGACGTAGGATCGCGGATTCTCCGAAAGCGTGATCGCAACCGACGCGGCCGCCTGCTCCGGCTTCACGAAGCGGAGTCCCACCGCTTCAAGTGCCGCACGCAACCCGTTGCCGATCACTTCATTGTCGCGTCTACCCAGCGATGAGCGATTTTCCAAAGTCAGCGTCACCGCTCCGGGACCGGTCACCGCAACAATCTTTCGAGCTAGCTGCTGTTCGGGCCCACTCCAATCCGCGGCCTGCACCATGCCCACAAAAGCAGGAATCAAAGAAAGAATTTGCAGTGCAAGGCGGAAGCCAGCCGCAAGGCGTAAGGCGCGATTCACCATGTTCGGGATGGCCGCATTATAAACCGCTCTGCGCATACGGCAGCTTCCTCGCTCTGTACTGTTTGGACACCACTCCGAACCGTCGCGGCGGCCCGCCTGATTCCACAGGCCCAAACGAGCCGCCGTAACGTACACGCTGGCAAAAAACGCTACCTCCGCTGTATCTACGGCTGCTCCGCCTGACTACCCTGATTGGCAACATTCATGCCGCGGAGTACGTCGTTGGCGAAAAAGAATTTGCCGTCGGCGGGCACCATCATGATCTGAAGTTTGTCGGAAAGCCGCTCAGCTACGATCTTGTTAATCAACAGCGGATTCTGTTTCAGGATCGCAGCCTCGCTCTGCAACCGCTCGGCATCGGCAGCCGCCGTCACCCGAATCCGGTCAGCTTCCGCGGCCGACAGCAGCTTCCGCCGTTCATTCTCGGCCTTGCTGTCGATCACCTTGGCTTGGGCCGCCGCTTCCGCGTTCTGGATTGTCGCTTCCTTGCGTGCTTCCGCTTCCAGCCGGCTCTGCTGAATTTGTTTCTCCTTCAACGGCAGGGTGTACTTCATCGCGTCCGCTTCACCCTTCGCTTGCAGCACATGAACTTGCGCTTCACCTTCGGCTTGCTTGATCTGCTGCACCTTGGTCGCCTCGGCCTCCAGTTCTGCGATGCGGACTCCTTTCTGCTTCAGTTCGGTTTCCACGCCCATGCGATCGTTCTCCTGCTCTTTTAAGAGCAAGGTCTCCAGCCCTTTGGCATACTCTGCCGGCAACTGGATATCGCGTAGCATGACTTCTTTCACGACGATTCCGTCCCCCGCCAACTTCTGCGTGATCATCCCTGCTGCGCGCTTCCGCACTTCTTCGCGCTTGGCGGAAAAAACATCCCGCACGGTATAGTTCGGGACCAGTTCACGCCACACGCTCGCCACCGTCGGCGGAACAATCTCCTTCTCCACTGGATGCGGCAGATTACCCTGAATGTAGTCCAGCCGGTTGGGATCGAGCCGGTAACGCACCGTAATCGCAAGACCGAGTATCAGCCCTTCCTTCGCTTGGACGTCCAGGAGCTGGCCCTTGGTCGAAACATTCGAGGCCGCAGTCTTTCCATCTTCCGAAGTGCCGGTAGTAAAGACCTGGTCTCGGGTATCGAACAGCGCGACATCTTCCACTAATGGCATGACGAAATGCATGCCGGGATAAAGCGTGCCCGGCAACGTCCCGCTCATCTGGCTCACACGCACTCCGGCCATGCCGCTCGGCACCACCACGATGCTGAATGCAACCAGCAGCGGTCCCCACGCCAGCAGTGCCAGTGCCAGCGACGTCCGCCAACGAAGCTGGGGACTCGGCTCGACCGATCCTGCTCCGGTCAGAGCGAGCGCGCGGCGGTACAACATTTCGCGATAGAGGTCATACGCCAGAATGCTCACGGCCACGAGAATCATCCCGAGACCACCCGCAACCAGCAAATATTTCAACGCCAGCATTGTCTTTCTCCTTTGCGCCTCAGCGCCTCTGCTCTGACTTCACCTGCACCGCCTGCCGGGCCAGCTTGCCCGATTCGAAGAACAGGCGGAACACTTGTCCAAAAATCAGTTCTTCCGCCAGTAATGCCACCGCCAACGAGAAGATCAGACCGCCAACAACTGCCATGAATGTGATTGCCATCTGCATAATGCCCTCCTGTCCCGACAACTGAGGGCAGGCAGCTGGCCAATCGTATGTGCTTGATCTAGAGGGGGCGGTTGGGTCTGGACTGTGGGTACTTATCCACGGCGTGTAGGAACTGACACGCGGGTAGAAGCAGGAGCGGAGCCTCCTGGTCCTAGTGCAAGGAGTGCTTGAGGGGGCGTGACTTCTTCGTTTTTGGTGCTGTGACTGCCGAGGCCTTCACGCAGCCCGACAACGGATCAATCGCCTTCAGAAATTCGTCTTCGTTTCTGGCTTCGATCGCTTTTGCAAACGCTTCCGGGCTGGCGGACGGAGCGTTGTCGCAATCCATGTCAGATCCAACCTGGATTTCGGTACGATTCGGAGTGCTGCGGAAATTGTGACGATACTTGACCTGCTTGATCGGAAGATGTTCATTGAGAATCATCCGCAGCAGTCGTTGCACAACGTCAAAAGGAACATCCGGTCCACTCCACAAGCTGTTAGTCTCCGCGGTCGGGCCCCGCGGGGGATCCGCCCAGCGCGCCAGGAATCCTTGATTCAGCAGATCGCCTTCAATCTGGTCTTTCTGGGCAAGCGATTCAGACTCGCGGAACAATTTAACATCTTGGCTGAACAAAATTCGTGCGTCAAGGGAACTCCCTTTAGAGCCTGGCAGGCGCATCGGAGATCCAACTGACTGTTGATCTGGCAGTCGAAATTCTTCTTTAGATCCAGACCCAAACTGAAAATAGCCGACGCTCGCGGTTGTCAACGTTACCGTGCCCGCAATCGGCAGGGAATTTCCCGGTAGGGGAAAGTAAAAACTGGAATCGAGGTCGAGGCGTCGATTGCCTACCAACGGAATCTGTGCTACCGGCGTGTCCGAAGCGCTGTGGTCCTGCAAGGCAATCGAGCCATCGCCGACCAGCAATTCGAATGAGCCCGTAGTTTTTGAGGATATGCCGACCAGTTCCGCGCCCTGCAGCAGCAAACGGTAGAGGCCTCCACTCGTCGGCGCCGATGCCGCCCATGCCTCAGGAACTAAAGAGAGACTTCCCGTCGAAGCTGGCGTTTTCGTTCCCGGCCTCAGAATCACATCTTCAAATTCGCCGGCGAGACGGTTAATCTTGACCGGGCGATTCTCAACCAGAACCTCGTCCTTGATAAATGTGATGACATGGCTGCCCGACAAGAGCGCCCCCGCGTACTCGGGAAGACCCACGGTTATGTAGTATTCACCTATGGAGTTGGTGACGAAGTCGCCCGCTCCCCACTTTAGGTCGTAGTATTTCCCATGGGTGATGCAGGAGCCGCCAGGTCGCGCACACTCGTTCGCCGGCTTTTCCACCCACAGATTGCCCTTCAGCACGTATTTCCCGTTTAGCAAGTTGATGAACCCGTAGATAAACAGCAACACGAACAGAAGGAAGGTCACAGACTGAATCCAGTGAGGTTGGGTGACAAAATACTTGTCGATGAACCG
>WNFI01109670.1_pt1 | contig 18882 bp, 12 predicted proteins | sample 5400471 | NCBI WGS metagenome assembly WNFI01 (sample SAMN13153348, study PRJNA577476) | soil metagenome | isolation source: 100 cm saprolite on Douglas fir-dominated hillslope | place: USA:California | collected 2013-09-17 | reverse complement strand
GAACCCGGGCATCAGCGACGAGATGCTGGTGAAGAGCGTCGAGCCGCAGCTGAAGATGCAGAAGGACCGCGGCAGCGACCTGACCATCTTCTCGCCGCGCGCCGCGGGCATGGCCCACCACGTGGGCACGGAAGCGGTGAGCCGGGAATGGACTTCGATCTGCAATGACCTGATCCATCGCATCTGCACCTTGCTGCCGAGCAATTTCGCCGCCGTGGGCCAGCTGCCCCAGTCTCCCGGCGTGCCGCCGAAGAACTGCATTCCCGAGCTCGAGCGTATCGTGGGGCTGGGTTTCGTCGGCGTGAACCTGAACCCCGATCCCTCGGGCGGCTACTGGACCGATCCGCCGCTCACCGACCGTCACTGGTATCCGATCTACGAGAAGCTCTGCGAGCTCGAGGTGCCGGCGATGATCCATGTGAGCTCCTCGTGCAACCCGAATTTCCACCACACAGGGGCGCACTACATCAACGCGGATACGACCGCGTTCATGCAGTTGATCCAGGGCAACCTCTTCAAGGATTTCCCGACGCTCAAGCTCGTGATCCCGCACGGCGGCGGCGCGGTGCCGTTTCATTGGGGCCGCTACCGCGGCCTCGCGCAGGAGATGAAGAAGCCGCTGTTGTCAGAGCACCTCCTGAAGAATGTCTTCTTCGACACCTGCGTCTATCATTTGCCCGGGATCGAGCTCATGACGCGGGTCATCCCGGCCGACAACATCCTCTTCGCCTCCGAGATGCTCGGCGCCGTGAAAGGCATCGACCCGGAGACCGGGCATCATTACGACGACACCAGGCGCTACATCGAGCAGGTGAAGGGCTTGAGCGAGGAGAACCGCTACAAGATCTTCGAGGGCAACGCGCGCAAGGTTTATCCTCGGCTCGACACACTGCTCGAAAAGCGCGGCCAGCCCGGCAAGCGCGCCCGGGCGAGCGGCGTGAAGGACAGGACACTCACATGAACGACAAGGCTTCGTTGTCGTCCGACATCCGCCGCGATTTCGAGCGCGTCTCCCCCGAGGTGGTGCGCAAGGCGGGAACGTTCGCCGCATCCATCCTCGCCGACGTGGCCGGGCGCCGCGGGACGCTCGACGGACGCATCGCCCCGCTCTCGCCCGCGATGCGCCTGGCGGGCCCCGCGTTCACGATCGAGGTGCGCGCCGGCGATAACCTCATGATCCACGCCGCGATCTCGATGGCGAGGCCGGGCGACATCCTCGTGATCGACGGCAAGGCAGACCGCTCGTGCGCGCTCATGGGCTCGATCATGATCAACACGTGCAAAAAGTTGGGCCTGGGCGGCGTGGTCATCGACGCCGCGATCCGCGACAGCGACGAGCTGCGCGAGATGGGCTTTCCGGTCTACGCGGTGGGCACGAATCCGAACGGCCCGACGAAGTTCGTTCCCGGCCGCATCAACTGGCCGATCTCCTGCGGCGGCATCGCGGTCCACCCCGGCGACCTCGTGGTGGGCGATGCCGACGGCGTGGTGGTGGTCGAGCGCGAGAAAGCCGCCTCGCTGCTGGAGCTGGCGGCGCAAAAGGTGGCCGACGAGCGCGCCCGCATCGCCGACATCCAGGCCGGCAGGAACCTGCGGCCGAAGTGGCTCGATGGAGCGCTGCGCGCGGCGGGCGTTTTGAAGGAAGGGGATACGCCTTGATTCAACGCGCACCTGCATTCGGGCTTCCCGGGCGCATCCAGACGCCCAACTCGAAGCCGCGGTCGATCGCCCTCGTAGGCCTGGGGACCGGGGGAGCCGCGATCGCGCGCGCCATCTCCGCCGAGAACCTCGCGAACCTCGACGTGCACGTGCTCGCGAAGAGCGCGGCCGGCGACAACGCGCTCGCCGCGATCCAGGCCGGCGGCGGCGACTTGCAGCGCGCGCTTACGACCGCGGACATGATCTTCATCGTCGCCTGCCGCGGTGACGACGTCGGCCTTGCCCCGGTGGTGAGCGGCATCGCGCACAGCCGCCACCATCCCGTGACCGCGCTCTATATCATGCCGACCGACGCCATCGTCTCGGCCGCAGAGGACGAAACGCTCAAGACGCTGCGCTCCGGCGTCGAGATGCTGGTGGTAGTGTCGGACCAGAGCTACGTGCCGGCGATGATCGCCGCGCTGGGCAACTGAATCGAGGAGAGCCGCATGAACGACATGACCCGCCTGGGAGCCGTGGACCCGCCCTACCTCTACCCCGGCTACCGCAGCACCACGCTGCGCTCGCCGCTCGAGCCGCTCGTCGAGCTGGCGCAGGGAGCGCTCGACGTTCCCGGCCCGCTGGTGCCGAAAGGCTTCGTGCGCGACAAGGACAACGACCTCACTGTGCACGGCAAGGGCGCCCCTCTCGGCGAGAAGATGATCCTCGTGGGGCGCCTCGTCGACGAGGGCGGCCGGCCGGTTCGCCACTCGCTCATCGAAATCTGGCAGGCCAACGCTTCTGGCCGCTACCACCATCCGGGCGACCAGCACGATGCGCCGCTGGATCCCAACTTCACCGGCATCGGCAAGACCTTCACCGATGCCGACGGCTGGTACCGGTTCGTCACCATCAAGCCGGGCGCCTACCCGTGGCAGAACCATCCTTTCGCATGGCGGCCGAATCACATCCACTTCTCGCTGCTCGGAAACGCTCCGGTGCAGCGGCTCATCACGCAGATGTACTTCCCCGGCGATCCGCTTCTGCCGATCGATCCGGTGTTCAACAGCGTTCCCGACGCGGCCGCGCGCGTGCGCATGATCTCCACGCTCGTGCTCGAGACGGGCATCGAGGGCATCGCGCTCGGCTACCGTTTCGACATTGTGCTCGCGGGCGCGAAGTCGACTCCCATGGGATTGTGAAATGTCGCGCACGCCGTCGCAGACCATCGGTCCCTTCTTCCACGAATCGCTTCGCTGGCGCGACGGGGGCAAGGTCGCCTTCGCCTCGAAGGGCCGGGGCATCGTTCTCTCCGGCCGCGTGCTCGACGGCGCCGGTAAACCCGTGGCTGACGCGATGATCGAGACGTGGCAGCTCTCTCCCGCGGGAGCGCCGGCCGGCGCGGCGCCGGAGGCCGCGAATCCGAGCGGCTTCGGGCGCGTGGAGACCGCCAAGGACGGGGGCTTTCACTTCGAGACTTCGATGCCCGGCGGAGCGCTTCCGTGCATCGACGTCACGATCTTCGCGCGCGGCCTGCTGAAGGCGCTGCGCACGCGGGTCTACTTCGCCGACGAGGAGCGGGTGCGCGCCGATCCCTACCTCAAGTCCATCGCCACCTCTGCGCGGTTGAAGACGCTCATCGCGGCGAAATCCGGCGATTCCGAGTACCGCTGGGACATCCGCCTGCAGGGCGAAGGCGAAACCGTCTTCTTCGCGTTCTGACGGCGCGATGACCGCGAGCCTCGCCGCACGCACGCTCGCGCGGCCCTCCTTCGAGGCGGCATTCGCCGCGCCCGCCTTCCTGCGAGCCATGCTCGCCTTCGAAAGCGCTCTCGCGCAAGCCGAGGCCGCCGAGGGGCTCATTCCAGCGCCGAGCGCGGGCGCCATCCAGTCGGCGTGCGCAAACCTCGAGATCGATGTCGAGGCGCTCGTCGCCGAGGGCAAGCGCTCCGCGACGCTCGTCGTGCCTTTGGTGCGCATGCTCGAGGAGAAGGTCGCGCGGGTTTCCTCGGGCGCCGCCGCCCACGTGCACTTCGGCGCCACGAGCCAGGATGTGCTCGACACCGCCACGGCGCTCGCCCTACGCACCTGCCTCGAGGAAGCCGACCGCGCGTTGGAATCGACGGTGCGCTCGCTCGCGCGCCGCGCCCGCGAGCATCGCGCGACCCCCATGCTGGGGCGCACGCTCATGCAACCGGCGCTGCCGATCACAGCGGGCCTCAAGATCGCGCGCTGGGCGGTGGCGCTCGCGCACGATCGCGATCGTATCGCCGAGGCGCAAGCGGTGGGACTCGCCGTGCAACTGGGCGGCCCGGTGGGCGCGCTCGAGGCGCTCGGAGAAAAGGGTCCGGCCGTGCGCCATCGCATGGCGCTCGCCCTGGGGCTTGCCGATGCCCTTTCCTGGCACGTCCATCGCAACGCCTGGATCGACCTGCTCGATCGCATCGGGCAGGCGGTGCTTACGGCGGGCAAGATCGCACGCGACGTCTCGCTCGCCTCGCAGCCCGAGGTGGGCGAGATGCGCGAGTCCGCTCCCACGCCCGGCGTCGGCACTTCGAGCGCGATGCCGCACAAGCGCAATCCGGTCGCCTGCGTCCACGCGCTCGCCGCCGCGATTCGCATGCCCGGCCTGCTCGCGACATTGCACGCAGCCGGGATCGCGGAGCACGAGCGCGCGCTCGGCGGCTGGCAGGCGGAACAGGCGCTGGTTCCCGAGATCGCGGGCGCCCTCGGATCCAGCCTCGACTTTCTCGAGACCATCGCCGCCTCGCTCGTGATCAATCCCGCGCGAATGAAAGCCAACCTCGAGACCTACGGCGAGAAGGACGACACGGCAAAGAGCGTGCAGCCCGCCGTAGACGAACTCCTCGCGGCGCTGGCAACTTATCGTGGGACGAGATCTGGAACCGCAAGGGGCTTTCGCGCGAGGTGCGGCGCATGCTCGTGATCGCCATGATGGTGGCGCTCGGCCGCTGGGAGGAATTCCGTCTGCATGTTCGCGCCGCGCTGCAATCGGGCGACTTGAGCGAGGACGACCTCAAGGAAGTCCTGCTGCAGGCGACGATCTATTGCGGCGTGCCCGCGGCCAACACGGCGTTCAAGGAAGCGCGCGAGGTGATCGCCGAGGTCTCCGCCGGCGCGAAGGCGAAGAAAAAGAAGAGATGAAGCCGGTCGAGCTCTTCGCCGTCGACGGCGGAGGCGATGGCGATGCGGTAGTGCTGGTGCATGCCATCGGCTGCGACCACCGCATGTGGGACGCACTCGCGCAATTTCTCGCGCGGCAGTTTCGCGTGCTGCGCGTGGACGCGCGCGGCCACGGGCGCAGCCCCGTTCCCGCGCGCCCGTACTCGCTCGAGGAGCTCGCGTGTGACGTATTGGCCGTCCTCGACCGCCACGCGATCGCCAGGGCGCATTGGGTGGGGCTGTCGATGGGCGGGATGATCGGCCAGGCCTTCGCGCTCGCGCACGCCGGGCGCCTCGGGCGCCTCGTGCTCGCCAACACCACGAGCTCCTACGGTCCCGAGGGACGCAAGCTCTGGGAGGCGCGCGCCAACGCCGTCGAGGACGGCGGCCTTGCCGCCATCAAGGACATGGTCATGAGCCGCTACTTCTCCGACGATTTCCGCGCGCGCAGCCCGCAAGTGGTGACACAGGTCGCGAAGCGCTTCCTCGAAACACCCGCGCAGGGATACCTCGGGTGCTGCGATGCGATCAAGGAGCTCGACTACAGCGCGGACCTCCCCCGCATTCATGCACACACGCTTGTGATCGCGGGAGGCAAGGATGCAGGCACCCCGCCTTCAATGTCGGAGGCGATCGCCAGGCAGATTCCCGGCGCGCGACTCGCCGTCATCGAAGGTGCCGCGCATTTGTCCGCCGTCGAGAAGCCGATCGAGTTCAACGCGCTCGTTCGCAACTTCCTCGCCTCTCCCTAGGCCACTACGATCTTCTTTATCTGGCGGGGTGCGTCGCGGCGTGGATCTCCTTGAGCTAGCAATACAACTACTTCGGCGTTTTCTTTGGCCCCCAACCGGCCGGCTTCCAGAGTCGTAGGGACGTGTGAGCGGCGATGCCTGCGAAATCGTTGTCGGTAGTGAGTGCGCAGCTCGGCAGCGTCGATGTGGTCCTGGCGGTCCGGTGAAAGCAGCGGCAGTGCCCCGAAGTGATCGATGATCTGATCTCGGTCGCGTGGGCCCGAGAAACCCTGAAGCAGCTCCTGGAGCACAAGGCCGGTCGTGACCACGGACTCCCCGCCCTCGAGAGCGCCCCTCAAGGCATCGACTTCTGGTGACGGCTTCGACGCATTCCGCCGAAAGGCGAGTGACCAAACGCTTGTATCGACCATCACCGTCACTTGCGAGAGCGCCCCGTCTTGTAGTCGAAGGAGCGGTCCCACTCCAGCTTGCCCATCAGATCGACCAGCGACTTCTGCCTGCGACGCGCGATGAACTCCTCCAGCGCACGCGTCACCGCCGCCTTCTTGGTCTTCTCTCCGCTCAACTCGAGGGCACGCTCGATGAGCTTCGGGTCCAGAGATAAGTTCGTAGCCATGTGTGTCTCCTCACACAATAGGCTACACAATCTAGAATTGCCTGTAAAGTAGGGCTCAAGAGCACAACAACTACTGGCAACGTAACGAAGAGGAGACCACGTCGATGTGGCTCGCGTACAAGGCAAATGCGGTCAAGGTCGATCCGGAGGCGCTGCTGCAGATGCTCAGATTGATTGCATGAGCAACCAGACGCTCTATGAAGTCCTCGGAGTTGCGCGCAACGCCAAGGTCGCCGACATCAAGCGAGCCTACGACCGCTTCAAGGCCGAGGCGCAGAAGGAGACCAGCGCTCCGAACCCGCGACTCGCTGCCATGGCGAAAGTGGCGTACGAGACGCTTTCCAATCCGGAGAGACGCGCGGAATACGACGCGACACTCGGACGGCCGTTGCTCCCCAAGCGGCCGATGAAAAAGCGCGGCGGCACGGGGATCGTCGTGTCGATCGTGGCCCTCATCGCCGTCTCCGGCGCGGGTTACTACTATTACTTCGCACGGCCGGCCGCCCGGACGGCGGAGCGCGCGGAGGAAAAGGCAGTGCCGCCCCACGAGATCGTGCAGGCCGTGGCGCCGCACCTCGGCCGATTGCAGGGCGCGCTCTTGTCGGGAGAAGTGCGCGACCTCGGGACCGCGGTGGCGATTGGCGAAAACGAGATGGTGGCAACGTGCCACGGGATGGTTGCCGGGATGCTGCTCACGGTGAAGGCGGGCGGTTTCACGTCCAAGGCGGAGCTCGCGCGCGCCGACGAAGAGCTGGACATGTGCAGACTGACGGTGAAGGGCGCCGCCGCGGGAATCAAGATCCGCCCGAGCGTGCCGGGGCCGCAGGAGAAGATCCAAGCGGTGTTCATCAACGCGAGCGACCAGCCCGAGGCGCGGCAGGTAAGCGTGGCGCGGGCCATCAAGGAAGCGAAGGGATTGGCGTTCGAGCTCAAGGCCGCGGCGCCGCTTCCCAACGGCACGCCGGCATTCGACTCGCAGGCTCGCCTCGTGGGCATCGTCGTCACGCCGCATTCGTTCGGTGAAGGCATCGTAGTCGCGCTTGGTGCCGCGCGCATCGTTCAGGCGCGTGGTGCCCCCGCGGAGACCGCCCTGGCGCCTGCCGCGACAACCTCTTTTCCAGCGACCGTCTCAACGCTCACGGAAGTCGCGTCCACGGCGCCGCCGGCCGCCGAGAGTCCTGCTCCCCCCTCCGCGCCGTCGCCCCGACGCGGGCCCCGTGGCACGATCGTAGCCGAGGGATTCACCACCTTGTGGAAGGAGGAGGAGGGGGGAGGAGCCCTGATCGAGGTGTTGGACCATCCCAAGACGGGCGCAGTCGGCGATCCGATCGCCTACTGGACTCTCTGGAAGGGCCGGGATGTTCAGAGCCGACCGGAAACGCGTTGCCTCGTGACCTTCGGACCTGACGAGGAAGTCGTGGCGGACTACGAGCAGGTCCCCGGAATCAAGTCTGCGGACGGCTACTGGTTCTGTGCCCTGACCCGCTTCCAGGTGGATCTGGCGGATCTTCCTGTCGGCGACTACACCTTCACGATCTTCGTCGACGATCAGCCGGTCGCGAAGGCGACGACGCGCATCGAGAAGAAGTTCTGGACGCGCGACAAGTACGCGATCGTCGTCATCATCGCCGGGATCGCGCTCCTCTTCTACGTGAGGAGGAGGAAGGGGATGCGGAAATGAGACCGGCGGTCATTCGTCAAAGCCGCGCGCGGCGGCGGCCTCAGCTAGACGGCCGCAGGAACGTCCAGCAAATGAAGGCCAGCGCGTGACGCATGTCGCGCCACCCACGGAAACGCGCTTGCGTTGTCATGGGACGCCAAGACATTGCACCCAAAGTCGTCGTGACCAATCAAAGCGATTTTCACCTCCGGAAGAACAATGTCGATGGCGTCTTCCTCGGCAAGGCCTATTGCCAACTCGTGAGTGATGCTCGTCGCAGCAAGCTTCGAGTAGACAGTATCTTTTGGCTTGTACCGGCGCTGATGGGCCAAACAAGGCGTTTCTGCGGCGATGCCTTTGCAAAGCCTAATGAACGCTTCTCGATAGTCCCTCTCTCTTTCGGTCGCTCCTTCAAGCAACTCCATTAGCTCAGCTTGAGAAGTAGCAAATCGAGGGAACGCCGATATACGTCTTATCGCGAACGGATATGTCGCTTCATAAAGCAAGGAACGAAGATTTTCCACCGGACGCAGCACCGGCGGCAGAAGCCTGTTCAATTCCTCAGGTGTCAGAACGTCCTTGATCATTGCTTCGGGAAGTTCTTCCATTTTCTGGTTCCACCCCACGGACCTTTGTCGCCCACGTTCTTGTACCAGCCCGAGCCATCGGCCTTTTGAACATCGTAATGAGGTCCGCCGTGAGCGCCTTTGTTTCCGGTCGGATTCCAACAGTTTCCGTACTTGTCCTTCCAACCTTTGCCTAGATCTCCGTAGTCCTTGTAGTGTCCGCTCCCCTTTCCGGGGTGGAATGTACCTCCTGTGTTTCCCGGATTCGGTCGGCCTGGGGCTGGGTACCTTTGCCTTAATTCTCCTGTTCGATCGAAGTACCTGAGCGGCGTGTTCGATACGTACACGTAGGTATTCGGACCGCCGTCTTGTCCCACATGATCGCTCTGGACATATCTCCCGGTATGCGGGTTGTAGTCCCTGAAGTAGTTGTAATGGGCTTGCGTCTCGCGTCAAAGTACTAGACCGATCTCGATCATTTCAATGCTTGCCGATCTTGCTCTTGCAGCGAAGTGAGAAATGGTGGTGGTCGGGAGACACGACTTCCGCACCCGGTCAACCTTGTCCCTTCTTGATCTTCTTTCGCGGCTTCCTTGGAGGAGCCTGTCTTGCTGGGTGATTCGCAACTGCAATAAGGGCGCGCGGAAGCAACTTTCTTAGAGAAGTCAAATGGAATCGCATGTGCTCAAGTAATTGAACGTCCAACTCTATCAAGATATCTTCAATCGTTTCGCGGTTAAGAGAACGCGAAGTCGAAAGTCTCTCCATCATGCCCAGATACCAGATGCATATTTCGCGTACATCCGTCAGATCACCATACAGAGCACCCCGGTCCATAGTTGGAGGCAGAAATGAAGAAAGCCTCTTGTCAAGAAGCCTAACCATTCTCACTGCTTGCGCGGGCGATTGACGTTTCATTTCTTCTTCTTTCTCCCTTCCGGCAACCGCTTCATCGTGCGGTCAATGGCGTCCTGAAAGTCTCTGATCTCGGTATTCCAATGATTCACCGCTGGGCAATTGGGTTCCTTTGCAATTTTCGCTCTGGTCTCGTCAATTCTCTTTTGGAGGCTGTCTCCAGACACTAACCCAATCGGATCGCTCTGTTGATACCTCCCCGCCTGCGGGTTGTAATCCCTGAAGTAGTTGTAATGAGTTCCCGTCTCCGCGTCAAAGTAGTGCCCCGGGAAACGAAGATTGTAAGCAAGTCCGGACTCTTGCGCGCCGGTGGTCCCGAAGGGATCGCTGTTCCACGTCCACAACACCGTGCTCGCCGCATCGCTCGAGGTGATGGCGCGGGGAGTGTCGAGGTGGTCGGCCCAAACGTAGCGGATGTCGATGCCGCCGCCGGTCTTGGGCCGCAGCGTCGCGACGGGCGTGTCCTCGAGCCACACCGTCTCTTGGATGAGCTCACCGGCAGCTCCGTATTCGCCCAGGAGGTGTCCGTCCTCGTCGTAGATGAAGGTGGTTGTGGTCCCGGCGAGAGTCTTCGCGACCCGCTCGCCGAACGCGTTGTGCTTGTAGGTGGCGAGCGTCGAGGCGCCCTGCTTCACCTCGACCAGGCGATTGCGGCCCGAGTAGGTGTAGGTGAGCGCGCCGTCGTTAGTGGTGTTGCCGGCCGCGTCATAGACGATTGCTTGAGAACCAATCTGCGTAAGGCGGTTGCTCGTCGTTCCGTACGTGAGCGAGGTCGTGACACCTGCCACCGTCTCGCTTGTACGGTTGCCGATGAGGTCGTGGACGAAGGTGTCGTTGTAGCCGCCCGTGGCTGCGTTGAGGGCCGAGGTCAGGCGATCGAGGTTGTCGTAGCCGATGGTGGCCGTGGCGGTCGCCGCCCCGATCTGATCGGCGAGGCTCGTGATGCGGGAGGCGTCGTCGAAGCCGTAGGTACGCGTGGTGCCGGCTAGGGTGACGCTCTTGATCCGCCCATCGCTGTCGTAGACACGCTGGTACGCCTGCCCGTTGCCCCAGGTCCAGCTCGCTATCTCACCGAAGGGGAAGTACTTGGCACTGGCGACCACGCTCACGCCATTGACGGTGATCGAGGTGATCTGGTTATTGGTGTACCCGTAGCCGATCGCCTGGCCGCTGGCCGTTGTGATCGTCGCGAGCTGGCCCGAAGTGTTGTAGGTATAGCCGACCGCGCGGGTGAGGCTGCCGGTGAGCTGGGTTTTTGACGCGACACGGCCCTGGAGGTCGTAGCCGTAGGTGGTCGAGCCCGAACCATCCGTCACCTTCGAGAGCCGCCCTTTGCTGTTGGCTGAGGCGGGATCGTCGTAGGTGAAGGCCAAGCTCTCGTCAGCGTACAGGAGCGTCTTCAGGCGATTGAGCGCGTCGTAGCCGTAGGTGGCGCCCTGCCCGCGCGCGTCCTGCATCGTCTTCACGTTGCCGGCGGGGTCGTAGGTGTACTGGGTCACGCCAGTGTCGGGGCTGGTGAGAGTCTTCAGCTCATCGGAGCCCGAGTAGCCGTAGGTCGTGACGAGCCCGCGTTGGTCCGTGACCGCGGCCAGGTTGTCCTGGGCGTCGTAGGCGTAGGCGATCGTCCCCGCGGCGGGGGCGCCGGCAAGCTGCGGTTCGGTCAGCTTCACCAGGCGATTGAGCGCGTCGTAATCGTTGGCGGTGGCGTGCGTGAGCGGGTCGGTGGCGCTCTTCAAGTTGCCCTGCGGGTCATAGGTGTAGGCCGTGAGCTGCCCCGTGGCCCCGCGCATCTCCTTCACCCGCGAGAGCCCATCGAAGACGCGGGTCATCGTCTGCGCGAGCGCCCCCGTCGGGTCCTTCGTGTCCTCCGTCTTGCGGTTGCCGGTCTCGTCCAGCGTGTAGGTAACGGAGTTGCCGAGGCTATCGGTGATCGAGGTGAGCCTCTGCGCGGCGTCGTAGCCGTACCTCAGGAACGTGGCGTCGGGTAGTGTCAGCTTCGAAAGGTTGCCCACGCCGTCATAGTCGTAGGCCGTGGTCTCCATGCCCGCGCTGGAAGTCTTGAGCCTGCCGCGCGCGTCGTACATCATCGCGGTGACGAGTCCGTTGGCGTCAGTGATCGACTGCGCGCGGCCGTGTGCGTCGTAGTTGCCGTAGCGCGTGACGTTGCCCGCGGCATCCGTCATCGTGTCGAGGTTGCCGGCCACGTACGTCCACGTGGTCGTGTCGGCCACATCGGCACGCGGCCCGTCCACCGAGATCATCTGACCCACGGCGTTGTAGTCGTAGGTCCAGGTGCGTGATTCGGCGCCGACGGTGACGGTCTTCGTCCTGGCGTTGCCGCGAGAATCGAGCGTGAAGGTCGTGACCCGGCTGCCGGCGCTCGTGGGCTCCGTGATCCTGGTGGGCACGCGCCACTGCGGGTCGTACTCGGTCGCGATGGTGCGCGCGACCGCCGTGCCGGAGGCTTCCGAGCGGCTTCTCTCCAGGCCGCGCGCGTCGCGCGAGAAGACGGTCTGATTGTTGTTGAAGTCAGTCTGCGACGAGACGAAGCCGTTGGCGTCGTAGGTCATCGCGGACGCGTCGCCCGCGCCGCATCCCGCGACGCACGGCTGGGTTACCTTGCCCAGGCGCATCGTCTCGTAGATCTTGGTGAGGTCGTAGGCGCGCTGTGTCCCGAGGGCGTCGGCGGTCACCGTCCTGTACTCGCCCTGGTAATCGAACGTCGTGCGCTCGACGCCGCCCGCGTGAAACTCTTCGATCACGCGGTCCTTGTAGTCGTATTTGTAGGTCGCAAACCGATTGCCGTTCTCGTCGGTGATGCCGGTTAGGAGCGCCTTGGACGCGCTCTGCTCGTAGAAGTACGTGCGCGACCTCTGGTCTGGAGTCGAGACGGATTTGAGGTTGCCGGTCGCGTCGTAGCCGTAGCGGAACACGCCGCCCGCGGGATCGGTGAGCGTGTCGATCGTCCCCGCTGGGTTGAAGGTGATCGTCAGCGTGCGGCCGAAGTGATCGCGGATCTGGTAGAGCTTGCCGGACGCGTCGTAGGTGAGCGTCGTCGTCATGCCCTGGCGGTTGGTGATCGACAGGAGCCGGCCACCCGCGTCGTATTGCTCCGTCTCGTCGCGGTCGTCGAGATAGCTCCAGCCCGTCGTGCGGCCGCTGCCGTCGGCCTGTCGCGCGAGGAATTCGGGCACATCGTTCCGGGACGCGACATAGGATCCTGCGCGAAAGGCGAATTGGGTGTAGCTGCCGTCGCCGCGGAACACCAGCACCGCCTCGGGCGGCGGCGGGATGGAGACCACGTTCGCGGGTGCGCGCGCCCCGGTGTCCTCGACGATCGAATAGCCTCCGCCGATGGGCGCGCCGGTCGCGTCCGTTCCGGTCGTCGGCGGCGGAATGTAGATCGAGCGCTCGTACGAATGGCGCCACTTGTTGCCGAATTGCGTGCCGACGTTCGGCGCCTGGCTCAGGTACGTGCGGACGAATGCCAGCGGATCGTCGCCGGCGCCAGCATAGTCGGCGTCTACCTGCAGCTTTTCTCCGGTGGCGACAACCGTCGGATTCCCCTGCAGCGGTCCGCCGCCGCCGGAGCATGGCGAGCGATAGGTGCACGCGAGCACTTGGCGCACCGTTTCCTCGAGCTGCCCGGTCGCCATGGCCTCCGCGAAATCGATCATCGCGAAGTTGAACGCCATGAACCACATGTATTGCGACGCCATCACAGGGGCGAGCGCCATCAGCTTGTTCACCACGGTGTTGAGCGCGGTGCGCGTGAGCGAATCCATCAGCTGCCCGTTGAAGAGCGCGAGGTATTTGCCGAGGAATTTCTGGAACGCGCAGCTCTCGAGCAGCGCCTTGAGAATGCAGAAGAACGGACTCACGTCTCCCGAGAGTCCGCCGTCGATCTGGTACACGCCCGTGCCGTCCACCGGATCCTGGATGACATAGCCGATACCCGTCCAGGTGCCGATGGTCACTTCATTCCCGGGGACGACGACGCGTTTGCCCGCAGCGACCGCGTTCGCGATCTCCTGCTTGGCATCGGCGGAGATTTGCAGCAGGGGCGCAATAGCGGCGATGTTGGAGCCGTCGACCAAGTACACCGGGATGCGCTGCTCGTTGGCCGCGGCGAGGATCGACGCCGCGCTCGCGCCCGTCCCGAGTTGCTTGCCGAAGAGCATTTCCCACGTGGCGCCTTCGAGCAGCGAGCCCGTGTTGCCCATGAGCGTGAACATCTGCAACTGAAGCGCCTGCGTGGGATTCACCGCGGCGTAGAGATTGCGCTTCACATCGGTCTGGTAGGCATGGAACTGGCCCGAGCGCGCGACGCCGAACGCGTACGTCACCTGCAGCGGCGCCGAAAATCCGCCGACCGATGGAAGCCGCGTCACCTTGCCTTGGAACTGGCTTGCCCAGATCCGGTCCTGGTGGTCGCGAAGCATCCAGAAGTGCAGCCCCGCCTGCTGCAGGCCTTCGCGCAGCGGATACGAGACGCCATCCGGAATCAGGTCGAGGCGCTTCTGCACCATCTCCGCCGTGACTCCCGCGGCATCGACGACGAACGCGGTGTGGCTGCCGGCGATGGTGCGGTTGCCGGTGGTGGTCGGTGGAAGGATTCCCTGCGGATCGCTGATGTTCGCGGTCCAGTACTGGATCGTGCCCATCGTCACGGCGGGCGCTGCCGCCTTGGATACACCTTCGATCTGGATCTGCGGGATGACGTTGATCAGGTACGGCGAGAGGCTCGCGGCGTTGTCGCGGCGCAATTGCGCGAACGTGTCCGTGTCCGCCGGCGTCGCGGGCACATAGTCCACGCCGATCGTCCCCAATCCCACCTTCGCGAGCGGCATCGAATAGGTGAGCGACGCGTTGGCCTGCGAATAATCAGCCTCGGTCGCGAAATAGCTGATCGTCAGGACGTGCTGAAGCGTGGGCGGAAGTTTGGAATACGTATTGCTCTTGAGAAGGACGTTGTAGGGCAGCGAGCCCGCGAGAATCGATGGATTTGACGGCACGATCGCCGCATAGCCCTGGACGTCGATCAGGCGCGCATTGGGAACGATCTGGTTCGCGTAGGTCGCGACGGCGGGACGGAAGGCGTCGATCGCGTTGTCGAGCGCCTTCAAGTCGAAGCCGGTGACCGAGCCGTTCGGGCCGTGGATCGCCGTTGCATTCACCTGGTTAAGGATGCCCTGCGCGTCGAACGTGCCGGCCCGCGAGATGTCGATCGGCGCATGGATGTCGTACGCTTTGAAGCTCGCGTCCATCGGCACCCATATGGACGCCGTGCGGTTGACCGCGCCGCGCGAAGGCGTGAAGTCGAGGTACGCTTCGACCCACGTGTGCTCGAAGCGCACCGTGCTTACCTGTCCGCCCGAGATCACCGCTTGCGCCGGAATCCCTCCCTTGGTCATCAGCTCGACCACCTGGTTGGGCGCGATATTGCCGCCGAGCCAGTTCTGCGCATTCGCGATGGGCATCTCGACCGTGCCGTACACGTAGCGCGCCGGGATGTGCGCCGAACGCAGCAGCGCGATGAGGAGGCTCGCCGTGTCGATCGCATTGCCGCGCTTGTTGATGCGCGCGATCTCCGCGCCCTGGATCGAGCCGTACGTCGGCAGGAAGTCGATCGTGTTGCGCACCCAGTTGAAGATGGCGACCGGGTTGTTCCCTAGCAGCGCCACGGCATCGACGATCGGCGCGCGGCTCTTGGCAATGCGGCCTTCGCGCGCGATCGCTTCGGTCCTCATCGGCACGAAGGACTTCGCGCTCGGCATGGAGGCGACCAACTTCGCGACATTGCCCAACGCTTCCTTCTGGCCGTCGTAGTTGCCGATGCGCTGCGCCTCGTGAAGGCGCGCCAGCCCATCCTGTATTGCCTCGCTCCGAAGGTGGAACTCGGTGCGCGCCTTCGACAGCCGCTCGAAGAGCTCGTCGCCCATCTTGTGCTCGCGAAGATAAAGCTCATCGCGTGCGAACTGCTGTTCCATGTCGCCCGCGATCGCCGCAAGGTCCTGCCCGGCGCGCAGCACCTCGCCCGTGAGGCGGGCGACGTCGACCGGCTCGGCGAGGAATGCGCGTGGGCCGGACTTCGTGAGGCTGCCCTGCCCCTGCGCCTGGCGCGCGAGGTCGGAGAGCCTTTCCCAGCGCTGCGCATAGTGAGAGCCGATCGCTTGCGTATCGCCGAGGGCAAGAGGAAGCGCGGGCAAGGGTCGCGGCGGCGCAATCGGCCAGGTGGCTGCGACCGCGGCGGGCAGCGACGGCAGCATCATCGCGGCGACAACTCCGAACGCGACTACGCGCTTCACGAGGCTTTGGGGCATCGAGCCGGCTTCCTCGCGTGGCATTTGGGCCTGTCTCATCATGGCGTCCTGCAAAGTGGCGCGGCCGGGCAGGCAGGCAATGCGGACCACCACACGCGCTCGACTTCCTTGAGCACGTTGTCGATCGCCGCCTCGTAGCTGAGGACGTTCACGCCCGTTACGCCGTCCAGTTGGTTGTTCACATCGATGAGCGTCGCGATCGCACCCTCCCAATTGGCCGCCGCGATCTGCGATTGCGCTTGCTGCAGCTTCGCCAGCGCGTTGTCGCGCGCTTTCTGGTCAGCCGAGGCCGTAAGCGCCAGGGCCTGCAGGCTCGCGATCACGCCAGCGAGCTGTGTATCAAGGCCGCTCACTGTGATGGCGATCGGATACGTTCCGACCGTGACCGTCGTAGACCCGTAGGTCTGCGTCACCAACGCGGAGATCGAGTACGTCCCGGATGCGTCCGGTGTGCGCACCGCCCAGTCGAGGGATTGCGTGGCGCCGGACGCGAGCGTGATCGTGAGCGGGACGTAGGCGCCGCCGGTGAAGGTGAGCGGCACCGCCGGCGCCACCTCGTCGATGGCATCGCCCAGCATCGTGCTCAGCAGCACGGAGGCCGCCTGTGCTTGCAGGGTTCCCGTGAGATCGAAGGCGAAGAGCAGCGCCATGCCGCGCCCATATACGTTGGTCGCGATGGCCGGGTCTCCAGTGTTGAACACGCCCTGGCGAAGGGCCGTGGTGAGCTCGACGCGCAGCGGGCGCGAGCCGCTCACGGTGAACGAGCCCGAGGGCAGGAAACCGCTCGCAAGCGTGACTGTGGTAATGCCGGTTGGCTTGCCCTTGAAGTTGATCCCAACCACCTCGTCCAGGACGTTGTTGCGATCGTCGTGCGCTCCATCGACGATCAGCGTCCCGCCGCGCAGCGCCGCTTCGCGCACTTCTTCGACCAACGGCTCGAGAAGCTTGGTGGCGCCGCCGGTGATCCAGTACGTGTTGTAGGCGCCGCTCCGGAACGCAACCTTGAAAGCGTCCGTCGTCGTGACGATCGTGTGCGACACGCCGAGCGAGGTGAGGTAGCCGTCGAGGAAGCTCTGGCGCTGGGCGCTGCAGGTCGGATCTTCCACCGACTCCCCGGCGCCGATGAGCCACGGGTTCGGGCGCGCGAAGGTCGCGCGCACTGCACGTGCGTAGTCCCGGTTGAATGCCGCCGTGGCGGCGAAGAGCAGCGCGCCCACGATGCAGCCCACCATCGTGCCCAGCAGCGCGTCGTGCGCCTCGTTCAGCCCCATCTTGCGAAGCAGATAGCCCGAGGAGTAGCCCAGCGCGGAGACGATGCCGTATGCGTAGCCGAATCGCGCCATGAACGATCCAGCGTTCGCGCCCGCGGGCCTCGCGGCGTTGCCGCCCGCGCCGGCGAGTAGCGCGGCAAAGCTCGCGAGGATCAACACCAGCCCGATCGCGATCCCGCCGGTGAGCTGATCGCCGAGGACGACCACGCCGAGCACCACGGAGAAGAACGGGTTCAGTCGCTTCAGCGTCGAGGAGCGCATCGCTCCCAGGCGCTGCACCGAGGCGTAGAAGAAGACGCGTCCGATGAACGCCGTGAGCACGCCGGCGCCGGCGAACCAGGCGAGCGCGCGTGGCGTCACCGGCTCGAAGCCTCGCGCAAGGCCGGCCGCGATCCACGCCGCTCCGGAAATCACCGTCGTGATGAGGAGCGAGACGAAGGCGCCGTTGTCCTCGGCCTCGGGCCGCGCGCCGCGCGCGATGGTGACGTTGGAGATCGCGAAGCAGGTCGCCGAGGCGAGCGCCAGCGCTTCCCCGCTCATCAATGCGGGAATCACAGGATCCCCGGAATCCAACGCTTCACGCGCTGGAAGTACTCGCGGTACGGCTCGCCGAAGAGCTCCGTGAGGCGCTTCTCGTCCTCGCGCACGCGGCGGTGGAACCATGCCACGTGGAAGGCGAGGAGAACCGCGCCGAGCCAGGAGCCGAGGGCGAGCGCGAGGCCCGCGAAAAAGACGAGATGGCCGAGGTACATCGGATTGCGCACCCAGCGATAGGGACCGTCGGTAACGATGCGATCCGGCGGGATCGCCACGCCCGGCCCGCCGCCGCCCTCGCGCGAGCGAAACATTCCGATCCACCGGTATTGCAGGTAACCCCAGGCAAGCAGCGGCAGCGCCCAATAGTGGATCCGCGGAATGCCCTGCTGCAGCACGCTCTCGGCGGCGAAGAGCACCACCGGCCAGAAGACGAACGTACGGTTCGAGGTGCTCTTGAGCCAGCGTCTCACGCCGGCTTCACCGCCTCGGTCCTGGGCATCGCGAGGATGAAGAGATTGGCGATGACGATGGTCCCGGCGAGGAACCAGAACGTCGCGATGAGGCCGAAGCGATCCGCGATCATCCCGGCAAGCAGCGGGGCCACCGAAGAACCGAGAGACTGCGCCCCGAACAGGATGCCGATGCTCGTGCCGCCCATGTTCTTCGGTGTGCTCTCGAGGAGCCACGCCTGCAGCACCGGGCGGATCGCGTAGAGGAAGAACCCGAGCACGGCGACGAAGAAGATGAAGGCGTGCGACTTGCCGGCGAAGACCATGAACGCAAGCACGACCGCCGACATGAGCATGCTCGTCATCAGGATGCTGCGGCGGCCCATCCGGTCCGAAAGATGTCCCGCGATCGGGGTCGCGGCGAAGCCCGCCGCCTGCAGCGCGAACATCCCCGCTCCGACCCAGAAGATCTCGAACCCCATCTCGTACGCCAGATAAATCGGCAGGAACGTGAGGAGCGCATTCTGCGTCATCGAGCGGAATGCCCCGCTCGTCGTGAGCAGCACGAGCGAGCGGTTCCTGAAGAGCGCCGGCACGCCGCGAAAATACTCGCGCAGCGACTGCACGCTCTCCCCCCGCGAAGCTTTGGGACCGACCCGCAGCGCGCCCAGGAACACGAGGAGCAGCACCGACATGACGAGGCCGGGGATCACGTTGATGACGACCACCTGGCGCCACGTGAGGAACGCGAGCAGCGCGCCCACGGCGAGCGGGGCGAGCGCGTCGCCGACGTTGCCGCCCATGCCGTGGATCGAGAGTACCAGTCCCTTGCGCTCGGGGAAGCGCCGCGCGAGCGTCGGGATCGCGGTGGGATGCCACAAGCTGTTGCCGAATCCCACCAGCGCCACGCATCCCAGCAACATGAGATAGCCGTGGCTGAAGCCCATCAACAGATAGGGAAAACCGACCCAG
>WNFI01043477.1_pt1 | contig 18882 bp, 20 predicted proteins | sample 5400471 | NCBI WGS metagenome assembly WNFI01 (sample SAMN13153348, study PRJNA577476) | soil metagenome | isolation source: 100 cm saprolite on Douglas fir-dominated hillslope | place: USA:California | collected 2013-09-17 | reverse complement strand
CCGTCCATTCCCGGCATCTTGACATCCATCAGGACGACGTCGAACGCTCGCGTCGCGGCAAGAGTCACCGCGGCCGATCCGGACGTAGCGGTCGTAACCATCCAGCCCTGCAATTGGAGAATGTCGCCGAGCGTCTTCACCATCGAGGCGTCGTCGTCGACAATGAGCGCGCGTCGTCTCACACGGCCTCCGCCACCGGCAGCGTCAGCCGAAAGAGTGCACCGCCGCCAGAACCTCGGCGCAGATCGAGCTCCCCTTCGTTGGCACGCGCCAGCATGCGCGACACCGCGAGGCCGAGACCGATCCCCCGCGCCTTAGTCGTGAACAACGGCTCGAAGATCTTGCTCGCGTTTTCCGGCGCGACGCCGGGGCCGCTGTCTTCGACATCAACATGCACGAGGTCCCCGGCCCGTTCGGCGCGAATCGACACCGCGCCGTTGCCGTCGATCGCCTGGAGCGCGTTGGTCAGCAGGTTGAGGATGATCTGTCCGATTTGAACTTGGTCGACTAGCACGGGCGCGAGATCCTGCGGAAACTTCGCCGTGATGCGCACGCCGTTCGTGGCGCCGAGCCGGTCCACTTGCGCGTAAGTGATCGTCTCAATCGACGCCGGCTCACGCTTCGGCGGCTTTGAACGCGAGAAGTCGAGCAGGTCGCTGACGATTTTCTCCGAGAGCGTCACCTGTTTCTGGAGAATCTCGAGATACTCCTGCACGTTCTTGGGAGCGGTGGCGAGCACGGCCTTCAGATAGTAGATCGCATTGGTCATCACGCCGAGCGGGTTTCGAAGCTCGTGGCCAACGCCACTGGCCAGCTGGCCGAGCATCGCCAGCTTCTCTCGGCGCACGAGCGACTCCTGCGCATCGCTGAGCTGGCGCAGGGTTTCGTGCAGGTCATGCGTCCGCTCAGCCACCTTGTGCTCGAGGCCGGCGCGGGACGATTGGACTTCCACCGTCATCGCCTTGAATGCCGCTCCGAGACGCCCGATCTCATCCGTACCCTCGACGGGAACAGGGCTCGAGTAGTCGCCGGCGGCGATCGCGTCGGCGGCAGTGGTGAGTTGCACGATCGGCCGAGTCAGGCGACGGCTCACCATCCAGGTGGCCAACAGTGCGAGCAGGAGCGCCAGCGCCGCGATCCAGACCATTTTCCAGACAAAGGTGCGCACCGGCGCCATGATACCGGTGATCGGAAAGTCGATCGCCAGAAGCCACTGGGTCCCGGGAATGGCGCTGGACGCGGCGATGTACTCCGCGCCAGCGGGCCCGCGCACATAGTATTGAAGGGGCGCCGGCGACCGCAGGTCGATCGGCGGCGTCGGCACCGCGTGCTCGAGGTCAGTCCAGTGAGTACCGTCCTGATTGCCGAGCATCAACGTGGCGCCCGAGCCGACCAGCTGCGTCAGTTGCTCCCGCGAGCGTCGTGAGTTGGCCAGCCGCCGCCAGCGAACCACATACGCGCTGCCGGCGCCAGGCACACGCGCGGCGGTGGTGTAGATGATGGTGTCGCGGCGCGAGCGAAAGAGACCGACGGTTACCGAGTCGGCGGTTTCCATCGATCGGTTGGGGAGCATATCGCCCACTGGGAGCGTGTCGAGGCCCTCGCTCGGCGCCGTAGACAGCAACACACGGCCGCTGGAATCGCGGAGCTCCGTGCCGATCACCTGCTCCGGTTGCGGCCCCGCGTACTGCAACGCGGCGATCGCGGGGCCGCGGTCGCGTTCATTGTGCGACCGCGCGTACACGGCCACAGCGGGCTTCGCGGCAAGCGCTGCCATCTGCGTCCCCAGCTGTCCCACGGATTGCACGAACAGATCGCGGAACTGCGACCTCACGTTGGACAGCCGTTCGCCGGCCACCTCCAACGCCGTTGCGCGCATCTCCACGTACGCGGCCGTGGAGAGGACCACGATCACCACGAGCAGCAGCGCTCCGATGATCATTGGCAACCGCCGTTCGATCGACAGCTCTCTCGTCTTCGCAGGTCCTCCCACGTTGGAGCGGCCCAACGGTCGCGTGAATCGGCGCTTACCGACGCCTCCTTCCCCGCAGGATACAGTCCACTGCCCCGCCGTGCCGTGTCATGGTGGGGAGTTGGTGTCAGAGTTAGCATCGCAACTTCAACAGAACCAATACTTTGTTCGTATATGCCGAATGACGCTTGGGCATGCGTTCACGCCCGGGTTAGGTTGTGGGAGTGACGCGCCTCACCTGCCTATGCCGAGTCGTCCCCGGCAACGTGCGCGTTCGGCATACCTCGAGGTTCTGACGTGCTTCTGCGCCAATTGCGGTACTTCCACGCGGTCGCCGAAGAGGGCAGCGTGATGCGGGCGTCGACGAGATTACGCGTCGCGCAGCCGGCGCTCTCGAGACACCTCCAGGCCCTCGAAACGACGGTCGGCACGTCGCTGCTCGATCGCGAGCCGCGCGGGGTGAGTCCCACTCCCGCGGGCCGGATTCTTCTCGGGGCGATCAAGCCGATTTTCGCCCGCATCGACGGCGCGTTGGACCGTGTCCGTCTCGCCAATGAAGGGAAACTCGGAACGTTGCGGGTCGGACTGGCGCGGGCGGCCGTCGACAGCAGCATTCTGGCTCGCGCGATGAAGAAGCTGCGCGAAGAACAGCCGCACGTCCGGATCATCGCGATCGAAGCCGGGGCCACCCATCAAGCCGAGATGCTGCGCACCGGCGAGCTGGATCTAGCGATTGGCCTCGCTGGAGCGGGTGACACGGATCTCGTGTCCTACTCGATCCACGCTCTCAACATGGATTGCGCGGTCCTGCCCGCGACCCATCCGCTGGCGAACGCCGAGTCAATCGATGTGGGGCAGCTCGGCAACGAACGGCTCTTGGTGATCGGTCCTCTGGTCGCGGCCTTTCACGAGGTGCTCGAGAGTCTTCGCCGGCTGGGCGTGGAAGGATGGGAGGCACATTCATCGATCGAATCCGTGTACAGCCTGATCGCCGCCGGGCAAGGGTGGACGCTCGCCCCGCGGTCGCTGGCATCGAAGGCGCCGCCGGGCACGGTCGTGCGTCCGTTGCGAGAACTGGGCATTCCGATGACGCTCGCCGCGCGGGCGCGACGGGATGACACGTCGCCGCTGATCGCGAACGTGGTGTCGTCGCTGCACCGGATGTCCAACGAGGCCGCCACGACGGGCGCGGCGGAGCCGACTGCGATGTCGTCGCCGAGGGACTCGATATCGGTCTCCCTCGAGATCCGGCATCTCCGGGCGCTCGTCGCCGCCACGGAGCACCGCTCGGTCGGACTCGGTGCCGCCCGTCTAGGCATCACGCAGTCGGGATTGTCGCGGCAGTTGCGCGCGCTGGAGCGCGAAGTCGGCGTTCCCCTGCTCCGCCGCAAGTCTCACGGCGTGGTACCGACGGCCGCTGGAGAGGTGCTGCGCGCCGAGGCGTCGCAGGTGTTGGCTATGCTGGACGCGGCCATCGCGCAGACGCGGCGCATGGTCAACGGCATCGCTGGCCGGTGCACGGTCGGCACGATGGCGGCCGAGTACAGCGACAACTTGCTCGTGCCCGCGCTCAAGTACATGGTGGAGCACCACCCTGGGGTCTCGGTCGAGGTGATGGAACTGCGGAGCGTGAAGCAGCTGATCGCGCTTCGCGAGCGGCGCATCGACATCGGGATCGCGGGCGTGAACGCGGACATCGATGATCCGCTCATCAGCGGCGTTCGGATCGTGGAGGACACCTTTGAATGCGCGATGGTCGCCGACAGTCACCCGCTGGCATCGCGCGCCTGGCTCACGCCGTCGGACCTCGCCAACGTCCCGTTCATCTTCATCGAGCGGGCGACCAACCCGAAGTTCTACGACACGGTCATGGAGAGGTTCGCGGACATCGGCTTGGTGCCGCGGATGGGCGACGCGTTCGACGGCCCGCGCGCGCTGTGGAGGGCGGCGGCTGACTTAAACGGATGGACGCTCGGCAATCGATCGATGCGCTCGAGCCCAGTCGCCGGTTTGGTCGCCGTTCCCATCGAAGGGCTGCACATCCCGTCAGGCCTTCAACTCATCTGGCGGCGAGACGAGAGTGACGCGGCGGTCCTGGCGATGATCGAGGCGTTCCGGCGGCCGCCGAGCCTCGATGCCCAGGCGGTCGCCTGAATTAAAGTCCTGACGACTTCTCGACGTGTCTCTTTAGCCCATCGAGCATCGCTTCCCAATTCTTCTCCGATTCCTGCCGAGCCTTCTCGTCGGCGTTCTTGTCTTGCGAGAGGGACACTTCGGTGCTGTTGGAGCTGCCCGTGAGACGGATCGTCACGGTGTGATAGTTCTCGGGGCGGTCGGGGTTACCCGACAATGGGCTGAAATGGCTCCGACTCGACCTGGGCGCCAAACATGTAGTGCTGAATCGCATCAGGAGTAATGAGCGCCGCCCATACCTTGTTCTTGTTAGCATGAATCGAGGTTTTGGCTTTGGCGATCAGGTCCGTGCTCATGCCCTATTCACCTGGGTGATGGCGGTCGCTCACCTTGAGGGTAATCAACCGCCGGGATACGCGGAAATCAGCGGACGAAGTTGATCGCCAGGGCGGGTGTGAACGTCGCAGCCGTACCATGGCCGGCCACGATCACTCGGGCGCCGAGAAGCACCCCGAGCGTCGGCTTCCAGCTGTATTCGACAGCTGGCGCAAAACCAAATGCGTCGCGAGAGCCAGAGTTCAATAGGACGTTCGGCGTCTGCGCGTCAGAACCGGTCACGCGGGTGTTGCCGTCGTGGCCGCGGGTAACATCGAGCGCCAGCACCCAGCGCTTGGTGAGGCTGTACTCTCCTGCCGCGTCGGCAAAGAACGAGGTCCCGGGGTTGGCGCGCCCGCGGAACCCCGGCCCTGTTCCATAGACACTGACGTCTTCGACGGTCACGGGGCTGGAGAGCGCCTCTGAGAGGTTGAGGCGCATGCGCAGAATGCGGCCATTCCGCAACCAGAAGTTCCGCTGGGTGTTCAGTCCAATGGTCGTGGTGTGCGACCCGCTCCCGAAGCCGTCGCTGGGCCGGTTTCCCAGCTGATCGTATTTGGCCGTGGGCAAACCCTCCTGCACCATGATCGACATCGTCGGAATCCAACTGCCCTCATGGAATTGCACGAGCCTGACCTGGGCGAGCACGGTCGGGTCGCAGAGCCCGACACGAGAGCTGCTCGATGCGCCACTCACGGTGTTGAATGCCGCGATCGGGATCCCGCCGACGGTGAGTCGATTGGCAAGACCGTAAAGGATGTACGACCGCGTCCCGTAACTGTTCGAGCGCGCGGCATGTACGTCGTAGAGATAGGGCTCGATCAAGAAGTGGCCGCGCGGCAAGGTCGCCGCCGAGTTGGCCAACATCGGGCCGGTCCACCAGGCATCATCCGGCGACTGGCGGACGACGGCATTTCCCTGCGCCGCCGCGAGATTGGCAGTCAGTGCACACACCGCCAACACCGCGAGCGCGGCAATCGGTCTGGGAATAATTGCGGCGGCGCTACTTGTTGATGTCCTCATGGTATTGGAGACGGCGGATGAGGTCAGCATGGGAGCTCTTGAGCGGTTCAGTTATGCACCAGTGAGCGCGCCGTAGGCGAGAGCCGGAGTGTCTGTGGCTCCCTGATCCTCGCACTCAACTCCACGGCAACGGAATCGCGCCACGCTGGAGCTGCGAGGAGTGTCGCCTTGGACTGTTCATAGCCATCCACGCTCGCGAAGGTCGAGAACCAGACAAAGACATGCTCTCCGTCGCGAACCGGCAGCCTGGGAAAGGTGTTGGAACTCCGTTCGAGCACGAATGACGCGGTGACCGGTGCGCCGGCCTGCGTCAGCAGTGGGGTGACCGTTCGCTGGAAGAACTCCACGAACTCGGCCTCCTTTTCGTCGGTCGGATCGATGTGATAGATCGTCGCGATCACCAGCCCGCGTCCGGCACCGACAGGTCCCGGCGCGGGACGGGCGTGCGGCTCGAGGGCAAACGCTCCGTGTGGGCGCGTTGGGCGCAGCAAGAGCACATTGTCATTGTCGAGGAGCGTTGCGTTCGCTGCATCTCGGCGCGACATCCAGAGTGCGCCGTCGTAGAAGCCCGCCAGCGATTTGGCCCGTGAGGGCATGTGCGGGTAGCCGCGCATCCACACAAACCGGTTCGAGTCGTCGAGATCTCTGAACTGTCCAATGATCGTCATTCCGACTGCTTCCTGCGGCTCGATGAACTCGTTCTCGAACAGGTCGATCAGCACGTCGCGTTTTCCCGGACGCAACGTGTACTGCCGAAGCTCGACGATGTGCGAGAATGCCGGCATCCGCTACTTACAGGTGGAGGCTCAAGTGCGTGAACTCCGTGTCGCGCACGAAACCCCGCGACTCGTAGAGTCTGAGCGCGCGATGATTCGCGTGCCGCGTGGCGATCTCGAGACGTACCGCCCCGGCCCTCACGGCGTAGGCCGCCGCCTCGTCGAGGAGTCGCCGCCCGACCCCTCGTTGCCGGTACTCGTCGGCAACGAACAGATCGTTGAGAATGAATATCGGCGCCAGCGCGACCGACGAGAACGACGGATAGAGTTGCGCGAAGCCCGCCGCGAGCCCGTGCCCTGCGTCAGGCGACGATCTCAACCGCGCCAGTAGCAGGACGGATTCGTCACGCTCCAAACGGAGAGCGAGAAACCGCGTCGACGCCGCGCGGTCCGGTGTCCAGTCGTAGAACTGGCGATAGGCTTCGAACAGCGGGGTGACCACGGGTACGTCAGAAACCCGCGCCCGCTCGACGACAATTCGAGAGGCGTCGTCAGGAGAGGCATCGCGCGAACGCAAAGTGCTGGTGGAAAGAGGAGTGCGAATCACATATAATCATCGCAAAGCGGTACGCCCACCAGCGCCACTTGATACTTTATGGCCATGACCACTTTGAGTGACCGGCTCCGATTGAAGATCACGGCGAGCCCTGACATTCTTGCCCATCTCCCACTCGACAGAGACGCGAGGACCCCGCTCCACCAGCAGATTTATGACGGGGTTCGCCGCGCCATTCTCGGCGGCTCGCTCCGCTCGGGCCAGCGGGTGCCATCCACGCGGACGCTGGCCGTCGAGCTTCGCGTCTCGCGTCTCCCCGTCCTGATGGCCTACGAGCAGCTGCTCCACGAGGGCTATCTCGACGGGCGCGTCGGATCCGGCACATTCGTGAGCACGGCGCTCCCTGACGATGCGTTTCGCTCGATGCCTCTGCCGGGCCGCCCCGCGCCGTCGGTTGGCGCTCGGCGCCGGCCGGCGGCGACGCCGCGCAAACAGGACGACACGGGGCTGCGCGCATTTTCAATCTGCGTTCCCGCGCTCGACCGGTTTCCCCGCGCGACGTGGTCCCGTCTTGTCGCCCGGCACGCCCACGCCATGACACCCGCGCTCATGGCGTACGGAAACCCCGCCGGGCTCGGCGCGTTGCGCACGTCAATCGCCGAGCATTTGCGCACCGCCCGCGCCGTGCGCTGTGAATCCGAGCAGGTGATCGTGGTCGCGGGATCGCAGGCGGCTTTGCGCCTCTGCGCGACCGTGCTGCTCGGCCGCGGCGACGGCGTGGCCATCGAAGACCCGGGCTATCTCGGCGCGCGTGAGGCGCTGGGCACGAGTGGCGCCGAGCTGGTACCGGTGCCAGTCGACAATGAGGGAATCGACGTCTCGGCACTCGCGACGTTAGGCAAACGGGTGCGCGCCGCTTACGTGACGCCGTCCCACCAATATCCGCTCGGCGGGTCGATGTCCGCCACGCGCCGACTGGCCTTGCTGGATTGGGCCGAGCGACGCGGCGCATCGATCATCGAAGACGACTACGACAGCGAGTACCGGTACGTCAGTCGGCCGCTCGGCGCGCTTCAGGGCATGGACAGGCTGGGACGGGTCGTCTACGTAGGCACGTTCAGCAAGGTGCTCTACCCGTCGCTCCGCGTCGGCTACCTCGTTGTGCCACCTGCGCTCGTGAAGCAATTCACGGACGCGCGGCATGCGCTCGACGTGTTCTCGCCAACGCTCTATCAGGCGGCGCTCGTGGACTTTCTTCGCGAGGGGCATTTCGCGCGACACCTACGACGCATGCGGACCATCTACTCGAGTCGGCGAGAGGCGCTTCTCGCCGGGTTGGCTCGCCATTGCGAGGGTCGCCTCACGGTTCACAACGCCGACGCCGGATTGCACGTGGCGACGCTTCTGCCAGCCGGCGTCGACGACGTCGCCGTCGTGAAACAAATGGCCGCTCGTGGATTGACGGCGATGGCCCTCTCGACCTGCTATGCCGGGTGGAGGCGCCGCAGCGGACTGCTCCTTGGATTCGGTGGGTGGGGCGAACGCCGCCTTGCCGACGCGACCGCGACCCTCGGCGACATCCTACGTGATTCGGCGTGATGCCGGGATGAACGTCTTGCCGAAGGGTTTGTCTCACTCTCGAAGGGCGACACACGGGTCGATGTGGATTCGATCAGCCGGGCACGTGGAGCCAGAAGTACAACCTCGTCTGGGATCGCGTCCTGGGTCTCGACCTCTTTCCGGCCGCCGTCGCCCGGAAGGAAATGGCATTCTACCGCCGCACGCAGGACCGCTATGGCCTCGCACTGGACAATCGGCGCCTCTACACGAAGCTCGATTGGATCAGGTGGACCGCGACACTGACGAGCTCGCGCGATGACTTCGAGGCGCTCGTCGCGCCCGTCTGGGACTTCTTGAACTCCACGCCGCATCGCGTGCCGATGAGCGACTGGTACTGGACGCACGACGCGACGAAGACCGGCTTTCAGGCGCGCTCGGTCGTCGGTGGCACCTTCTTGAAGTTGCTCTACGACGGGGCGGAGACCAATCCCTTGCGCCGGCCGCATCGAGCGGACTTCTATAGATGCACGCCAATCAACATCGTCGTCTTCCCGGATGCGCACCCCTCATGTTCGTCTCACAGATCAAGGACGCCACACCACAGGCGAACGGGCAGTCTGAGCTCAGACACCTCCTCGCCTTCAAACCCGATTCGACCAAGCATCTCCTCGCGTTCACTCAGTCGGTGATGCGCGGCGGGCCGCTGCCGCCGGGTGAGTGCGAGCTGATCGCCGCGATCACCTCGCAGCAGAATCACTGCGGGTTCTGAATCGGCTCGCACGCGGCGGTCGCCGCGCAGTTTCTGGGACGTGAGGTCGTCGATCGCGTGCTGGCTCGGCGATCGCTCACCGAGCGCGAACAGGCGTTCTGGCGCCTCGTCGAGGCATCGCATCTGCACGACCCGAGCGAGCGGAGCGCTCTCGTTGATGCTGCGGCCAAGACACTCGGCCCCGACGAGTTCTACAACGCGCTCAGCGTGATCGCGCTGTTCAATTTCTACAACAAGTTCGTCGACGTCGGCGGGGTCGCCGAGCTGACGCAGGCCGGGTATGACGCATCGGGAGTGCGCCTCTCACAGCACGGCTACGCGGCGCCCTCGCGCTAGGCCGGCCGTCATGACCACGGTCAGTATTCCCCGTAGCGGCCCTTCACCGACGCGAGCAGCTTGCTGGTGTCGTACCCGATGCCATCCTTGAAGACGATTTCGACGCGCTCGATATCCGCCATGCGGCTGGCTGGATCGCCGTTGATCACCATCAGATCCGCATTCTTCCCAATCGCGATCGAGCCGATCTGATCCTGGCGGCCGAGGAACGTCGCGCCGTTCAGCGTCGCGATCCGAATCGCTCGCACCGGCGTGAACCCCGCCTCCACCAGGAGCTCGATCTCGCGCTATCGCCGAAGCCCGGAAGCACACCGTTCAGGCCGACCGGATCAGGGCCCGGCCACAGGAGCCCGCCTGCCGCGACGAAGGCGCGCTCGGGTCACGTCGTTCAAGGCGTACGCGCATATCACGGGCGAGGAGCTTCGCGCCGCGATCACCGAGGCCGACAAGCGCGGCCTCAAGGTGACAGGGCATTTGTGCTCCGTCACGTATGACGAAGCGATCGAAGCGGGCATCGACAACCTCGAGCACGGATTCTCCGCAAACACGACCCTCGATCGCGACAAAAAGCCCGACAGCTGCTCGGCTTTGCGTCGAGCGGGCAGCGGCGGACGGCCATCAAGACGAGCGGCGTCAGGACCGCACACACGACCCAGAAGATGAGGGCGACGGCGACTCCGTTGACGACATTGACGGGTTGCCGCGAAGCCAGCTCAGTCGATCGTGCGGTGACGGCGGGCGACATCGGTCGCCCGAGCGATCCGCTCGAGGTACCTGGCGACCGGTTCGTGCTCGGCCCGTACGGGAAGCGCAAAATGCCGGTCATCAGGCTCGGTCGCTGCCCCGCGCCGGCCTTCGTCAACCATCAGATCACCGCCCCGCGCCTCTACCACTCGCTCGAAATGCTCGATCGCCTCTTCAATTGCGACGAGATCCTCGGAGCGTTCGGTTCCGCTCAACTCGACGCCCCGCGCGCGAAGCCGCGAGGCGATCTGCTCAGACGCTCGTTTGACATCTTCGCGGGGTGCTTCGGCATTTCGTTTCTTTGGCGGAGCCATGGCAATCCTCCTGAAGTGCTGAACGGTTACACATCTTTGGCTCCGCGGCTAGTCCGTATCCCTATGTACGAACGGTCCGCCGCGACTGGTGGCTCGGCCGGGTTGGACCGATTGGGATAATTTTCGATGACGAGGAGGTTATTGGCGCTTACAAGGCTTTTCATGAATGCAAAGGACTAGAGGGAAGTGTGAAGCTCGGACATAGCATCCGCCCCTGTCGCGATGACGAGCTCGCGACGATTCTCGACATCGTCAACGCCGCCGCGGAGGCCTATCGCGGGGTAATTCCGTCCGACCAGTGGCACGAGCCCTACATGTCGTTGGCGGAACTCCAACGGGAGGTCGCCGCCGGCGTCGCATTTTGGGGGGTCGAGACGGACGACGAGTTGGTCGGCGTGATGGGTGTGCAACCAGTACGCGAGGTCGATCTGATCCGACACGCGTACGTCCGGCCCGATCATCAGCGCCACGGAGTCGGCGCGGCATTGATCGAGCACTTCCGTCGCCGCAGTACGCGCCCGATGATGGTCGGCACCTGGGCCGCCGCGCACTGGGCGATCGACTTCTACGGGCGGCATGGCTTCGAGCTGGTTCCCCCGGAACGTACCAGGGCCTTGCTCACGACGTACTGGGCGATCTCCGACCGGCAGATCGAGACGTCGGTGGTGCTGGCCACCGGACCGATGTCGCGTTGACTCGGTCGGGCATCGGCTCGTCGATTCGTCAGGCGCCGAGATATCTGTCTTTGAATCGACCAAGCCAGTCGCCCTCGGCATAGACGGTCGTCCACCCAAACTTCTGCGCCGCGGCAATGTTCGCCGCACGATCGTCGACAAAGACCGTCTCGCGAGCGTGAATGATCTCGCTCGCGCGACTGAAGAACTCGGCGGAAGGCTTCACCACTCCGATATCCGCTGAACAACAGATCGAGAGGCGAGACAGAACGGGGGCGCTTGTCAGGACCAGTTCCAGGAGACCCCGACAGAAGTTGGTCGCCAGCCCGACCGGGCGTCGTCGAGCAACGAGCTCGTCGATGACCGAACCGAATCGTTCGCCGAACTGACGAAAGATCTCGCGGGCGTTCTGGCCGAGCGGATCGGGGATGAGTACCCCTCCGACATCGAAGTAAAAGCCAATCGCCTCCTGAGCCGGCACAGTGGGAGCCACTACTTCCTTTCTGTGTCGGAGAGCGGTTGCTTGGCAACGAAATCGTAGAGCGTGACACGGCGGAGGTGGTAATACGCCGTCCAGTAGGTACGCAATGCCTGTACGTACGCCAATATCGCCTGGTCCTTTTGATCCTGCGCCGTATACAGATCCGTGTTGCTGATCTTGCCGATGATATAACGGTTGCGCGCCACCTCGAACTGCTTCTCGGCCACGGTGTCCGCTTTGGCGGCAAGAATAATGTTTCGCTGCGCCTGGCCGAGTTGGAGGGCCGAGAATCGCGCGTCCTCGACGAGCGCGTCGCGGCGAATCTTGTTGTTGGCGATCGTGCGGTATTCGTCGGCCTTCGCGCTCGCGATTTCGGCACGTCCGGCACCCCACTGAAGCATCGGCAGGTTCACGCCAACGGTCAGCGACTGCTTGCCGAGCGGGCTCTGGTAGGATTGGCCGAAGGCGGTCGCCGTCTGATTGAACCCCGCGCTCGCCACGATTGTCGTGGTGAAGCGATTGTTCGATCGAGCCTGGACGATTCCCCGCTTCGCCATCACGTCGTCGAGCTCCGATTGTTGGGTCGCACTCGAGTTGTTGAGCGCCTGGGCCACGGCGGTATCCGGACTCGCATCCACGTTCGGGATGGCGTCCGGTGTCACGATCGACAACGGCTGACTCTCCGGATACGAGATCGTGCGGCGAAGCGCGGCCTCGGCCCGATCGCGCGCTAGCCGCGCGTCCTCGACAGCCGCCCGGGCCCGCAGCAGCGCCAATTCGCTTTTCAGGAGATCGTTTTCACCGATCTTGCCGACCTCGAAGCGGCCCTTGTTCAACGTATACAGCGTGTCGTTCACCGACACGTTCGCGGCCGCGTTGGCAAGCGTCATCTGCTGCGCGTAGAGATTGAAGAAGGCGTCCGCGGTGTTGCCGGCCACGTCCTCACGCGCCTCGAGATACCCGCGCTCGGCCACGATCGCCGACAGCGACTGCACGCGCTCGTTCCAGACGATGTTGCGCGGCTTGAACAGGTCCTGCTGCAGGCTGACGATCACCGGCGACGTCTGATAGAACCTCGCGTTCGTCGTGCCGAATTGATCGATCCGGCTGACCGCTGATCCCACCGAGATCGTGCCGCCGGTGAGCGGAATCGCCTGGCTGAATCCGGCCGAGAGCGTCGACTGGTTCTGGGCCTGACCGACGAACAGCGTCGAGCCGTCCTGCTGCGTGACAGGATTGATGCCGTGGTTCAGATTCGCCGCGTTGCCTTGAAGGAACAGTTGCGGCAGCAGGCGAGCATTGAACGCGTCGTTGCGATAGCGAGCGACGTCACGGGTGCCACGGGCCGCCTGCGCCGAGGCGCCCTGCCCTTGCGCCGTGGCGATGGCGTCCTGCAGAGTGAGTGGCCTTGGCGCTGACTGCGCGTGGAGAGCAACCGGTGAGACAACGGCGAGCACGACGGACAGAATCGCACTCCAACTACAGATCCATCGGTCGCTGTGCTCCCTCGTGATGACATTCTGCGCGGCGGTTCTCATCACTCGTACCTCAGACAGACGATGGGGTCCTGCTTCGCGGCTCGTTGGGCGGGAACGATGCCGAAGACAAGGCCGACGGCGACGGAGACGCCAAAGGCGACGGCCACCGACATCGGCGACACGATCGTGCTGATCTTCGCGAACCGTCCGATGCCGTAACTGAGCCCGCCACCGACGATGATGCCGGCCAGGCCGCCGGCAAGGCTGATCATCACTGCCTCGCTGAGAAACTGCCAGAGCACGTCCTTCTGTGTCGCGCCCATGGCGCGGCGCACGCCGATCTCCTTGATGCGCTCGAGGATCGACGCCAGCATGATGTTCATGATCCCGATTCCGCCGACGACCAGGGAGATCGACGCGATCGCGCCGAGCACGACGTTGAAGATCTCGCGGGTCTTCTGCTCTTGCTGGAGCAGTAGCTCGGGGACGGTGATCTCGAAGTCGGTCACGTCGTTGTGCCGGCGTTGGAGCATCCGGCGAACGACCTCCGCCACGGGGCTCACCAAATCCGCCTTGTCGACCTGCACGATCACCTTGTCGAGCTGATGATAGTTGCGTTTCTCGGCGCGCTGATCGTCAGTTTCCGACGAGTCGACCGAGTTGAACGACCGCGCCGCGAGCTCCATCTCGGTCTGGGTGACTTCACCCCGATCGCGGTACCGGCGAAGCATCGTGGGCAGTGGGACGTACACGTCCATGTTCGCATCGCGGATGCCGAGCTTCTTCACCGCTTCGGCGGACACTTTGCGATCCTCGAGCACGCCGACGACGGTCAGCCACTCGTTGCCGACCTTGATGCGGTGCCCGAGGGGATCCTCGGTGGTGAAGAACCGCTGGACGACTCCCGGTCCGATGACCGCCACCTGCGATGCCGCCACGAAGTGCCGCCAGTTGAAGGTGCCACCCTGATTCATCTTGAGGTTCATCACGTCGAAGTAGCTCGAGTCGATGCCGACGAGCTTTCCCGAGCGGTGGTGGCCTTCGCGGGTGATGACGCTGTTGATGACGACCTCACTGCTCGTCCGGTCGACGTCGGGAATCGTCCGCTTGATCGCCTGCGCGTCGAGCCAGGTCAGGCCAGGCGTGAATTTTTTCGATTCCTTTTTCGCATCCTTGTCGACGGTCCCTTCCTTCTGCTCGACGATCGGCGTGATGATGATGTCGTTGGCGCCGAGGAGCTTCATCTGGGCCAGGATCTGCTGTTCGGCGCCATTGCCGATCGCCAGCATTGCGATCACCGAGGCGACGCCGAACAGAATACCCAGCGACGTGAGGCTGGCGCGCAGCTTGTTGTGCGCGACCGCTTCGGCGGCGGTACGGCCGCTGAACAGCAGGTGCGCCAGCCGCGTGAGAACCCGCGACCGCATCGACGCCTCCGCCGGCAGACGATCGTCGGCCATGTCGATCAGTCCTTTTTGGTCGGTGTCGTCTTACTCGGTGTCGCCTTGCTCGGTGCCGTCGTGCTAGGGGACGATGCCGGCTTCGCCGGCAGCGGGAGGGTCACGCCCTTGGCCGCATCGGAGTCGCGGGTCGAATCGGTGAGCGGTTTGAGCCCGGGGATGATCTCGGTCTTGACGGTCTTCTTGTCCGCCGGTGGCGCGAGCAGCACGCGGTCATCCTTGGTGAGGCCCTTCTTGACGATGATCTCGTTGTCGTTCGACGTGCCAGTCTCGATCATCTGCTTGACGACGCGGCTGCCACTTTTCTTGTAGACGTAAGTGAATCCGCCCTCGGTGGTGGTGGCCTCGAGGGGGATCGACAGCACGTTGGGTATCGACGCGACCTCGATCGCGTTCGCCGTCGTCATGCCCGGCCGCAACGTCGTATCGGCCTGGGTGACGCTGACCTTCACCTCGAACACCTTGGAGTCCTGGTTGGGGCGCTGCTCACCGACGTTGGCGATCTGCTTGACCGTCCCTTCCAGTTTCTTCGTCGCGTCGGCGTCGAGCGTGATCTCCACTTTCTGGCCGACGGCAATCTTGCGAACATCCACCTCGTTGATGTACGTCTGCGATTCCATCTGGCTGAGATCGGGTAGCGTGGCCACCGTCGCGTCCCAGGCGTTCCACTGCGACCCGACACCCTTCTTCTTGCCGTTCCACTCGCGGATGTAGATCACCATGCCCGGCGACGGCGCCTTGATCGTGAAGCTGGACATCACGTCGTTGACGCTGCGCCTTCTCGTAGTCGATTTCGGCTTGCCGCTTCAGACTTGGCGCCTCGAACTGCGCCTGGTCCTTGGCGATTTTCTTCTCCTCGAGCGTGTATTCGGCTGTCCGCACGTCCTCGCGAGCAATGGCGAGATTGAGCGTCGAGTCGAGCTGGGCGGTGGTGTAGTCCGCCTGCGCCTTGGTCAGGTTGAGCGTAACCTCCGACAGCTTGGTCGCGGCCGGCTGGCGGTCGAGCTCGGCAATGACATCGCCTTCTTTAACGACCGATCCCTCAGGGACGATCGAGGCGATCTTGGTCTGGTAGACATTGACCTGCTGGGCGCCGGCGGGGCCCGTCACCTGGACGAACTTGTTCGCGCGGAGCTCGCCAGTGGTGGTGACGAGGACCTTGAAGTCGCCGAGCTTGACTGGCGCCGTGATGTTTGCCTCGGCTGCCGACGCGGCGGAAGGCCATTTATACCAGGCGATCGGCCCCCCGATGACGAGGCCGATGGTCAGGATGGCGAGCCAGCGCTTACGCAGGGTCTTCATGTCCAGCCCCTCGGGGATGCCGTCTGGCACAACGGAAACGGCGAAGCCGCATCACCGTACCAGAAGCGACACGACAACACCATTGTTTTTTGATTAGCCGATGATGAAACCACGCGTCGGGGACGTCGCGGTTCCACCCTTAGATGCCAGACACGCGGAAAACGTTGCCTCGCCCAGACTTCGGGCTCCTGGCCCTGGCCGTCCCCTTCATCCGCTACGGCTTTCTGGTCGTGATCTTGACCACGCCGTTGCCGCCCCGAACTCCGTATAGCGCAATGTCGGCGGGGTTCTTCAGCACTTCGATTTTCACGATGTCGTGCGGGCTCAAAAAGACAACGCCTTGGTTGTCCAGCGCGAGCGGTATGTCGTCGACCACATACAGCGGCTCGTCACTGCCGAAGAACGTGTTACTACCCCCGCGGACGCGGATTTGGAGTCCGCCGTTATCTGTCCGCGAGACGGTGACACCGGGAAAGCGTCCTGCGAAAAGGTCTTCCATCGACTTGCCTTCGGTGTTGAGCACCGAGGTGTCAGACCTCAGTTGAGGACGAGAAGATCCGACGTCCTTCGGACCGTTCGACGCGCAGGCAAGAGTGGTAGCGAACGCCACGATCACGAGAGGAGAGAGCGGGTAGTGCGACATTGCGCCTCCTGGTGGGAACCGAGCCTGAGCAAGGGCTCGGGCTCGACATACCACAAGTGTCGTCATCTGACCGGCCGGACGCAAATTGCCGGCGGCGGTCGCGTCATTTCATAGCCTCGTCCCGAAACCTGTGACGCCGGCGCGCCGTTGTCATGCACGGGCTCACTCTACAGAGGACTGAAGACATGCGGACCGTGATATCATGGGTGATGGGCGGCGCACTCGCTTGCTTCGCGACGCCGGCGCGCGCACAATCGGTTGATACTCTCGATCTCGGCGCCGTCGGCAAGGATGCCCGATGGAAGGTCGTCGGTCGCACCGCGTCGACCGTCGACATCAAGGGAAAGCGCGCGCTCGAGATCAGTGGAGGGACGGGCATGGGCGTCGTGTGGCTCGACGGATACGACTTCGGCAATGGCGTGATCGACGTCGATCTGCTGGGGCGCAGCGAGCCGGTACAGGGCAGCTTCCTGGGCATCGCGTTTCGCGTCGTCGACGCACCGACACATGACGCGGTGTACTTCCGGCCGTTCAACTTTCGCGCGGCCGACTCGGCTCGGCACAATCACGCCGTGCAATACGTTTCGGACCCGCGCTGGCCGTGGCAACGGCTTCGATCCGAGCGCCCCGGCGAATATGAGCGAGCGGTGATCCCCGAGCCCGACGGCGACGAATGGTTCCACGCCCACATTGTCGTCGCGCGACCGACCGTGAGCGTGTTCGTGAATGGCGGCACACAGCCGGTGCTCGTGGTCAACGAACTGAGCGATCGCGCCCGTGGATCGCTTGGCCTCTGGGTCGGCGAGGGCTCCGGCGGCCACTTCGCCAACCTTCGGGTGACGCGAGCGCCATAGAGCGGGCGGAACTCGCCGGCAATGGTGAGCGCTGATACTCATTGCTGGCAGTTGCGCCTCACTTCCCCGGTGCGGTTAGTTATCCGTCATGTCCGCGCAGGAATACGACGATCTCGCGAATGTTCTCGACGGCCAGTACTCCATCGACCGCGAGATCGGCCGGGGCGGCATGGGCGTGGTGTATCTGGCGCGCGACCTCCGCCTGGATCGTCCCGTCGCAATCAAGACGCTACCGCCGCTGTTGGCGACCGACGCCGCCATTCGCGAGCGCTTTCTCCGCGAGGCGCGGACTGCTGCCCGGCTCTCGCATCCGAGCATTGTCCCCATCTACCGCGCCGACGAGTTGGGTGGTCGTGTTTTCTTCGTGATGGGCTACGTCGACGGTGAGTCGCTGGCCCAGCGGATTCGGTCGGGCGGTCCGCTGCCTCCCATCGACGCATTGCGGTTGCTGCGCGACGTCGCGCTCGCCCTCGGCTATGCGCACGCGCAGGGCGTCGTCCACCGAGACGTGAAGGCGGAAAACATTCTCATCGACCGCACCAGCGGCGGTCGAGCGATGGTGACGGACTTCGGTATTGCGCGACTGGCCGAAGCGACCCCGCTCACCGCTACGGGGCAGGTGCTCGGCACGGTCCACTATCTGAGTCCCGAGCAGGCGTCGGGCGATCGAGTGGACGGCCGCAGCGATCTGTACTCGCTCGGCGTCGCCGGCTTTCTCGCGCTCTCGGGCCGGTTCCCGTTCGAGTCGAACCTCGCCTCGGCGGTGCTCGTGGCACACGTGACGAAGGCACCGCCGCCTCTCGGTAGCGTCGCACCAGGCGCACCGTTCGCGCTCGGGCGCATCATCGATCGGCTGCTGGCGAAGGATCCAGCCGCTCGGTTTCAGAACGGAGGGGAGCTCGCCCAAGCGCTCAGTGCGATCGAAGGCGAGGCCGAGCGCTCGTCCCGCGTCGCTCACGCGCGGCCGACGGTTTCAGAGAGGGACGCACAAGCGATCTGGCAGCGAGCGGCCGAGCTACAGTCGATGACGGGAGCGCAGGCACGGGTGGCGACGCCAATTCGCAGTCGCGCGCCCGTGGCGGATGCGACTCGGACCCCGGGGTACCAGCTCACGGACGTCCGCAATGCCGCGCGCGAGGCCGGCATTTCGACGGAGTTCGTCGATCGAGCGCTGGTAGAACGCGATCTCGCGGGACGCGATCTGACGGCGCCGGAAGCCGGCCGGGATGTTCGCCTCACGTCGCCAGCCGGCTCGTGGATCGCCGGGGCGCCGACTCGCGTCGCCTTCGAGGCGGTGGTCGACGGCGAGATGCCTGATCGCGACTTCGACCTGCTGGCTGATCTCATTCGGCGCCGCACCGGCGAGATTGGAACATCGTCGTCGTTCGGGCGCTCGTTTTCATGGAGCGGGCCGAAGAGCCGCGCGATCGACATCTCGGTCGTGCCACGGAATGGCAGGACGACCATTCATGTCGCGGAACGGTTTCGCGAG
>WNFI01399222.1_pt1 | contig 18891 bp, 29 predicted proteins | sample 5400471 | NCBI WGS metagenome assembly WNFI01 (sample SAMN13153348, study PRJNA577476) | soil metagenome | isolation source: 100 cm saprolite on Douglas fir-dominated hillslope | place: USA:California | collected 2013-09-17 | reverse complement strand
AATTGTGTTCATATTATATGATTCATTGAGTTGAGATCACATGCCCCGAGGTCAACAATTTTATCTAACGTACGATACGGGCCCTTTGGCTTAGATCAAGTGTAGTACAGTAGTTGGACACCATCTACTATGAACATGACAACTTTAGAAGAAGTGACTAGTCTGTTCAAAAATGCTGTCATGCCCTTGCCTCCGTTTGGCTCCTCCGAACTTCCACCGTTATCAGCAATTGATTTTCTCGGGGCCATAAGGCTCTCGATATTGGTTCGCCAAATCAAGCGGTATAACGGAGGATTAGAAGGAGAGCCAAAAGGCGCCTGGTTCCATGACCTGTGGCTGACTCTACTCGTGGTATTTGCTGGCGAAACTATTGCTTGTGAGTGATATTCAAGGCTATATACTCAGACTCTGATTCGTACCCAGGTGCAATGTTAACCACACCTCCGTCCTTCATGCTATCTCCAACTATTCCGCTCCTTTTCGTTGCATCTCACACTTTTGCCCATCTAACGCCTGCATATCTTATTCCAAATATCTCATTGCTGACAGAACTGCCGCTTGCAATATTGGATGCTGCAACACGTTCGATCGTCGTGTGCGATGGTGCTGCCGCATTAGTTAAGAATAGCCCACATCAAGCTGTGCAAGATTCGCCTATGGCATTACTTGTCACTTCCACTGTGAGTTTTTTCCATTTTCGCATTCGGACTGGGTTGCACCGTTAGCGACAGCGGTTTACTCCACTGCCACTTATCGCCAGCCTTTCTGGATACAGCTCCATACCTTGATTATGAACGCCTTGGATACTGCACAAAATGGGCCTGATAACAAGATCATTACGCAATTCCCATTGTCCGATGAGGATGCTCGCTCGCTTTGTTTCCTGATGATGGCTACCTTGTTCACCTTTCGAGCCCTGTATAGCTTCCGGCTGCCATCTACCTCCCCCGAACCAACGCCACAGTTATATCATACCCAATCAACTAAGCGCTGTAAGTAGTAGTTCCATCCCGTTTTTTGCTCATTACTCAGGTAAGATCCTGCCTTCGCTCAGCAGTAGCTGGCAAGGTCAAAAGAACATGATTTAATCGATTTGCCCCAACCGGGTTACGTGGATTACATTACATATCATATACCAAGACATTAGCGGGTACGGACCACCTAGCGCATGTAAGAGTAATATATGGGTGTCCTCCACATCGTCATCGTTTGCGTTTATTTTTGAGGCTAGAGATAGACTCTTCTAAGCGATCGCCGACTCTGTCAAGAAACTCGACCTTCTCCAGGTAGCCTCCCCCTCGTCGATTGAGCTCAAGGTCATCTTTGAAACCCTGAGCCTCCTCAGAATGCAGGTGTGCATTCCAATCCATCTTCGATTTCTGAAGAGTGGTCAGCTTTTGGGGCTTTGCGCCGACGAGTTTGCTGAGGCCTCCTTTCGGTCTGGGTTTAGATGGTAGCGGCCGCGGTTGAGTTGGTTCGGATCGTGTCAATGAGGATTGCGGGGGAGCGTCAGGATCTTGTGGGGAATCTGAAGGGTAGTTTGCCAGTGGGGGTTCTGAAGGTGCTGTCGTCGGCTGTTCCGCTGGTTTCATCTGAGATGCAGAGGCTTGCTCCTGGGAAGCTAGCCATTGTTTTCCTTCAGAGGAATCTTCAGGGACCTCAATAATAGTACTAGAGAGGGGTTAGTAAGAATTATGTGCTCGAAGACCTAGCATATATGACGAACGTTTCAATCCTCCCAGCAAATCTATACTTCCTTTCTATCTCGATCACTTTTGGTGCCTCTACAAGTGCTTTTTTATCGGATGAGGCGCTTATTAAGGATTGTTGGAACCTTTCCCATGCATCCTCCCGAGCTCTAAAACCTAACTGTCATGTTCGTAGCTGACAGGAATCTAAACGAAGACGGACTTGTTTGCATCCTCTTCATTAGCTACGCCATCAGTTCTCAATCGCTTTCTTTCTGGACCGGAGTTCTCTGACTCTGACTCTGAGCCTATAACAGAGCTTTGGGTTAACGTCCACGGGTGAATCTATGCTCGCAGAACAGCACCTTCAGACTTGTCATCGGGAATGAAATCAGGATCCTCCTCCGAGTCAGATTCGATCGGTCTCGACAATAGTTCTGATGCACTCATAGTAAAACAAACAAAGTTGAGAGAAACCAGAATCCCCTAGAAAAGGTAAAAAAGCCATAGAGTCACAGCCCCGGACTTGGCCGCTGTTATCATCGGAAGCATCGCGACCGCTCATCTTCCCACCACTTGCGCTCGTTTAAGCGCCAGCCGTCCGGTTCGCAATTCATCTGATTTGCTCTGAATCGTGAAAGGCCTGTCGAAACCTAGGATATTACTGTTCCAGTGCTTCGTCAGCATATTCACCCACGAGAGACGCACCGCAAATGGTGGCCCACCCTCAAGCGAGTACCGCGCTGTATACCCTCAAGTTCAAGGATAAAATACTTGTTAAGACTCAGTCTAGTGATGCATTGCTTAAGAAGATGAAGGTACGCGTAAATCGACGCGCTTTTGCTACACAAGACGTGATGGTCTTGCTAAATTAGCACTCGGGTTATATAGGCATTGCACACTGAACTTTGTGGTATTGACCAGGAACACATCGATACGAAGTCGCTCTCCTCGATTAAGAGGGATCTTATTGATAAATCCATCCTTCTGCACCGAGACAAAGGTGTGAAAGGGTATGCGGCTTGCTGTATGGCAGATCTTCTGCGCTTGTATGCCCCAGATGCTCCTTATACGGCATTGGAGTTGAAGGTCATTCCGGTTTAAATTAAATGTTGATTTCTCTTTTCACTCTGATTTACTTAAACTTAGGATATGTTTCAATTCTTCTTCCGACAACTCGTCACGGGCCTCAAGGGAGAAGATTCGCCGTGGTATAGCGAATATATCTATCTCCTGGAATCCCTTGCCACAATAAAATCTGTGTGCTTAGTCCCAGACCTTCCCAATGGAGAAGAGCTTACTGCGGATATATTTCGTGATCTATTCGACCTCGTCAAGTTAGTCTTTTCTGCTTTGAACCATTGACTGGTTCTCATGATCTCTCGGCTCCAGACTTGATCTCTCAAAGAAGGTGGAGCTGTACATGTCTGACATACTCGTTGCTCTGATTGAAGAGAGCCCAGCAATTCCGTCGAGTGTAGTGGATATTATCTTGGCTCAATTCACGCCCAAAAATGCCGTGAGTGGCCGTTCACATTTCTGTAGGAACTTAGACTGAACTGATCCATATTTGATTTAGAGAATGGATCATCCAACATTCCGATTAGCCGTGGACGTTTGTAAAGCCACATCTGATCGACTACAGAGTTTAGTCGCACAATATTTCGCAGATGTTATTGTTCAGCATGACTCAGAAGATGATACCGAGGACCTTACAAAAGCTCATAATCTCATAGTACAGATCAATAAGTCGTGCCCCGCGTTACTGAATAACGTCATTCCGCAACTTGGTGAAGAGTTGACGGCAGAAGGTGTAAACTTCCGGACACTAGCCACTCAGACTCTGGGTGAGCTTTTCTCGGAACAAGGCGGCGATGACCTGGTGCAGAAGTATCCTCAAGTCTGGAAGTCGTGGTTAACCAGGACAAGGGACAAATCGACAGCAGTTCGAGTCGCTTTCATTGAAGCCAGCAAGGGCATGCTGGTGCATCATAGTAGTCTACGTAACGAAGTGGCGGGTTCGTATACGTGTAATGTGTTATACCGGCTGTTGCTAATCCATTGAGTAGAGGCGCTGCACAGTAAGATGCTAGATCCAGATGAGAAAGTCCGAGCAGCTGCATGTCGGATATATTCACATATGGACTACGAAACTGCACTTCACTATGTCACTCTGGAACAGCTGGAGGACCTAGCGGAACGAGCACGGGACAAGAGGGTTCGTCTGTTAATAAAAGGGCCCTTCTACATTAGCTCAAACTTGATTTAGTCGTCGGTCCGACATGAAGCTCTTACTGCCCTTGGAAAGTTATTTCGTCTTGCGTTCCCGGAAATGTGGGTGATTATGTATTGCAGTGTGATTTAAGCTTACAACCGGGCCAGTGAAACCGGCGAGCCAGTAGCTATAGCACAATTCTCATGGATTCCGAAATCAATTCTTCACTCCATTGAGCAATCCGCGGAAACCAGGTTTGTCTCCATTGAACAACAAGCATGAGCGTTATAAAAGGCCATCAAATCCAGGACGTCAACCGAGCGTACTATCTCTAAATATATTCTCCCTCTGCCATCGAAAGGCGAAGATGAGGCCCAGTGGACAGACCAATTACTTGTCGTGATGCGGCACTTAGATAACCCAGCAATGCAAGCATTGATCAAACTGTCGTCTATCACTGCTAAGTACGTCATGATCATTCCCCTCGCTTGATAGCTGACTCCTGATATGCAGTCGGCCAATGCTGGAGGCGCGCTTCCTCGACTCTTGCAAAGAATATAATGTAATGATTTTCATGAAGAATGGCGTCTAGCTTAGTTATATGTCGTTCCGTAGGGTGGCATTATGGACGAGAACGAAGAGGAGATTACGAAGAGATTCAATGCTGTCGTGACACAACTTTCTGGTAAGTAATCAAGATAAGGTGGATGCACTCTTTACCGAAAACCTTATCATGCTAGCACGATTCCCTGACCATGTCAAAGCTGCAGAAGATTTTCGAGCCTTTGCAATGCTCAATGAATCTAGACTTTACAAGCTATTATCTACCGCTCTGGATGTTCAAACGGATATGAGGACGCTCGTTAAAGTCACGGTATAGTTCATGAGCGTTTAACGTATTCTTAGTTATGACTCGCATTCGCATCAGAATGAATTCACGAAGCGCATAGAGCAAGCATCGAGCTCAATATCAGAAACCATGAGCGATTTATTCCGACGTACTTCGCTTCACATCATCAATCATTCCTCTATTCCTGGCCTTTTGAAGCACGTTCAGCGTTTCAGCCAAAATGATCTTGAAGGAGCCGCTAACGCAGAGTTTGTGTTGGAACAAATCTGCAAACATTGCCCTGCCTTGCTGAGGACTCACGTCTCAGAGTTCATTAAAGCACTCTCAGATGACCGGAATGTGCGCCTAGTTGGGATGTCACTGCAAGCTTTGGCATCTGCTGCCAGGGCAGATCCGAGCAGCGTACCGAATGACAGGTATGTAGTGGAATTTGACGTTATGCCCACGCCCTGACATGTTTTAGGCGACTGGTAGAGAAGGCTACCCGATTCACCAAGGCTGAACATAGGAAGTATGCTAAGTTTGGTGCACGACTTCTGGCCCATGCGAAAGGTGCCTCGAGTACATGTCATGAGCTGATGGGGGTTCGTGTCTGCATCCCTTCCGGTAGTGGTCGGTCTCTTACTCGTTATTCAGGGTCTTACGAAGAAATTGGACATCGCTGATCCAGACAGACACCTTGAGGGGCACCTTCGTGCTCTGGCTGAATTCGCTCAATCCGCACCTGATGCCTTTGAGGAACGAAGTGAGATGATCATTGGGTTCTTGCTTAAATATATCCTTCCTTCTTCTCCTTCGGGGGTAAGTTGGCCATCTGTGGCGTCGCTGGTGATATTCTCATGTCTCTGGCAGGACATTGATGAGGAAGAGGAATGGGATGAGAACGAGGAAGTACCCCTTGATTCACGCCTTAAAAACCTCGCATTGAAAATATGTGTGAATCGTTGCATGGCTCATACCAAGCGTGAATCATCACTGGACGTAACTAGACCAGTTATCAAAATGCTCTTTGCCATCTTAACCAACATGGGGACCGTCAAGCAGGATCAACCAGATCAGTGAGTTGTGTCATCACTATCTATGTGCGAACGTTGATACTCATCTCTTCCGCAGCGCACATACCAGGGCACGTCTCCGGCTGCAAGCCTCCCTGTCTCTGTTGAAACTTGCAACTGTACAAATCTATTCCCAAGCGATCAACCCTCATTTCGTGAATCTTGCACTTCTTATTCAAGACCCGTCATTCCAAGTGAGAATGGGCTTCTTGTCCAGAATAATTTATTTGCTGTCCCAGCGCAAGATCGATCCGCGATATCATATGGTTTTGTTTATGACTGCTCTCGACCCTGATCGAGATGTAGCTTTAAAGGCTCAGGCGTTTGTTTTGACGTCTATGCGAAGGCTACCAAGCAGTACGTGTGGAGGCCCACCGTTCACAATTTCGCGCTGATTCGTATTCAGATGCGCGCATTTTCTGTTTCGAGCAGATGCTTCCACGCTTGCTGCACCTTTTGGCTCTGCATCCAGATTTCTCCCTGGAGCTAGAGAGTTTGCAGGATACTGCCAAGTAAGTTGCCTCCTAGCGCCACACAGTTGCAGGCTCATCGCACCTTATACTTAGGTACATTGATTTCTACGTTGACACTGTCTTGACATCTGAGAATATTCATCTAATCACTTACATCACCCAGCGTGTCAAGGGTGTGCGACTGGACGAACACAAGTACAGTGAGGTGAGTTCTGGTCACCTCCCTATCGTTGTTCATGTTCCAAGCTACTTCTTCAAGAATTTATACGCAGCCAGCGAGCTCATGCTACATAGGATACGACTGAAGGCAGTACAGCATTCTTGGAGTACTAATGCGTATCCCGGGAAGATTCAGCTCCCCAGTGATGTCTTCAAGCCACTTCCTTCTTCCGAAGTAGCAGCGAAGGTAAGCTAATGTTATATCCAGTGAATAATTGGAATTAATGGGTTCACAGGTTCTCAGAACTGTATATTTACCTGAGGACAAACTACAGCTACTAGATGAGCAAATCAAGGTTACGAAAGCTGCCCCTAAAGTCAGTAATGACCCTCACCACATTGAGCACTCATTCGTAATGCGTGGACTCCAGCCGAGGAAGCGGCGCGCGGCGAACGAAACACGAAAACGGAAATCCTCTCCGATCCTCAAGTTAAGGTGAGGTTTCCTAATCATTCATCATCAAGCTTTTTGTCATCTTGGAGGGCAGGCGACGTGTCAAGCGACGGAAGAAACCTTCATCTGATGATGAATCCTCCGAGAGCGAAGAAGAATCAGACGGCGAAGATTCCGATGACAAGATCGAGGAAGGAGATAAAGAATCGTCGGAGCTGGAGAAGATGGAAGACGGTCCCAGTGATCGGAAAACCCCGCCGGAATCGGGGCGCGGGGCTCCTAGGAAAGCAAGAGTGTGTACAACTTTGTCTACCCGTCCAACACCACTTAGCTAAGTAAGTTGGTTCTTAGGCTCGGCCGGTGCGAAGAATGAAAGCTGGGACATAAGGTGTCTTATAACGCCACCAGTATTGAAAATAATCTCATAGCATGTATATTTGCGATATCCTTGTACTCAATTCTGTCTGAACTCTACCTTACAATAATGCATATGACATGAGGCGTCGCGCCGGAATTCGCCGGCTGGCGCTGACTTGTACAAGGCAACATGGCCGTCGGTTCGCGCTTTCCTATTGATTCATCGCACCTCAACACGAGTCCTGATACCTCTGTTCCAGATTGGTCTCTGTTTGGGGGGGCGGAGTCCTTCGATGCACTGCCGCGGAGGACTGTCATTCCAAACCTTAAGGGCATCAACCCACCTCGCGGCCCTCCTAAAGATCCTCGAGATTTCCTGTGGGTCATAACCGAGGAGCCGCATAGAACACGCAGGCTGGAGATTCTTAAGGCTCACCCCGAGGTGCGCCTTTCATGGTTGGATATAGGGGATGATAGAAAAACATTCCATTGCTTGAATAGGTAACCAAGCTTATGGGTTATGAGCCATTAACGAAATGGGTCGTCCTCTCCGTGATTTTGATTCAATTCCTGGCTGCTTTCTGGCTCAAGGATACGTCGTGGACTTCGACAAAGTTCCTGTTGACCGCCTACATCGTTGGCGGTACAGCCAACCACAACCTTTTCTTGGCGATCCACGAGATCACACATAACCTCGCGTTCCAAGGCGTGAGGGAAAATAAGCTTTTCGCCATTGTTGCAAATTTCCCTATAGGCATTCCTTATGCCACCGCCTTCAAAGTGAGTGAGAGAGCCTAGCATCGTGCTGGTATGGAGTCTGATCATCTGCCGAACGTAGAGGTACCATCTTGAGCATCATAAAAATATAGGTGAAGATGGCATAGACACGGACATTCCAACTTGGCTAGAAGTGGTGACACTAAACAGCGTTGCCGGAAAGGCTTTCTTCGCGTATGCGGCATTCTTTCCCCCGTGGTATTGGTCTTTACTTACTCATCCGTCACAAGCACATTTCAAATCCTGTTCTATGCCCTTCGTCCGGGATTTGTTCGCTCGCAGAAACTCACTCTTTGGCACTTCCTTAACTTCATTTCCCAGATTATTTTCGACGTTCTCATTGTCAACACATTGGGATATCAGGCATTGCTTTATATGTTGGCTTCTTCTTTCTTTGCTGGGAGTCTTCATCCCTGCGCCGGTCATTTTATTGCTGAGCACTATCTATGGGACGGTCTAGATCAAGAAACTTACAGCTACTACGGGCCTCTCAACCTTCTGGCGTATAATGTTGGTGTGGGATATCCTGATGTGAACTTGATTGCTGACTGGTACTGCTAGGTTGGCTACCATAACGAGCACCACGACTTCCCTTCCATCCCATGGACGCGACTCCCTAAACTTCGTGCGTTGGTCCCCGAAGTTTACGACAATCTCCCATCCCATCCTTCCTGGCCCATAGTCATCTTTAACTTCATATTTGATAGGGACGTCGGCATGTCCTCCCGATTGAAGCGGAAAGCCAAATTCCTCGATGCGGCTAAAAGCATCAGCGAATTGGACGGGATTCGAGATAAAAGTGAGGAGTCCCTCGTTGTCCGCGGGTATGCGGACTCGGGGAAGCTACATGATATTTAGACGCGCGGTTGTACATTTGTGGATGTGTTGCACTGCCACTTTCGATCATACTTACACATGTCTGATGCCCAGGCTTCTTCAACATCACAAAGTACACGAGGCCGTGGCCGTGGCAGATCTAGGGGAGGGTTAGGCAAATACGTACGGGCATCTGGGCGTGGACGTGGCCGTGGACGCCCCGCAGAGTTCGGTCAGAGACTTGTTCTTGAAGGCGAGCAGACGGTGGAATTAGAGGAAGATGAAGTGCGAGAGCTTCAGGTGCAAGAGAATGTTCGACTTCTTAGCCGGGAGACTCAATGGCTTTCCCCTTGTTTCGATACTGCTTCATAGGCTAAGTATGGTCGTCGCGTATTGAGTAACAATGCTCATCGATACACGGAGCCAGAACCAGGTGACGTTCCCTGGAATATCCAAGCAATGGCATCCCCTTACATGACACGAAGACCCGGAAGACGAGCCTGAACCTGAAGTTGATCTAACTGGTTTCATTGCCAAACAGCGTGCTGCAGATGACCAGCCAATTTTGTATGAAGGAGACTCAAAGGCCCAGAAAGATGACGAGGAAGAAACAGATGATTCTTTAATTCAGTTCTCGTCAACCTTTGGACTTGCTAAAGCAGAATCAAATGAGAAGAAGGGGAACGTGCAGAGGGTTGAGTGGACAGAGGAGATGGAAACAATGCGCCAGGAAATGCAGGCAGCCGATGCTATGAAGGGTAAGCTCAATACCGATGCTGCCCCCCAATACACTTGCTGATTTATTTGAGTAAGATTTGAAGTCCCGGCTTCAGGGTGGCAATGTCCTTCGCAACCCGCCAAATCACTCCCATCATCGACAGAAAAAAGGCGAGCACTAGTTTACTTGAAGTACGTCAAAGAGTTGAATTATGTTCTAGAGAAGTCACCTGTAGCAGACCGCCGAGGAGAAATAGTCCACAGTGCAAACAGTCAGAGTGAGATGGAAGCTTTTCTAGATGATCTTCTAAGCTAGTATAGCGGAATCTTAGGGGGCTCCCACTGGAATCATCATTACTCTCAAATGTAAAAATGGATCCGCGTTATCGTAACCAAATATGAAACAGCCATACATGATGCACGGAGGTTCAGTGTGGGTGCAAATGCCTTTCCGCCAGCTGCTCAGCTGCCTCAACAATGGCAGACATGGTATCAAGGGGGAAACGAGAGTTAAATATTGTCCCCATCCATCCACATTCCAGTCCCGCTAAAGACAGGTGTAGTTCACGGGCCTCCAAATCTTCTGATAGCATTGTGTTCTCCAACGGCGATCGAAAGTGGTCCTTGACTTTTTCCTCATTTGCATCAATGCGAACTAGCGGATGACGAAGGACCGTGGGGTAGTACCGGCCCGCTATCAATTCAGCGTTGCAGCTTACTTCTTGACCGATCGGGGTGAGTCGTTTCCACTTCTTCGTCGGTGGTGGTTTGGGTAGGCCATGGGTCTCTTCATCCAAGTCCGGCACTTCAGTAGAATGCTCTGCGATCCAATCATAGAATGACGGATCCCGTGTCATCGAGAGATGGAGAGGCAGAGGAGAGTCTGTGTCAGGGACGGTCTCATAGAGGGTCCCAGATATAGTGCAATGGAAAGAATCTGGGGCATGTGAGGTTATGTAGATAGAACCAATGCGACAGAACGTTGGACGGGGCCGACTGTGGACCGGAGTGACGGCTCCATCTGGAGATGTAGATACTACCGACACGGGGAAATCTCCTATCGTAGGCTTCATCCGCAACATGTCTCCTAACTGTATTTTCTCAGGGCCCCACCATAGCGCTCCATAGCAAGAGCCCACCCCCAAAGACGAAAATGGAGAGTCACCGCAAGAATCAGTCCTGCCGATGGGCATGAAGAAGGCATTCATATACAATGCAGTGTAGGTAGCCCATGTGAAAGGGATTAGAGCATCTTCGACAGTATGAGGCCGAAGCCCCTTGCCAAACAGCTGCTTTATCGGCGAACAAAACAGTGTCACCATATGCTGTTCCGTACAACCCTCGAGATATAGGTCACGACGAGGAGCTACAATGAGACCGGGCCAATAACTGAGCACTATCGTTGTGTCATCCGCTGAACGTATTGGTGCATCAAGCTTGACCCATACTACATCATGCTCTCTGAAAATCGGAGCAGAGGCACAAGACGATGTTTCACTGAAATCATCCTCAGACGCTGCGGCACCGAGAGCCAGAGCGACTGGAGGGGCTTTTTTCACATAAGACTGGGGATTGGCAACATTTGCCGAGATTTGCTTCGTATAATACCCCGGGTTGCTAGCGGATGTGATACGCGGTTTGTTGAGATCCAGCATTGTGGAACCCTCAATCTGAGCAGAGTTTGAGCAGTGCACGCACCCGCAGACAGTGCCGTTGTTTTCGTACAGCCATCTAGCGTGAGGCTGAAACTCATTCAAGGTGCGGAATCTAATTCGGCGCGATGAATGTTCTGGCCCTAAGAATTGCGTCCTTGCGTAAATGGGAATCATCAACAACGAGGATGGACTTTACCATACAGATAAAATTCATGACGATGGGACCTCGTGTGGACGAATAACCCATATCCGTCAGGGAAATCTCTCATGATGTAACCAATATTATCAGCGTCTATAATTGTCCCGGTGTTGTAGAATAAGTAAGAACGGTGGTCGCGGATTTAAACTCACGCTTATGCAACACTTCGCTAGCAATGTAAGTGCCAATCCGTCTTCTCCACTCGAAATGGGCCCTCGAGGACCGAGACAATATGCCTGTCATGACGCTGAGCTAAGTCCGAGATAATGGACTGAGTTGGACTCTGACCTTGTTCTTTCATAGACGATGGGTGTGCAGGGTCATTGGACCGTGTTCTTGGGCTCTCCGTCCGAGGAAATTCAAGAATTCGACCACTAGCATATTTCTGTTCATCTCTAGGGTCAATAGGATCAAAGGGTGACGGCATAGGGCCGGTTTAGGCGAAATGAAGAGGTACGCTTCGGAGTCACTCGATGTTGTTGATGTGGATCCTCTGAGGTCACTTGATAGTTGATACTGTTCCCATTTAAGTTACATAAACAACACTCCTTTGCGAAGCTATCAGATTACCATTGTTCACATTTTCCCTTTGTTCTTAACGTGTATTTAACCGCTGTATCTTTACCTCTATCCCGGAGTTACTGTATACTCACAGTCAATTCACAGTTCGCTCAGCGAATAACCGCTGGTTTCCTTATCCGGCAACTGATTACAGCATCCTTCACTTCCTACAATTGCCCAATCTCTTTAGATCTGCTCCGCTGAGAAAATGAATGCAGCTGTTCAAGCGGTTCGTAGGTAGTGCCAGCGAGCGGCAGGTCCCCGACTCTGAATAAATAAAAGTCACAAGAATTTCCGGACAGGTGCACGCTTAAATTACATGATGCGTGGGCATGTCATTCTCTTCTGTTCGGAGTCGGGGATTGTATACAATGGTGGAATGTCCAGGGGCAAAAAGACCCAGATCGAAGTTGTACGACGGAAAGAATATCGAAACAAGAGGCATGTATGAGACATAGAGTAGATTGCCGGTCGCCAATCAAGTAGGAGTATCAGGGATCAGGTGCTTTGCTGCAAATTGCTCTGAGGATTGCATAATCCCGACTCGCGAGTCGAGGTAGGTCCTGGGAGTAAAGGAGCAGTTCATCCAGCCTTTCTCCAAACCAGCTAGAGACAGATGGAAGGGCAACGTATCGACCCCATCTTCCCGCTCGATGTAACCCTTCGACGAACGAAGATAGTCGAGAACTTCTGGTGAAGTCGGATCAATTTGAATCAGCGGGTGGGAAAGAATCGTTGGATAGTATCTCCCTGCAATTAATTCCGCACCAAAACGGAGCAACTTCCCCGTCGAACTCAGTTGCTTCCATGCCTTATTTGGCGGGGGAGGGGGAAGATCGCGGTGAGCGAAATCTAGGAAGGACGACTTCGATGACTGAGTCCCACCCTGAGAGATACTGGCCGGGACGGGTTGCGACCGAAACGTGTGTATAGCTGCATCGGGATCGGAAAAACGCCCAGTCGAATCAACAGCCTCGTACATCGTGCCAGCGACTGAACATTTCGCGATCCCGGACTTGTCTTTATCTATAGTTATGCACTCGATTCGGCAGAATGCCGGGCTTGACGAAGTAGTGTTAAGATCCAGAAGATCATCGCCTTCGTCCATGAAGCCAACGTGAGCTCGTTCAGGGTATGTTGCTGATTCCGGCTTTACTCGAACCATATCACCAAGCCAGAACTTCTCTGGCCCCAAAAACAGTCCCTGAAAGTAAGACCGAGGGACATCATCAGATCGAGTGGAAGATTCCCAGGGGCTAAGAGGCAGGAAGAAGGCATTCGTGTAAAGCGCTATGTAGATGGCCCACGTGTAAGGCAGCAACGCTGCATCGAATGTGGGTAATTCCGGGGAAGATTCCAGATCAGACATGGATTTCCGTAATGGGCGAAAATTGCAGAAATTCTGGACGTTGGGATAAAGATCGGGGGGGAAGCGAACGAGCTCCAGCTTCACCTTGAGCACCTTGCTTAATATAAAACCCCTGTAAGGGAGTACCTGGTCCTCGTTATAGATCTGAGACTGTGACGAGCAAAAAAGCTGGACTTTATAGCAATTGGGTGTGCTGCCTGGTTGAGGTTGAAAGTGGTATCCGACAATTAATCCGGGCCAAAAAATTATGTCCAACGAGGAATCACCAATGGAACGGATCGGCTCATCAAGCGCCGCCCACACTACTTCGCCTCTACGGAAGATACGATTGCTCGATGTGTCGTTAAAGAGTTCCGAAAGCATTGGTGGCTTCGGTTCGGGCTTCGGCTCTAAGGCACGCTTTCTCCCCTCCCTAACTGCGGAAGATCTTGGTCGGACGACTCGCGCCGCCACTGATTTGGTAGGTGATGTATTTGGGGAGTCAGAAAACGGTCTTTTCAATGGCCGGACGCCCAACGCTGCAGAAATCTCCTTCTGGGACTTTGTGCCACTGCAGTACTTGCACCTACAAGGCTCATTGCTATCTACGTCAAAAAGCCAACGGGCGTGCGGCAGAAACTCATTTGTAGATCGAAATCGGTATAAACGTTGGGAGTTATCTGGGCCTATACATACAGATGCATAAGCAAATCTTCAATGTCACGCTTAGGGGCACTTACCATACAGATAAAGGTCATGCCGGATTTTCTCTGGAGGGCCTTTGTGATGATCATAAAATTCGTAGCCTTTAGGGAAATCCTTCATGATATATCCCTTTTCATTGCTACCAGAGGCTAAATGAGAGCTAAGCATGACCCAAGATAGCATATAACCAGTGATGACTGACGTTTATGCAGAACCTCGAGTGCGATGAAGGTGCCGACCTTCCTTCGCCACTCAAAGTGCATTTTTTGGTAGCGAGACAAAGGTTTCATAAAATCATAGATACCATCCCTATTAACTGCACCTAAAACTTGAGAGCCAGTATTACGACCTGACCATCTTCACGTACGTACGTTTTTCTTCGGTATTAGTAGGGAATTTGTGACGCTTGCCGCTGAAGTCGGTGCGAGGAAACTCTAGAATGCGATCCTTGGGGAACCTAGCTTCTTCCTCTTTTACCACCTCTTCTGGGATGGTATTGGCTCCAGCTGGCATGCTCGGAAATATGAATTCGTTAAGTTCGAAATGCCTACTGTATCACCTGACCATTTAGTGTCATGATTGCGATTAATGCTTCCTTTCCCCTCTAAATTATAGGAACACAAGCCGTAACGGTACAAAGCAGGGTATAGAAACACGACTATAATCCAGCGAACATCAATGCAACCCCATTCAGATTATTCTGATTTTTCCCGACACATTGCCTGTTTCCACAGTCGACAGCATCTCCGAGACGATATTTGCAGTTCTGTATGCAACCTCGGCTTTCTCGCCAACTTTAGCGAAGACAAGCCTATAAGGACAAGGAAGAGTGTCAGTGTGTGTAATAAGGAGAAGTCATCATATCCCACCGTAATACCTCAACCCCCCCACGAAGGGCTTGGGCTTCTTCCTTTAAGTCCATTTCGAGACAACCCTTGTATGCCTTAAGCAGCACCTTCGCAGTCGCCATCCAGTACAAACAACAGTACGAGGGTAGAAGGGTGGGATCATAGGATTCCGCCACTAAGATATGCACAGTGTGCAGAACAGCCAGGGCTGCACTTACAATCTTTTGTTTCGACATACATGAAGAGGACAACATATCCGCATGAGGTTCATGCAGCATCATGGTAGCACTAGAAAACCGTCAATTAATGCAGACTGTAGACAATTTAATCAAAGCTACTCACACGTGAGGTAATACATTCAGACTGTAGAGATTGTGATCCAGGGAGGGAACTGATGAACGCGATGGAAATACGCCGCTCCAGTTGTTCCTAGGTGCCCATGGGTCCCGATATTCTTTAGGAATACTCAGCTGGAATGCCACAATCGCGCTGTCGAGGGCCTTAAACGCTGGAAGTTCGCGAACAGACCACTGGTAAGAGATATGGTTGCTTCTGATGTCCATGGACGGGGAGGAAGGCCCAAGGGTTAAATCGGAGAATAAGGAGGAAGGACTGAATGCAGCTTCAGGAGGAAAGAGACCATGGTTAATGTCTGCTTGTCGACGTAGGGCCGACTGAGTGTCCCCGCTGCTATATTCTAGAAACAGGCCCCTAAGAAAACTTCATGAAATCGAAAGACGTTACCTACCCCTGACTCGTAATCTGCCAACTTTCCCGGAAGTTCCTGCGTTATAGACGCTTCGGTGATGGCAGGGACCCATAGAGTACATGTAGATTGGCTGAAAAAGTAGTGAGCAGCGTTAGAGAACAGGGTGGTAAACCGCCGACTTTATCTCGTTCAGGTAAGCACACCACCATATGAATCTTCTTTTTTCTTGCTCTAGGGCACTGTCATTCTTCCTGACCAAAGTCGTTGCCTCCATTGCCGCCAGAACCGTAGAACTACCCATAAGGGTGGACAAGTTGAGGCCCAAAGGTACGCATGTTCGAATAGTCGTTCCAGTCATCATCCATAGCTAAACAACGTGACTTAACATGCGAGACAGCATCCGGTCAACGAATACTCACGTCCGCCCATCTAAGATCAGGATGTGAAGGCCGTTAGTGGATTCTTCTAATCAAGACATGCGGACCTCACTGGGCATTAATATGCTAAGCGGACTTCAATTAGTTCAGTAGCACGATATCCTGCGGATCAGCAACTTACATAATACCAACCCAAAATTATGGTCGTTCGAACTGCATCCAGAACCCTAGCTCCAATCCTTGTATCAAACTCCATCAGGGCCTTTGCCATGGCCGCATGCTGGATGCCAAAGGAACCCTCGAGCCCGCCAGAGACGCCTTGTTCCAGCTCAAGATCCTCTACGCGAACAAAAGGACAAAATACAGGCTGATACTTAAGATCGGGCATCGGTTTTCCTGGGATTTCATGGGAATGAACAGAGGCGATAGCGCAGATGGCATGTAAAATAGAGGTGGCAGGGTACCGTGGCGAGTTTGGTCCTTCGAGCAGAGCTGTGAGAAAGGAGAGCCGGTGAACCAGGCGAGAAGCATGAGTGATGTGCTGAAAGAATATTTCAACAAGGCGCATCATAAGTTGGGGTGGGGGTAAGGTGGGCGAATAAGCTGTAGGGACAATAGTGGTAGACTGCGAAATTGATGAAGGTGAAGATGGATTCGAGGGAGTCGAAGGATCCAAAGAGAAAGGAGATTGTATGTTTGGAGTAGACACAGGAAGCGACGGCGACAAATTAGTTAGCTTTTCGTATATGTCTTCGCGGTGTTCGTGGGGTATTGAAGTCCAGTCGTAGCTGTAGATACAGGCACTGCGTGACAACTCTGCCTGTACGCTTGAATTGGGCGACTGAAGAATCGAGGTCTCTGAGGCGATTATAGGAAATGAAATCTGGTCACCTAAACCTGTGATCGGCGCATCCGCCACGACTTCAGGTGGAGAGAGCGTTTCAACATGCTCTGACGAACCAACTAAGAAATAACGCCATTAATGTATAAATTAATGAGATGCATTCTGTACTACTTACTATACATCGAAGACTCATCGAGAGGTTCATCGTATGTGCAATTAGGGTTTGGGTCAAATGATTCTCCCTTTAGGCACGGTCGTAAATCCCAAGGAAATTATCAACCAAGATCCAAATTCACGAATCCCATCATCACACACCTTCACCATAAGTGGGGCAACTTTATGTGCATGAGCTTTCACACATGTCGAGCAAGGTTTACCAGCATCGCTACGCATTCTAATTTCAGTACATACTTGCTGCATATATACGGGACAATCACCATTTCTTGGGTTGAGAGCGGAGTGCGAGTATGAATAACGAGTAACATTAAAGAAAAGTACAAGAGACTTACAAGTTTCTTTTTCCGACATTGGTGGCACTTACGAAGGCTGTGTTATCTCGGGCAGTAACGCTGCCTGGAGGGTATACTTACGGCCTGATTTCTCGGAAGATGAGGGTTATTTCGCGCACTCTTCGTCGTCCCTGTCACCGTCGCTTTGGGGGCTTTTGGCATTTTGAAGCAACTTAAGCTTAAGCGCTCAATGACTCAAGCTCACAGCCATTTGATTCCGGAATGCATGAGGAAGGAATCTAGTCGGACGCCAGAAGTGACAGAATGGTCCTGACAGATAGGATCCGCTCCAACTTGCATAAAGCACCTTGAGGGGGTTTGGTTGAATTACCCGATTTCGGGTGCTCCATCTCAGATCTGTGAACGGATGGCTTCAGAACAACGTGGACAGCTCCCCAAGAGCTTCTACATATTTGCACAAGGCACCCCACCCCCAGCGTTCGCCAGCCCCCGATGCACCATCACGCATGAGTGGTTGACTCAAGTTGCGCATTGTGCTTCCCTACCTGACGTTGCACAAGGGAAATGCGTACTAGAATTAGTTCACTAAGGTTGGTCACGACTTATAGTACGCGAGATGGATGTGTTGAAGACAAAAAGGCTGTAGAACTATAAGGAGCATGGTCCATTATAGCTGTAGCTGGCACAAGTCTAAAAGCCAGCCGATGGACACAAGGAAGCGGAAGAAAGTAAGTCCAAATGAGTCACGTCGGGTCCCAACAGCAATGAGTTGATGGAGTAGCTATGGTATCTGTTCTGCTTGATTCCACCACATTGTGCAGCGGGATGGGAGTGACTTCATCTGTTGGGATCTGGAGCACGATGAAGAAGCAATTGCATTCGTCGCACGTATGTATCTATGCCAGAAAAATTATCACCTCTCAGAAACCATAGTTACCAGATGCTACGATTCCTTTAGGGCCTTAGAGATTTCCTTCGCGAGTTCTGATTGCTCACCTCCTTTGGTGAGCTCGCGGAACATGTAATTTCGCATGCTTTGTAACCATTGTTAGCTTTCTCAACGAGGGAAAGAAGAACACACTACCTGTCTGGCAGAACAATCACTACATTCTTGCCTTCGACGCCACAAATGGAAGCCATCCCTTCCTCCGTCTTGAGCCAGCGTAATGCTCCGGCGACGACAGATCCAGAGCTACCTCCCACCAAAAGTCCTTCAGTTCTCATCAGTCTACGAGCCGCAGCCCATGCTTCGTCATCGTTTGTCTTAACCATTGATCTATCTACTTGCTCATGGGATAGTACTCCGGGAATATATGAAGTCATACCTAGATCAGAAACTCAACATTACTTCCCCGCCCATCCATCGCAACATTACTACTCATCCAATTCCTATTGAAGCTTCAATCCGTAGTATGTCAGGTAGAGATTTAGTACCCGGAGCACCTTCCACCCTCGATACACCATCCGCACTTACAGGATCTATTCCGATGACGATGGCGTTGGGGCGATGATGTCTAATGGCTTTCGAGGCTCCAGTAATCGTCCCTCCTATCCCTGCCCCAGCAAAACTCTCCCAGATGAAGGATGCGAGGACATCGAAGCTGTATTTACGAT
>WNFI01045948.1_pt1 | contig 18893 bp, 18 predicted proteins | sample 5400471 | NCBI WGS metagenome assembly WNFI01 (sample SAMN13153348, study PRJNA577476) | soil metagenome | isolation source: 100 cm saprolite on Douglas fir-dominated hillslope | place: USA:California | collected 2013-09-17 | reverse complement strand
CGAAAAAGAGAGGGTTCGAGTGTGGGGGAGCGTCCCGACCATGGTATCGCGCGTCATCGATCACGAAGACTTCACCCGCTATGACACGTCGAGCCTCGTATCCGTGCCGATGGGGGGTGCTGTTGTTTCGCGCGCACTCCGAGACAGAGTGCGCGCTGCCTTTCCGGGCGTTCGTGGCGGTGCTGGGACGCTGTACGGCCTGACGGAGGCGGGGGGCGTGCTTGCCGCGGGCGCTGGTTCAGAGATGGAGCGGCGGCCGGGATGCGTCGGGCGACCCCTGCCGGTCGTCGAAGTGCAAATCAAGGACCCGGATTCCAATGGCGTCGGAGAGATCCTGGCTCGGACGCCTACAGCGATGAGCGGCTACTGGGGCGAGACCGCTGCCACCGTCGATGCGGACGGCTGGGTGTCCACCGGAGATCTTGGTCGCCTGGACGAGGAAGGGTACCTCTACGTCGTGGGGAGGTCGAAGGACATCATCATTCGTGGCGGAGAGAACATCGCAAGCGTGCATGTCGAGCGAGCCCTTCTGACCCACCCGGATGTCATCGAGGCCGCCGTGGTGGCCCTTCCACATCCCGACCTGGGAGAGGAGGTTGGTGCCGCACTTCTCCTTCGCCCTGGCGCAGACCCTGACATAGCAGGGCTACGCTCCCATGCCGCACAGAGCCTGGCTCGTTTCGAGGTCCCAACGCGTTGGTGGATTCGCCGGGCATCGCTTCCAACAAATGCCACAGGCAAGATCTTGCGGCGTGAGATCACGAACGAATGGATGGGACGAGGAGGCGACAACATCATCGAGTAGCGCAGTTGCGGGTTCTCCAGCAGCACAGATGCTTTGGGGCATCGGTGCAGGGAATTTGCGGAATCAACAGACGTTGAGACGAACCGTGAACCATTGAAGGTTCACAGGAGGATGAACATTATGAATCGTGGAAATGTGAGCCACTCCGCACAGGTGACGGAATCCTATTGGCCAGCCGACAGGAGTGAGCCAATGCTTGATGTAACGCTCGGGCAATTGCTGCGTCAGGCCGCTCTGGAGGTCCCCGATTGCATTGCACTTGTCGAGGGGTGCCCCGACGCTTCATCTCGTCGAAGGTGGACCTATGCGCAGTTGCTTACTGAAGCCGAGCGTGTCGCTTCCGCCCTGCTCGCCCGGTTCCAACCCGGCGAGCGAATCGCCGTCTGGGCACCTAACATTCCCGAATGGGAACTGCTTCAACTGGGCGCGAGCCTCGCTGGTATGGTCCTTGTCACCGTCAATCCAGCTTTCAAGGCACAAGAACTCACGTATGTGCTGCGGCAGTCACGCGCCCTGGGGCTCTTTTACCTTGAGGAATACCGGGGCAACAACATGACTGCCATCCTCTCACAGGCCAGAGCAGATCTGTCCGACCTGCGGGAAGTGGTTGGCTTCGCGGGCTGGCAGGACTTCGTCGAGTCGGCAAGCCCATCGGCACAGCTCCCCGACGTGAGGCCAGACGATGCGGTGCAGATCCAGTACACGTCTGGGACCACCGGATTCCCGAAGGGGGCCATCCTTCACCACAGGGGCATCGCGAACGCATCCCGTTTCATGGCCGAGGGTACGGGGTTGGAGCGAGGAGGAGTGTGGGTGAACGCGATGCCGATGTTTCATATCGGCGGCTGCGGACTCGCTGCGGTCGGCACGTTGGCCCAGCACGGAAAGCATGTCCTGGTTCCAGGATTTGATGCCGCGCTCGTCCTCGAGCTGATCGAGAGCGAACAGGGCACGTTCATGCTCGCCGTGCCGACCATGCTGACCATGCTGCTCGACCACCCCGACCGAGCGCGTCGTAACCTTTCGACGTTGCGTACCCTCATATCGGGTGCCTCGATGGTCCCTGCCGCTCTGGTCCGTCGCGTACGAATCAGGTGCTTCCGATCGGTGAGCAGGGCGAGATCTGTGCCCGTGGCTACCAGACGATGCTGGGCTACTTTGACATGCCAGAGGCCACGGCAGCGACGCTCGAGCCCGAAGGGTGGCTCCATACTGGCGACCTTGGCACGATGGATGAACGCGGTTACCTACGTATCACGGGTCGGTTGAAGGACATGATCATCCGTGGAGGCGAGAACATCTACCCTCGCGAGATTGAGGCTCTCCTTTCTGAACATCCCAGGGTTGCCAACGCCGTGATCATCGGGGTGCCGGATGAGAAATGGAGCGAGCAGGTAGCTGCCGTCATTCAGCCCGTATCGTCCGAGGAGCCACCATCGCCAGCGGAGCTGCACGACTACTGCCGGGCGCATCTGGCGGCCTACAAGACACCGAAGCTCTGGTGCTTCGTGGACCAGTTCCCGACGACGGGGACCGGCAAGATCCAGAAGTTCGTCCTCCGAGAGCGCGTCGAGAAAGGCGAACTGGTTCCAATCAGGGTGGAGAGAGCAACAGAGGGTATTTCATAGAGACCGTAACTATTGGTCATGTGGCGTGATTCAACTCTGTAATCGATCTCGAAACCTTTCTCTCTCAATGGAGAGAAAAACGAACAGAAAGGAACGGAAAACGAGCTATGCCCTATGTCATCACGCAACGCTGTATCGGGACGAAGGATGCCTCCTGTGTCGATGTGTGTCCGGTGGATTGTATTCATCCAACCCCGAACGAACCTGGCTATGACGAGACGGATCAGCTCTATGTCAATCCGGATGAGTGTATCGATTGCGGAGCCTGTGAGCCTGCTTGTCCGGTTTCTGCGATCTTTGAGGAGTCCGCTGTCCCTGAGGAATGGCAATCGTACATCAAGATCAATGCGGATTTTGCAAAGGGCATGCAAGCGAAGGTCTCGCATCGCTATGAGACAGGAGGACGAGATGACCTGACGTTCTGAAGTGTCGTCTTGCCTCCTGAAAAGGAGACGAACACATGCTTGATCCGACATTGCCCTCACGACCACTGGTCGTCCTCGAAAGGAGGTTTTATGCTCGTCCATCAGGGAGCGGGATTCTCCCTGATTTGGAGTTGAATCTCTGATTTCATTGTATCTGTACTCTGTACATTCATTCGCGTCTTCTACTAGGTTATTGCTACCGAGATCCCAAGAGAGGAGAAAGGAAACCCACACTCATGGAATCTAACATTACGGCTTCTCCCGACGTATCTATTGAACAACTGCTGTCGCCGTTTCCCGATGTTTCTGTCACGCAGGTACGTCCTCCTTATTATGACGCACCCCGACAGATGTGGTACGTTTTCAGCTACCCGGCAGTTCATCGGGTTTTGACCGATCATGTCATCTTTTCTAGTGATCGAGATCGCATGTTGCCAACCATGCCGGGCACCGATGATCCCCTTCATTCGAGTATGATCGGTCTTGATCCGCCACGACATACCCGCCTGCGCACGCTGGTCTCCTATGCCTTCACGCCCCGTACGGTCGCTCGCCTGGAACCCCGCATCCATTCCATAGTGCAGACCCTGCTTGATCAGGTGCAAGGTCGGGGGACGATGGATGTGATCAATGATGTTGCACATCCTCTGCCCTCTCTGGTAATTGCTGAACTCCTGGGTGTTCCACCCGAAGATCGCGATCAATTTCGCAGTTGGTCAGATGCCTACCTTGAGTTTGTGACTCCAGCTGCACTCCAGGGGGTCCATGACCTGACTGCCTACTTTACGAAATTATTAGAGCAACGTCGCCAGAGCCCGCGTGACGATCTGATGAGCGCCCTGTTAACCGCCAGCATCGATGGAGAACAACTGAGCCAGCAGGAAATCGTTGGGGCATGCATGCTCTTGCTGATGGCCGGTCACGAGACCACACGCAATCTCATAGGCAGTACAGTGCTCTGCCTGGATGCCTTTCCAGAGGCAATGGCCTCTGTTGTAGCCCATCCAGAAGCCATTCCGATGGCCCTTGAGGAAGTCTTGCGCTATACACCTCCTATAATCATGCCCCCTCCACGTATTACCATGAAAGAGAGCATCATCGATGGGCAGCTCATCCCAGCAGGACAATGGATTCAAGGCTGGATTCCCGCGGCCCATCGTGACGAGGACTACTTCCCGCATGCCTCCGTCTTGGATATCCAGCGAACGCCTAATCGTCATATGGGCTTTGGCTATGGCATTCACTTCTGCCTGGGAGCAGCGCTTGCACGCCTGGAAGCTCGCATTGCCTTAGAGGCGATGTTAACCCGGCTCCATTCCTTACAACGAGTACGCACCGTACCACTGGAGCGCATTGAGAGTCCCTTGCTATTTGGCCTGAAACATCTGCCAATCACGTTTCATCACGTTTAAGAGCCAGCAGGGCATCCAACTGGCCAGTCGGTAGTTTTTTGGGGTATGTCACCGATATGTCTACTTTGTCAAGAGGGCAAAAACAGCCTTTTTTGACCGTCAACGAAGGAGTTTTTTACTATGAAAGTTACCGCTGCTGTTGTCCGTGAAAAATCGAAACCGTACACTATTGAAGAACTGGATTTAGATGAGCCGCGAGAGGATGAGGTGCTGGTACGGGTTCTTGCCACGGGGATCTGCCACACCGACATCATTGTTCGCGATCAGTATTACCCTGTGCCTCTTCCTTCAGTTCTTGGTCACGAAGGAGCCGGTATTGTTGAACAGGTTGGGAGGCAGGTAAAGAAGGTCAAACCAGGTGACCATGTCGTCTTGAGCTACATGTACTGTGGCACCTGCGACAACTGTCAGAATGGACGTTGTGGCTACTGCTACGACTTCTATGGTCTCAATCTCAGTGGCAGTCGCCAGGATGGCTCAACAACTCTGCACAAAGATGGTGAAGGAATTCATGGTTCATTTTTTGGACAATCCAGCTTTGCTACGTTTGCCCTGGCAAGTGAGAAAAATGTGGTGAAAGTGCGCGAGGATATGCCCCTGGATATCCTGGGTCCTCTCGGCTGTGGTATTCAAACAGGTGCTGGTGGTGTGATCAATGCGCTTGCTCCACATGCAGGCAGCAGTATTGCTGTATTTGGTACCGGTTCGGTAGGCCTGAGCGCGATCATGGCTGCGCGCGTTGTCGGCTGTACAACGATTATCGGCATCGATATCCGTCCAGATCGGCTGAAATTGGCATCGGAACTGGGCGCGACGCATACCATTAACGGGTCTGAAGGCAACACGTTAGAGCAGATTCAGAAGATGACAAAAGGCAAGGGTGCCGATTATACCCTGGAAACCACGGGCCGTCCTCAGATCTTGCGCCAGGCTGTGGATTGCCTCCGTTTCACAGGGGTATGTGGGCTGATCGGTGCAGCTCCTCTGGGCACCGAGGTCAACATCGATATGAACAACATTCTCTTCGGACGTACTCTCCGCGGGATCGTTGAGGGAGACAGCATTCCCGACATCTTTATCCCCCAGTTAATCGAACTCTATGTTCAGGGCCGTTTCCCTTTCGATAAGCTCATCAAGAAATATAAACTTGAAGAGATAAACGAGGCCGTCGAGGCTACCGAGAAGGGATCTGTGCTCAAACCTGTGCTTGTTCTTGCAGAAAGAGGCCTTACCTTGTAGGCAGGCAGAGTCGTTTTTGCACGAAAAGGTTCTAGTATCTTGTTTCCTTGTGATTCTCCTTTGAGAATCACAAGGAAACAAGGGAGGTTTTTTAGGCTGTGTTGCAAGAAGAAAGCTGATCTGTTCTAAAAGAAATGGAGATACCAATTTTAACAATGAAACGTGAAATCACCGTCACTGTGAATGGCGGGCAACACCGGTCACATGTTGAACCGCGAATGTTGCTGGTACATTATTTACGTGAGGAATTAGACCTCACCGGAACCCACATCGGCTGCAATACCTCGCAATGCGGCGCGTGTACTATCCTTCTCAATGGTGCTTCTGTTAAGGCCTGTACCATACTGGCAGTGCAGACTGACGGCTGCGAAGTCACTACTATTGAAGGGCTGGCTCCAGAAGAAGGGAGTCTGCACCCCCTCCAGGAGGGCTTTTGGGAGATGCACGGTCTGCAATGCGGTTTCTGTACTCCCGGCATGATTATGGCCTCATACCAATTGCTCAAAAACAACCCTCACCCAACTGAAGCTGAAATCCGCAAAGGTCTGGAAGGCAATATCTGCCGCTGCACCGGATACCAGAATATCGTGCGTGCTGTGCAGTATGCTGCAAAGCAGATGCCCACCGTCGCGACCGAATCGGTAGGAGCAGGCGAGTAGTATTGAGACAACGTGAGCGTCCGGCGATCCTGACGCTTCAGTGTCTTCTAACGTGAAAGGAAGAGCTTAGATATGGGCATAGCAGCCTTACTTGGCACACCGATTAAGCGGCGTGAGGACCCCCGTTTAATCACCGGCCAGGCAACCTACGTCGACGATATCAAGCTATACGGTATGTTGCATATGGCGGTACTGCGCAGCCCCTACGGCCACGCACGCATTACCAGCATCAACATAGAAGCAGCCCTCAAGCATCCTGGCGTCAAAGCGGTCTATACTGCTGCAGATATGCGTTCAGTTGGCCCTGTCGCTATCGCTATCCCGCTGGGAGAAATTGCGAATGGTATGGGAGTGCATGGCCCGCTGGCTAAAGACAAGGTACGCTTCTTCGGCGACCCTGTCGCGGTTGTTATCGCGGAAGATCGTTATGTCGCCTACGACGCGTGCGATCTAATCGAAGTGGATTACGAGCCACTACCAGCCGTGATTGATACCGAAAAGGCCATGCAGTCAGACGCCCCGCTGTTGTACGAAGAGTTTGGTACCAACGTTGCTTTCTGCATGAAGCCTCCCACTGACGAGATCGACAAGGTCTTCGAGCAAACACTGGCTGGCGGTGGCATCGTGGTAAAGCAGCGCCTCGTGAACCAGCGAGTCGCGCCTAATCCGATGGAAACGCGCGGTGTGGTGGCCGATTATAACAAGGCAAACAAATCACTCACTGTCTGGTGTTCTTCCCAGAATCCGCATATCCTGCGCAATATCCTGGCCGCAGCAATCGGACACCCCCAGCACCAGGTGCGCGTCATTGTTCCCGAAGTGGGCGGCGCTTTCGGATGCAAAATCGATATCTATCCCGAAGAGATGATCGCCTCCTTCGCTTCGATGAAGCTTGGACGCTCGGTGAAATGGAGCGAAGACCGCAGCGAGAACCTGGCAGTTACCGTACATGGGCGAGACCAGACAGACTATGTTGAGGCGGCTGCCACAAAAGAAGGCAAAATCACCGGACTCAAGATACACGGCATCTCTGACCTGGGGGCCTACTGCCAGCTCTTTACCGATGCGATCATGATTGGCTTTGGCTTCCCAGTCTCCTGTGGAGCCTACGACATTCCGGTCGTTCACCTCAGCGCAGATATTGTCTTTACGAACAAGGCTCCAACCGACGCCTACCGCGGCGCAGGTCGCCCAGAAGCAACCTATATAACGGAGCGCGTTATTGATCTCATCGCGCGGGAACTGGGCAAAGACCCGGCTGAGGTGCGCAGACTGAATTTCATCAAGCCTGATCAGTTCCCCTACAAGTCAGCCTCAGGTGCGGTCTATGACACTGGAGACTATGAGGCAGCTCTGGACAAGGCGCTGCAGTTGTCAAACTATCAAGCCCTGCGCGCAGAGCAGGCACAGATGCGTGCCGAAGGCAAACTGGTGGGGATCGGCGTCTCCTCCTATATCGAAATCTGCGGCTTCGGACCAAAGGGGTCAGGGCCGATCGGCTTCTACGAGAGCGCGCGCATGCGTGTCGAGCAGAGTGGCACTGTGATGGTCTACACCGGTTCCTCTCCACATGGACAGGGTGAAGAAACAACCTTCGCTCAGCTCGTTGCCGATGAGTTCAGTATCCCTATTGACCAGGTAATGATTTTACACGGTGATACAGACTCGACCCCTGAGGGACGCGGCACATATGGCAGCCGTACCACGGCTGTTGGCGGCTCTGCCGTCTTCACTGCGGCTCAGAAGCTGAAGGAGAAGATGAAACAGATCGCCTCTCACGTACTTGAGGCCAGCCCATCAGACATCACGCTAGAAGACGGCAAATTCTCCATAGTCGGTTCGCCCCAGAAATCGGTCTCCTTTGTTGAGATAGCTGAGGCAGCCAATACCTCGAACACGCTCCAGCCCGGCATTGAACCAGGCCTGGAGACGACAGTTTTCTGGGAACCAGAGGCATGCACATTTCCCTTTGGCACACATATCTGCATGGTCGAAATCGATAAAGAAACCGGCAATGTGGAACTCAAGCGCATGGTCGCGATTGACGACTGCGGACGGCAGCTCAATCCTATGCTTGTAGAGGGGCAGGTTCACGGTGGTCTCGCGCAGGGTATTGGTCAGGCACTGTTTGAAGGCGTGGTGTACAGCGATGACGGACAACTCCTGACTCCGACGTTCATGGACTACGCAATGCCTATTGCATCTGAGTTTCCGCCCTTTGAACTCGATTCTACCGTTACGCTGACGACAGTTAATCCACTTGGTGTGAAAGGCATCGGTGAGTCTGGCACGGTCGGTTCAACACCCGCAGTCGCAAACGCCGTTGCCGATGCACTCGGTGTAGCGCATATCGATATGCCATTCACTCCCGAGAAAATGTGGAAAGTTATCCATCAGGGAGCAGAGGGGCTACATAGATAGACCGAGCCCGAAAAGGAGAAAGTAGTATGTCTGTGCCAGTAGCATTTGATTACTGTTATTCGCGAGGAGGAGGGAGCCATTGCCGTTGGTGCCATGACTACCTACGCTACACTTCTGCGTTCCAATGTAACCAAGCACTACTTCCCCATGTTACTGGAGGGAATTGAGCAGATTGGCGACCAGCAGGTGCGCAATCGCGGTCCCATTGCCGGTAGCGTGGCGCACTCCGACCCCGCTGCAGACATGCCAGGCATGGTACTGGCGTTGAGAGCGGACATTATCGTGCAGGGAACAGAAGGGGTGCGTATCATAAAAGCCGATGATTTCTTCCTCAACCTGTTTGAGACGGCTCTGCAGCCGGGAGAGGTCATCACGGAAATGTGTTACGTCGATGAGCAGCACGGATGACACGGTGTTGGCTCTCTGGCAGAGCTGATCTCAAACGAGCCTCTCAGGGGATGAAGCGCATGCCTCAAAGAGCGACCTGTCTCTTCAGGTTGTGGAGGCAGTAGCGATCGTGCGTGAAGCGGTGCTTGCCCGAACGGATGCCTCAAGGAGCCAGCGCATAGTACGCAGCGCAACGTGGTGTATTGCGCGCTGAGCAACCTCTTCCACGCTGTCCGGAGGGTAGGCGTATGACCTTGGTCCACCCTATTTCTGCTCATCCTTCCCGCCTTGCTTCCGTCCACGGTCCAGGTGCTTCCCATGTGTGCTGCCCCCTGCTGTGGTACACTGCCGTTGTGCCACTGGCACCGGGAGCACATGCCGGACTCGCTGCGTCCGTTGCCTGCCCATGCAGACGCCGCGTGTGGTATACTGGCCACGCGGCTGATCCGTGCTCACACGTCCCACTTAGCGGCGACGCGCGGCACGCAGCACTCGCCGGACTGCCTCATAGGATACGCCGTAATCATGCGCGATGTGACGGAGCGGGTCTCCCTGCTCGACACGCTGGAGCACGGTTGCCCATGCTGAAGGCGGGATCTTCCAGCGAGGATCAGCTACGGCTTGAGGGTGGCCAGGCAGAGACCCCAGCAGCGTATGGTCAAGGGCAGAGGCGAACGGATCTTCTCGAGGTGAGGAAGTGGCAGCGTCTTTTCCTGTAAGAACCACGATCTATCAGAAAATCGCAACCAACCCCTCCTCTGCGCTCTGAGAAGGGCACACAGGTGGTCCGGGCGATGGGAAATCACACGGCTTCTGCCTGGAGTGCAGGCGGAGAGCTTTCACAAACAAACGCGCGGTTGGTCCTGCTTGCCGCCTTTTCCCGCCCTCTGCACAGCCACTCCCCGTGTTCCTTCCGCCCTCCTCTGCTACACTCTTGCTGGAGCGAAGGTCCAGCCTCGCACGGAGGACCCGTGCTGTCATGTTCCTGCATAGGCTGCACCAGGAACAGGCAAGGGAAGGTGCGCCAGAGGCGAACCTGAAACGTGTGGACGTGGCTGGAGAAATGGTCGGGCTCCATGAACGGGCGCAACGCGTGAATACCTTCGGTACAGAGCTACACTGGGGTAGATCCGATCTCGCGCAAGCATGCTCAAAGGCAGGCGAGGAGGGAAAAAGGCTCCTATCCTGCTCTGTGATTGCGCGAAGTACGAAGGATACGTCTAACTGTCTCGTGGGACACGCCGTAATCAGCGGCAACCTGGCGAAGGGGTTCGTGGTGCTCACGGACACGGCGCACTACCTGCGGCCATTCTTCAGCAGGGATGCCGTGTTGAGGCTCACGTGGGCCTGGATGCTCTTGTACTGTTATGAGAGGGGGAATACTACCGAGTACTTGCTCGAGTGTGAGGAGTCTTTGATAAAGCTTGCCTTGAGGTGCAAGGAAGTGAACTAACACTGGTGAGAGAGAATTCGATGCCCGTCGGTTCCGCTGAGATTATTTATTGATTTTTCTAGTATTATTAGAAACTTTGTCCTTTCGCCTCGACGTCTCCTGTGCTGGCTACATATGATATCCAGCGAGAAAAATGATAGTTTACCTCTTCAATTACCTTGTCATTTGACCCCTTCTATTCAAATTAAGTCAGGATAGGGAGAATATCCTTGCTCTTGCAGCCCGAAACTCATGTGCCAGAAAGCATCCATCTGTCCTGCTTGTTCCATTCATCGCGGAAAATGACAAGAAACTGCATGTTGATTCTCTGAACATACGGAGGCACTCTGCGCATGCCTCTGGCAGTCACATCTTCAGATATTCGGAAGAACTTATGCACTTCTTCGCTAGTCATGATGGAGCCCACCCAGGATCGGGAGGGAGAGGACCTTGCCGCCTTCGGGATCTGGTGGCATTGGCCCAGCTTGTGGCTCTGGAATCTGCTGCTTGATCCCTTGATGCGGCTTGGCTCGGTTGCAGTAGTGCACATACGCGTTGAGCACCCGGTCGAGCTGCTTCTCATGGAGGATGAGCAGATGATCGAGGCACTCACGTCGCACACTTCCCAGGAACCGCTCACAGATGGCATTCGCTCGCGGGGCGTAATAAGGAGTTGTGAGAATCCCGATGTTACTCGTATTGGCTAGCCGCGCGAAGCCCACCCCAAACTTGCCATCGTTATCACGGATGAGGTACTTCGGTCCCACGCCATAGGCGGTGGCTTCTCGAAGAGGTTCGGCAGTCCAAGCGTCGGTGGGATAGCGTGTGCCGCCGACGTGGATCACTTTGCGCGAGTGCAGTTCGATGATGAAGAAGGCGAACAGCGAGCGGAAGAAGAGATCCGTGACGGGGAGAAAGTCGCAGGCCCAGACCTGCTCGGCATGAGTGTGTAAGAAGGCCTTCCAGTTCTGCCCACGTGGTCTTGCAGGGCGCGCAGGTCTCAAATACTTCTGGATCGTGCGTTTACAGACGCGAAGGCCCAGCTTGAGCAATTCGCCCCGGATCCGTTCCGCTCCCCAAAGTTGGTTGTTTGCTGCCATTTCCTTGATCAAGGCCACGGTCCCTGGGGATATCCTTGGTTTGGTAGAAGCTGCCCTGGACTTGTACTTCCAATACAGCTGAAATCCCTGACGATGCCACCGCAGGAGCGTATCTGGCTGAACGATCAAAAGCGCCTGCTTCCAGGTCCGAACCGTCCTTGCCAGAAGCACCAGAAGCATCCGATCCGTTTTGGTGCAGGCTGGTCGTTTCACATGTCGGCACAGGATGAGAAGCTGCTGTCGGAGCAGTGCGTTTTCTGCCACGAGTTCGGACTTGCTCCTGGCAAGGTCAGCCACGGTTCCCAATATGAGAGAGGTAGTGGATGGTTTGGTCCAGTCGACGAAGCGGTGTTGGAGCGACTGGAGGAGGCACATGCTTGTCATTTGCTTGATAAAGATAAGAAGCCTCTGCACAGTGTAAGATTCCCTTTTGTTTGAAGATGAATAGGTGAATGCATGCTGATTCTACTCTCCATCTCGGGAATTGACAAGGTGGGAGAGACGTGGGAGGGCGTTCTCAAAGCCTCATTTTGCGGACGGGTATGACAGGTAGCCTGCACAGCAGGGTCATTGTGCGACTACTATAATACAGTGGTGCGACCAAAGTAAGGTCTGCACCTGTTTAGGATAGGCTAATCTGTTACTACTGGAACTATTGATCGAGCCGCCAGCGGATGTAATCTGCATTCCGTAGCAGCCGCTCGACGATGCAGCGCCGCAGGCGATAGACTTCCTGTACCTCCCTGAACTCCTGTGAACAGTAATGGACAATTTCCCTTGGCTTGAGATGGCAATGAAAGAGCAAGTAGGCTACACGTTGTTGGCGCTCATCAGGAATCAGACTCCGGATGACCTCCCACAGCTCATGACCATCATCTCGGTCTTCCGCCAATGGCTCTCCTAGTTCACCGGGCTCTGGCAACGGCATCTCATGCGCTCGCGAGTAGGCACGCAGTGTATCGAGAATAGTACCATTTAGACTTGCACGTAAATACTGTAGCACAGCGGCCAATGTCCTAAATTCTATTTCCTGGTTACCGGCTGTTGCCTGCCAGAATCGGGTAAACGCCTGGGCCACGTAGTTCTCTTCGCTATCAAAGTGACATGCGGCCTTTCTCATAGGATGATTACGAATCCATCCAAGCATCACCTCATTGAAGCGCTGCTGCACGATTTCCCAGGCAAGAGGATCGCGCTGGATCAAAGCGCGACGGAACAGTTCTACACCATACTGATCATTGGAAGGCTCTCCACGTCGATAATTGTTGATCTCGCTTATGCAGCGATCTGCAAGCGCTGAGACGCTCATAATGTGAGGTGAGAGCTCTGAAGGCTCCGGAAGAGCAGACGTTCGCTGCGCAAGGTCATGAACGTCGCGACTGAGGTCACTTGTCGCGCTCTCCGAGTCGGCGTTCATGTTGAGTGTAGTGATCTGTAAAGCCATGGTCGAAGTCTCCTTCTCATACTATCTTTTATATTTTTCCATTCAAATCTATTGTTAGCAGTGCTGATGCCGGAATAGAGTTGCTCACCCCGACTAATCCTTTCAATAACGTGAATCATGCACTGCTTACAGTGTAGCTATCGAACAGTCATAGCACTAGCGTAGAAGAACGTAATGCACTACGTATTTGTGCAAAGCCGAGAGGAGACCAGGGTGAAGGATTCCAAGTAGCATACAGGAGATGGTCAGCATAAGTCGTGTTCAATGACATAGCGAGCAGCAGCAATGCGCGGGGTGACCTGCCTCTCTTTGCCATCGGAGGAGACCTGGATCTTTCTATAGATCGATGTTAAATGAGTGTTAACAGTCCGCGGAGCGATCACCAACTGTTTAGCGATCTGCTCGTCAGTCAAGCCTTTGGGTATGAGACAGAGCACCTGCACCTCGCGTTCAGTTAAGCCATCCGGATACTTAGGAGAAGGTGGAGGACTTATAGCAGCGGGTGTCAGTAATGCGGTGAGGGCTTGCTCCGGCGTCATGGCACGCCCTTCGCTTCGAGCTGCTGCAAAGACTTTCCCACCCAGCTGGGTACGCGCACTCTCCACCGCACGCTTATATTCAGCTCGCTCGGCAGCATTCAGGTCCACGTTGATATCAAGGCTTGTCTCTACTGCCCCGAACAGGCGCGTTGCCTGTAGGAACTGCCCCTCTGTTGCAGTAACCAGAGCTAATCCGAAGAGATTCAAACCCAAATCAAATTCGCTTCGTATCTCCTGGGCCAGGGATATGCCCTCGCGGAACCATATCTTGGCTTGCGTCAGATTGCCCTGACGCATTGTTATGTACCCAACACTATGCAGGGTTCTGGCGATATACATTCGATCGCCCAGTTCGCGCATTAGTGAGAAACCTTCCTGGGCATATGTCGCCAATGTCAGATCACCCCGAAGCGTTGTGAAGTATCCCAAATTGTTCAGGGCAAGAGCAATGAGGAGTTTATCACCTAGTTCCCGTGCAAATGTGAGACTTTCTTGAGTGTATGCTATAGCTTGTGTCAAGTCGCCCAATCGTGCTGAAATATTCCCCAACGTGCTTAATACGGTGGCAATGAGGGATTTATCTCCCAGCCTTTGAGCGAGCGTGAGGCTTTCCAGAGCATACTCCACCGCCCGCTTCAGCTCTGCAGTCTGTGCCGCATGCTCTGCCAACTTGCGGAGCAGATAGGAAAGCTCCCAGTTGCTATCCAGCATGCGGCAGAGTTTTTCGCTCTCCTCCAGCAAGGGTCTGGCTGCTACAAGATCACCTTGCACTTGCATGAGCACCCCTAGAATACCTAGAGCGGTTGCAAGTTCCCTGCCGGCCCCCAGCGTGCGGCAGAGCATGACACTCTCCTCCAGCAGTGAGCGTGCTGTGAGATAGTCATCTTGATAGTAGGCCAGGTCTCCAGCAGCACAGAGCGCCTTGGCCCTCGTCATCGTTGGTCCTCCAGCCTGTGAGAGTCCCAGCGCTGCCTCCAACCAACGCCGTCCTCCGCTCCAGTATCCTCGTAGGCGCCAGAACCACCACAGGGCTCCGCAAAAGCGTAAGGCAAGCTCTGCCTCCCCGTGCTCAATGAGCCATCTCAGTGCTGCCCGCAAGTTCTCTTGCTCCTGCTCCAATCTCTCCAGCCATATCCTTTGCTGTACTCCTTTGAGGTGTGGCTCTGCTTCCTCCGCCAGTCTCAGATAGTACTCGGCATGGGCTCGCCTGGTGATCTCCGCTTCCCCATTCGCTTCCAGGCACTCTAACCCGTACTCGCGGATTGTCTCTAGAAGGCGTAAGCGTCCCTCTCCCTCCTGTTCCACCGGCTGCAGGAGGCTGTTGTCGAGCAGTGACTCTACTCCGTCCCATACATGTAATGCCGAGTCACCGAGAGTATTGTAAACCTCCTCTACTGCTTCCAGGCTACAGCTACCCGCAAAAACAGAGAGTCGCCGGAAGAGCTGCTGCTCTCTGCTATCGAGTAAGTTATAGCTCCACGCAATTGTGTTGCGCAGTGTCCGTTGCCGGTCATCTATATCCTGATTCCTACTTACTACCACATCCAGAAGATGCGTCACCAGCCTTTCCAACAGCGCTGGTGACGCTAACGATCTAGTGCGTGCCGCTGCCAGCTCAATTGCCAGCGGCAACCCATCCAACCGGACACAGATTTCAGCGATGGCGCGAGCGTTGGTAGAAGTGATCTGGAAATCAGGCCTGGCAATCCGAGCACGCTGCAGGAAGAGGGCAACCGATGCGTTCTGCGCTAGGGTATCACTCTCTAGAGGCTGTGTGAGGTCAGGCAAAGCTAACGGCGGGACTGGAAACTCATGTTCACCATGAATATGCAGCCTGACACGGCTGGTCACCAGGATCTTGAGGTGAGGGCATGCTGCAAGCAGTTCTAGAAGTTGTGGTGACGCCTTTTGTACCTGCTCAAAGTTGTCGAGAAGGAGCAGGAGACGCCTGTTTCTCAACGCGACCTTCACCTGCTCGAAAAGCGGGTGCTCTCCGACCCTTCGGATTCCAAGCCCCTGAGCGATGGTGGGACCCACTAGCCTGGGATCGTTGATTGCTGCCAGCGAGACAAAGCAGACGCCATCGACAAAGCGCTCACGCATCCCCATTGCAAGCTGCAAGGCCAGATGGGTCTTGCCAATACCACCTGGTCCTAAGAGTGTCACCAAGCGAACCTGTGGATTCAGGAGCAACTCACGCAGTCTCGCCAGTTCCTCTTCACGTCCGATCAGGGGCATAAGTTTTGCCGGCACCTTCCACATTGGCTCAGATAATGCGGAGGTTTTAGGATCGACGGGAGCCAGCCATCCTTGTTCAAGTGTCTTCACAACCTTATCGCGTAGGAGCTGATCGTCTCCCCCTCGCGCATCAATAGCGGCATATGGTTCGCTGTAGCCTTTGGGCATGCATTCCTGTAGGGATTCACCATCTATCCAGACAGCACAAACAGGGCGTCTGAAGTGTCCGGCAAGCCGAAGTGTATCGTGGACATGATAGGAAGTTGGCGTTGCAGGAGAGACAATTAACAGGACTACCTGGGCTGCGCGAATGGCCTCTTGCAATACGTTTCTTTTGTTGCGCGTCTCTTGTCTTCGTATTGTACGACTGCTCCATACAGTGACCCCCCGCATTTGGAGTCCCGTCTTGAGGGAGACGACGAACCTGTGCTCGGCATCAGCATAGGCAGAGGAGAGAAATACACAAGGAGATGGTCCACGTATGGGGGATGCTCCAGGGTCTGCGAGCAATCCGAGGTCTTCGGCAGTTTTGCCGAAGACTTCACAAAGCTTCCTGCGATAGTAGGCACTCGGGGCTTTGATGCCACGCTCCCACCGACTCACCGTTTCGAACGTCGTATCTACCTTCTCAGCCAATTCGGCTTGCGTCCACCCCCTTTGGTATCGAGCATGTCTCAGCCGTTCATTTGGAATGGTTTCTTCTAAGTTCATGGTGAACTGGCCTCCTCGACGGGGCCACTGCATTAGCCGCTCGAATACTACTACGGGGAACCTGAAACAGTGATAATGCAATACGAGAAAATCGATTAAGTGATCGTTAAGAAGGTACAGGGTCGAGTTAACAGCTGCACTCCTTTTTATCTTCCCTCTTCACACACATCGAACCTGTTTTACCTCATAGAAGTATACAAGAAGAGACGGAAAAAAACAAAAATATCCAAAACGGGTCTAGAACATGTCAAAAAAGATCATGTACATTAGTAGTTCTTCCTGTTACGATTAGAGCGAGATGGAAAGGCGTGGTTAAGCATATGTTCAGCCCATCTGGGCATGGATTGCTCAGGATACAGAACGTATAATTAACGTTGTACATAGATTGACATACCTACTTTACTCGACCAAAAGGAGACAAAGACATTATGAATGATCATAACGAGGAACTGCAGCCTCCTATCGTAAGACCAAATCCCCTTAACTTTGGTACCTTTCAGCAAGGAGGTAGCCTTACCCGGCAAGAGTGGATTAGTAATCCGAATGAACAGCAACTGCTATGGTGTGCAGATAATAGGGGGACGAGTTGGTTGACCCTGGAACCGAGTGCTGGCACCCTTGAAGCAGATAAGCAAGAGCCAATTAATGTGACCGCTAATACTAGTTCCCTGGCAGTTGGGGATCACGCAGCCACACTTACCTTCACCTGGGAAGGGGATGACTATTCAGTGAGTACACCGGTTCCGGTCACACTAGCCATATCCTCCGTATCACCTCTTGCAGTGGGTCTAAGCTTTTCCCTATCCCCGAAGAGCAGTATGACTTTACCGCTAGCGATCACCAATCGGTATGACCGAACAGTAGGTTGGACTGCGAATACCGGCGGAACGCGCTGGTTGACCTTAGATCGAAGTAAAGGCATCCTTCAAGCACGTGAGCAACAGACGATCTACCTGACTGTTAATGCAAGCTCCCTGGTCAGTGGGGATTACCCTGCCAGCCTGACCTTCACTCCAGAAGTGGAGGATACCAAATTAGAGGGTGTACAATTTCCGGTCGAACTGCATGTACACTTCACACCGTTCGGCGATAATGGTCCAAAAGCTCCGATAGTGAGGCCGAACCACCTTGACTTTGGCGCTACGAACAACCGCTTACCACTACAGTTCGTCAATCCGACAAATCAGATAGAGACAGGCCAAGTGGATTGGACCTTGAATACTGGTGGAGTGAGTTGGTTGAACCTGGAATCGAACGCTGGTATCCTTCAACGAGGTAAGTCGCAGAAGGTCAATGTAATGGTTGATCGAAGCACACTGCCAGCAGCAGTGGGACCCTACACAACTAACCTTCTCCTCACCTTTACCTTCCACCCGGCAATTCTTGGTCGCGAACCGACATCGATACCGATCCCGGTCACAATGACCGTTCCATAGTATATGGCCTAGAAGAAGCTTCGGTAGCAGCAGGACGATAATGGCTAGCTCATACTCTTGTATGAGTTAGCCTCACCAATCAGCCTACGCAGAGCCATAATAATCCCCTGCGTGTCTGAGTCAAAAGTCCTACTGTGAGGTCTATCTGTAGATTCATGTATCAATCGATTATTTCAATTTATATCCGTGACGATAGATTTCCTCTTTCCTCCTGTTTTGGAACGGATATCCCAAGTAGCCAGTACAGGCCTACCAAGCCATCATTCCTGAAGAACAACACGAGGCGCTGGGCAAGCAGACGGGACAAACGGCTCATGTAGAGCGTTGGAATAACACACTGCGTCAGCGTTTAGCGCGTTTTGTCAGATGTACTCTCTCCTTTTCAAAATCAGTGGAGATGCATGAAACCTGCTTACGTCTCTTTCTCCATCGCTACCATCACGAACGAGCTCTCCTTCTTACCTGTGAGCTACAGCCCATCTGAGCCACTCCCATTGAAGAGGTAGGTAGGAGGAACAAACCCCTGAAAGGAGGCGTGGGCTTTCGTCTCAGAGGTCTGCTGGTTAGTACTGACGCAAGAAGTTGAGCACGATGTGATTGAATTCCTCTGGTTTCTCCATGCTGACCATGTGAGCCACCCCTGGAATGAGCACCTGTTGGGCTCCTGCTATAGCGGACGTGAGTTCATCGGTAAGTGTAAGCCTATCGGGAAGATCAGCGTCACCAACAATAAGCAGTGTTGGAGTATGCACCTCGGCGAGCCTGGTGTATGCTGGCGGAGTGAGTGGAATTTCTTCGGCCTCCTCTGGGATGGGAACGGTGAATGCATGCATTTGCATGTGGCGCACGCGTTCTCTCACCGTAGGAGCAACCTGGAGAGGGGTGCGTTTTGGGCCATCAACCCACATGCGCAGGTTGACCTCGGTTGCCCCTGCCAGATCCCCCTTTTCGAGATAGGCGTTCTCTTCCGCAATGAATTGCTGCTCCATCTCAGGCGGCTGGCGACCGCTGACGGTG
>WNFI01699954.1_pt1 | contig 18894 bp, 13 predicted proteins | sample 5400471 | NCBI WGS metagenome assembly WNFI01 (sample SAMN13153348, study PRJNA577476) | soil metagenome | isolation source: 100 cm saprolite on Douglas fir-dominated hillslope | place: USA:California | collected 2013-09-17 | reverse complement strand
CCAGCCGTAGTCGGCGCGAACGCTGGCGACGCGGATCATCTCGTCTCCGGGGTGCGTCGCCGCCGTGAACGCATCGATCTGCGGAAAGCGCTCGTGCAATGAGTCTGCCCCATGACTGACCGCGTAGATCATCGAATCGCGCGGATTCACCACGAGGGCGATGGCGTCGCGAAGCCCGCTCGCAATACGCGCCCCGTCCTTCATCGTCTGATTCTTCTTGCCGGTGTCGAAGCGCCAGATCCCGGCGGTCGTAGCGAGATCGGGACAGGGATTCTTTCGCTCGCAACCGACGCTCGAGGCGCTGATGTTGACGAGAATCCCGCCGCGGGCATCGAGCGTCAGCGAGTGTGTGGGAATCGGACCGCTCGGCAGCCCGGCCACGATGGTGTCGACTCGCTTGAGGGGGATCAGCGAATTGGTCGCGAACCGATAATGAAGAATCTCGTGCGCCGTCGAGGCATACAGGCTGGAATCGTTGGCGAGCGCCACGCCGTGCGTTGCGCCTGAGCCAAAGCGCTCGACGGTCTTGCCGTGAATGATCGAGATACCGCCCGAGTCTCGACGCGACGCGAGCCGGGCGACGAAGATGTCGCCGTTCGATCGAACGGCGATGTGTCGCGCACGGCCGACGGTATCGGCAACGACCGTCGCGCAGAACCCGTCCGGGAGCTTGAGCGAGAGGTCACAGCCATTGGGGTTGGCCGGACCGCTGTCGCGAGCACAAGCCGCGGCGAGGGCGAGCGTTGCTGCGACGAGGGGTCGTGCGAGGTGCATGATAGCGGCGCGGGGAGCAACATCCGTGCGAGAGTTGAAAACGGACGGAATCGCTAGAACGACAGCCCTGACGTGAGATAGACCGACAACCGGTTCGCGCCGAACGCCGCGCCATTGTGGGTCGGAACGGCGACGCCGGCACGGAACCGATATGGCGAGTCCCAGGAGAGCACTCCGGCATTGAAGTTCAGCTCGGCCCCGAGCGACGCGATGTCGACGTGTCGCTCCTGCGACGACGCTGTGCACACCTGTCGATTGGTCGCGGTATTCGGACACCAGGCGACGCCGTAGTCGCCGAAGAGCGTGAGGGAGCTCCGGTTGAGAAAGGCGGGCAGTAATCCGACAGAGCGATGGGTGAGCGACAGCGGAGCGCGATACTCCGCGCTCCCGCTCAACGCGCGGATTCCGATCAGTGTCGCGGGCTGAAAGCCGCGAACGGGGAATGTCTGCCGGCCTTCGCCGACCGTGTAACCAGGAAGCAGTTGGAACTGGCCGCCGCTCGTGCCGCCGACTTCGTAGTAGCTGCCAGTCTTCGTGTCGGCCCACCCGGCGGTCACCCGCACCGCAAGCACGTGACGCGCGTACCCGGGAAAGTCGAGCGACTTGTAGCCGGCGAGCGCTCCAACCACGCTCATGGACGCGCTTCCAGTGGCGTTGAATCCGCTGCGGAGGCGCTCGCGCACCGTCGTGCCCAGGGAGAAACCGTCCTCCGGCGAGATGGAGAATGGCGCGGATTGGTACGCCGCATACGTCGAGGCCAGAGTGAGCCTCGGGAACGTTGCCGCGAGGAATAGCCCCGTTGGATCGACCAGCGCCAGCAACGTACGCACTCGCTGACGAAGAAGAGTCGCGAGGGCCTCGCCATTGCGGATGCGGCGCTGAATGGTGCCGAGGGTGACGGTTGGAGTGGCTTTGGAGACGATCGTCGCGTAACGGGTCCAGTCCTGGGTGGCGTCGACCGTGACGATCGGCAGACCGAAGCCCTTGTACTGATATTGAGCCACCGCGTCGATCCCATCGTTGCCCGCCGGGATCAACAGCTCCCCGTAGACGTAGTGTCGGCGCAGAATGTCCCAGCCTTCGGTGTAACCGCCGAAGCGCGACGGATTGCCGCCGGTGCCGATTTGCACGACTGGCACCCAGAAGCGCGGAGCGAGGGTCCGGAGCGCCGAGTAGTTGGTCGCGAGGGAGGAATCGCTGGCGAGGGCGGGAAGACGGGGATCGGGCGTCAGGTCGAGCATCGGCCGTTGCGCGACGTCGACGGCGCGCGGCGCCGGAAGTCCGCCGACTTCGAGGCGATATCCGTTGCCGCGAAGGGCGACGACCGCCATGCGAAGACGCTCGGATGCACGATCGCGCGCCAGCTGCGGCTCGAATGCGCCAAAGTCGGAGCGACCGACCTTGTACGTCAGCGTCCTGTATGCGGCCCCGGGAAACGTGCCGCGCGAATCCACGGTGCGTGCGTCGAGCGAATCGTAGAAGTATTGGAGATAGACATCATGGCGAGCGTTGTCGCCGAGGGTGTAGGCGATCCCGATGTCTCCCGGAATCCATGATGGGGCGGCGGCGGTGAACCGCCCGCTCGTCGCGACGTGGAGGACGCTGCCAAGCGTGTCGATCACGACAATCTGCGAGACGCCGCCGCGGAACCAACGCACGGCAACGATCCGGTCGCCCGCGTGCGACCAGCGCGGTTCGCTCCACAGCGTGTCGAACGACGCCGCGGTGATGGGCATGGTTTGGCCCGCGTCGGGGAAGACCCTCACGAGACGCGACGTGCCCTTGACGATCTGCGTCGCGATGATGGCGCCGTCCGATCGCGCGTCGGGTGAGAAGAGGCGCGCATTCTTGGTCAGGCGGACTTGGCGATTGCCGCGCTGCACAAACAGATCAGACCGTTCGGAGTACGGGCTCGTGAGCTCCAGTTGCGAGAACAGTGATTCTCCGTTGGGCAACACAACCGTCGGCGACGAGCTGTTCCGCCGGGCGAGACGGGTGCGCTTTCCGTCGAGCGAGACCGCGAACTCGCTGTATGGATCCCGGCCTCCGGTGCCGGTGTAGGTCAGCGCCGAATCGCCCATCCATCGCGGGGCTGAAACGGAAAGCCCGTCGGTCGTGAGCTCGCGCCAGCCAACGGACGGGCTGAATGCCGATCCCTCGCTGCGCTCGTGATGACCTTTCTCTTCGCGCTCGGGATGACCTTTCCCTTCGCGCTCGGGATACACTTCTTTCTCCCATTCCCTCCAGGCGCTGGTGAACGTCGTTCCGAAGGCGCGCTTCGCGGGAATGTCGATGAGGTACGGAATCAGCTGAGCGCTGGACGACTCCACGAACTTGCGCACGGTGGAATCGCCGCGCGTCCGCGCCAGATAATCCATGAACAACGACCCATAGGCATACGCGGCGTTGCCCAGCGGGAACGTCGGCAGGGCAAGGCTCGCCTGGCCGATCGAGGGAAACTCGCCGTACACGGCCGCCGTGCGGGCGAGCATCGTGTGCTCGGGTGCTTCGATCCGGCCCTCGCCGGCGAGCCGGCTCTCCTCGTACACGGCCAGCCCCTCGACCAGCCACGAGGGCGAGTAGCTGTTGGGAAAGAGAAATGGCGATCGACCAAAGACATGTTGCGCGAGCTGCCAGATGCCGCGCGAACGGTCGAGATGGAAGATATGCGTCAGCTCATGCGTGACGACGAGCTGTGCCCAGTCGGTCGTGAAGCGCAGTCCTTCTTCGCTGACCGGCGGCGTGGCGTAGACATTGATGCGGTTCGACGGATACGGGGTTGCCGAGCCGTTGGAGAAATCGACGTCGTCGGAGACGAGAATGTCGATTGTGCCGCGCGGCGGGTGGAGCTCGTTGGACAGCTGCCCGTAGGCGCGTTCGGCGTCGACGGCGACGCGACGCGCAAGCGGCTCGAGCGGTCTCGTGAAGGTGACGCGAAAATGCGTCGTCGCAATCGAGACATACTGGTGCGATGGATCCTGCGCCCACGCCGACCCGGGAACGGCCAGCAGGAGACCGAGCAGAAGGCCCTGCCTCACCGAGCCATCGCGCGGAAGTATGCCTCCAATCCTTCGACCACTGCCCTGGCGTACCGCTGCTGAAAGGCCGTCGTGCGCATCGCCGCTTCCTGTTCGGGAATGATCACGTAGGCGCCCTCGGTCAGAACAGCCGGAAACCAGGATTGTACCGTCACGGCGAGACTGCGAAAAAAAATGCCCTCATCATACAACCCCATCTCGCCGACGAGCCGTTGTTGCACCGCGCGCGCGAGCGGCTCAGAATGCGTCCGAAAAAAGTACGTGCCGCTGCCGTTGTGAGCGACGAAGGGATTCACGCCATCCGGATAGGCGTTGAGGTGGAGCGACACGAAGGCGTCGGCGTCGGCGCGCCGCGGGATCGTTCTCCGCGGGGGAAGGCCAAGCGTATCCATTGTTGTCCGCGTCATCACCACGGTCGCTCCCTTCGCCTCGAGCATCGCCTTCGCCGTTTCGGCAACCCAGAGCACGGCCTGGCCCTCGTAGAGCGACGTTGGGCCGGTGGCACCGGCCGGCGGATGGCCCGGATCAAGCGCGATGATGCGACCGCGAAGCGGGCTCCCGGCGTCGACCGCCGGCGCTCGGCGAATCCTCAGGACGAACGTGCCGCGCTCCCAGAGCGCCATGTAGCCGATCGGCCGCTCGGTCAGGTGGAGGGTGAAGCGAACACGATCGGCGGACTCCTGCTCCCAGGTCACGGCGCGCACAAGTGAATCGTTGGCCGGAGAGTTGATGATGTCGGTATTGCCGACGACGCCATACATCACGAGGTCGATCTGCCGATTGTGCTCTTCGACAAAGAAGGCCGGCGTCGAGGTCACGGGAATGACGAGATCGGCGGAGAGTGGGGTCGAGCGAATCCTGCCATTTGATGTCGTGCGGCGGGCGGGTCGGACCACTGCCGTGTCGACATCGGAGTCGGCGACCCACATCTCGAGATCCTCGGCGACGCGCACCCGATCGAATCCGGCCACTCGGCCCGTGAGCTCGGCCACGGTGCCGGGCAGAAGAAACCATTTGTAGTTCTCGGTCGGGAGCGTACGACCGTAGATGACTGCGTCGGTGTCGGTCGTGGTCATTCCCTTTCCGAGCCGGACGAAGTCGGGCGCGTCCAGCCTGGGGCCAAGCAACGGAGCGATAAGGATCCTGGTCGTATCGCGGCCGCGCGTCACGATGACGTGACCCCCGCCGCGAAGGTCGGCCGCCAGCACCGACCGCGAGGCGATCTCTCCGTTGCGATTCAGCGGAATGCTCTGGGTGGGCGTGATGAGTGTCGCGCCGGCGTTGACGGGTACGCGAAGGCTCACCGTCGTCCTCTCGTCATCGCGGAGGAACAGGTTGCTCGTCGGCCGCGGGGCGAACTCCGACGAATCGACGATCAGCTTGCCCTCGAGCGGCAGCGCGAGCTTCTCCGTGGGTAGGCGAAGGGTGTGTGCGACGCGGACGGTGTCGGCGCCGAGCGCCGCGACGAGGTCGAACCGCGGCGCGCTGGCCGGCGGATTCGGAACGAACGCCATGAAGGCGCCGTTCGGGTACACCGTTGCCGGATGGCCGTTGATCGTCAACGTCGCGTGGCCATTGCCGACGGAGCCCAGCATGTAGTTGGAATCGCGGGAGGCCATCGGCGCGTTTTCCTGCGGGTACACGACATGGACGGACAGCGGGCCCTCGACGAGCGGCATCGCCGGCAGCGCAGGGGCGGCGACTGGCGGCTCCGCCGAAGCCGGGGCCGGGACCGCCGCGGTCGGAGGGGGCGACGGTGGCAGAACGGGCGGCGCTGGAGCAGGAGGAGGAGGCGCGTTGTGAACGCAGCCAGCCACCAAGAGGAATGCGAAGGCGGACAGACGGGACATTGGAAAAAAGTAGTGGGAAGGGGGGCGGCTTCAGCTTACAGCTTTCAGCTTACAGCTTTCAGCTAAGCCTTCAGCGCTCAGCCTTCCGCTTCAGCCGTCAGCGGTCGAGCCGGAAAAACCACCGCGAAGATTCAACCGTCAGGCTGCCCGCTGAGGCTGAAAGCTGAGGCTGAAGGCTGAAAGCTGAAGGCTGGATTGCCCCTCCCCCTCCCCGCGTCCTATATTCGCGGCCCATGCCATGTTACACGCTGGAGGACGCCGCGTGACGCCGTGCGGTTTTTGCGGGGCCGAAAACGACCCCGCATCCCGGTTTTGCATCGACTGCGGTAAGCCCCTTTCGGAGTCTGCCAGCCGTGCTGCCCAGGCGTTCATGGCGGGCGCGACCGCGATTGCGTTAGGTCCGTTGGCCAATACCGCCGCCATCCCGACTGGCGGCGGGAGCTACACGTTCCCCGACGGAAAAATCTGCCCGCGATGCGCGCGTAGCACCGACCCATCGCTTCCCTTCTGTGGGCATTGCGGCGCGAGGGTTGCCGGTGACTCGCGGGCCGGGCACTGCGGGCAGTGCGGCGCCGAATACGTCGAGGGAACGGACGTCTTCTGCGCGAGGTGCGGCAACCGCGTCGGGCAGCGCGTGTCGATCACCATGCGGATGACGCCCGAGCTGGCGGTGAACGTCGACCGAACGACCGGCGGCCCGCGATTGTCCCTGATCGGTGATTCCGGTAACGTGACCAAGACCTTCACGCTCGATCGCGGAGAAGCCGAGATCGGGCGGATCGACGCGGACATCGTGTTCGCCGACGACCATTTCATGTCGCCGATCCATGCGCGACTCGAGCTCCGCGAAGGCGTGCTCTACATGCGCGATCTCGGATCGCGAAATGGGACCTGGCTGTACATCGACGCGACCGACGCGACCAAGCTGACCGACGGAGACCTGTTGATGATCGGCTCGCAGGTGCTGCGCTTTCGCCGACTCGGGTATCCCGGTCCGCATCCGCCGGAGGCGGATTCGACGCGACGGATGGGATCGATGATTCCGACGGTCGACGTCGCCATTCTGGAGCAGCTTCGCGCCGACGGGAGCGTCCGCGACGTCTTTCACCTCTCGCCCGGTCGCTCGACATCCATCGGACGTGAAGTGGGCGACTGGATTTTTCCGTATGACAAGACGATGAGCGGCAAGCACGCCGAGGTGCGGTCCGAGGATAGCGAGTTTTTCGTCCGGGACGCGGGCAGCCGCAACGGAGTGGCGATGGCGGTTCGCGGCGAACGCTCGCTGAGGCGCGGCGATCGAATCCTCGTCGGTGACCAGGTCCTGCGGTTGGAGAACGTGTGACGAGCGCGCTCAAGATCTGCCCGGTCTGCTCGACGGAGTATCCGGCCAACGAGCGGTTCTGTCCACGCGACGGAAGCGCTTTGCGTGCCCAGGGCGGATCGAGCACGGACCTGGTCGGCTCGATCATCGCCGACCGCTATCACGTCATCAAAAAGCTCGGCGAAGGCGGGATGGGTCAAGTGTATCTCGCCGAGCACGTGAAGATGGGGCGGAAGAGCGCGGTGAAAGTGATGAATCCCGGCATGGTCGACAACGTCGACGCGATCAGCCGGTTCAATCGTGAAGCGGCGAACGCGAGCAAGATCAACCATCCGAACGTCGCCGGCATCTACGATTTCGGCGAGACGCCGGATGGGCTGGTCTACCTGGCGATGGAATTCGTCGAGGGCGAGCCGCTGACGGACATCATCAAGGCGCATGGCCACCTGCCGCCGATGCGCGTGAGCGAGATCGCGCGGCAGACGGCCGAAGGGCTCGGCGTCGCGCACGACATGGGGATCGTCCACCGTGACCTCAAGCCGGACAACATCATGGTCGGCAAAGGCCGCGGCGGCGCCGATCTGGTCAAGGTCGTGGACTTCGGCATCGCCAAGGCGGCGGCGAGCGACAATCAGAAGGTCACGAAGACCGGTATGGTCATCGGGACGCCGGAATACATGAGTCCCGAGCAGCTGTCCGGCGATCCGCTGGACGCGCGGAGCGACATCTACTCGCTGGGCCTGGTCACCTTCGCGATGCTGACGGGAAAGCTGCCGTTCCCGAGCGACTCCCTTCAGGAAACGATGATCATGCGGCTGACCGACATGCCGAAGCGGCTTGGCGAGATGAAGCCGGACATGCACTGGCCGGACGACGTGCAGGCGGTCATGGACAAGGTGCTAGCGCGCGACGCGAATCAGCGGTACCGGTCGGCGTCGGAGTACGCGCACGATCTGGTCGAGGCGATCGACCGGATGCCGGCGACGAGCATCACGACGATCAAGACGCACCTCGTCTCGTCGATGAACGCCGCCGATGCCGCCGCGGCGGCAACGGCGGCGACGATCGTCGGTGTGGTCCCACCGACTGCGATTATCGTCGCAGCCTCGCTCTACATAATGGTGACGAGGGGCACGGGCAATCTGGGGGGGAAGGACACAACTTCCGTCCCGCCTCGGCCGGCTACCGTAGCGGAAACAACGACGCAGGCTTCCTCGGCAGTGCCAATCCCTGCGTCAACAGACATCAAGCAATCGGACTCAAAGACAGCAGCCGTTCATGGGTCGAATACCACGATGACCGACCAGTTGTACGCGATTTCTGTCAAACTTCAGGACGATGAGGACAGCAAGAACGCGACAGACGCGCGCGCACAGATTCGCAAGATCGACGGCTTGAATCCGCTGGCAGACGCTGACAAGGCGTATGCGCGGCTGCTTCGGGCCACGGGGCTCCTGGTTCTCGGCACAAAGGACGACACCATCAAGGCTTGTGCGATATTGCAGGGCGCGTCAATCAACACTGCGTTAACGCCCAACCAGCAAACGATGGCAAAGACGACGCGCGACGGCGCTTGCACTCCCTCTAAATGAACGTGTCGACTCCCATCCCGCCGGATCGCTCGCGCCATTCGCAGCGCGGGACCATCATCGTGAACGTGTTCGGCAAGACGGACGTCGGCCGGACGCGCGAGCACAACGAGGACTCGTTCGTCGTCGCCGATCTCTCGTCGGGCAACGCCACCCTCCAGCCCGAGGTCCGCCAGCATGTCGCCGGGCCACGGGGCTCCCTATTCATGGTCGCCGACGGCATGGGCGGCGCCGCCGCCGGCGAGATCGCCAGCGCGATGGCCACGGAAGTCGTGCTCGAGGAAATGCAGCGGATGTGGGTCGAAGGCGTTGATCGTTCACCCGATGCGTTCGCCCGCGCGCTCAAACACGCGGCCAAGGCGGCGAATACGAAGATCAACAGCTACGCGCTCAGTCACCCCGAGTATCGCGGCATGGGCACGACGGCGACGATCGCCGGCCTGCTGGGCGACACGATCTACGTCGCGCAGATCGGCGACAGTCGTGGGTACCTCATCCGCGACAGCGTCGGCATCCAGATCACGAAGGATCAGTCGCTGATGCAGAAGCTGGTCGAAGCCGGCGAGCTGACCGAGGAAGAGGCCGAGCACAGCGAACGTCGCAACATCATTCTCCAGGCGCTGGGCCCGGAAGCGTCAATCAAGGTCGATCTCACGCATCAGCGGCTGCGCCGGGGCGACACCCTCGTCCTCTGTAGCGACGGCCTGTCGACCCAGATCAACCGCGATCGAATCACCGACATCGTCAGCCACGAAAAGGAGCTGACGGCCGCCTGCAAGAAGCTGATCGACGCCGCGAACGCCAACGGTGGCCCCGACAACATCACCGTCATTGTCGCCCGGTTCGAAGGCGAGGGGCTCGCCGACCCGGACGACGGCGACGGCGAGGACGGAGCGTCGGTCAAGCATCGTCCGTTTCCCCTCGACGATTCGGGCGCCGCCGCGGTGGTTCCCGCCCACAACGAGAACGAGACAACGCAGCCGATTCCGGCCACGGCGCGACCGAGCGGGTCGCCTGTCGAGGCGGAGTCGCCCGAATCGACTCTTGGAGAAGCGATACCGGCGGTTCCCGGGCCGGCGAACGTCATCGTCGAGGAGCCTGAGCTCGCCGACGACGAGGAATACGAGGACGAAGAAGACGTCTCGGACGATCGGCGGAGCACCGGGCGTCTCATCGCGATCGGGCTGATGGTCCTGCTCGTCCTCGGCGCGGTCTGGTTCGCCTGGATGACGTTCGGGCCGCACAAGACGTCGTAGCATGCGGATCGAGCTTCGCATTCTCAGCGGAGCACGCGCCGGCCAGACCGAGGTATTCGACCAGTCGACCATCCGCATCGGCCGGAAACCGTCGAGCGACTTGCGGTTCGATACGCACCTGGACCTCGACGTGTCGGCGATGCATGGCGAGATCCTCGAACGCGGCGGGCGGTTTTATGTCGCCGACAGCCGGAGCACGAACGGCACGTTCGTGAACGGTCAGCCGGTCCATGCGGAAACCGAGATCAAGGATGGCGACATCATCGCCTTTGGCGAGAACGGGCCGACCGTCGAAGTCCGAGCCAAAGGCGACCCAACCGGCAAGACACCGGCGATTCCACGCACCGGGCCGAGCAAAATCGTCAAGCCGCCGGTCCGCTCCGGCATGTCGACGCACGAACGGGTCGCCGTCGCCGTGAAGGAGCAGACCCGAGGAATGAAGACGATGCTCGTCGGCAGCATGGTCGGACTTGGGGGGCTGGCGATCGCTGCCTACTGGTTCGGCCACAAGGAGGCGTCGCTTCAGGTCGCGGAGCTGACGCGGCTGGTGGCACAGACCGAATCGACGACCCACGCGCTGCGAATTCGCACCCGAACACGCGACACGAGTTTCGCCAATGCGCTCTCGCGCCATTCCGACTCGCTGCGCACGAAAGTCCAAACGACGACCGCGCGCGGAGATGAAGCCGAGCTCGCGGCCCTGAAGCTCGAGCTGGAGCGGAGCCGCGCCACGCAACAGGGGTTGGCAAGCCTCGACTTCAGCTCGATCAGCGCCAAAAACGACAACGCCATTGCGTTTCTCGTCTCGGAGCTGGACGGCGTCCTGTACGGCGGAACGGCGTTCGCCGTGACCCGAGGCGGCTTGATGGTCACCAACGCCCACAATGTGCGCTCGACGAGCGGTGCGGCGCCATCGCGACTGGAAGTTCAGTTCGCGAACACCTCGACCCGTTTAGCGGCGCGAGTGGTGAAGGTCAGCGACGACTCGACCGAGGACCTGGCGCTGATCCAGATCGCGGGCAAGGGCGACTACCCGACCGTCGCCGGCGTGAGCGGATCGGGCGACGTGAAAATCGGATCGCCCCTGGTGACGATCGGATTTCCATTGAGCCTCGGTCTGGCGCAGCAGGGAAGCAGCGTGAAGACGACGTTAGTCGCCGGGCCAGCGAGCAAACACATTCCGACCCTGCTGCAGATCGATTCGTATGGCACGCACGGCTCGAGCGGCGCACCGGTCTTCGATGTCCGAGGCTACGTGGTCGGCGTGGTGTGGGGTGGCCCTCCCAATGGCGAGTCGCGGGTCGTGTATGCCGTGCCGTCCGACAGGCTGGTGGCGTTCTTGGCAGGTTCGGCGAAGGAGATCATCCGCTAATCCCGGAAGGATTGGCCGGGTAAGACGTCGTCCGGCTGAGACACGCGGAGACCGAGATCGAGCCGCGACGGCGGTCGCCGACGATGCCCTTCAGTGACTGCTCGATCATCTGCGTCAATGCCGGGTTTCGTGCTCCGCCGCCGGACAAGAGCACTTCCGATATCGGCTCGGGAAGAAAGCGTCGATAGGCATCGGCAATGCTGCGGGCCGTGAGCGCCGTTGCCGTCGCGACGATGTCCGCTGTCGTCGCTCCCGGCCGGGCCGTCCGGCAGGCATCGATGAGCAAATGGATGTAGTCGTCGTTGAACAATTCGCGTCCCGTCGACTTGGGGGGCGGAGCGCTGAAGTACGGCGCCGCAAGGAGATCGTCGACGACGCGATCGACCGGGCTGCCCGCGCCGGCCAGTTTTCCATCGACGTCGTACTGCAATTTCGGCTCGAGGGCACGCACGACGCCGTCGATCACCGCGACCCCTGGGCCGGTGTCGAAGGCGCGAGCACCTTCCCCTCGCTGCGCTCCCTTCGTCGCTTGCGCTCCTCTGGGCAAGCTTGGCAAGCTCGGTGGAACGACGGTGACGTTGCCGATCCCGCCGATGTTCTGGAGCGCGCGCCAATGGTCGTCGGCCGACCAGAGCATCGCGTCGGCGATAGGAACGAGTGGCGCCCCCTGCCCGCCCGCGGCGACGTCGGCAACGCGAAAGTCGGCGACGACGTCGAGGCCGGTGCGCTCAGCGATCACCGCCGATTCCCCCAGTTGCCAGGTCGAGTGCGGCGGCTCGTGCCAGAGGGTCTGGCCGTGCGAGCCGATCGCGCGGATCTCGCCCTTCGCGACGCCGGCTTCCGCGATGACCGCGATGGCGGCGTCGGCAAGCCAATGCCCAAGATCGAACGCCAGGCGGGCGTATTCCGCCGCGCTCGCACCAGTCATCGCTCGCATCAGCCTGCCTCGCTGATCGGCCGTGTATCGGGTTCCGATAAACCCGATAAGCTCCGCGTGCAGCCGGCCATCGCGATCGGCGAACCGGACCGCCGCGGCGCTGACACCGTCGAGTGATGTTCCGGACATCAGTCCGAGATACACGTTGTTGCGCGAGTCAGGGACTTCCCCCTTCGCTGCGCTCAGGGCGACATCCTTTTTGGCTGCGCTCAGGGCGACATCCTTTTTGGCTGCGCTCAGGGCGACATCCTCTTTGGCTGCGCTCAGGGCGACATCCTTTTTGGCTGCGCTCAGGGCGACACCCTCCTCATTCGCCGGTGATCGCCGGCGGATCGCGCTCGACCACACGCCGGATCACGCCGCCGTGGTCGGCGAGCCTCCTCTCAGCCTCGTCGCGATCGACGCCGAGCAGCTGCATGACGATGGCACTCTTCACGACTCCGCCGGCGCGGGCAAGGAGGTCGTGCGCGGTCTGACGATCGATGCCCGCGACCTCCATCACGATGCGCTCGCTGCGGTCCTTCAACTTGTCGTTGGTGGCCCGGAGGTCGACCATCAGGTTCCCGAAGGTCTTGCCCATCCGGATCATCGCGCCGGTGGTGATGGTATTGAGAACCAGCTTTGTCGCGGTCCCGGCCTTCCCCCGCGTCGAGCCGGTGACGACTTCGGGACCCGTCAACGGAAGAATGAGGATATCGGCGTGATGGCGGGCCTCATCGGGGGGCGGCGAGCAGGCAACCAGGGCGGTTGCCGCACCGAGTGTGCGGGCATGGGCCAGGGCACGTCGCACGTAGGGTGTCGTTCCAGAGGCAGCGATGCCGACCACGAAATCCCCTCGGCGAACTCCATGCGATGTCAGATCCTCGACGGCAGACTCGAGACGGTCTTCCGCCCCCTCCTGCGATCGTGTCAGGGCAGCCGGACCGCCGGCGATGATGCCCTGCACCATCTCGGGATCAGTGCCAAAGGTCGGGGGCATCTCGCTCGCGTCGAGGACACCGAGGCGACCCGACGTGCCGGCGCCGACGTAGAACAGTCGGTCGCCGCGCCGAAACGTGGCTTCGGCCACCTCGATCGCTCGGGCGATCTGCTCGCGTTGAGACCGAACCACGGCGGGAATGGTGCCATCTTCGTCGTTGATCAGATCGACGATCTCGAGCGGCGTGGCGAGGTCGATTCGCGCGGTGCGCGGGTTGCGACGCTCGGTGAGTCGCGGATCGAGGAAAGTCATATGAGGGCTAACATTATCGGTTCGGCCGGTGCAACACTAATCCTGGCAGCGGACGTGCACAGTTTCGAACGGAAAAGGAAAGGGCCCCGTTGCCGGGGCCCTTTCTCGCGCGGACGAACGATCTCAGTTCGCGCCGACCGCCAGCGTGAGCGGCCCGGTGAGCGTCAACATGATCTGGCCGCCCTGATCGATGCAGCCCTGATAGTTCGCCGTGGCGGCCGCGACACCGGCTCCGGCGGCGGCGCCAGCGGCACCCCCGATCACGGCGCCTTTGGTGCTCTTGCCGAGAAGCTTTCCGGCGATCGCACCGGCGGCGGCGCCGATCGCGACCTTCTGGATGTCCTTGTTCTTGGGCTCGTCGCGAATGCGCTTCACGTCGGCGCTGGTGACGTTCGCGTCGAGGGGATACGTCTTGCCGCTGAACGACACGGAGACGACGCGGAACTCCATGATGATTTTGTCATTCATGTTCTCGCTGCGCTTGAGATTCGTCACGGTCAGGTTGACCGTCGCGCCGGCGGGAATCGCCACACCGTTCGAACCGCTCACCGTTTCAGTCGTCGTGGCGGTGATATTGTCGCCGACGGCATTGGTGTTGGTGCAAACCTTTGCGGTCGATGCGAGGCTGATGGTCGTGCCCGATGCAACCGTTCCGGTGGTCGGGGCGGTGGACTTCGTCCCGGTCGACGTCTTCGTCGTCGTTTTCGTCGCCGTCGTCGTGGTCTTGGTGGCCGGTGTCTTTGTCTTCACCTTGGTCGCCGGCGTCTTAGTCATGGCCGGCGAGGTGACGGTATCCTTCAGCTGGGGCTTGGCCGAAGTATCGGCGTTCGCCAACGCGAGATTTGCCGCGAGCGCTGAATCGTTCTTGAGCGAATCAGTCTTTGCCGGCTCACTCTTGCAGGCAGTCAGCGTCATCGTGGCAATCGCCAGAGACGAGACGGTCAGGCGGGTATATTTCACCATCATCATTCCTCCTTGGGGCAGTGAAGTTATCGAGCCCACCGGCTGGGGTAGCAAGGGGGACTTCGGGCGGGATTAGTACCGCCGCAGCATCGACTATACCGCGGGAGCTGAGCCGTAGCAATGCACATGCCGAGGTTGGCACTCCTTCGGAGGATTCTACCCTACTACCGGCCTTACCGCTCGCAACTCGCCGCGGGGCTTGGACTGGTCGTCCTGTCGTCGGTCCTCGTCAGCGTCGTTCCCCGTCTGCTTCAGACCGCGCTTGACCAGATTCGGGCCGGCGCCCCACCGAGAAGCATCTGGCAGCTCGGCGCCGTGATGATCGGCGTCACCGTGGTTGCGGGATCGATGCGATTCGGGATGCGGATGTACCTGAACGCCGTCAGCCGGTGGATGGAGTACGACCTGCGGAACGACCTGTTTCGGAAGCTCGAGACGCTCGACCAGGGCTATTTCGGGCGGGTTCGGACGGGAGATCTGATGGCGCGCCTGACCAACGATCTCAGCGCGGTTCGAATGGCGATCGGCCCGGCCATCATGTACCTGGCGAGCACGATCTTCGGCGGACTCTTCGCGCTCTATTTCATGTTGCGAATCGATGTCCGCCTCACGGCGATCGCGCTGATTCCGCTGGTCTGTCTCCCCGTTGCCACGGTCCTTTTGGGGCGGAAGATTCACGACAGGTTCGACAGGGTCCAGGAGAACTTCAGCCGCCTGACGACCCTGGCTCAGGAAAACCTTGCCGGCGTTCGAATCGTGCGCGCCTTCCGCCAGGAGGACGCGGAGGTCGAACGCTTTCGCCTCCTGAATGACGAATACCTCGAACGCAACATGGCACTTACCAGGCTGTACGGGATCATGCAGCCGAGCTTCGGCATCTTCGCCGGGGCCGGCATGGTCGCTGTCCTCGGGGTGGGCGGAGCGCTCGCGCTGCGCGGAACGATCTCCATCGGCAGCTTTGTGGCATTCGGAATGTACCTCGGGATGCTGACCTGGCCGATGATCGCGCTGGGATGGGTGACCAACCTGTTCCAGCGTGGCGCGGCAAGCCTGGCGCGGTTGCTCGAGGTGCTGGATGCCCAACCGTCGATCGTGACGCCCGCGACACCGCGATCTCTCTCGCCGGCGCCAGCAGGGCGGACGCTCGAATTCCGCGACGTGAGCTTTCACTACCCGACAACCGAGGGTGATGCGGTTCGATGGGTCCTGCGCGGCATCTCCTTCACTGCGCCCGCCGGCTCGACGATCGGCGTCGTCGGCGCGACCGGCAGCGGCAAGAGCGCGTTGATGGATCTGATTCCGCGCCTGTTTGACCCGCAGCAGGGCCAGATTCTGATCGACGGGGTGCCGATTCGGGAATTGTCGTTGGACGAGCTTCGACGCGAGATCGGCTACGTGCCGCAGGAGAGCTTCTTGTTCTCGGATACGATTCAGTCGAATCTCGAATACGGCGTTGAAGGAGATTCCCCTTCGCTGCGCTCAGGGCGACAAGAAGAGGAAGACGCCGTCGCCCTGAGCGCAGCGAAGGGGAGTTCATCCCACTCTACATGGGCAGCTGAAGTGGCCCAGCTCTCTGAAACGGTGAAAGATTTTCCAGGGGGTTACGAGACCGTGCTTGGCGAGCGCGGGATCAACTTGTCAGGCGGCCAAAAACAGCGCGCGTCTCTGGCGCGCGCCTTGGCGCGCCGTCCGCGCATCGTGCTGCTCGACGATGCGCTGTCGGCAGTGGATACCCACACGGAGGCGGAGATCCTGCGGGGCCTTCGCGACGCTCTCGCGGGTCGCACGGCGTTGATCGCCTCACATCGGATCAGCGCGATTCGCGACGCCACCTGGATCATCGTCCTCGACGAGGGACAGATCGTCGAGCAGGGCCGGCATGAAGATCTGCTCGCGGCGGGCGGCCGGTATTGGTCCCTGCTCAACCGTCAACAACTCGAAGCTTCGATCGAGGCCGGCGGCGAATTGGTCGCCAGCGGTCCGGGCAGTAAGTTGGAACCATGACTCGCGTCGCGCTGTACACCCCCCCTCACCTTCAGACGACGCGGTAGTGGCCAACCACGTTCTTCTCGTCGAAGACAACGAGCTCGCGCGTGACGCGCTGCGGCTTCTCCTTCAGGTCAGCGGCCACCAGGTGTCGGTCGCCGGATCTGTCGCCGAGGCGTTGATGGTGGCACGACATGGGCGACCCGACCTGCTGCTGGTCGACCTGACGCTCCCCGACGGCGACGGACTGGAGATCGTCCGCGAATTGCTCGTCGAGGAGAATCCACCGACGTTCGTCGCCCTCACCGGTCATGACGCGCGCGAGGTCGCCGATCGTTGCATCGCCGCCGGCTGCATCTCCGTGATCGTGAAGCCGGTGTCGTCCAAAGAGCTTCTCGCCACCGTCGATCCGCTGCTCGCCCGGCGCGGCTGAGACTCGGGATGGGGAGACGCCTCTTCGCCACGCTCCGGGGCGAAGGACGGAAGGGGCGAAATCAGGACGACTGCCGAGCGGCCGCGACGGCAAGGGCCTCGCGAATCTCGTCGCCGTCCATGCGCTCCGGATCGTCGAGATCTCCGGCTCGCCGCTGCACCCCGCGTACGACCGTCTCGACGGTGATCAGCGGGGCGTCGCCCTCCTCGACCACGGTTACCTGCCACCTTCCGCGATCGAGGCCCTTGAGCGTCAGGCGATAATGCGCCGTGACCACCGTGTGTCGCGCGGGCGACGCCGATGCTTCGCGCTCCTGGCCGTCACCCGGAGAGAGCGGCATGACCAGCGCGACCACGGCGACCCCGCTCTCCACTCCGCCCTGCTTGATCGGCTTGAAGAAGTGGACTTCGGCGATCCGCTCCGCCGCGACCTGCTCGGCGATGGCGACGAGAAAACGCTCGCGAATCTCGGCGAGGAACTGGGTCATCGCGCGATCGCTTTGCCCGCCGGCATCATTGCGCGCGCGGCAAGCTCGCGCTCGACGTAGAGACGGAGGATATGCATGAAGTCCTGCGCGTTCGTGACGACGCCGAATGCCTGGTGCGTCCCGCGATCCTTCAACTTGCTGACGACGAACTCGGCCGAATCGACGCAGATCGTCGCCAGATCGCGCAGGGTTCCGTCTTTCTCGGTGACGAACGCCGGCAACATGTTGCCGGTGGCGATGGCATGGAGCGCGGTGGCGATCATGATCGCCATCGTCGCCTTGATCGCATGTTGGCGCATCGCGTCCTGACCGGCGATCGCATCAGTGATGACGTCGGGTAGGGGGCCGTCGTCGCGAATCGACCCGGTAAGGACGAACGGCACCTTGTGTTTGACGCACGAGTACATGATGCCGTCCTTGACGATCCCCTTCTCGACCGCCTTGGCGATCGATCCGCAGGCGCGGATCTGATTGATCGCGCGCATATGGAGGGCATGGCCCCCGGCCGTCGACTTCCCCGTTTGCGTCATGCCCAGAGTCGTTCCGTAGATCGACGCCTCGATGTCATGAACGGCGACGGCATTCCCGGCGAGCAGCGCACCGACGAATCCGTTGGAGATGAACCAGGCCATGTCGGACCGCGCGCGCGAGTGCACGAGCGCGGGCCCGGCGACCCAGATCGGATATCCTTGCCTGTCGCGCTCGTCGACGAGAATCGAGGCCATCAGGGAATAATCGATCGGCTTCTCGCGCGACACGTCGCTGGACATGAACTGAAATTCACCGTCGCCGGTGTCTTCCGTGAAGGAGGCAAAGTGGACGAGGATGCCTTCCGTGCCGTCTTCCGCCTTGCCGATCGCGACCAGGTCACCCTTGCGGAGCCGGCGGCCTTCACGAGTCCACAGCGTATCGTCCGAAGCGAGGACGATCGCCGAATCCATCCGCGGCTCGCGCGGCATGATCCATTGTCCGTTCCTTTTCACGTATGTCGGAAGATTCGTCGAGGAGAAAAAGCCGTCGGGAAGCACGCCATGCGACGGCGCCGGAAGGAACGTCGCGTCAGGGGCTTGAACGAGCTCTGGGGTGGTGAAATCAGGCGGAGAGAAGGCGGGCATTACATCAAAGATAGTTGGGAGCTCTCAGCTGGCAGCCGACGGCTCATAGAAGCGCGACTGGATCTCGATCGAACGTCACTCTCAGCTCGCCCTCGCCAACGACCTGGAATCGTTCCATGAAAAAGCGGCCGACCCTCGTCAACTCGCCAACGCTCTCGGACTTCACCAACACATGCCACCGCCACCGATTCTTGATTCGCTCGATCGGACAGGGGGCCGGCCCGACCACGGTCAATCCGTCGAGCTGCTTTCGGACGATCAATGCGCGAATCCACTCCGCGCCGGTCTCGGCCAGCGTCGCCACCGCGCCCTCGGTCGTTCCGCTGAACACAACATTCGCCAGTCGGACAAATGGCGGATACACCGGCTTCGTGCGCCCCCCAAGCTCCTCGGTCACGAACCGTTGGTAGTCATGGGTGACTGCGCATCGCACCGCATGATGGTTGGGCACCCGCGTCTGGATCAGCACCTCGCCGCCCTTTGGTCCGCGGCCGGCCCGTCCAGCCACTTGGCTGAGCAACTGATAGCAGCGCTCCGACGCA
>WNFI01074669.1_pt1 | contig 18898 bp, 22 predicted proteins | sample 5400471 | NCBI WGS metagenome assembly WNFI01 (sample SAMN13153348, study PRJNA577476) | soil metagenome | isolation source: 100 cm saprolite on Douglas fir-dominated hillslope | place: USA:California | collected 2013-09-17 | reverse complement strand
TCAGAGCATAGCCCGCCATGCCTCGCATTCTCTATGTCTCCGGTTTCCATCCTTCGACACGCGCTCGCGACCTGGCATATGAATTCGAAAGGTGAGCATCAAGCCGCCGTCAGTCCTCGCCCGTCAACATCGCCTCAATTGACTTCTCTCTCTTTTGCAGGTACGGGCGCCTCATTCGCTGTGATGTCCCGGCGCCTCGAGGCAGCTCTGGTCGCACCCCGTAAGTCTAAGTTACAAATGATTCCTTCTTTATACCCTTGTTATCACTCGTGCCACGCCTTGCCGCGTCTTCCGCCGCCGCGAACAAACACGAACACATCCGACGTGGACTCGATGATGACGACCGACACACGGTGACCGTTCGATGAATGCACCCGTTCCTTCAACGTTTCGCGCTTCGTTCCCCCGAATTACCACGCCTCGCACGTACGATTCGCTCAACGACACTCTCTCGCGGTATTACATCACCACCTACTCGCAGGTATGCTTTTATCGAGTTCCGAGACGAAAGGGATGCAGAAGATGCGTATTATGAAATGTATGCTCATCTTCATCAACAATGCGCCTTACAACCCTTTCTGATCCGCGCGGCTGTTCTTATCTAGGCACAACCGGGTCTTCGAAGGTGAACGACTGAGCGTTCAAGTAAGCGATAGTTGAACCTGGCTCAGTGCCTATTCATTTGACCTGATAACCATAACCAAACTTACTCAGTGGGCGAAGAACCCTCCCTCTGCAATTTGGAGGCACGAAAGGCGTCGTTCCCCGCCGCCTCGTCGCCGTGATTATTCTCCGCCTCGGAATGATTACCGACGAAGCGAACGTCGTCGTTCCCGAAGCCCTGACCGCAGTGCCAGACGCAAGAGTCGAAGCCGAAGCCCTTTCGATGACAAACGCAGACGAAGTGCAAGTCCTGACCGTATCCGTGAACGTGATCGCGATGGTGGAAGGACCCCTCCTAGGCCTGCCCGAGATGAACTTGAGTTGACCCGTGACCGCGAACGTCCTCAAACCCCTCCGTTTGATCGGTAACCATTGGTAAAGGTACATTCGTGTTGACGGCATTGAATTGAAATATTTGTGGTCATTTTCATTTTCTCTTCAACCTAAAATCTTGTTAAACTCCCCACTCGTAAATTATCTCGTGTGTTTCCTGTGTGCGTTTCAATGACTATTATCTTTTGCGTTACTATTACGACCCTGTGATTTTCGAAGAGTGGAAACTAGAAAATCGCAGTCTGTGGTTACCGGGAAGCTTGCTGCGTGGCCTTCGTCGGCTTCCATCCGCAACTTGATGGATGTCTGGAGACTCAGCCGCGCGAGTGGAATCGCTGCACTGCCTATCAAAGCGCGCCTGCGGCATGCGCTCGGGCTCAAATCAGGAAAGTCCCTGATTCAAATTAATATTTTTATTTAAAAAAAATAATAATTAAGTGATCAATTCAGAATTTGTTTATGCACGTGACTTTTCGACAAGTCATTTCTTGTCGAGTTTGTTATCGACCTCATTGCCTAGTCCCTATCTCCAAGTGACTCCCGGAACATGGCATCGGATTCGGTACCAGAAGTAGTCGATATCGATCCGTCCACATTACATCCTCTGAGCCCAGAGGTCATTTCCAAGCAGGTACAGCATATGTCATAACGGTTGGATGGTGTATCTAGTCACTGAGACAACTTTATCTTCCCAGGCAACCATAAATCTTGGTGAAAATTTGTTTTTCAGATGTAGATACGCGTCCTCCTGGTAGTCGAGGACTCATGCAGTTATATCTCCATGTATAGGAACAATTGGACATGTCGCTCACGGAAAATCGACCGTAGTGAAGGCTATTTCAGAAGTTTTGACTGTTCGATTCAAGAACGAACTCGAAAGGAATATTACTATTAAGCTTGGGTATGCGAATGCAAAGGTGAGAGCGTATGTGCTTCAGGCTTGTACTTAACTCGGTGATCTGTGAAAAGCCCATTGCTTATTTTACTTGACTTCCCGCGTATTTCGGTGGAGTAGATCTATAAGTGTGGTAATATCGCCTGTCCGCGTCCAGGATGCTACCGGTCGTACCGATCTGACAAGGAGGACAACCCACCATGTGAAAGGCCAGGCTGTGGTGGAAAGATGAAGCTATTGCGGTGAGTGAATCGTGCAACTGGGATGCGGTTCTTCATGATAATAACTCACTCTTTATCCTTCCGATGGCCCATAGCCATGTTTCGTTCGTTGACGTAAGTTATGGTAACACTTCACTACAAGCTTGGCAACTAAGTGTTCCACTTCTATGCCCGTCTGCACATACCAAAAGTGCCCTGGTCATGACATTCTCATGGCCACCATGTTAAACGGGGCTGCCGTCATGGACGCCGCACTTCTCCTTATTGCTGCCAACGAATCATGCCCCCAGCCACAAACATCGGAACATTTGGCCGCCGTAGAGATCATGAAGTTGGAGCATATCATCATTCTACAAAACAAGGTAGACCTAATACGAGAAGACGCAGCTCTCGCACAACACAAGGATATCCAGACGTTTGTGAAAGGCAAGTATTCACCTCGTCTCGTATACCGGCTGTGCTTACACTCCCTATCCCCGTCCGTGACTTCACATCAATACCTCGTCTCATCGTTATCCGGTCCTTCGACGTCAACAAACCAGGGGCGGAAGTTCAAGAGTTAAGGGGTGGTGTAGCAGGAGGGTCAATCCTCACTGGTGTCCTCAAACTTGGAATGCAGATTGAGGTCCGGCCTGGTATCGTCACGAAAGATAATGAAGGCAAAGTTCGGTGCCAACCGATTTTCTCGACTATTGTAACCTTGTTGGCAGAGCGCAACCAGCTCGATTTTGCAGTCCCAGGCGGGTTGATAGGTGTGGGGACGTTAATTGATCCTACACTCTGCCGAGCAGACCGATTAGTCGGTCAAGTGCTTGGAGCAGTCGGGCAACTACCAAAAATTTATTCTGGTGAGAACTAATGGGCAGTTGTAGTCAATGATGAAAAAGGGATTCATCGTCGTCCTCAGAACTTGAGATCAGTTTCTTCTTGCTTCGACGGTTGCTGGGTGTTAAGACTGATGACAAGAAACAAACCAAGGTATGGCAGTACAGCACCATCCTTGTATTCAATTTTCCTTAACATTCAGACACAATCTATCAGGTTCAAAAACTCGCCAAGAATGAGGTGCTTATGGTCAATATTGGGTCAACGTCGACTGGAGGGCGCGTACTGTCGACCAAGGGGGATCTAGCGAAAATCCTCCTCACTTCGCCTGCTTGTACGGAGATAGGTGAAAAGGTTGCTCTCAGTCGGAGAATTGACAAGCACTGGCGTTTGGTTGGTAGGTATTTTTACTCAAGCGTAGCACGGACAACAATCGTAATAATTCGAACTTGTTCATCCACAGGCTGGGGGCGTGTGAGACGAGGAACGGTGTTGGAGGTAGAATGATTGATTTGAAGTGTCACCTTAGATGGCTATTGGTTCCCCTGTCTATCTCACTTTGCGCTTTCGCCCCCGTCAGCATTCAAAAAGTTTGCCCTAATACTCGTTAGACTAGTCTTCTTCCAGACACTACCTGAGTACAGGAATTTGATTATGCTAGAGTATACTCCTGCTGCGTTTGTGCACGTCCACCATCACGAAACTCAACAAGTTATTCATCAACGACGAGGTCTAACCCGGAGTAATCTACTCCCTGGAAATCACGATCGACTATTCGCCTGGAACGGCGTTCCCGAACTGCAAGCCAAAGGTGTAGAAGCGTGGTGGCATCTGCGACTACAATAAAAAGTGAAAGTCCAATGGCGTTCCTCCACCTGGGAGCTGGGATTACTCGAGTGTACTCCTCCAATAGCGGAACTCGGACTTACCATACTGGATCCATATCCCTTGGTCCATATATGTTATAACCCATCGGCACAAGTAACCCAGAAAGACCCGATCTGCGCGTACTGAGCCCAAAATTTTGAATGCCAAGATCAGAGCGTACACCTAGAACACCTTGGAGGGTTGAAGAATGGTTTGAAAGTTCCTTGAGGCCTCGTCCCAGAATGTTGGAGAGGAAGGGCGAGAAAAAAGAAGACAGGAAAACACGTAAAAGATAGCCTTCCGTGAAGCGAATGACTTCCGCCCGATTCTCACCATCGCCTCCATTCCCCCGCCCACCTGCCCGCTCTTCACCCTGTCCTTGCCCCTGAACGCCTCCTACAGGTTCCCTTTCAACATTAGCACCATCTTCGTCTTCGTCTTCATCTGGTATGTCTTCGAATTCCGGTTCGTCCTCTACATGTTGGTTGACGTCCACAGGGACGATAGCGCCATCTCGCTCGTTATCCTCATCTCTTTGAATTCGTAAGACAAGGTCTATACCGTCCCACAGTGATCGTCGTCGACGTATTGATGGCTTGGCTGTTATCCATGAGGCTAATATCGACCAAGCTATTGAGGACCAGTCATTCAGAATGGAGAGGAAGGATGTTCATAGGAACTACCAACCATGTCTGTAGGCCATACGGAGATATGGCCACACCAATAGTGTAACTAGAGGGCCTGGCGGATAGTCTGTTATTTGAAACGCCTCTGCCGGGTCAGATAGCGCGCGATACGCGTGGGGAATGTAAAGGAGAGGGATAAACTGTCGTGTCATATAATCAGCCTTAATGCAAAGAAGAGAAGCGCTGAAATCATAGCAGGACTCACAATGGTTATACTGTTAAACAGCCCAGTTGTCCCGAGGATTAGGGTCATCGGAACCGAAACAAACTCCATCCCATGTGCCGCAAGCTCCCACATATCCTCTCCATAGTAATAAATGAAGGCCTCTTCGCCAAGAGCGGCACGAAGGGCAGCGGCCCCATACAATCCCGCACCAACGAAGAATCCGCTGGCGATGACTAGGTTCATGCCCACACCATGAGAACCAACGATTGAGTGAAGGTGGCAAAGACGCACCAACATAACCAGCATATCGATATAATCTAGTGACCCTACGATAGTTTCTGTTCATGAGACGTAGTAAGAATGGATGTTTGCTACGGATGGCGTATTTTGTGTTGCACTGAGGACATCGTCGACCCTTGTTGGGATTAGCGCCATTAAGATCGGCACTGGATATCCAGGTAAGCAGACACTATGTCACGAGATGGATTAGCTTCCATGCATCCTGGCTAAGTGGAATGCGTACGGCTTCATGCGCCACAAGGCTACAGCGACACGCATGCACCCAACCTTGGCGGCTTTCAGATCGTCTAGACTGAGGCTCCGCCTCTCCGAGACATATCCTATCTGTAGCTGAGAGGCTCAATTGAGGACACACCATGACGCAAAGCATACCAGCAAGACTTGGTCTAGCAGATGAACGCCACATAAGATGTGGTTGCTTGCAAGTTAACGAGTATGCAATCACCTCACCTTCAAATCACGGATGGTGGGCGGTCTATCATAAGGCCATAGCCTACGTGCGTTATCTTGTGCAGCGTCTTGTGCGGGGCGCACTGACATCACGACAGCAGTTGTTATTCAACGTGTTACCACGTGAGCTCACTGTCAGAATCCCGAAAATTTACGTAATAATATTGCACTGGAGGTAATTCACCGTCAAAAGCAAGACGGTTGACAGCGACGGAGAGAGGGAAGAGAGGCTAAGTGAGAGGTCGGAAAAGGAAGAAGAGACTGGGGGAGACCCCTACTTATACCCATTCCTCTGAACTGACTCATGAATGTGCCGGAGTGCGAGGTCTAATCAGACCTGACTAGTCATCCCAAAACCCTGCGCTACACTGAACACAGTAAGGCATTGGATCGATCGACCTGAAACCGATCCTACAATGTCGATAACGAATCAAACAGACCCTAGGGCTGGTTTCTCTTTGGTCCAAATGAGGGGAAACGAAGAGGTATCTTCAATTCCCCACGTTTAGGCCGCTTCGAAGTTATTCGGCAGCCTGAGGTGCCCATAAGAACGATGAAATGACCCAATGCGAAATGCTTACCCAAATTCTTTAGGAGTCCTTGCAACCTGAATGCGAGAATGAGCTGTGATTCGGCTGAGAACAGGATGTGCGCACCTCTTCCGCTCTATGGACAGGTCTAAAGCAAATTCTTCGACAGGGATTGAATAATCATTTAAACGAAGGCAAAGCACAAGCATATACGCCAGCAATCGAGTCTCCATATCCGCAGTTAGAGTGTACCTGAACGTAGAAGCCATAAGCAAACGAGCAGGACAATGTATTACGCCCACAGCACACCTTTTTTCTCCGGGGATGACAACAGTGAAGCGGGAGATAAGTCCATCTAGGACAGTCTCGGGTAACCGGTATTCTCTGGTCAATGCTATTTTCACTTTCTTCGGTGTTTTGAGTGATTGCCCCCCAACGACACGTCTGAAAGCCAGCATCGAGCAAATAAACATGAGTTCCCTCCTATCCAAAGATGTGTTACAAGTAAAGCTCAATGTATCCTCATGCGTACGCACAAGGCATCTTGACTAGGCTCGGCTGAGCTGAATATCCGTTCGATGTGGTCTCTGACCCAGATTGAATTTGGGTACGGCATGAGGTGCATGCGTTCTTCAGTTGTCTTAGCCGAAAGAATCGGTTCCACGTCGAATGACTTGAGCTCGCCTGGTAAGGCAATATCATCAATATTGTATACCTGAAATTATTCCTCAGGATACCGCATCTGAGCACAACCTTTTGAAAGTCACTGACCTCGCTCGGTCTGGATGCTTCAGCCCTGAAAGGTGGGATGTGTCGATGCCTCTCAGGAGCCGATTGGTGGTCCTCTTGGGGGGAAGGGGCCACACCTCAGGAAATAGTCTCATGAGATTTCGATGGACATGTACCTTTATTTGGCAAAGTTGCCGTTCTAGCTTCAATGATACGCTGAATATGGGCCACATCTTCCATGGAGGAAGCATCAACGCGATTGCGCATAGCGGCGTGGACCGACTTAATCGTCCTCTTGCTGCCGAATGCTTCACCTAACTCGTGCACCTTCGACATGTTCTTTCGGACCTCAGTTGTAGTATACTTTAGATTTTTGATTCGTTTCACGGTATGAGCCATGATGTAGTGCGGAGCTTCGTGGAGGTGGATGGCTTTAGTGCTTTTATCATATACTCCAAGCATGTACCTAGCGAAGTTTAAATCAACAAAAATTCGATAGAGAAATATATGCCACCTACTGGCAATTTGGAGTTGTAATGGAATCATCTGCAATGCTTTCAAAGGCGACGGCAGGGGTCTCTCCTCTGAGAAAGGTAACAGGTTCATTTGAATGTGAAGCTTTCCCAGCTGTATACCGAAAAGCTCGAAAGGCAGTGTTGGAAGGAGGGATAATTGCTGGATATGTGACTAAGGCAAATTGAAGATGTAGTGAACCATATAGTCCTACTTTGACTTTAAGTTGAAACTTAAGGTGGTCACATACCGAGAGCGGGGCCAAGTTCGGAGCTCTCGGTCGAAACGGTCTGCAGTGTCACGGATTCCATCGGAGACTCATCATGACGTTTTCTCTTCCTTGGCGAGTCCATGACAGTGAGCAGCAGAACTTGAAGTGAATTTGGTATAGGGAGCGGCAAAGCCCTCAATTTAGTTCTGGACGCTTATTTCACTCAGACCGACCACCTTGGGTGGTAGCACAGATTTCTACTTCGGGCTTTCGTTGGCATTGCTTTCCATACTGTATTGATCTAAAATATTCATCTGGACTCTCGTTTTTGCATAATACTCCAAGGGAGCCTCCTAGGTGCTACTGTTGATGCCTCGTCAAGCGCCTGCCCCACCAGTGAACCCAATCCTTATCCCAGATCTACCAAGAGCAGATGAGGACGCACTCTCTGGATTTATCGAGATTCCTGGAAACACCCATCAGAATTCGACCTTAGGGAGATGGCAAAACCAGGACGAAGGCACCAGTTGCGACTGCGTTTATGTACCAGGTTTGTACTGAAGGCGATTGTCCCTCTCGCTCTCACTGTCAGAATCAGCGGTAGATCTTTAGTGCATCCATCCCATTCTATTTTGTGACGTCTCCACCTTCTAACAGACTACAGAAGAAGCAGTATGCCCCTATAGGAGTCGTGATGACCGAGAAGAAAGGTTACGGGTTACGGGCGGAGGCAGATATCCCTAGGTGCGTGTCTCACACCGCCGAGCGATCCTCCACACACCCTCAGTGAGCCACCATTGGGTCAGTGATTCTCTCATCTACGAGTACATCGGTGAAGTGGTACAAGAGCGAGAGTTTTTAAGACGTATGCAAAAATATGCTCAAGATGGCATACGCCATTTTTATTTTATGATGCTTCAAAAGGATGAGGTGGGTATCGGGCTACATCGACCGAATGGCTTTCAACTTCAACCTCTCCGCACAGTTTATTGATGCCACCAGAAAAGGGGGCATTGGTCGGTTCGCGAATCACAGCTGCAATCCAAACTGCTACGTGTCCAAGTGGTTCGTCGGAAACCACGTGCGGATGGGTATCTTTGCGAAGCGCCGGATCTTCCAGTACGAAGAATTAACGTTCAATTATAATGTCGATCGCTATGGGTAAGCTCGAATGGCAGTGTTTAGCACCAGCAACTTAGCTTGCTGTCTCAGTCACGACGCCCAAGAGTGTTTCTGCGATGAACCGAACTGCGTTGGATACATTGGTGGCAAGACTCAAACCGACATTGGGGTGATGGATGATCTCTATCTCGAGGGTGTGTTTCCTTTTAGGCTCAACTCTTGATCCAGATAACGAGCACTTCTTAAAGCACTCGGTATCGCTGATGAGGTCGAGAAGCTCGGCCTGAAAGGCTCGAAGAGGAGAAAGAGCAGGAAACTCGACGAGGACTATGTTGTGTGTCCCCCATATATCCTATTGAAATGCATTAGTATCCGAATCACACATGGTCTAGCCTCCTCTCAAGTCGATATCGGAAGAAGATGTCCCTACCCTATGTCAGGCTATACGTGCTGCCTCCACTTCCAGTAAGAAAATGCTTCCTCACCTGCTCAATAGGCTCAAGGTGCGAATTTCTCAGCGTCGTTTTCTGGTTGGTACCCTCTGAACGACATTGTAGATTACGGAGGAGGCAAATGCCTTGCGTGGAATGTTGAGATTACGTGGTTTCAGCTTGATGCACAACTTGCTTGGAGAAAATGAAGATGATTTAAGTATTTCTAAATTAGTGCGCATCCTGCATTTCATTTTGGTTGTGGCCATTAACGAGGTCCCGATCTGCTTAGATATTGGAGTCCATGGAGAAATGGCCTTTGCTGAATCGAAATAAGGTGGAAGATTCCAATATCGAGGAACCGGTGCGAAGGTTGGCCGCTTCGGAAGATGTCGAAGTTGCGTCAAGAGCTAAACTGGTACGCGACGCCACTTCATTGTACACTGGGCCGGAGGAATAACTGGAGTTATTAAAAGCTTCTCGACTCATGGTCCTCATTAAGCACCGCTTACCGGATACCACGGAGGCCGACTAGAATTGTGAGTGCTATTACTGGCCTTAGTGATGCATGACAAAGTGGATTCTTTCTAGCATGATGAGGATGGGGAGCCGATAAGAATCATTGCTGTAACTGAGCGCCCAGAGAAAAGGGTTATCACCGATGACGACGCATGGCAAGCACCAACATTCAAGTTGACGAAACTTGAAGAGTCGCAGGCCACCTTACTTCCTCCTGAAACTTCATCTCCAATGTATGACTCTGTTGTCGCACAACCCACCGCCACTGGCCCGTCAAGATCTCAGCTACAGGAGATCATCGCCCAGGCAACTCAGGCAGCTGCTCAAGCTGCGGAAGCTGCGCAAAAGGAGGTGGAGGAGGCTGAGAAAAAGAGGCTTGCTGTGGAAGCTGCAAAGGCCAGGGCGAAGGAACGTTTCAAGAAGAAGAAAACACCGAAGAATGATGCAGGTACCCGGCTGCTCAAGCTTGTGGGCGAGGTGGTGGTCAAGCATATGTCACGGTATCGCGATCTCATGAACCATGATACATTCAAGAAGCATGCAAAAGAGGTTCGTACCCATATGCCTGCTTCGATCGACCGTTCACCCTTTCGCCGCCCTAGTTGACGCACCTCATCACGGACAAGGAAAAGAAGTCGTCTAGCTTTAAAGAGGGAACAATAGATTCTTTGTCTGACGAAAAGCGTAAGAAGATGAAGAAGTATATTGAAGAGTATATTCACAGTAAGTTGCCCTGGAATTTCCGATTAATCATGCTACATGTCTATATTTATACTTAGAGCTCCTGAAAAAGCTCGAAGCAAGAGGCAAACTGCTCAAGCCACTATCAAATGGCGATTCGCGAAGCCTATCTCTCTCCAAAGAATGGTCGACTCCAATCCTGAACGGAGAAGCTTATACAGACGGTTCACTCAATGGTAATGGGTATGACTTTGAGAATCTGGTGGATGACCTAGTGGATTACGAAGGTGAAGGTATCGAGGGCGAAGAGGAAGGCTGTTCTATTCTAAAGAATCCTCGCTTAGGTTCTAGTGTTGATAGTCCTGTTGTAAACTCTGGCTCATGACGAAGGTGACCTCTAGACTTATTCATGATTCAGTTTATTGTGTGTAGCTCTACTATACAGTGCAAGATTATGATATGCTATGATTGGTGTCGGTGTATGTTTAATCTGGGGGTGGGAGAAAGGTTAAGCGAGTGACAAAGTGTACACTGTTAAGCTAGCAGGTTGAGCGGATCATCCTCGCTCATAGGCTCCTTTCTTTTCGCTCTCCTGCTTTTATTTCGGGCTCTCAAGGGCCCAGTCATTAATTCCGGTCTGTTCGCGAATGGGTTTCGAGATGCATGTGCCTTACGCAACGTACCCTGGTATTAGGACATTAAAAATAGTCAAAATGATCGAACAACGGCCTACCTTGATACTATGAGGGACCACAGGGCTTACGGAGTTCACATACGAGAAAGATACATCGTCCACCTGACGGTTGAGCTCTTCAGCCTCCTGATCCTCAGCTTCAGCGTGAACCTCAGCGAGCGATGTTCGTTTCTTCTTGAGTGGTGGTTTGGGACTTGAAGAAGATGGGGAACGGCTTCTATCGTCAGAATTCACTACAGTTGACGAAGTACTGCAAGAGCCTTCTGTTCAGCTCCGTTGAAAAATGAGTGAAGAAATGCTCAACTTACCTAAACAGGGTCTCCTCATCATGATTAACCTCCAGTTCTGTGGTACTCACAGCATCAGAAGTGACCTGTTGGGTCCTGACCTTCCTTTTGCGAGTTCTCACCAAAGGCCTATCATTGTCACCACCTTGAGTGGCCGAGTGCGAGACTTTCCGTCGACCTTTGTTGGCAAGTGGAGCTTGTTCGTCATTTGATAAATATCCATACGACCCAATTTTGGGTACTTCAGTGGAGTGCTGACTTGGCTTGTGAGCAGGAGATGTCATTTTTAGTTCCATTAAGTCCTTCTGAGGTCTTTCCTCAACGTCTGCAGCTGATGTCGAAGTCAACAGAGCCCTCTTCAGGCGCTTCGGCATTGGAATGATCCTACATAAACCCATTCACCGTTAATGGTTTGGAGACAAACATTCATGAGCAAACTCACAGTGCTTCCTCATCCGAATCTTCAAGAACTACAGGGGAGTCCTTCGATCTCCCCTTCTTGGTCACACCCTGTCCAGTGGAGGAGACTGGGATAGTTTTCACCCTCTTCCGGGTAGGGAGACGAGGCGACGACACGGTTGCCGAAGCAGAGAGGGGTTGACCGGTCTTGGCCAGCAACCCTTGCGGTTGACGGTCTTGAGTGTCAGCAGTGTCTGCTCCTAGTTTCGGGGCTACTTTAGGTGAATGCACTTCTTGGCTAACACTTCTCGTTTCCAACGTCCGAGAGGGAGTAGGATCTTGAAGCGCTTGGGACGCCTGGGATAACTGTTCTGGACTAACTCCCTCCGCAATCGGGAATAGTCGTTCACAGCGCTGCTTCGCAGTAGAAGGCTTCGACCGCAAGGGCCGAAGTTTGCGCTGTGATCTTGCGTTTTGATTACCATCGTTACTCCCCCCGGCCCCATTATCATCTCGTAAGGGGGACTGATTGCGGGCTCCCTTATCGGAAGCATCGCTGGTGACAAGACACCGGTTCATACTCTTGGACGATGCGCTCGTTCCTGGTTTCTTTTCGTCAGGCTTTCGACGTCCGGGATATTTTTTGACAGGAATATGCGTGCCTATTTTCTATAAGACTGAGCAGATATAATAGTAACGGGAACGACAAGCTTACCGTCTTTGTCGCTCAAACCATCCCCCCCAGAAACCACGATCCGGCTCACAGACGACGATGGCACGCAGGTATCCACAAACTCGACCATTTTAGCAGGCATTACGTTGGAATCTGAATGGATGGCGTCCGGAGCGGAGGGATTGCACTTGACAGAGTCTCTAGTCGTAGCATGAGAAGAATCGAAAGATGCTTCTTCCACAACGGGAGAGAGTCGATGTTGAGAAAGCAACTTCGTGGATACAAAAGCCCCCGAGGGACCTTTTTTGGACTTCCGCTTCGATGAAGGCCCTTTTAAATTGAGATCATCCTCACTCGTGCCTGCGCTCTCATGGGTTCGCCCCCGTATCGAGCTATTTGCCTTGGACCTCTGATAATCTGTCGCCAGGCTGCGTCGAGACGTGCTAGAGGTAGTATCTGGGTCAACGCGAACTGGACTCGAGGAATGAAGTGGTTTCCGACTGCGTGATCGTCCTCGAGGCTTCTTTGAGATAACTGGGAGTCAACCAGGAACCGTCATCGTTCCATGCATAGAAAATAGAGAGTAAGCGCTTACAGTCCTTGTCCGAAACAATAGCATCTGATGCTGACTCAGCATGGGGCCTGGATCGGCGGGGGGTACTTGCTGAGGCCAAGTGGATCGTCGGACTCAGATTGGGCGCTCTCATCCCTCGGTTTTGGTCGAGTCTTTCGGTACTTAGGTTTTTTGGAAGGATTTTGAGCTCCCTTAGACCTTCGCGTCTTTCCAGGCTGCTGCCCTATCGTTGCTTCGAGAAGGACTACCTCATTAGGCCCGGGAGGTGGGGATCTTTCAGGCGAAGACATGGTCATAAGTCTTTCTAGCAAAGCGTTCGAATTCGTCGGCACGAAGCGTCTAAATATCCCAAAGCGTCACATTGGTCCTGGGATACTGGAGTTACGAAGTGCTCACGATCCAACCCTATTACGCATCTTCAGCGCATTCCGTTCTCTCCATGTCAAATCTTCCAGAGGAAGTGACTTCAAAGACACCCGATCACGTTCCATCAACTTTCAGAGATTGGGATCCACAGAATTCTCACATTAGCACTCGGTTCAACATCCACCTAGGGGGAAAAGACAGCTGCCTCACGTATCAGATCACGAGAAGTCCAGAGGAATTGTCAGAGGTTGGGTTCAATTCGTCAATACTACGTAGCCCTCCGGAGTACGCGTCTGCAAAGCACAAGCGACGCGGTTTGCCAGTGGTCCTGCGATGTTGCCAAACAAAGAACCGGCCAAGTCCGCAATACACCTATTAGGTGAACTGCTTAAATTGGAGCACGTGACCAGTTTTTGACTGATCTGACATAGATCGAGTGTTGTATCTGTTTAATCCTCCCATTAAATGGCTCGCGGAAAGGCACGCGGCCCCAGAAGAGGGGGAGGGCATTCTTTTAGTCGAGATCTTGTGCTCGATGAAGATGGCGTTGCCGTGTCCACTGGCAAAGACAAACGATTGTGAGTGTGTTGGGATTATTTAATGCCTTGGTACCCACAGCGATCAATGATCTAGTGTGAAGCCCGTAGATGAAGAAAATGGCGATGAAATTGAGGAAGAGAGTGATGATGATGATGATGCTCCCGGTGCATCTACGCCGTCGACGTCTGCTGTACCCGGGGAGGTGCTGTCCAGGGCAGAAAGAAAGGCAATGAAGCAAGCAGCTAAGAAAAAGAATCAGATGTCGGGGGATGAGGAAGAGGACGAAGATGCGGATCTAGTTAATCCAAATCGCTCACTGCAAATGGACCCTAGAAGTCCCGATCTGTCTGCCCCCAAAGAGTTGTCTAGACGCGAAAGGTCGGTGAAAACATTCTGAATTAAGAGAAACCCACCGATCCTCACCATTTAACCGCAGGGAAGCCAAGGAGAAGAAGGAGGCCGCGGAAAAATACAGGAAGGTGTGTAACCCACAACGAACTGCCCATTCCCTCACTCATTCGGTGGTTCACGTTTCAAAGCTCCATGCTGCCGGAAAGACCGTAGAGGCCAAATCTGATCTTGCTAGACTCGCATTGATCCGCAAAGAGCGAGAAGCGGCCGCCGCAAAGCGGAAAGCAGAGCTAGAAGGTAAGCAAGGCTTGTGTCGATATGAACATTTCCATGCAATGTTTGTCATCATGCATTTTTAGCCAAGCAAGCGGAGCTCGAAGCCAAGCAGACGGCATCCAAACAAAAGCATTAGTTATTGATCAATACATCGCTTCTGTCTGCCTTGGTGTATCGTATGTATCACTATTCAGAATTTATAACTGTTTGAAACTAAGGACAGTGCGGAGGGCTTGGGTCCGAATTGTGCCAGGTCATCACATTAACACACTGCATTATTACAGACATCATCCGATCGGGCGACTCTATGCAAACAGTCTGGAAAGGCTGGAGAAACGACGCCTTGTACAAATTTGTCATGGCCCTCCACTGGAATTGTTCCTGGCTCTACAACCTGTTCCTTGAATGCCAACCCAACTGTGAAAAATGCTTCAACATTTGTTAAGAACTCAGCGCTCAGTTGACGCACAGAGAATAGGCTTAGGCATCTTTATAGCCCAATATGAGGCGATGAACTGGTCGTAGTACCCTTTTCCGTATCCTATACGAGTACCCAGAGAGTCGAAGGCAACGCCGGGCATTATGATCATATCCAGCTTCGCATCGAGCGCTGGATCAAATTTTAAAAAGGGACTGGCAGTGGACTGAAAAGGCATTATACCATTCTTCCTGACTCCCTCTCCAGTATTCGATTCCTTCCCTGGCTCCAAGATGCCCCACAGACCAGGAGACAACTTGGATAAATCAGACATCCCATAAATTCTTACCATCTCCATTACGCCAGAGGTTTTGTTCACGCGTGGCACAAACAGTTGTTTTCCTTTCCATTCACCAAGCAGTTTTATAAATTCCAGGCTCGTGGTACCGGATCTGCTTCTTACCTTTTCTCAAGATATCCGCAACGATTTCTGATGTGTCTACCTCTTCGCCCATAGATAGAAAGCAACTAAAGGAAGAGCTCTGTTGATATTCCGGGCAGGATACTAGTGCAGAAGTTATTTTCCGAGCTACAATAACATGTTTGAGGCATTCGTATTAGTCTGATCGTCTGGAGCGCACTGTACATTGCAATTCCCTTGTTTCGGGTGGAATGCATTTCCTTGCCCCAAGTACAGATGATCGTAAAGCTTTCTTTTGTGAGAGGATAGCTGACGACATCCTCATGACTACGTGTGGCTGTCACTATTCAAGTAGGGAATCGATGGCAAGGAGTGTCAATTCGGTGAATGCCGAACCCAACGTCTGCGCTATTTATGGAGGGGAATGTGTGTGGACCGTGATGCAACATTCAGATGTATCACCATCGTATATTACTATTTGGATATAATACAGTGGTAGTAAATTACTCCATACGATAAACCTTCAGTGAGTTACGGATGGTGGAGTGTAGTCTTTTGTAAGGTCAATGTTGGCGAGATGGGTATTCTGGATCTTGACGTTTCTAGCTCGTGCTGGTTTCTTGGACTTCTTGTTTTTCTGGTTCTTATTCATTGCCAGTGTCGACCCGCTAGTCTGGGCTACCGTTCGGTTCATTGACGTTAGTACCCGTTCCAAGTCACCCTCAGCGGGCCACTTGAGACTTTGCCACATCTGTTGAAACTCTTCACTAGACATCAGAAGAGGGCACTTCCAAATGTGATGTGCTCACCAGGTTCAATCTGCTTTCCTCCTTCCTGTGGAGGAATATCGTTCCAGAACACCATCTTCGGCTGACCGTCTTTGCTTGATCGCGTCACAAGAATAAGGCCCTCGCTCTCGAGCTCTTCGATCACAGCAGGTGCTCCATTCCACGTTGTCTTGAGCTGGTTGAACGATAACCCTCCCCCTCGCCGTGAATGGGACTTGATTTCTTTCAACAGCTCGTCTCTTGATGCAAAGGTTTCGTGCTGTTGCTCTTGCTTGAGTGCAGCGTGAGGTCCACTGTCTCGTTTCAAGCGAAGGGTGAACCTACTCTGTAAGTGTACAAGCCGTTTGTAGAATTCTTAACCACATCTTCATGTGCTTCAAATCGTTCAAGCAGTGCTGGATCCGTCTCCAGAACATTATTTGTCATTATGGACAGATCACGAAGGCTCATAGGCCCATTCCGTTTCTAATCGATAGTAAGTGCAACCGAAGACCGTTCTGGGAGAGTGCTCACCTTCAGTGTATCGAGAACAAAGAAAAGCTGAGTATTCGCATTTCTTCCAACACCAGTATCAACAGGCTGGGAATAGACCGTATCTTTGCAGCCATGTGAGCATTAAAGAGGCACGACAGGGTAATGACTCGAGAGTCACCATGCTTCATGCGCTTCTTCTTCTTTGGGGGCTGGTAATTTGCAGATAGCTCAAGTACGAGAGGTCCATTTCGACTGGGGCCTGCGGCACCATCCTCGTAGCCCGACATCTCGCAAGGGGGGCACTTAAATCGCGATGAAATACTACTGTCACGTGTATGTACCCGATGGATATTACGTAACCGACGGGAATTGAGTGACGCACTTACACGTCTCCACTCTTCACATCATCGCTGAGATACAGGCTATCGACTTCGGCACTCTTAATAATTCTTCTGTTATCCAATATTGGACCACAAATGACTGTTTACTACACGTAAGCTCTCTTTCTTCGATGCCAAAAATGCTACCGAACTTTGCGTTCCATTTGATAGCCTGACGTTCTTCCTTATGGTTGCGGAGGTATGTGAAACCTCCCGATGAGTAGCTACTAGTATCAGTTGTAACTTATTAAATAGATGGCCACATTTTGTGTGCTTGTTCTGCCGTTGCCATTCGGAGTCCGCAAGGGGATGTTCAATTTCCTCAATCAGAATATCATTGTTGCCAAGGTCCGTACTCCTTTGGCTGAGATATTCATTAATATTGTACTGATTTGCATCCTGAAGCTTGCCTATGGGTTAAAAATAGCGTTCATGTTAGTATGTTTATTGCAGTAGCTTGACTGCAGCCCTAATGCCGTTCATTGCAGATTTGTCGGGATATTGTTCGTTGGTATGTCATGAGCCCCAAGGAACTCGTAAAGATGGAAGCTTCATGTTTTTTGAAGATGCTGTTCAACGTATGTTGCGCCTCGGTGCCAAGGGAGAGACTGCGCAAGGGGAGCGAGGCATGCCAGATGTCCGGACAGAGACGAATCTTGCCGCCCGAAAGTTCTAGTGCGTAACTTATTCACACCTGGTTGCCTAGTATTGTGCTCTGATGCCTTGAAACCTTGTGCAGCGCACAAAGAAATATGTACCTGACAGGATTCACACTTTTCTTATCCATCATCCTCACCCGCACATTCTATATTCTTCTCGACCTTATTCATGTCCAGGACGAGTATGCGAAGCTGAAAAAGGCGGTATGTTGTGCCTGATCATTATACACTTGTCTCAGGTCTGATAGTTTGATACTTTCTAGACTGCCAACAGCTCAAAGACTACCATCGTTGCTCAAGAGCAAGCCAAGCAAATTGATGATCTGAAGGGAAAGCTTACTGCCTTACAGGCCAAGGAGAGAGACTTCGGTAAGGACCTTGATTGATTTCAGGAGAATAATAAGTCTCAATCCCTGCTGATACACCGCAGAAACGTTAAAGAAGCAAGCCGATCAGCAAGCTGCAGAATACAATCGGCTCGCTGACAAGTTCAATGAAGCCACGGGGCAGATCTCCAATAAGCGAGTTGACTAATAGCTTTGAACCAGTACCCCTTGCTATCAACCTACGGTGGCTGGTGGACTCGATCTGCGAGCGTGCTGCCGACCATGCAATATAAAGAGTCATAGAATGGATAAGTCATTCATTCATCTGCCAGCGACCGCTTTGAGCAATAAATGAGAGCCTGAGATGACGATGATGAATCAAATTCATCTGATGTTGGTAGCAGTGGAACAGTCTCAGTTTCCCGAGGGATTACTCTTGTTAAGACACAGGTCGAATGGTCCAAAGAGATCCTAGGCCACGGTTACAACATGATCCGGTTTCTCTCGATTGCACTATTCTCCGAGCATCTTCCTTTCCAGAAGGGGAAGGCTGGGGATGGGGCTTTCATTAAGCAACTCTTAGATGCTGCTATGCAGCGTTGCACCTTGTAAACAGATAGTGTCGAAAGGAGTAGTGGAAGACGCCAAGAATTATTGCCTGGTTGGCTGAATATTATCTCCTCCCCTCATGCTTATCATGTAGGGCTTTGGCCGGACGGGATCCGTCAGGGTCCTTTTGAGCTCATCCTCATCCAACGGATGAAAACCCCCATCGTAAATACTTTACATGTAGTCACGCGCGGTGCAGCTTACATTCAGGGCGTATCAACTTTCAAAACTACCTCTTCAATAGAATTCAAGCCGGGAATTGCAATTGTGCCTCGATTGTTGAGGCTCGCTAATGGGAAATGAGATTACACCATCATTAAAGGAGCGATCTGCTGGGCATGCTGGCATCATGATAGGGTTAATAACATGATTTGACATTTGCCCGTTTTAGATCCCGAATTCACCAGCCGTCACCGAGGGAGTTGGAACTCAGATTCGATCTCTGATTTGCAGCCTAGACGCGACTTTACCCCTTTTGGATAGTCCTCCTGCTTACGTAAGGACGACCCCATTAACGCGCG
>WNFI01041505.1_pt1 | contig 18900 bp, 28 predicted proteins | sample 5400471 | NCBI WGS metagenome assembly WNFI01 (sample SAMN13153348, study PRJNA577476) | soil metagenome | isolation source: 100 cm saprolite on Douglas fir-dominated hillslope | place: USA:California | collected 2013-09-17 | reverse complement strand
TGGCAGTGCTGAGGAGATTGCAGGGACCGCTTTGTACTTGGTTTCCAGAGCCGGCTGGTACACAAACGGACAAAGCATAATAGTTGATGGATCCTTGCTGGGTGTGAATCCGAGTACTCGTTGATTATCCTGTCGTCGTTGCTTTCTTAGCTTAATTTCCGCTCCGAATAATGTACATGTGTGGTTTCCAACGAATGCAATCTCCACTGAACTCTGTTAAATTCAGGAATCGAGTTGACGCACTGAAAGGAGAAGAATTAATCCAATAATCATAATGCGGGGGTGATGGCACCCCACCAGATTAGCTTGCAGATTAGTCGAATGAAATATGTATGAATATTAAATTTTTGAGTCGTTATTTATATAATGATTAGGCTGCACTGCCACCGACGCAGGTCATTAATTGTGTGCGCGAGATTGTAGACTAAAGGATTCCCTGGTGTTATGTCCTCCGCATTGCTGATTGGGGCCACTGGTGCCATTGGGAAACTACTTCTGCCTCAACTTCTCTCCTCTCCCGCTCACAACGTTATTGGCGAATATGGTCGAAGAGTTACCACACCTGCGCCTACATCTTCCACTAGTGGGAAGACTTTGAAACAGAAGACAATTGACTTTGAGAAGCTCGATGAATCTGGTCTCAAAGATGAAGAGCCGTGGGATGTAGTGTATATAGTGTTGGGTACGACGAAGAAGATCGCGGGAGGCAAGCCACAGTTTACGAAGATTGACAAAGAGTACGTCCCCCAAAGTCCAAAAAAACGCATGCGTCCATCTCTCATGATGAAGGACATATATCTCATTCATGCCATGTGCAGATATGTTATCAACGTTGCGAAGGAAGCACGGCGGCCTGGTGTAAAGCAGAGACTTGTTTACCTCTCAGTAAGTTTTTCCTCTTGATATTGCTAGATGATCATCCTTTATAAATCATTTGTACAGTCTATCGGGGCGAATTATAATTCGGCTCTTTTTTACGCGAGGTAATGGAATGTTTGACCTCAAAAGCTTGGCTCCATGCCATCTGACTATCAGATTGTGGCGATCAACGTAGGAGTAAAGGCCAGACAGAGGCTGAACTTGCGACGTTGGGATACGACGACTTGATCGTACTTCGTCCTGGCGCTTTCGTCAACGTTGACCGATCAGGAACAAGCCGCGAAGGCGAAATTCTTCCGTGGGTCCAGTTTCCCTGCTGTAAATGAACGCTGATCACTAATCCCCGCATGTACCCGCAACTGGATCAACGGAATAAATGCGTTGATAGTCTGGAGTGGCTCATTAAACGAATTGTTCCATCAATCGAGGTGAGTAAATCGCTCATCCAGGAAAGGGAGCTCCTCTTCATTGCCCATACAGACACAGCAACTCGCCACAGCCTTGCGAATCGCCGGTGAGAAAGGGACCTCCAACCTTCCTCCTGAGGCGTCCGCAACTAGGTTCACTCTCAACAATTTCCCTGCATACACAGTGATCGAGAACAAAGGTGTTGTCGCTCTCGCCAATTCTGCAAAGTAGCTACATCAGAGAATCCCTGTAAGGCTGGTGGTATCCAGTGAAATGCAAGTTGGATGACATTGTTGCTTTGAGAGTGTACATGGGGTGAACCAACATGGGGTATGATAAACAACTAAACGGTTGCGACGTCTGGATCATGATTGAACTGAAAAAGACGAAGAACGCATCTGGAGGAAAAGGACAGATTGATTCGGAACGACTGTGTGGAACTTCGGCACGAGATGGAAACCGTAATAGGACAGCGGGGAAATAAGTTCAAGGGTCCTACTAGGACACAAAGGGGCGTGCGTGATGATCAGGGGTGGCACAATAATAGTCCTTCTCGTTCCTTACAATCTACTTCCCATTAGCTTTGTGATCTTGGTGATGGCTAAGTGCGGCGTCGGCCTCCTGGAGGTCACGTTCACTCAAGCTTCTGCCATTCGCACTTCCTGGGGTGCTTGCACCAGACCTGACAGAGTTCGCCCGGGTGCGAACTTTCATGACCAATGGGCTTGCGGTATGGAACAAGTTGAATAATGAACACGCCTCAGCGATGGTGTGGTACTCACTATGGATAACTATCCTCCTCGTCTTCCGGTCGGAAGATAGAGCTGTGCCAGATCTCACCACCACGGTAGTCGCTTGTACTCAGACTCTGCATCTGTGAAAGAAGTCAGTACATAACCAAGTTGGTGCCGGGTCGATCCAATGGACCTACCTCCTCGGTAAGGGTCCCCATGTCACCAGGTGTGGCAGCACCACGAAGGGTAGGAGTTCCGGGCACAGAGAAGCCCGCACCTCCGCCTCCACCCCGTCCAGCCGTAAACGTTCCTCCGCTGAAATAATCTTCATCATCACCATACGAGACGCCCTCTTCCTCACTTTCGAATGCATCGGGATATGCACGACGGAGAGCGAGCTGTCTAGCTTTGGAATATTCGATACCCAAGTTTTTCCAGTCCAGCAAAGGCGAGAGACGTTCGACACGGTTACGCTGGTTGATGCGTTGACGGCGAGTCTTGCTAGCGAAGCTAATCATGTACTCAGCCAGCTATAGGGAGTATCACAGTCAGCTGTGAGACCTCAATTCTGCCGAGGGTTCATACCTGCCGAACTGAGTCCTCTAGAGATTGCATGCGGCGGTCTACAATATAGATTCCTTCATCCTTTGAAGAAGGGGACTGGGTAAGAACCTGGTACTCATGATGATGCATATAACTCTTACATCTGGCCTTTCAATCAGATCCTGCATGAACGACCCGAAGCCTGACAAGTTCGTCGTGATTGATGGGATACCCATCTAATTTGTCATCAAACACTCTGAATCATGCTCGTTGCGCACAAACCGTCAGGATTGCACATACCACAGTACACTCAGCGGGCGTATACCCCCATGGCTCATAGTAACTCGGGAACACTCCTAGATGGCAGCCTCGAACGAACTCCTCATAATCTAGCCCTAGAATTGGGTTATTCGCATTCAGGAAATCAGGATGGAACACAATTTTGACACGATCCGTTGAGCGATTGAAAAGCTGCACACGTCGGATCTGCGTCAAGATCGGGTCTGATCCGTCATCTGCCATGTTATGCGTCGTTACCGGAGGAAGCGAGTTCCTTTTGAGCGCAAAGATGCGGCGCTTGAGCAAGACGCGGTCTTCGTCTGAGAGGAGCTGAGTCATGTCAGGTACGAGTGTTGCACCCGGGGCGGTATCGTTATACCGTGCCGCGTGCTCGAAGAGGCGGTTGCCAATGCGATGCTGAATCTCGGTAACGGTGTCTCGGAGTTGCTTCGTTACCGCTTGACCTTTGAGGCCTTCGATAGTGTAGGAGTGGGTGGCTGCGGGCATGATAATGAACGCTACAACAGTGGTATTTGTGCCCGAGTGTTGAAGGCGGTAGTTGAGGCGTGCTAGGGCCTCGATGAACATGTCTACCCCTTTGTTACGGTACTCGTATCGTCCGGCCGTGAACATCTGAATATCAGGTATAATTTGTTAGTACGGGACTGAGGACGTTATCATTATTGCCGTACATATAGGGTGTTGTTGAAGTCAAAATCGTAATGACCATAGAAATGGCCGCGAACGAAGTCGTCAATCTTGGCTTTAGCAGTGGCATGCAAATTTTGGAACTCGTGCATAGCTTGGAACTTGACAACATTCAGACCGTTTGGAACGACGCCATCCGGCTTTCGCTTCAATAGGTGCTCAGACTCGTAGGCAGTGATGTGGGAGACTGTTGTAAACACATCGGAACAATGGGCTGCAGACCGTTCTACACAGTACCGATGATAGATACCACGCTTTCCGGCTTCATGATCAACATCGAAATACTGCAGGTTATTGTAGAAATCGACGGAACCAGCACAGAGGTATCGACCGAGGAGCGTTGCGTGTGTTGTGAAGACCGTCGTCACGTCTATTTGTCGTTTACGGCAAAGAGGGATGGCCACGCCAGCCTGCCACTCGTGAAAATGAGCAATGACAGCCTGCGGCAAAAAAAACGCGCGTCAATTTTGCGAGAAAGAAGAGAAGTGTGCGAATTGAAGGATCGTCCCAAATATGCAATTTGATAACGAAGAATCTTCACCTGGTCAAGGTTGTGTGTAACATATTCCCCAAGGAACCATGCGACAAGGTAACCGAATACGATGGACTCGTTCGTTTCATTGTCGTTTGGAGGGGTAGGGATCCCTGCCAGGTTCCACAGATCGCCTTTCCATTCGTCGAGCTTGTGAAATTGGCTGCTAGTGTCGAACAAAATGACGTTGGGTGCGCCTTCGATGAGCCATCTACCATAGAGGACTTTGACCCCACGTTCGCGGAGTGACTGGAGTGTTGCAATCAATCCGGGTTCTGTTGGCTCGAGAGCTTCAACTTCCATAGGTGCTGTCTTGTACGATAGTGGGCCCATAAGACAGTATCTGTCTCCATATTCCTTCACAGTGACAGGGACTTTTGTCTTTATCACGGTGTAGATGCCTCCAACCTGTAAGATGGGCACAATGAGCCACCGAAAGCGTGGAAAGAGTGATCAAGCACCTTATTTGCGACCTCCCAAGCGCATTCAAACAACTTTGCGCCTTTTACATCGCGTTTGACGGTAGTCGCCATCGTAGGAAACTGAGGACTTGATACTTGTGTGGTGAAACAAATTGGGCTTGATTCCCGGGCAAGACTTGTCACACGCAAAAACTGAACATGACCCGTAACGTCATTTCCTTGACAAAAACCACGGAGATAACGATCATCTCCAGTGCCTTTAACTCCGTCGAAATTCTATCGCCAACCAACTCCCAAGATGGTAAGACAACGTCCTACCTCTTTATATTTAGGCGGCGCTCAACATGTATAGTGCCTAAGCGGTTTCGATGGGAATGGCTGAGTTGGCTCTTCGGGACCGGTCGGGAGTAATAGATGTTGACTTGCGATACTGGTACTGTACTAGTATCAAATATGGTGTCTTGCATGCATTGTCGTTCCGAGGGGATAATTTAGCCTCGGATAATTCAACATCCAGTTTTCACATCACCCCATAGGGCATTACGGTGTATTGGGATCTCTCCTACTTCTGCCAAATCATCTATGATCGTGGACATCTGCAGCTTCACAATTTTTCATTCTGGCTCTTAGGATTTGCATCAACTATATCTTCCTGCGTTTATCTATGCGGGACCAAGCCTTTAGGTTCATCATTGAGGATCCTAATGCGGATTCATCAAGAAACATTCAGCGAAAGCGCGCCCGTCTTGTTACCGCTTGCGACTCATGGTCCGTTCGGTTTCAGCCATGTTACGTGTGAAGCTATCAATTCACCTGTTTTTGGCCCCAGTCGCTCCAAAAAGATCAAGTGTGTCATGGTTGCTGGAGCTGCCAGTGGACCTGGAGCCAAATGCGATGCATGCACTCAAGCTGCCACAGTGTGCCTTTTCTCAGACAGAGATCGATATCATGCTGAGCGTGGCGTGTCTGTATCGGAAAACGCACGAACCATAGATCCCCCTAATGCTCCAAGTGCGCCGGATCCTGATGCAGCCAGACGAAGAAAGAGACGACCATCGAACCCCCATACCCAAAAACCCGAAAGTTTGCAACCAGGCGGCCTGGATCACGGTTACAGTTTGAATATCGCGGCAAATGACATTCGTAATAGCGGGCAGGTCGAATCCAACGATCTACCGGTCGCTTGTGATGGAGGCGTCCTTAAGCGAATCGTGGTCCCTTTTTTTCGGTAAGCCCTTGATAGGATACATGCGGTAGCCACTGTTCCCAAACACTGGCAGCTGACGATCACTCGTGACGCTGCTTTTCCTTCGGTCGCACGGACCCCAGTTATTTTGGACCTACAGCAAACACCCTAGAGTGCGTAGTACACATGATGCCATCCCCCCTTCTCTCGCACAAATCCTAACTCAATCTCAGCTATCGGAAGGCCAAAGCTTGTACCCTTGCAAGACTGGATGATTCTGCGAGTATAGATTCGGATGCGCAAATTACCGCATCCAAACTCTCACAAAAAGCCTCCTCACCTCCATCTACTTTACCAACTCCGAACCAGGCAACCGCGCCAATATCTACCATTGGACTCCAATATTTGCCATCATCCAATGTAGTCACTAACTCAAACAATCAGAGGAATGACATACCTTTGTCATTGGATCCAAACGTCTCTGATTATCCTCCTGCTTACTCAGACTACCTCGCAGGCATCCCATTGACGTCTCCAGACATCATTAAAAACACGGGTCAGACGATCACAACTTCTGGCTTATTTGACCCCGAACGACCCCGATATCCGTCCCCAGATTTTCTTGCACATCTCATCACCCTCTTTTTTGATCGCATGGCCTGCCATTTCCCATTTCTCAAACGCGAGACAATCATTGCCAAAGCAAAGGATGGGACTTTGTCTGCCATACTAGCGAATTGTGTATGTGCTCTAGCCGCACGTTTCAGTGATATGGACGGGCTCCTCGCTGGAGGATCGAGAGCATTAGCTGGGGAACCATATTGTGACATGGCAAAGGTTAGATTTAGAGCCCCAATTTTCCTCTACCCCTGACCCCTCTATGATAGTTGCACCTCGTCCACATGCTCTCATGGCCATCGCTCGAAGTCCTCCAAGCGCTAATTCTCATAGCATGGGCAGAGTTTGGGTGCGGTCGCGATAGCGGTGAGTCATCCTGCTTGGTGAGCTACAAAGGGGCTTACTCCCTGTTGACCTACATAGGCCTTTGGATGTATAGTCGAGTGAGTAATATTCCAAGTGTTGTGTTAGTCGGAACCTCATCTGGCCTCATAGATGGCGGTGTGTATGGCTATGGATCTCCGACTCGGAAGCGAGATTACCATCCAAGTGGCTCCTAATGATGAGGATCGAGAGGCCTTGCGGTTGACGTGGTGGGCCGCCGTATTGATTGATAGAATCAATTCTTGGGGTGCGTGCTTCCCTCTTTACGATTCGATGTTCGCGATGCTGTTGCTAATTAACACCTAGGGACCGGACGGCCTATTGCTATCGCCGACAACCAGGTTTGGCAATCGAGATTAGATCAGATCTCATTAACTGAGATTTCGCCCTAGTTTGATACTGCTCTGCCTTCCTGCGATCCTTCTGTGGGGGATAATTTTTCCAAGGTGCCACCGGCTTCCTTTGTATTCGGGAACCTTTGTCATTTGGTACAGCTTCGTGGGAAAATGGGCGACGTTCTGAATAATCTCGTCAACCGAAAGCACCCCGAATACCTTTTGGATATGGATCTCTCAGAGCTTCAATCTCAGATGGTCAACTTTTATCAGTCCCTTCCTCCATCCCTTGTTTTCAACATTCGAAATTTCCGAAGGTTTTCAAATCATGACCAAGCCGCCACCTTCCTTTTGATGCACCTCATGTTTCATTCCGTTATCATTCTCCTCCAAAGACCTGCATTGCTACGTGGTTCAACACCCAATTTGGCGCTACCCCTTGGTAGTAACATCGACCTCAGTCGTTCGGTGAGTATTCACTCCTTTTGGGCCCTTGCGCACCAAACCCCTGTTACCGCGGGGCCGAGCTATTGAACAGCCCCTTTCTTCCATTTCCAGCTTATTAACTTCAATTATGTGATCGCTGATGTTTTTTTTTTCCGGAATATCGGCGGGTTCGGCCCCGTACTACAGTCTGCGCGTTCTATCGTCGACATGGTAATATTGGCACATGAGGTTGATGCAGATTCTCTGTTGGCGAATCCATTCCTAGACCTCCCAATTCTTACCGCGGCGCGCGGCTTCCTTGCCGAGAGAGACTCCGTGACGAACCCACCTAGCGTTTCATCTATGATGCTCATGCTCCAGCTCCAATGGAGCGAAAGTAATCTCGGTAAATGTAAAGAGATACTCGAGAGGATGAGCACGTTTTGGGGGGGAGTTGGCGTAGTCAAGAGGATCCTTGATCAACAGAGTCACGGAATGTTTGATTTTGAAAATGGGGAGGGATCATATCCTGACAGTCAGGCGACGCGTAAGTGCTTATTTCTATTTCGCATTTTGCCGTCATAGCCTTGTTCCAAGCCTCGTAAACGCGCCACCGAGCCGCCTTTGGGACGACGAATGTGGCGTCTCCGCTGACTTCATTATGTAGATCTTAAAGACGTTGAGCTTATGAAACAATGGGCCACTGCAGCATGGCGTCGTCAGCGATTTTACAGTCGTCCTGGTGAAAGCGACAGTGAAGGCTCCAGGGCGCAGACTGGCGGGAACAATTCCCCCGTGGGACCATCTTTGACATCGGCACGCCCGCAGTTACAGTTGCGCTCCATTGTGCCCCCGTTACTTCCCTTGGATCATATAAGCACTCACTGTGGAGAAAATCTCATGGATAGAAATGCATTGCCGAGCTCAGATGCGAGCAACATCAACATGTCAATGTCAGAAAACCCAGAAGGCGCGGCGTTGGGAATCACCGGTCAGCCTGTCCTTGAAAATGCCCTTAATGAGCCTTATCATTCGGTTTCGTTTTATTTGTAGGCTCTCTCGACGGCGCTCTTGTGTACGAGGGTGGCCGGTCGCTCGCCAGCGGCGATGATCCTGCATCTCAACAGACTTTCGGACATAATGCATTGCAAAACCTTCATGGTCATATATCTCGGACTGGTACGCAAGACACTTTGGCGACGGGGGTTCGAATACTAAGTAACCAATGTTATCCCTTTTCAGATCCCCCTATGCTTCGAGTGTCATTCAACGCGGCCGAGGCGGACTTGAGTTTTGGCAACCATATATCCAACGAGCTATTCAGTATCCCTGAAGCGTTCGAGGAATTTCTCGACAGCCACGCTAGTCACTTGGCTGGACTCCCACCATTCCTGGCTGATCCCAATGAAGAATCTACTTCAGATTTTTCGCTCCATCACAAGGGCGTGGGTCAAGCGGAAGGGATTACAATCCCTCGTTCTCAGTCCATAGAACGAACAGAAGAGAATGCGGGCTTGGACAAGAATGGATCAGAGAGGGAAGCCATACCCAAGATGTTTCCTTTCGCGTCCTTGGGCCTTCCTATGGGTCAATTTTCGCTTGCACCAACCTCGTGAAATAATTTCCTTAGCCGCTAGTTTTTACCAGTCTGTTGGATATTGCAGTTACAATTCACCGGCGGAATATGTACAGAAGAGCGGCTTTCGAATGCCGATCGCTGAGGGCAAAGTAGCTGTTGCACGCCCAATTGGTAACAACTAACAAGCTGCACCAACTGCTTCTGTTGCATCATCACCGATTGTTTCCATTTATGCAGCAATAAGACCGGATCCATCTCGGAATAATCAGAGTCACTTGGAGTATGCACTGGCGGGGTACAAGGATCAAAATATTATCTGACGCTTGTCCCCAAGACTGCTGGACCAGCTCGCATCAAGGTGGACAGTCGGATTAATCATCGTACGAATAATCGCGACAGGTGGTGCACCATTCGTCTGCTCACTTCTGCGTTGTTGTAGCGCCGAGAGACGGTCACCATGAGTGGTGGGGAGCCAGTGAGAAAAGCGTTATCATCAATGTCTTATACACTTGTCTATGAGTGATGGCCACCAAGGGCAGGCATCCTTTGTCTTCCCTTTTCTCCTTGCTCACGCTTTGCTTGACTGATGAGTCACAACTAAGCGCCCTGACAGGTTACGTGAGCCGCCGAACCCTGGTTTGCACGACAACACCAATCGTAGCACGATCAGAATACGCGCAATGATGTAAGGATGCCCTTACGCTCAAAGCAGTTCAGCAGAACCCACTCGCACTGAGGGCGGAAAGCCTTATGACTTACTTCACCCTTGGCACCATTCTCAGTGCTCTTCTGTCCTAACTCTTGTTCACTTGTACTATATTTTTATTCTCTTCCCAAATCTACATCTATGATTACCCCGCCACGTTTTCCAGACTGCGCCTGCATGCGAATCCGTTGGCCCTAATCGGCCCTTCCCCCATGACCCCGGCCCAACTCGCCCGACCAGATGTAAAAATGTAACTATCACTGGCATGAAAGTCATACCACCGACTTCTTTGCATCATCTTTGTGGAGAGTCGGGGTTTCCGTTGGTAGCAAACAACCACTAGGGAGTTGCGATGATTTTATATACATTTGCGCCCCCATGGGGCTGCCCCGCCACCGCATTCCGTATTGTAGTTGTCTATTTACTTCGAGGCTGTCAGCTCTTTTACATAATGCCGCGCCTCACTCCATGCGGCACCGCGCGAGCTCAGTCTTTAAGGCGATTCTCCAACACTACAAACGTATTAGAGGCTGCCCGCGGGATCCGTAAAGTCCCCCTCGATTGGGTGAAGCCAAAAGCGATACGACATAAGCCCGCTTCATGTCGCCATCCGACTCTCAGTGAGGAAGAGCAGCGTCGTATCCATCTGCGGAGGACGAAGAAGGCGGAAAGGGATGAGAGAATGGACATCACTGCTGGGCTCACTCCGGTGAAGGAGTGCGTGACCGTTTGTCGGCAGTACACACTATAGGACTTAACCATTCTTGAATCTCGTCTAGTTATATGGGGGGCTTTACGAGGCCAAGAGAACTCCGCAGTAGTAACTGGTGGCCTGGAGGTCCATACGTCGGCAAAGGAAAAGTGTACGAAAGCCCACTACCAGAAGCCTACGAACCTCACACTGTTTACCTTCTTGAGACGCGATATCCTGTTAACCATGGCACTGGAAGACCTATTGCTGTAGAACATGTTACCGGGATGTGCAAAGGAAATGCGCTTCCCTCTGTCTTAAAACACCTCAACTCTGTTCCAACTTCTGGCACGGGTAATACAGTAAGCAAGTACACGAACTGGATGGATAACGCCGTTTGGCCATGGTCGTCGAGGATGAGGGGTCGTAGGGAAATCTGGTGGACTTCGGATGACCGGCCCAATTTCTGGAAAGATTTCCATTCCGGGAAGATTTCCATTGATGAGGTGGAAAAGCGCTGGCACTCATCAAGTTCTGAGGAATGTGGAACGACACTTATTCAGAAGACCCAAGGGTCAGCCTCCGAAAGCATCACTCGATTTGTAATGCCTCCCTCCATCTCCCTTGACGCCCTCAGATCTAATGACTCATCACAGTCCCTGGATAACTCAGGGTACCAAACCAGCACCAAAAGCAATTCTCAAATGAAGACCTATCGCGATTACTCTACGGTTACCTCCATTCATTCGTCAGGCATGCAACCATCCCTTCTAAATCGAAACATTGGCTCGGAAAAAAGACGTCAGGCTTCATCTACGGCTCAGCCTGCAAACGAGCAGAACAGCTTGGACTGTGGTCTTACTCCTCCAGGACCCCCAGAGCTTTTCTCCCCTCGCGCCTCACCGCTTGTGGAATGTCGTCCCGATGAGCCAACCCGACCATCTTCAGCTTCACATGGCACCAAAGTACCATTCAGACAGGAGGTGGAAGAGCTCAGTGCAGTTCGCGCCAATTATGAAAGCACCCTAAGTGTTGCGCCCTTTTATTTACCTATACTGGCTATCACAGTTTCCACTCGTCCTCTGGCTGCCACTTTGCTTCGTTTATGTCGAGCGCACCCTAGAGGGTTACCTTTCTATGCATCTGTGGTCGAAGAAGATCGAAAGTACGGTGTCTCATTCGGCGGGAGGATGAGGAATATGCGAATAATGCGAATATCCGGACTTTGCCTCTCGATGGCGAAGAAGCTGGATGGGGATAGGGGAGGTTTCATTGGGCTGCGTTTCTCACCTGACCAGCGTGGGCGAGGCGCTGGTGGCGAAGGCTTTGATGACGTTATTCCTCTAGAAAAGCGCAAGATAACCATCCAGCTTGGTGATTGGTACAAGGGTCATGAGCGTGATCTCGAGGTGTTTGAGGATGGCATGGAAGGACTCAAGCTTGCTGAGGGGTCCGTTGACCTGCGGCTCATGAACCAGTGGGGTTATGGTTTAGATAATGAGAAGAATGTCCTTCCAGGACAGGATGTCTCGGCACGCGTGGAGTTTGAGGACGCTGACACCATTCATGGCGATGGTGAAGGGTGAAGCATCACATGTAACGAATTACAATGATTATAGTACTATCTATGCGGCGTGCGGTTACTTGGATCAAGTTTCGACTCGAAGAGCACACAAAGTCAACTGATCAGGGTAAAAAACGAATCAACCTATAACTTTTCGCTTCTTCTTGTCGCGTTGCTCGATTTCCTCCTCCCTTACATCCCTAATGCCTCCGCTCACCGTATTGGTCCCTTCATTCCCCTTAATGTGAGTCCATCCACTCTTCTTGTTGCGTTGCTCGACTTCCTTTACATCCCTGGTGCTTCCGCTCCCCATACTGGTCCCTTCATTCCCCTTAATGTGAGTCTTTCCACTCTTCTTGCTGCGTTGCTCGACTTCCTCCTCCCTTACATCTCTGGCGCTTCCGCTCCCCATATTGGTTCCTTCATTCCCCTGAATGGGAATCCCTCCACGGCTCTTATTCACTATTCTCTGTAGTGCACGCTTGGTCTCGCCGTCAGGGAAGGATTTCAGATCGAAATAATTGAACGCGAACTCGAGCAACCTGGATATAAGAAGGGTCAAGTAAATGATAGGAACCGTGATCTGACTTCTAGAAGCACTTTCCATTCAGGTTGTACAGTGGTCACCGTCCGGATGTAGGGTCTTGCAGTCATGACGAACTCGTTAAAGAGAACCCATTCCGGACTTGTGTCAAGACCACATGAAGGGTGCAGGGCGACGACCTTCAGAAACAGTCATCAGAACCACTTAAGTAGAATATGTTAATGGTCAACATACTTGATTGTCCTTTACCGTCAGATAATTGCCTTTTGCTCCTTCTTTGTGGGCCACCTGCATGAAGAAACCACAGACCAAGGCTTTACGAATATTCGTATAGAATTTCCTTTGATCAGTAGTCGATACGAGATCGAGATCGAACTTCTCCATGTTGCGTTGGATCTGTGTTCGGACGTTCTCTGCCTGAGCTAGAGCTCTGCCAGACAAGTAATTGCTCCACGCCCAATTCTTATCGTGGAGGTCTACACGAATCAGTAACTAAGAAATGAATAGAGATCTGCGGGCTGACTTACTCTGCATATAGCTGTTGTACACATTCAATAGGGTGAGATGATCACCATCAGGGACAGTGAGCAGAGCCTTTGCAGCATCAGCTTCCTTGCGCTGATTGTTGGGACGGAGCCAGATATTCGGAGCTAGTATGCCATGGTACATTAGTTCGTCCACAACTAGTTGTTTTCATCGCCACTCACCCGAAAGCATAGAAACAATGGTCAGTATCTCATTGCTACATGTGAACTCAACGCTGGATATCAGCAACTTGGACAACTGACGAAGAATTGATGAGGTATAGCATTGTTCGCGAAGTTCCACCTGACTTACTTGAGGATCTAACGGGAATTCTGCCATTATTCTTCCGAGAGCCGTCAAATTGCCTTCATCGTCTAAAGCACTGAGATAGTTCAGCAACTCCAGAGCCCGCATGATCGTTTCCGGGGCCGGGCTGTCCATGTAGTCAAAGTGCACTAAATCGGTTACCCCGAGCTTAAGCAATTCAAGGACGGTGTTGGCAAGGTTAGACCGAAGTATTTCCGGGTGCGTCTGCTCCTCTAATTCTGACATAAAATCCTTCTCAGTGTACAGGCGAAAGCATTTTCCTGGTCTTGTTCGGCCGGCTCGGCCGGCTCGTTGTTGAGCTGACGCCTTAGAGATTGGGGACACGAGCAAAGATTCAACACGAATACGAGGATTGTAGACTTTCTGCTTTGCAAAGCCAGGGTCGACAACATATCTAGAGAATGAAGGGGGTTGGTCTGGTCTCTTGTCTTGTCGTCTAGACACTTACACGATCCCATCAATGGTCAACGACGTTTCTGCAATGTTGGTTGAGACAACTACCTTCCGACCAGGAGGGCCCTCAGTCCTCCGAGGCGGTGGCGGCGGATCGAAAATGCGTTGCTGTTGCGCAGGTGGCAGGGATGAATACAGAGGTATGCAGGCCAAAGGTCCAATAGCGTCGGGGCTATTGTGCATGAGATCATCTGCCTCTATTTTGATTTTGCGACATGCATCTTCGATCTCTTCCTCTCCTGTCAAGAAAACCAGGATATCGCCAGGCTCTTCAGCTTGATGTATCATGAGAACAGTACGGATAGCAGCCTCCACATAATCCGGCTCCGGCTGCTGCGTATAGAATGTTTCAACAGGAAACGTACGGCCAGGGACCTTGAGCAAGGGAGCTGGCTTCTCAGGCTGTAAACCAAAGTATTTCTGGAACTTAATCGCATCGAGGGTGGCACTCATCACGATCAGTTTGAGGTCAGATCGTTTCCTTGTGACATCCTTTAGAAGACCCATAAGAATATCAGTAGCAAGAGTGCGCTCATGCGCCTCATCCAGTATGATTGTCGAATAACGAGAGAGAGTGGGGTCGTTCATGGCTTCTCGAAGAAGCATACCATCGGTCATATACTTGAGAAAGGTGGTCCCAGGTTCCGTCATGGCCTCAAAACGGATAGAATATCCCACTTCCTTCCCAAGTGGGACTGGGTCCGGGAGAATGTAAGCAACAGCACTCCCAATCCCCTTCAAAGACACGTACCGTCCATTTCATCCGCCACACGTTGAGCGACCGACATCGCTGCCACTCGGCGCGGCTGTGTACAGCCCACAACCTTTCCTCGGGTATGTGGTAGATCGGAATAGACAACAAATTGTGGTATTCTTATGAACGTGTTTGAGTAATGAGATCGCAGTGTTACAAAGCATGGCGACTTGCTGTGTGGTTTTACCAGAGCCGGTTTCTCCAATCATAACCATGACCTGGTTCTTCTTGAACTAGATGAAGTCATGTCATCGAGCGAGCTGTTACAATGAATAAGAATTCAACTCACTACTTCATAGAACTCATTCATTTGAGTATAGACAGGTAGGCTCTTGCGAGTTTCCAGAATCTTTTTATACTTATTTGAATAGGATAGCTTGGTAAATGGATTAACTTTTCCATCCTAATTCTCTATCAGCGCTCTACCAGACTGCAAAGTATCGAATGACTCACTAAGACATCTCGAGCCTGCTTCGCCGTCACGTAGCGTGGCACGAGCCCCTCAAGGGGGTTAGGGGTGGATCCGGGAGCGCCACTACTCCCTCTTTCCTCTGGCTTGCGGTACGGACTATCGACTGGAGAAGGCATGTCGTGAAATGTATCTCTTAAGTTTCAGTGCCTGATAGAGCAGAAGAATTCGAGAGTATAATGAAGTAGTATAGGAAGATCAAGCGCCCAGGCTCTCCAAGTGGTGGTCACAATTCAAAAGATTTTCAACTTGCAAGGGCGCTAAGGCTGTCACGTGTTGGCGAACCATTGACAACTCAACTGATGCCTAAAACCGTTGCAATAATCGGTATGATTTCACCCATCGAGAGTCTTATCGGTTACCTGAACAAAAATTTCGACCCAAGGCGCAGGCACGGGATTCCCATACACATTTAATCATGTATCTGACCTCCCTAACTCACCCTGCTAGGATTGTCGGGGATTTCTGCCGCCAAAGCATGCGTTGAAGCAGGGCTTAAGCCTAGAATCTTCGAAAGTTCGCCATTTCTTGGAGGGATTTGGTCCCCTGGGTCTTGCTTCTTCCGTCAATCCATGCGTACAAACAGTTCTCGGCACACCTGCTCGTTTGGCGATCATCCCTGGCCCATCAAAACGATTTTTCCAACAGTAAAGGATATGCATAAATATATTTCCGCATACGCCGACAAGCACCTCGACCCTCTAAGTATCAGTCTGAAACACACTGTGGTTGGCGTGGAACGTTCTAATTCGCATTGGAAAGTAACATGGAAAACTGAACAAGATGCTCTCGAACAAGATGACTTCGACTTCTTAATAGTATCTTCTGGGTTCTTCAGAAAGAAGTATATCCCAGAAATCGGGGGCCTCCAATCATTCCCAGGAACAGTAATGCATAGCTCGGACTACCATGGATTGGATCAAGTGCGGGACAAGCGAATAGCCATTGTAGGGGACTCTTTCAGTGCAATAGAACTCGCCGGAGAAATAGCTCCTCTAGCAAAGAAGGTTACGCATATTCACCCACGGCCTTTCTATGTATTCCCTCGTTTTATGCCATTGAGGAGCGGAGACCCCTCGTCGCCATTCGTTCCAATTGATCTTGCATTATATTGGAAATCGAAGAGGAAGTCGCCCCATGAAGGAGTGTTCCCAACTCAGGAGGAATTACATTCCAAGCATATGTTCTTTCGAACGGTATGCGGTGACCAAGGCATGCTTGCACCAAGCTTATCCGTCGCTCCCGACCGAATGCCTTTCGTCGCCATCTCTGAACATTACCTTAACTCAGTGAGAGATGGATCCATTGATTTAGTTGAAGGCCGCCTTCAGTCGGTGAAACACAGTACATTCACCATGTCCAGTGGCGAAGTCATTGACGAGGCTTATGACGTTCTCATCATGGCCACTGGATTCCGATCCGACCTCCCTTACTTTTCGCCCGAGACCCAAACCAAGATCGAATATCGCCCCCAGGATTCTCATCATCCATTCCTCGCTCACCGCCTCACTTTCCATCCCGACCTTCCCAACGCAGCTTTCGTGGGAATGTATCGTGGTCCTTTCATGGGGGTTGTCATGTTACAATCGCAATGGGTTGCAGAAGTGTTCTCTGGGAAGAGACCTGGGCCCAGTCCGGATGAACTGGCGCATGGCTTGTCCATGGAGAAGATGCTTCGCGATACAATTCCAAGGCCTCAATTTCCCCACTCTGATTATGTTGGCCTTCTCAACGACCTTGCAGAAACGCTCGATATCACACCATCTTCGCTGTGGCCTGGTCGCAACACGGACATTGTCATTCCGTCATGGAAGATCACCCGACGCTTGGAAAGTGCGAACTTAAAACTACCTAGTGGGAACTTTGAAGGAAAGGCCGACTTCACTCGGAGGCTCGCCTCCGATCCAGATGCGGAGGGTTCGAAGACTGAGTATGCATACCTCGAGCAAGGCAAGCTCTCCACGGATGGTGGGATGTCATTTGACGCTCAGCGGCGCTACCGTTATAACTATTCCGAGGAGGATGACCGCATCGATGCCTACTTCGACGACTCCGCAGACAAGGGTTTCTTTCATTCACAACGATTCCTTGCTCCCGGGGAAGAAGCACGGGAAGGGGGCATGTGGGCACCGTGGGTAGGTGAAGCTAGGGAAGGATGGTGCGCAATGGGTGAACACCTGTGCGCTCCAGACACCTACGTGGCAGCTTACTGGTTCCACTTCTCTGGAATCCACCTGAGCGAATGGAGGGTGACGTACAAAGTGAAGGGGCCGAATAAAGATTATGTCTCGTACACTACCTTTACTCGCCCATGATCCAAAGAGAAATGATACTTATGTGATTATTAGGAAACAGTAACGAATGAGCGACATGGCGAACTGAACAGGCACAGAACGCACACAAGAGAAAAGAAATGCACAGGGATAGAAAAACCAGAAACTTTGGCCGCAACTTTGGGAGGGACTCAGACCCATCCCCAATCTATCGTCGCTGAGTACCACGTCCATAGCCAAGCTGGAGGTTATCCAACTCCGATTCCAACGTTTTTATAGCACTGTGAGCCAATTCGAGATCCTTGTTGAGCCTGTCCCGCTCGGCAATAAGCTATAGTAGAGTAAAAATGTCTGAACACAGGTATCTATGATCAAAATAAGTTGCACTCACATGTTGCTCCCACTGTCTGAAGCGAGCTTCCTCTGCCTTGACCTGCTCTGTGAATCTCTTGCGCAGAGCCTCCTCCTCTTCCTTAAACTTGGGGTTCTCAACCTTCTTGACCTTGGGCTCGCCAAACTTCCGGGTCTCCATCTGTTGCTGACGGTAATTCTCATAATGGATCTCCTCAGTGGTCGAGATCAGATCGAGCATGTGAGTACGGATTAGCAAAGAACGGAGTTTGCGGAAGTCGCAGTGGTTCTCGTTCTCGACTATCGTATGAAGTAACAAGTGAGAATGTGTAACTGAGCGTATAAAAAAAGTCTGATCATAATTTACCTTCGGCAACTCCCCAGAGATATTCACGACCTTTGACAACACGACCATCTGGCAACCTGACATCTTCGGTGCTACCAATGATAGAGAACGGCATGGTGTTCACTAAAGTCCGAGCTAAGTCTGCGCTTTGCTCGTCATCTTGCTCGATTGGAGGCTGGTAGACTCGAATCCCTTGAGCGACGATGACCTCGCGGATCTGAAAAGATGTGAATTTTCCAGTTAGAAGATAGAATGTGGATTTGAGTTTCAATTTACGCGTTGCTTGAAGACGGCCAAATCAGACTGAGTCAATGTGTCGGCCTTCGCAATGACAGGGATCAAGTTGACTCTGGTTCCAAGCCGCTTCATGATCTCAATATCAAGAGGCTTCAGCCTAAAATTGAGAAGAAAGTCGGGCACAGCTATTAAGAACAACATGGCGGTCACTTACGTATGTCCGGTAGGTCTAATAAAGAAGAGACAAGCGTGAACACGGAGATCCGTTTTCTCGCCGCGCTGGGGTTGTTGTTCCTGTCTCATGTAAATCTCGTGTTGGTCATCAACAAAATCGATAATGGGCGCCCAGGAGTCACGGTTGTTGACGTAGTCACCGAAACCAGGCGTGTCGATGACCGTGAGCTTGACCTTGAACGCCTTTTCTTCCAGTTCTGCCTTGATAATATCGACCTATATGATGGTTGTACTTAAGCACCCAAGAAATACCAGTTAAGAACAGTCCCTATAACCTCAGTGAGCTTATCGAGTTGCTTGAGATGTCGGCGAGAGTAATTTTTGGGCGAACACAATTCGGTTGCAAAGAGGGTGTTGATCAAGGTCGACTTGCCCAATCCAGACTCGCCTATG
>WNFI01058824.1_pt2 | contig 18901 bp, 21 predicted proteins | sample 5400471 | NCBI WGS metagenome assembly WNFI01 (sample SAMN13153348, study PRJNA577476) | soil metagenome | isolation source: 100 cm saprolite on Douglas fir-dominated hillslope | place: USA:California | collected 2013-09-17 | reverse complement strand
TTCATGCTGTCTTGCTTCATGGCGTCCTGCGCCCGCAGTGTTGGCTGGAGCAGGAACGCCCCGGCCAGCGCCGTGAATGCCAAGCCTGTCTTGATCGTCTGAATCATTCGAATCTCTCCTCTACGCTTAGTTTTCGGAGGGCGGTTCCCCAGCCCCCCTCATCCCGTTCGCTCAATTCGAGTCTGCCGCCGGTCTAAAGTTACAGCCTGTCACTCGAACTGCACCCTTGCCCTAGCCCCATTTACTTTTCGACGAACATTCCTCTACCGGTCCTCTGCCGCCTGCCCGCCGAGCAGGTATGATGAAATTACACAGGAAATTCATATGCCAAGGGATTTCGCCATCCGGCTCAGTTGCCCGCATGGGGACAGCGACTCCTGGGTCACTCTTCCCAACCGCGAGGAATCTCTCGAGCAGATTCTTCAGCAAACCTGGGATTTCAAGTGCCGCGAACACGGCCCTCAGCAAGGCGTTCCCGAGGAAGCGCTGGAAGTCGCTCCCCTCGACAAGCCTCAACCTGCGCCAACGCCCGTATCGTTTGCCGTCCCCTTCCCGGCCACTCCTGCAAAAAAGACTCCTCGCTCCAGCGAGCGCATCCCCATGCGCGTGCCCGTCGTGATTTACGGTTTTGCTGGCAAAGGTGGCGCCTTTCACGAAGACGCCGAAACCATCCTCGTTAATTCCAGCGGCGGCCTGGTCACCCTGAAGGCCAAACTCGCGTTAGGCGACACCGTTTTTCTTGTCCACAAGAGCAGCCAACGGGAGCAGGAGGTCCGCGTCGTCTACCTCGACCCCTACTCCGACCGCGAAACCCGGGTCGGCCTGGCCTTCAAACAGCCTATCTCTGATTTTTGGAAAGGAACGCGCAAGGCCCCTCGGGTCCCTAAGACTCTTCGCGTGATCGTCAAGGGCACGGACCCGCGGGGCCATCCTTTTGCCCAGAGCGCCTACACCGTAGACCTCAGTGAGGACGGTGCGCGTCTCGATGGCGTCGGTTTCCTAACCACTCCCGGCCAGACCATCGAAGTCCGCCGCCTCTGGCGTAAGGCGCGTTTCCGCGTCGTTTGGATTGGGCAGGTCGGGTCTACGGAATCCAATCACGTTGGGGTTGTCCTACAATCTGAAAAAAACATCTGGCGCGTCGAACTCCCAAAACCCGCCGACAAATCTTCGCAGACTCCCAAGCCGCCTAAGGCATAATTTCCCCTCCCTCACCAGGCTTTTCTTCGCTACACTCTGCGTGTCCACATGTCCAGACTATCGCGCCGCAGCGTGCTCCAAAGCGTTCTCTCCGGTGCTGCTTTGGCGTCTATTCCTTCTGGCTCGTGGCCTCAGGATTCCACCCCCATCAAGCGCAAGGGCATTATCCGCCAGTCAGTTTCCCGCTGGTGTTACCAGAAAATCCCTCTCGACAAACTTTGCGCCTATGGTGCCGAGATCGGTTTGAAGGGTATCGACCTGCTCAATCCTGAAGAGTTTGGCGTGCCTACCCGGTATGGGTTGGTCTGCAGCATGGGTTATGCCGGCGGAGGAGAAATCGAAAGCGCCATGAACCGTCCTGAAAACCACGCCAGGATCGAGGAAGGTTTTCGCAAATACATTCCGCTCGCTGCCAAAGCCGGCGTCGCCAACGTCATCACTTTCTCAGGCAATCGCAGGGGCATGTCAGACGAAGAAGGCGCCAAGAACACCATTGCGGGGTTAAGTCGCGTCAAGAAAATCGCTGAGGACCACGGCGTTACTATTTGCATCGAACTGCTCAACAGTAAAGTGGACCACCACGACTATATGTGCGACCACACGCCCTGGGGCGTCCAGGTGGTCCAAGCTGTCAACTCCTCGCGGGTCAAGCTCCTCTACGACATCTACCACATGCAAATCATGGAAGGCGACCTCGTCCGCACCATCCAAAAAAACATCGATTGGATCGGCCACTTCCATACCGGCGGCGTTCCCGGCCGCCACGAACTTGATGCCACCCAGGAAGTCCAATGGGACGGCGTGATGCGCGGCATCGCTGCCAGCAACTTTCGCGGATATGTCGCCCACGAATTCGTCCCCACTTGCGACCCGTTCACGTCGCTCCGCCAAGCCGTCGACCTTTGCGACGTCTAACCGCGCTCCCCTTTAAAAGGAATTGTGTAGGATCTACTTCCGAGTGCTATCATCAGCGCACACTCTTCCCCGAGCACACAGTAGGGCAAGGCAGGATCACCTGTCTTCGAATTCCTGCGAATGACCCAGCGAAGGGAGACATCACATGTTGGCAATTCTGACTCTCACTCTGGCAGTCGCAATTTCACAAGAGCCCGCCGCGCAACAGCCTGCCGCTGAATCCGCCTGCGGACCGTCGAGCGAAAAGCTCAAAAACGAAACAGACAAGAGCAATCATCCGGAACCTCCGGTGCCGCAAGATAAGGCTCTTATCTACGTTGTTCGGCCCACCATGATGGGGAACAAGGTCCAGACCAAATTCGCCGTGGATGGCAAATGGGTCGGCGTCAACCGCGGCAACAACTATTTTTTTGTTGTCCTTGATCCTGGACCTCATCGCTTCTGTTCTCAGGCCGAAAACTCGGAGTCCGCCAGCCTGGTCCTGGAAGCCGGCAAGGTCTACTACTTCCAGCAACACGTGGAGATGGGTTTCCTGAAGGCTCGCACTTCGCTCGAACGCATTAACGAGGATCGCGGGCGCGAAGCCGTCAAAAAATGTCATCTGAGCATCACTGAGAAGAAATCTCCATAACCCATTCCCGAACTGGCCTTTTGCATTCTTGGCGCGGAAGGATACCACGTGCGCGTGATGCGCGGCACCGCGCGTGAGGAGCGGGGCTATCCCCCGGTACTTCGTGAGCCAAGGAATGACATCGGGGACGCAGCACATTCGCTCGCAGTGTTCAATTTTGAACAGACGCGACGCTCCTCCAAGTTGTATTTTCTGTGTGTATAGCAAAGGTATGAAGCATGCCCCGTTGGCCTTGGACTGCCTCCGAGGACGCCACCGAGGGCAAGCGGTCACCGTAATCCCCAACTCCCCCACCCTTGTCCCCAAGGGTGGGGTTTTCTTCTTCTACGCTTCCCGTCTCTGCATTATCTCTTTGTTGATTTTTTGCTCAGATTGCCCCCGCTTGCCTCATCCTCTCCCTGAAGTATTCCTTCCAACTCTCCGGCAACTCTGGCACGCGCAACGCTTGCCGCACCACCCGGATCTCCGCCTCTCCAAACCTCTTCGCCACGTACAATCGTGTTATCTCCCCAACCGCCACCGCGTTCGCTTTCCGCGCGACCACCTTCATCTCATCGCCCGCTCCCACTTCTCCCTCCTGGACGACTGACAGGTAGAATCCCGTCCTCCCACTCGCCAGAAACCGTTTCACCATGTCGTCCGATCCGAATTTGACGCCCAGTTTGTAGCACGGCAGCCGCGGCTGCGTCACCACCACCTCCGCCGTGCCCACGGAAAATCGGTCGCCCAGATGAACGGACTCTTCCAGCAATCCCGGGCTGGCATCATCAATAGTAAAATTTTCTCCAAACATGCCCATCGGCAGTTCTCGCCCGGGCAACTCTCCCTTCCAGTAGTGGTAGTGCGCAAGCGCATAGCCGTAGACGGCTTTATGCTGGCCTCCATGCACGCTCAAGTCCGCCTGCTGGTCTCCATCCAGATTCAGCTTTCGCAACGCCAGCCGTCCCTTGACCGGCTCCTTGAAGATTCCCGTCGTCACGATTCTCCCGTGCCAGTTCACTTCCCGCGGCATTCCCGTGTTCACGGAAACCAGTTTCATCGTCTGTCTACCTTTCAGCGAGCGTAGATTTTCTCTTTTCTGATTTTATTGCGCAATGGTAGGGGCTGAAGGGAGTCTTGTGACACTCGCGCTCCACAACTGACTCTGGCGGAGCTAGTTATGCTTGAGGAGGACCCGCAAGTGCTTTACAGCGCGCTCGGTGTCTTCACGGAATTGCGAGACATCGCGGCGGAAGGACTGCGACCACTCATGCACCAAGCCATAGAAGGGATAGAACAAAATGCGCTGGGCGAGTAGCAGGGCCTGAGCGGTTCTCGCCACGGAAGGGGCGATCCAGAGCACCAGGATGCGGAACAACAAAGAAAAGCGAAAAACAGCTCTCGAATATAGAAGACCCGAAAAGCGAGAACGGTGACCAGGAGACCGCACGCGCAGATCAGCGCGCGCCAATTAAACATGGCCCATTGACCCTCCAAACCCCCACTCCTTTGATGCACTTTGCCGCTACTTCGCAACAGCTGCATTCCTACGCTTTCGATTCGTTTTCACCCGACCCGACCGGCAAAGGCATGCCCATGCGGCTTTTGACATTTCGTTCGTCCTGTCGCCCGACTCTCGTTCATCGCCCATCGTCCTATTGTCCTGATATCCGGCCTTCCCACCCCCATCCCTGACCCACTATTTCCCTGTTCCCCCTATTTTTTCGGAAACATTATTTCCACCATCCTCGTACCTATCTCCAAGAACCGGCTCTGCGCCGGTTAGGAGGCATCCAGATCATGTCCGACCGCAACAACTGTTTCCTCGCCAGAGCCGCTTTCTTCGCCGCCGCCTTCCTTGTCCTCACGCCACTGACCGCTTTGGCGCAATCCACCTCTGCCCCGGCAAGCTCAACGCAATCAACAGCTTCCGTGCCCAAAGACCGCTGGCTGCACGCCCGAGTCATCAGTTCCGACTCCAAGGGTGAAACCGTCCGCGTCAACGTCCCCCTCGAACTTGCCGAAAAAGTGCTCCCGGCCATACACCAGGAACGCATCCACGACGGCAAAGTCAAGATCGACAACGGCCATGTCAATGACGTCGACCTCCGAGCACTCGTTGAAGCCATTCGCACGGCCAAAGACGGCGAATTCGTCACTGTTCAGAGTAACGATTGCGACGTGCGTGTCGCCAAGCAAAGCAACCACCTGATCGTCCACGTCTTGGACAAACAAAATTCCAAGAAGTCTGAGGTTGAAATCAAGGTCCCCATGAAGGTGGTCGACGCGCTCTTTTCCGCGGGCAAGGATGAACTTGATCTGGTCGCCGCTCTTCATGCGTTGGCCGGGCAGGGCGACACCGAACTCGTCTCCGTGAAAGATCACGAGAACACCGTCCGCGTATGGCTCGATTCCAAAAACGTCACGGACTGACCGATCTTGTAATGGCCGGCTTTAAGCTGAGTTTTTTCGCAACTCTCAACTGACAGGAGGCAGCCATGGTGTTACTCGCGAAAGCAGCTCTCGGGCTCTGCGGAACTCTGGTGGTCGCGGGTGCCTACACCATGCGCGAAGGCTTGATCCGCGTCGACGTCGATGAATACCGCACCGGCGGCTCTCACGTTCATGTATGGGTTCCCGCGGCGGCCGTCCCCATGGTCATGCACTTCGTCCCGGAAAAGTGCATGCGTGATGTCGCCCACAATGCGCGGCAAACGATGCCGATTCTTCATGCGGTCGTCAAAGAGCTGAAAAAGTATCCAGACACCGAATTCGTGCAAATTGACAGCGTTAAAGAGCACGNNCAAATTGACAGCATTAAAGAGCGCGTTCGCGTGCGCACGCACGGCGGAAAACTGCAAATTGACGTTGACGCCTCGAACGAGAAGGTTCACGTCCTCTGCCCACTCTCAACCATTGAAGACGTCACCGTTCAGTTCGAAGAACGCGGCCCCGGCGCCTAGCCGCAGCTTGGTGAACGCCGTCAGCAGATTGTGGACGATTTCCGAAACGCATAAACTGTTTTCTTAGTTGAAACTGTTGGGTTTGAAGTTGAAATTGCTCTTGGCTGCGATTTAGCCCCCTTCGGCTCTCGCGGCGGCTTCTTCGTCCTTTGCACGTTGAAAATAAACTTCTTCAAGCACCGCATCCTTCTTCCAGCCGGCTCTATACAGGATGCCGCGCGCATTCTCGACCATCGCTGGATGCCCGCATAAGTACCCACTCGTCTCGTCCGGTTTCAATCCCCACTGATCGGTACACTTCCGTAACAAATCGTCCACGCGCCCGGTCTCGCCATGCCAGCTCGAATCTTCCCAGGGCCGGCTCACCGTAGACACATAGTTGAACCAAGGCACCTCATTCGAGTAACGTTCCAATTCTTCACGATAGCCGAATTCCCACGAGCGGCTGGCGCCTTGCAAGCAATACAATTTGTGATTTCCAGGCATGGGGCCATCACCTTTTTTCCAATCTCGATATAACGTTCGAACGTAACTCACAAACGGCGCGATTCCCGTCACTGTAGAAACCAGCAGGTGGTTGGTTCTCCCGCTGCGCAAATCCAGCGTGAAGCGCCCCTTGGCGATTTTTCTGCACAGCAGCGTGTCGCCCTTGTTTAGCCTAAAAAGATCCGGGGTCAGATCGCAGCGCGGGACCAGCTCGAAGAAAAACTCAAGCGATTCTTCATAAGGAGACGACACGATGGAGTACGCTCTTTCGATGCGCTTTCCTTCTTGCTCGACTCCGAGGGTGGCGTACTGCCCGGCGCGGAATTCGAATGGTCCACCAGGGTCAACGCGCATGATCCAAAGATCCGGCGAGAGATCCCGGCGCTCCAGAATCCGGGCGTGGTAGTGCTTATCCGGGGAAGAGGCCATTCCCCTTTTTCCCACGGGATTTGCTCCGTGTCAGCAAAAAAATATTGAACAGAGTTAGTTCACGACTAGCCGGGGAGAGCAAGGGTCATTCGTAAGCGAGGGCGACGACTGGGTCGTAGCTGGCGGCGCGGAGTGCGGGATAGACCGCTCCGCTCGCGGCGCCCACCAGCGCGAGCGCAGCAGCAGAAAAGAGCCATGCCGGGGAGATCAGAATCGTAAGGCCCGGATTGGTCTGCCTCAAAATCGCTTGGGTTACGAAAGTAAGCGCTATTCCCAAACCGGTTCCGATTGAGGCCAGAATGAGAGTCTCACCCAGCAACATCTCGACGACGTCGAGCCTCGAAAAGCCAAGCGCCTTCAGAATGCCGATCTCGCGCGTGCGCTCCATCACCATGGTGTGCATGTTCAAGAGAACCACCAGAAAGCTCACCACGATTCCCAGAGCCACCATCGTCCGGGTGAAGGGACGCAATTGCGGCAAGTTAGACGAATTCATCAAGGTCATGTATTCCGACAAGGAGCGGACGCTGTTCTCCGGCGTTAATTTAAGAATCTGCGCGCGAGTGGCTTCCGTATCTCCTTTACTTCGCACATAAAACATGGAAACGCGTTTCTCCGCCACGGCGATCTCCTGCGCCGTTCGAATGGGAATGAAGTATCGCGCGCCTTTCCCATGAGCGACGATCCCGGTGACCGTAAACGTATGATTCAAAAGCGTGACCTGGCTTCCCACTTTCAAGTGACGGGTTTGCGCAATGATGTCGTCGGCGATCACATCGTCTGGCCCTTCAAACGGCTTTCCGTCGCGGAACAGGAAACCCTTGCTCAAGGCGTTGAAGCGTTTGTAATCAATTCCGTACACCATCACTAAGTTCTTTGGTTCCGTGAGGATGACCGTCGGGGCTACCTCGTCCACGCTGCTCAACGCAGCAATTTTATCGCCAAGCGACTCTTGCATCCCGACACTCAAGAATGCAAAAAAAATCGAGGCGTTTGGAGGCTGCACCAGAACATCCGCCCCGACTCCCTCGACGCGCTTGCCCCACTCGGAAATGACGCCGGAGGTCAAACCCACAATCATCAACACCAGAATCACCTGGATGGCAATGGCAATCACGCTGAGAAAACTGCGCAACGGCCGGGCCGTGATACTGCCCCAGAACATCTGAAGGAGAGAAAATGGTCCGTCGTAGGTTTCCGTCATCAAGCACAACCAGATTCGTACTGTATCATCCAGATTTCGTAACGGTCAAAATGAGCACGCTGGCCGGAAGGCAAGACGAATGCCGAAGTTCCAAGAAAATATTTCTGCACCATTAAGTTTTCAACACAAGTGTTGATAAGGTTGTGGAAATCAGGCGTCCGCGGCGCGCTAACCTCCAGCGCTTCAACACTCTTCTCCGCTTTGCACTCTTTGTGTGCAAGTTCATTTTCACAACCGTAAAGCAGCAGCCCGAAAAATCTGACGGCACCTGAAAATAATTCGTTGAAGGATTTCAGTATTTGAATCGAGGGCAACTCTTTTATTCTGTATTTCTCTCTCTTGCTCTTCCTAAGCCGTTGATTCTCAACGGTCCGTGCTAGATTTTTCATCAGTACCATTTCGGCGGCTTCTCTAGGTGCACCTTGATCGTCTGTTTCGGGTCGGTGATATCGAGCCAATGTCCGTACGTCTTCCAGCCTTCGGCGATAACTTGGACCAAAGCTCTGCCCATTGGCGCGTTTGGAACGTGTGCGATCCCATCGCGGCTGGTCTTCACATTCATTTCCAGTTTCTTATCCTTCTTTATCGAGTGTTCTTCGATGAATTTCACATAGACACTCGCGTTCTCGACAGGAAGGTTCTTATCGCCGCCAGTCACTTCAATGGTGATTCGCGTTTGTACTTCGCTGGCGGGAGGTGGAGTCTGCGGTTTGGACACCGGCACGGGTGAATTCTGGGCGACGGCTCGGGGGGCACCCACCGAACACACCGAACACACAGCAAAGCATACGCACGCAAGAAACTTTGTCGAAAATCTCATAAATCGCTGGACTCCATGGTCTACGGAACGACGCGCCCGGTCAAGTCTCGCAACGTTAAGTTTGGATGCGACTCACGCTGGAGGTGCTGCCCCGCCGTTACCCCGCCGTGGAAACCCAAAGCAATGGCCATTTGACTCAATCCGCTTGGCTCCTGTAAGTTCTCAAGAAACTGCTCGGCAGGCAAGATCGGGTAATCCAAGAGCGAAATTCACCCCGAACGGTCAGTGCCGGAAGTCAACTGACCTCATCACGACCCGAAAGGGAATCGCAAGGAGAGCAAAATGGGTTTTGCCACCAACGCCATCCATGTCGGGCAAGAGCCCGACCCCGCCACGGGGTCCATCGTCGCGCCGATCTATCAAACGTCAACGTACGTCAACGAAGAGCTGGGCAAAAATAAAGGCTACGACTACGCGCGAACGAATCACCCGAACCGTAAAGCTCTGGAACGCACGGTCGCCAAACTGGAAGGTGGCCACATTTGTGGACACGTCCATGCCTGATTTCGTCCGGAACGCCCTGCGCCCCAACACAAAAATGCTTTACATCGAGACGCCGGCCAACCCCACAATGAGCGTCACCGATATCGCCGCGATTGCGAAGCTGGCCAACGAGCGCAACCTTACCGTAGCAGTCGACAACACATTTCTGAGTCCCTACTTGCAACGGCCTATCGAGCTGGGCGCGCACATCGTGGTTCATTCCATGACGAAGTATCTGAACGGCCACAGCGATTCCACCGGCGGCGCCGTAGTGCTTACCCGTCCCGAGGATGCGGAAAAAATCTATTTCATTCAGCGTTCCGCGGGCACGGGCCTGTCTCCCATGGATTGCTTTCTGGTTTCGCGCGGCATTAAGACTCTGGCCGTTCGCATGCTCCAGCACAACGCCAACGGCATAACCGTGGCGCGCCATCTCGATGCCCATCCTAAAATCAAGAAAGTCTTCTACCCCGGATTGCCGTCTCACCCGCACCATGACGTCGCCCGACGCCAGCAGAAGGGTCCGGGAGCGATGCTTTCCTTCGATGTAGGTTCGCTGGATGCCGCGCGGCGCTTCCTAAATCACGTCAAGCTCTGTTCGCTGGCAGAGAGTCTAGGCGGCGTTGAAACTTTGATCTCGCTCCCAGCGATGATGACCCATGCTTCCATGCCCAAGGAAGTCCAGGATCGCGTCGGCATCACCGAAGGACTCGTGCGCCTATCGGTGGGCATTGAAGACGTCGAAGACATCATTGCCGACCTCGACCAGGCATTGCTATACGTGTAGGCGCAGTTGGTTCCTATTGAGCTGACACACTTATGAGTTCACCCAGCATCGCCCCCGCGCTAGCAGGTCGAGTCATTGGTTCGATCGACGATGCATCTGTGATCGCCGAGTGGCACGACTCCGGCGGCCCTCCCGGCCCGCCCCGGCTTATTGCTCCGCCGCACCTGCATCGCCGCGACGATGAAGCGTGGTACGTGGTGGAGGGCACCCTGCGTGTTCGAGTTGGCAAAGAGGAAGTCGAGGCAAGCGCAGGAGCAGCTGTTTTCGTGCCACGCGGAACGCCTCACACCTACTGGAATCCCCGCCAGGATCCGGTGCGCTATTTGCTGGTGATGACCACCAACATTTATCGCCTGATTCAGGAAATCCACGGGATAAAAGAGCGCACGCCAGCCGCCCTTCGCGCCGCGTTTGCAAAATACGACTCCGAACTCCTCGACGAATAATTGAACGACAAGCACCCTGCATCCGCCAACCTCTCCCCTTGCTTATTGACAGGAGTGGAGCTAAACTCTCCCCTCAGTAACTGATAGGAGCGCCATGAGCAAACCCACCGATCTAGTCCAAGGCACTTTGGATCTGCTCATCCTAAAGAGCATCGCTCTTGGTCCTATGCACGGCTGGGCCATCGCACAACGCATTCGCCAGGTTTCCAATGACGTGCTGCAGGTCAACCAGGGCGCGCTCTACCCCGCGCTTCACCGGCTAGAACAGCAGGGCTGGATTGAAGCCGAGTGGGGCGAGTCTGAGAATAATCGGCGCGCGAAATTCTATTCGCTGACGAAGTCCGGAAAAAAATACCTACGGAGCGAACAAGCGAACTGGGAGCGGCTCTCTGCCGCGATTGGGTTGGTCCTAAAGACGGTGTGAGTCCGGAGGTTGAACATGCGCTGGTTGCAAAGTATTTTTCTCCGGGTCCGTAGTCTGTTCCGCAAAGACGATGTCGAGCGGGAAACCGATCAGGAGTTGCGCTTTCATCTGGAGCGTGAGATTGCGCAGCGCACATCGAAAGGTATATCTCCTGAGGAAGCTCGCCGCGCGGCGCTGCTCGAATTTGGCGGCGTCGAGCGATTCAAGGAAGAATGCCGCGAAGCTCGCGGCGTGAACCGCATCGAATCACTCCTCTCCGACCTGCGCTACGGCTTGCGATCGCTTCGGAGGAGCCCGGGCTTTACCGTCGTGTGCGTACTAACTTTAGCCTTGGGAATCGGCGCCAACACGGCCATCTTCAGTATGGTTAATGCCCTGCTCCTCCATCCTTATAATTTCCGCAATCTCGATTCGCTCGTCCGCGTGTGGGAAGACCGCGGTATTGACGAAGGCTACGACGCAAGATACATCGCGCCACCGGACGCCGAGGATCTTCTCTCGTCAAATCGTGTCTTCGAGGGCCTGACGACCTACAACTATCAGTCCTTTGGACTGGGTGTGGAAGGAGATGTCCAGCCGGTCCTTGGTTGCAGAGCTTCCGCGAATTTCTTTGACGTTCTTGCTGTCACTCCTGCAGCCGGCAGGTTATTCGGCGCTTCGGAAGAACAACCTGGCGCCGACCAGGTCGCCATCTTGAGCCACGGGACTTGGCAGCGTCGTTTCGCCGGTGATCCGCAATTGGTGGGCAAGACAATTTCATTGAACAGCCGCGTTTACACCATTGTTGGAATCATGCCGAAGGGCTTTGACTATCCCGTGCCGGTGGAATTGTGGGTTCCGCTGGCGCTCACCCCGGCGGAGAAGGCAGATCGCGCGCAGCTTTCGCTCAACGCGCTTGCCCGCCTCAAACCTGGCGTATCCGTCTCTCAGGCCCGCGCCGCCTTGGCCAATTTTTCTCGCCGCCTCGAACAGGAATACCCAAAGACCAATACCGGCCGCTCGACAACCTTGCTCCAGTTGCGGAAAGAACTTTACTTGTTCACCCTGCCGCTTTTTCTTCTGCTTCAAGTGGCGGCGGGATTCTTTCTGCTTCTCGCCTGCGTGAACCTGGCGAATCTGGTGTTTGCCCGCTTGATCGGCCGGCAGAGGGAAATTGCTCTGCGCGCCGCTCTCGGCGCGGGCCGCGGACGTCTTGGGCAACTCTTCCTTTCCGAGACGCTCTTGTATTCTTCCGCCGCGGGAATAGCAGCCATTGCGGCCTCGCTTGCCAGCGTGCGCGCGCTGCGCACCAGTATCCCCGTGGGATGGACCAAGTGGGTGCCCGGCTGGGATGGCATTCGCGTTGACAGCAGCGTTCTGGCTTTTACCGTTTTGACCGCGCTGTGTGTGGGCATCTTTCTTGGCTTGGCCACAATGCTCCACACCAATCGCATCGAGCCTAACAAGACCTTGAAAGAAAGCGGCACGGGGACTGTGACTCGCGCGAAGCGCCGTGTGCGCAGCACTCTAGTGGTCGTGCAAGTCATGTTTGCGTTGATTCTGTTGGTCTGCGCGGGCCTAACCATCCAGGGATTTGTCCGCCTCGCGAATGTTTATCAGGGTTTCGAACCGGCCAGCGTCCTGAAGATTGAGATTTCCTTGCCGGAAAAAGTTTATTCGGACAATGTGAAGATCGCGAATTTCTATCAGCAACTCCTTAGCGGGGCGGCTTCAGTGCCGGGTGTGCAACACGCCTCGCTCATCACCAATCCTCCGGCCAGCAACGTGGACAACGAAGCGACATATTTCTCCATCGAAGGCCAGGCTGCGCTCAAGACCAGTGAGATGCCTTCCGCCGATTTGCAAATCGCCAGCCCTGATTTTATCGAAACGTTGAAGATTTCGTCGGTCGCGGGCCGCGCGTTCTCAGGCGCGGACAACGCCGATGCGGCGCGCGTTGCGGTCATCAGCCGTGGCTTGTCTCTGCGCTTCTGGCCTAAAGGCGACGCACTCGGGCACCGCATCAGGCTCGGTGCGCAAGACTCGGCCGAGCCGTGGCTCACCATCGTCGGCGTGGTCGGCGACGTTCGCCAGAATTGGTGGAATCCTGCCACGCGCCCGGTCATTTACAAACCGTTCTCGCAGTCCCCACAACGTTCCATGGAATTGCTTCTGCGCACGGCTTCCAATCCAGCCGGGTACGTTTCCGCCGTGCGGGATGTGGTGCGTCAGACCGATCCGGCAATCGCTCTGAGGGGCGTCAATACGCTGGACGCGGAAATCGCGGACTCCATCGCCATCGTCCGCATCATGGGAATTTTGATGGGAATATTTGGTCTGGTGGCGCTGGCCCTTTCTTCCATCGGAGTCTACGGCGTGCTATCGGAAAGTGTCGCGCAACGAACGCACGAAATCGGCATCCGCCTGGCGTTGGGCGCCAATCCGAGCGACTTGATGAAACTGATTCTCGGGCAAGCTATGAAGCTCACCGGCATCGGGCTGCTGATCGCAATCCCCTGCGCCGTGGCTATCAGCCGCGCAATGGCCGGTCTGATTTTTGGCGTCGTGAGCCTGGATTTCACGATTCTCGGAGCATTCACGGCGCTCCTACTTGTCGTGGCGCTTGGTGCAGGTTATCTCCCCGCGCGCCGCGCTATCGGCGTCGATCCGATGGTTTCCTTGCGCTACGAATAGCGCGTGATCGCGGCCACCCACGGCCTTGCAGCCTGATAGATAGGAGAACATGCGATGAGATGGGCACGAACGGTGACTCAACGCATCCGGAGTCTTTTGCGCCGGACCGCTGTTGAACGAGAACTCGATCAGGAATTGCGCTTCCATCTGGAGCATCAGATCCGGGAAAATATGGCGAATGGAATGACTCTCGAACAGGCTCGGCACGCGGCGATGCGCGCCTTCGGAGGTGTCGAGCAGTTCAAAGAGCAGTGCCGCGATGAACGGCGCGTCAATCTCATTGAAACGCTGTTCCAGGATGCGCGGTATGCCCTGCGCATGCTGGCTAAGAATCCCGGATTTGCTTTTTTTACCGTGACGGTTCTCGCCACGGGAATCGCTGCGAATACGGCGATCTTCAGCGTTGCCGATGCTGTCCTTTTGCGCCCGCTTCCTTATCGCGATGCGAATCGTCTCGTAATGATCTGGGAAGATGCTAGCTCGTATGGCTTCCCGCATGACACGCCGGCGCCGGGGAATTTCGCTGATTGGAAATCTCGCAACCAGGTATTTGAGGATGTAGCCGCGGCATCCTTTGGGGGGGCCTTCAATCTCACTGGGGATGGCCGCCCTGAGGAGATCATGGGCCGAAGGGTGACCACCAATCTCTTCTCCGCTCTGGGTGTGTCCCCGGCTCTCGGCCGTGACTTTCGGGCGGAGGATGACGTTCACGGAGCAGCTAGTGTCGCAATTCTCAGTCATGGTCTTTGGCTGCGCAGGTTTGGCGGCGATTCCGGAATTATCGGCAGAGAGGTTTGGCTGAACAATAGAAAGTTCGCCGTTGTCGGCGTAATGCCGCGCGGATTTCAATTCCCTGACCGCGAGGCGCAGCTGTGGATCCCGACCCAGTTTACGAAAGAGGACCTGGCCAACCACGGCAGTCATTTTCTGGAAGTGGTGGCGCGCTTGAAGCCGGGCGTTCCGCTCGCCATGGCAAACGCGAATCTTACGGCCATTGCCAAGAAGCTCGCGGAAGAACATCCAGAAACCAACGCCAAGGTCGGTGCCTTTGCCGTGCCTCTTCGAGAAGAACTCGCCGGAGACCTGCGGCCCGCAATTCTGGTCTTGCTGGGCGCGGTGTGTTTCGTGCTCTTGATCGCTTGCGCCAACGTTGCGAACCTGCTGCTCGCGCGGGCCACGGGACGACGGCGCGAGCTGGCTATGCGGCTCACGCTCGGTGCCAGCCGCGGCCGCATCGTGGGGCAATTGCTGACAGAAAGCATGCTGTTGGCGGTGCTCGCCGGGGCAGCAGGGCTGCTGCTATCCCTCGAGGGAACACAGTTCTTGTCCCGTTTGATCCCGCAAGGGATCGCACCGTTAAGTGGGACGGGAGTTGACCGACGCGTGCTGCTCTTCACGTTTGCGGTCTCGGTAGCTACAGGAATTCTTTTCGGCATCATCCCCGCATTGCGAATCTCGCAGCTGGACCTTGCCGCCTCGCTAAAGCAGGGAGGCGGGCAAAGCGGCGTTGGATCGGGAGGCCGGCGGCTGCGCGATACCCTCGTGGTCTCCGAAGTGGCGCTGGCAATCGTCCTCCTCGCGGGTGCGGCGCTGATGATTCGCAGCTTCGAGAATCTGGTGCACTTGGATCCCGGATTCCGGCCGGATCACGTCCTGGTGATGCGGACGCCCCTGCCGCGTCCTAAATACAGCGATTTCGGGCGGCGCACTTCTTTCTATACGCAAGTCCTGTCGCGGATGCGTAGCCTTCCCGGCGTGGTCGCCGCCGGATTCACTACTTGGGTTCCGTTGACGAACCCGGGTGGAGAGACGGCACCGGAACACCGTTGGTCGCCCTCATAAACCAGACCATGTCTGCGAACTTCTGGCCTGGGGAAAATCCCGTTGGCAGACGCTTCAAGAAGGGCTCTTATCAAGAGAATTCGACATGGATTACCATCGTCGGAGTTGTTGGCGACGTTCATCAGGCTGCGCTCGACCTTCCGGCGAGGCCCGAGATGTACCTTCCTTACCAGCAGCAGGAATTTTTCTCTCCGGATTGGTTAGCCGTCAGAACGGCCGGTGATCCGATGCATCTCGCCGAGACCATACGCAAAGAAATTTGGGCAGTGGACACGGAGCAGGCCGTTGCGGGGGTAATGGCGCTCGATGACTTGGTGGATGAAAGCCTGGCGCCTCGGAAAATCCAAGCTTTGCTGCTTGGAGGTTTCGCTGGGCTTGCTTTGCTCCTGGCAACATTAGGGATTTACGCCGTGCTTTCATTCGTGGTGACACAGCGGACCCAAGAGATTGGTATTCGTGTTGCTTTGGGCGCCCATCGGCGCGATGTATTGCGGATGGTCTTATCGCAGGGCTCAAAACTCTTCCTGATTGGGACTGGCCTCGGCCTGCTGGCTGCCTTAGCGCTCTCGCGAACTCTGGGCCATCTGCTCTATGGCATCAGCGCCAATGATCCGGTCTCCTTCGTGGCCGTCATTGTTCTTCTCGGAGTCGTCACCCTGCTCGCTTGCTACGTTCCTGCGCGGCGCGCGACGCGCGTGGATCCCCTGGTTGCTCTTCGCTACGAATAGCGCGACCACCAAAAATCTTATCAGTCCAGCGATTCCAGGACGCGGAGAAAGCGCTGGCCATCCTGAGCGACAAACTCGATGTTGTGGTCGTCGATAGCCTTGATGCTCTGGCGGAACACGGAATCGTAGAGTTTCCCTTCCAGTCCATCGAAGATGACGCGATCTTTGTTTCCTTCAGCGCCGACTACAAGATAAGAGGAATGTTTGCCGTTTTCGCTGAACCAGATGTCGCGCATGCCAAGAGCGTCGTACTCCGGCGCGGCCTGGCTGTCGAGGACGAGGCGGCGGAGAGCCCGGCTAGTGCCGCCAGCCTTGAACATCTTCCCTCCCCGGACAATCTCGTAGGCAACGTGGGAGCCATCCTTGGTCATCATCACCGTTCCAACGAAACTGACCTCGCGTTTCCCTGGGAAGCTCGCGCCAGCCTGCTGATCGCGCACTTCGACGAATGATTCGCCGTGTTTCGCGACATAGAAACTGTGTTTTCCATCGGGGGTCACAATGATAGAGCTGACGATATCTTCAAAACTGGGACCGGCGGCGTGATCGATGAAAACAACTACATCGCCGGCGCCGCGGCGTGCCGCGTAGGCCAGCTTCCCCTCTGAAGTGTACAGAGGGTCGGATACGCCGTGAAAATCGGGTGAAAGCGAGCGCACACCTGTCACCATGCTCTCTTGGGGTCCGAACACGCCCGCCCAGCCGCCTCCAAAGCCACTGCCGTCGTAGGTTTGCGCGATTTGACCGTCGACCACGAGCGCGCCGTGCGTCGCGTGTTTTCCGAAACCAGTTTTCTCGTCGGCCCCGCCGTAGGCGAAGTGCAGGCCGTCTGGACTGAACTCAATCGACCCGATGACATCGAAGGCCGGTCCGGGTACACCATCAACGATCCAGCTCCAATGCCGCTTCAGCAGTGCGGCTGCGGCGATTCGTTTTCCGTCTCGGGTGAATTCCCAGGTGTAACATTCATCCATTTCTGGTCCGCTTTCCTTATCGTCCAGCACCATCACCCATTTCTTATTGCGTTTGCCGAAATAAACGTGATGACCGCCATCGGGAGAAAAGCCGGGGGAGGAGATATCCTCATAATCGGCGCCGATCTCGGCGTTGTCGACCACGAGATGGCACTTTTTTTCATTGCAAGCGCCCACCGCGAATGTTTTTCCATTGACGCTCAGATGTGGTGCCGTCATCCGGCCATAGTCCCGCGAGCGCTCTTCGCCGTCCACGACCATCACCCATTTCGAATTGCGCTTGGCGATAAAGCCCAGGTGTTGCTCGTCGGCGCTGTGGGCTACGTATTTCACGTCTTCGTGGGACGCGCCGATCTGCTTGCCGTCAAGGCGGACGGTTTTTTTGCCGTTGGCCTTTTCCACCCATGCGAGATGGTTTTCTGTGCTGCGCGCCCAGGAGACTTCGCTTCCGGCAGTGGCTTCAGCGATCAGTGTTTCATGTATTTTGGAGGCGGGAAATGTGTTGCTTTGTACCTTGGGGGCCTCTTGCGCTGGCCCGGGAAGCGTGGGGCTGGGCGCGGGTGGATTTTGGGCCAACGCAAGCGGACAAGAAGAGACGAGCAGAGTTGCCATCGCCAGAGCTGCGCGATGCAAAGAAGCGTGAACGAGGGCATTCCCGGACCTGGGCGTCATTGCCATCCTCCTACAATTCCAATGGGAGCCAGCCTAATAACATATTTGGCAGGGGGCAAGCGACGATATGCGACATGGGAGTATTGCGAGACGATGTCGCGGGATGTCGCTTGTCCAAGGGTGTTGCTGTCTGGGGTGAGCCCGGCGTGATTCTGGTAATCCGACAGCTGCAGGCGTGGTCGGGCCTTCCAGTTGATTATCGAATAGTGCGGTTTATCGGAGCGACCGCTTGACGCAATCTTGCAGCCAGGAGAGATAGCCGTTGGAACCAGCGGCGATCGGCAAAGCTATGAACTCTGGGACATCGTAGCTGTGCAAGCGTTTCACTTCTTTTTCCAATTCAGAGAGGCACCTCGCCGTTGTCTTCATCACCAGCAAATACTCGCGCGCTTTTTCGAGCTTCCCTTTCCAGGTATAAAACGACTCGGCGGGGTTCAAAACAATATTGACGCACGCCGCAAGCCTTTTCGAAACCACGTGACGCGCGATTCGCCGCCCTTCCGTCAGCGTTCCGCACATCACCAGCACGACTCTGTTTCGTCCGCCTCTCTTCATAATGCTCCCTCCGCCAAGCCACGGGCCCGAATCCAAACCGAGGCTCTCACGGACCGGCAAGCATTGAAGGCAACTCTTGCCTTCAACTTTTAACTTTTAACTTTTACTTTTAACTTTTAACTTTTAACTTTTTAACTTTTAACTTTTAACTCTCTCCGGTCTAGAATATCGCCTCATGACCAGCCCCCCCATTAAGTTTGGCACCTCGGGATGGCGCGGACTGATTGCCGACGATTTTACCTTCGCCAACGTGCGCTTGGCGGTCACCGCTATCGCGGAGCATGCAAAAACCGCGGCAAAAGAACCCACGATTCTGGTGGGCTATGATACGCGTTTCTACTCCGAAGAGTTCTCCCAGCTTGCCGTGGACATCTTGCAGCATCACGGCATTCGCACGCTCCTGTGCGAAACCTTCACGCCCACGCCCGCGGTGGCATTCGAAATCATGCGCCGCAAGCTCGATGGCGCTATCAACTTCACAGCCAGCCACAATCCTGCGCAATATCATGGCTTGAAATTCTCCTCCGCCGACGCCGGCCCCGCTCTGCCGGAAGTCACCAAGGATATCGAAGCGCGCGCCGCGCAGCTTGCGGCGAACGGCGGCGTTCCGCCCCTTCCCCACGGCGCATCAAACTCCGCACGCGCCGAGAAAGTCAACTTGCGCGAGGACTATTTGAAGCGGCTCGAAGA
>WNFI01435740.1_pt1 | contig 18903 bp, 21 predicted proteins | sample 5400471 | NCBI WGS metagenome assembly WNFI01 (sample SAMN13153348, study PRJNA577476) | soil metagenome | isolation source: 100 cm saprolite on Douglas fir-dominated hillslope | place: USA:California | collected 2013-09-17 | reverse complement strand
GCGGGCAGCGTGAAGCCGCCGAACGCGTAGATCTTTCCGCGGTGCTCGGTGAACGCGACGTGATGCGACAGGAGCGGCATCGTCTTCTTCTGCGCCCACTTGTCGGTGGCCGGATCGTATTCGTAGACCATGCCGATCGGTCTCCAGCCGGGCGCCAGGCCGCAGAAGACGTAGAGCTTGCCGTTGGCGGCCGCGCCGAGGAGCTCTTCCGCGGGCTCGGGGAAGGGGGCCAGCTTGACCCATTTGCCTTGCGCGTGCGCAAGACAAGTCGAGAGCAGGAACGCGATGAGGAATGCTCGTGCCGCAGTCATCATTTCCTCCTTTTGATCCTCAACAGACGCGCCGCATTGCCGCCTTCGATCATGTCCCTCTCGGCGCGCTTCAGTCCCGGGACGCTCGCGATGAGGCCCACCGGATCCTCTTCACCCATGTCGAACGGATAGTCCGTGCCGAGCAGCACGTGCTCGTGCCCGTATTGCGCGATCAGGTGACGCAGCATTCGCGGGTCGAAGGTGATGGTGTCGAAATACATTTTTTTGAGATAGCTCGACGGCGCCTTCCTGATGACGGTGCGGCAATCGGACCGCGCGCGATGAGCGTGGTCCATGCGCGCCCAATAGTGGGCGAGATAGCCGCCCGCATGCGGCAGGACGATCTTCAACTTCGGGTAGCGCTCCATCACGCCATCGAAGATAAGGTGGCTCGCCGCGATGGTGGTCTCCAGCGGATTGCCGATCACGTTGCTGAAGTAGTGGTCGACGAGCCGCTCGCCCTGCGTGAAGCCGAGGGGATGGATGAAGACGACGATGTCGAGCGCCTGCGCCTTGGCGAAGAACTTCTCGAGGCCCAGACGCGCGTCGGTCAAGTCCATGCCGTTTACGGTGGGATTGATCTCGACGCCGCGGAAGCCCAGCCGCTTCACGCAGCGCTCGAGCTCGATCACCGCGAGGCCGGCATTCTGCAGCGGCACCGTGCCGAGCGCCACGAAGCGATCCGGGTGCGACGCGACGATCTCGGCGAGCCGGTCGTTCACCAGGCGCGCCGTCTCGATGCCCAGCTCCGGCTCGGTCCAGTAGTAGGTCTGGTTCGGCGCCGGCGACACCGCCTGGATGTCGATGCCCATGCGATCCATGTCCTGCAATCGCGTCTCGATGTCCGAGAGCTTCGGCATCCGGTCCTTGATCTGCTTCACGTTGACCTCGCGGGTCAGCGCGTTGGCGAACACGGCGAGGGGATCGTGCCGCGCCGGCCCCAGGTGCGCGACTCTCTGCGCCGCGGCGGGATTGAGGTAGTGGCAATGGATGTCGACCCGCAGGCTCCGGCCCTTGCGGCTGCGCACGATCTTGGTGGAAGCGGAGGCGCGCGCGGCGCAAGTGAACATCATCGAAGATTGCAGGATAAGCGCTTTAGGGAGGGCAGATGTATCCGCTGCCGCTCGGGCTCTTGAAACAGCCCACCGATTCGGGGACGACCTGCTTTGGCAGCCACAGGACGACTTTCGGGAAATAGATCGCAAAGCCGATGGTGGCGAGGAAAACGACATAAATGGGCAACGCCGCCCGCAGCGCCTGCGAGAATCGCACGCCGATGAATTTCGACGCCATCAGCAGGACCAGGCCATAGGGTGGCGTGATGAGGCCGAACGCCAGTGTCGCGATCAGAACGACACCCATGTGGACGGGATTGATGTCTCCCGCCGCGGTCAGCGCATTCACGAGAGGCATGAAGATGATGATGGTCGGCACCGGCTCGATGAAATCGCCGATGATGGTGAAGAGGACCACCATCAGCAGCATGATCATGTGGGGATCGTTGCCGGCGATGCCGGTGATCCATTCGGCGATCACGATCGCTCCGCGCAGATACGCGAGCAGCCAGCCGAACGCGTTTGCCGCGCCGATGGTGATGAGCGGCAGGGAAAAGATCAATCCCGCGAGGCAGAAGTCGTATGGCAGCTTGCGGAGATGGCCCCTGTTGAGGGCCGGAATGACCACGGCAAGGATCCACACGACGGCCACCACGCCGGCCTCGGTCGGCGTGAACCAGCCCGTCAGGATGCCGCCGAGAAGGATGATCGGAATCATCAGCGGCAGCGAGGCTTCGCCGAGGGCGCGCGCAACGTCGCGAAATGGCGCGCGCGGGCGCCGCATGCCCGCGGGGCCGAAGAAGTAGCAATAGATCATCAGGCCGAACCCGATCATGAAGCCGGGGACGACGCCCGCCATGAAGAGACCCGCGATCGAGACGTTGCCCACCGCCCCGTAGACCACCGCCGTGATGCTGGGCGGCACCAGTGCGGCGATCGTGGACGCGGCGGCGATGATGGCGGCGATGAATGGCGGGCTGTACCCCTCCTTCCTCATCGGGCCGCCCAGCGCCCGGCTGATGACCGCGACGTCGGCGGTCGTCGACCCGGACATTTCCGAGAAGAACATGCTGAAGACGGTCACGACCTGGGACAAGCCGCCGCGAATGTGCCCTACCAGCGCGAGCGAAAGGTTGGTGATCCTGCTCACCACGTTGGCCGAGCTCATGAGCTCGCCGACCAGGAGAAAGAAAGGAATCGCCAGCAGCGCCTCCGAATCCATCCCGTCGAACATCTTCTGAACGATCGCGGGGAATGTCACGTCGGTGAACGCCGCGCCGATGAAGACGCCCGCCATCAGGGAGAAGGCAACCGGGACACCCAGATATCCGAAGACAAGAAAGAGAACGGTCATCAACGTGAGGATGAAAGCCGCGCTCATGGGCGGCCCTCGCCCGGCGGCTCGGGATGGTCGAAGCCGTTGCGGCATCCGTTGACGAGCTGCTCGATGGTGAATAGCGCGATCAACGCCCCGGCAATGGGGATTGCCGCGTACAGCGACGCGATGGGCGTCATCGACGGCATGCGGAAACTCGTGAAGCCGCGCAGGAAATTGATATAGCCGAAGTAGATCAGGCAGAACGCGACGCCGAGGACCACGATGCGAATCACGATCTCGGCGACAAGGCGCAGCTTTCCATGCAGCGCTTCGGCCACGGCGGTGAGATAGAGGTGATCGTTGCGCCGCGTCGCCACGGCGGCGCCGGTGAAGATTCCGTAGATGAACAGGGTCTGCGTGACTTCCTGCAGCCAAAGCCAGGGATGGCCGATCGTGCGGGTGATGACGTCGAACGTAACCGTCGTCGAGAACCCGAACAGCAGCAGGCCGCAGACGATCATCAGCGCCGTCTCGAGAGCGTCGAACGCACGCCACTTCAGGTGGCGCTGCCGCTGAAGCACCAGCTTTTCGGCGATGCGCATCGCCAGCCGCCGACGGCTATTTGACGGCGCCGATCAGGTCCTTGATCTTGGCCGCGTGCGGGCCGAGGTCCCTGGCGAGGCGGTCGAGATACGGCGCGGCGATCTTGATGAAGCCCGACTTGTCGACATCGGTGACGATTTTCACGCCGATCGTTTTCAGCTTGTCGGCCGATTGATGCTCGAGGTCGATGGATTTGGCGGGCTGGGTCCTGCCGACCTCATCGGCCGCCGCGGTCACCCATTTCTTCTGCTCATCGGTCAGGCTCTTCCACAATTTGTCGCTGATCCAGATGAGATTATTGTTGGCCTCGTGCTCGGTCATCGAAAGCACCGGCGCGACCTCGTAGTGCTTGTTGGCGAGGTAGACGTTGACCCCGTTCTCGGCCACATCGACTACGCCTGTTTGCAGCGACGTATAGACGCTGCCGAACGGCATATGCACCGTCTGCGCGCCGTAAGCCGGAAACATCGTGTCTTCGGTTGCCGTGGCCTGGACGCGGACTTTCAATCCCTTCATGTCCTCGATCCTGCGAATCTCCTTCTTGCTGTACATGTTGCGAAGGCCAAGGGTGATGACCGCGATCACATGCCCGCCCTGGACGGTCTCCTCGACCATGTCCTTGATCGCCTTGACCACGCCCGGGTCGGCGAGCGCCTTCTTCAGGTGATCTTCCGAGCGGAACAGAAAATGCAGCGACATGACGCCGGCCTGCGGCGTGAGCGTGGCGGCGTTTGCAGACGAGGTGATGCAGAATTCGATGTCGCCCGCCTTCATCAGCTGCAGGACCTGCGGCTCCTGTCCGAGCTGCGCTCCGGGATACTGGTCGACCAGCATCGTGCCTTTGCTCAGTTCCTTGAGCCTGTCGGCAAAGATGTCGCCGGCAATGCCGTAGCCCGTGGTCTTCGGCTGGTCGTAGGCGAAGCGGAAGTGGCGGGCCTCCTGGCTCCATGCTGCCGGGGACCAGCCGGCCGCCGCCAGGACCAGCGCGATCAAGGAAATGAGGGTCGGGGTCCTGGCCATTGTTTCCTCCTGTCTGATATCGCTTTATTTGTCCGGACGATATGCTACTCGGTCTGGGAAAATGAACGCCACCGCCATCGACGCCGCAGGAGCTTCCCCCCGATCGTCAGGTGCGCTTCGCTCGAAAATTCGGCGAGCTGCAGGTTCACGTGATGAGCCAGTATCACGCCGATGGCCATCCGGAGCTTTATCGTCTCTCGAACCTCGACGAGAACGGGAATCCGAACGGCCGGCATCCCGACAAGGGCACGCTCGCATGGCATACCGACGGCTCCTGGCGCCGGGTCACGGGCCAGGCGACCGTGATCTATGGCGAAGTTGTCGCGGAGAGCGGCGGAGAGACGCACTTCTGCGACATGTACGGGGCCTATGAACGCCTCGATGCGGCGTGGAAGGCGCGCATCGCCACCCTGCGCGCCGTGCATAACCTGGATTTCTCCCGGACGCGCCGTCACGGCGAGGAACCGATGACCGAGGCGCAGCGGCTCGAGACACCGCCGGTCGATCATCCGATCGTGCGGACGCACCCCGAAACCGGCCGCAAGTGCATCTACCTGGGCGACCACGCGGAGTCCATCGTCGGCATGCCCTACGCGCAGGGACGCGCGCTCATAGAGGAGCTCAACGCTCTCGCCATTCATCCGGATCTCACGTACGAGCATCGCTGGAAGCCGGGCGAGCTGATCGTATGGGACAACCGCTGCGTGATGCATCGCGCCACGCCCTATGATCCGTTCACGCAACGTCGCGTGATGCGCCGTTGCACCGTGCTCGGTGAGGTTCCGGCTTGAGAAGTCCCATTCGTCCATGAATCGCCGTCATCTGCTGCGCGCCGTCGGGGCCGCTTCCATCGCGTGGAGCCTGCCGCGGGCGAGCGCGCAAAGCGCGCGGGCTCCGGTGAAGATCGCGCTCAACCGCGCGCCCTACGACGCTTCGAATGCGCCGTTCCTCCTCGCCGAGCAGAAGGGATATTTCGCGCTGGAGGACATCGACGTGGCGATGTCGCTTTCGAAGAACGGCACCGACGCGATCCGCCGCGTGGCGTCCAACGAGTTCGATTTCGGCTTCGTCGACGGCTCGGTCCTGATGCGCACCGCGATGCAAAACGCGGATCCTTCGCCGATCTACCTGTTCGCGATCTTCGACCGCTCGCCCGCATGCATCGTCACCTGGAAATCGAGTGGCATCGCCAGGCCCGCCGATCTCGCCGGCAAGTCCATCATCGCCACGCCGGGCGACGGCGCGTTCCAGATGTTCCGGCCGTTCCTGCGCGCCGCCGGCGTGTCACCGGGTTCGGTCAAGATCGTCGAGGCGGACCTGGAGGAGCGCGAGCGCGCGATGTTCCAACGCCGGGGCGACGGCGCGGTCGGATTCGATTCCACCATCTTCTACAAGCTGCGCGAGATGGGCACGAAGCTGGAGGAGCTCGACTTCATGTACTACGCCGACGGCGGACTCGAGCTCTATTCCAACGGGGTCGCGGTCTCGCAGCGGATGCTGCGCGAGCGGCGCGAGCGCGTGGCGGCGGTGGTGCGCGCCTGCGCGCGTGGCTGGCGCGATGCGCTCCGGAACCCGCGTGAAGCGATCGATGCCCTTGCCAAGGTCGAGCCGCGCATCGACAAGGCGACCGAGCTCGCGCGCTTCGAATGGATCCAGTCGCGCCAGGTCCTGACGCCCGCGGTGCGCGCGAACGGCGGACTGGGCGTTCTCGATCCGGCGCGGCTCCGCCGCCTCGCCGCGCAGATCGCCGGCCCTTCCGCCGCGCCGTTCGCGCTCGAGCGCGTTTTCGATACGAGTTTCCTTCCCGCCCTGCCCGATCGGGCTCTCTGATGACGAAAATCAAGCCCGCCGCACGAACGACGGGTTGATCTCCTTCACCGAGCGCACGCCGCACTGTTGCATGGCGGCGCGCGTTTCGGTGCGCATGATCTCGAGCACGCGCTCCACGCCGGGTTGGCCGAACGCGCCCAGTCCCCACAGGTAGGGGCGGCCGATGCACACCGCGCGAGCACCGATGGCGAGCGCCTTGACCACGTCGGTGCCGCGGCGAACGCCTCCATCGACGAGAACCGGGATGCGTCCGCCCACCGCTTCGACGATTTCCGGCAGCGCGTCGATCGTGGAGCGCCCGCTGTCCTCGCCGCGCCCGCCATGATTCGAGACGATGACGCCGTCCATGCCGTTCTGCACGCAAAGCGTGGCGTCCTCGTGCGCGAGGATGCCCTTGATGACCATCTTCATGCGCGTCGCATCGCGCAGCCGCTTGATCGTGTCCCAGGTCAGGTTCGAGGATTCCATGCTCGTCATCGCGGTGAGGTCGATCCCGTCGTACATCGGCCGGCGCCTCGCCCGCCCGGCCGCACCCGGCTGGTGGCACGCCGAGCATTCGCGTGTGTCGGTGCGCCGCAGGCGAAAAAGCGTCTCCTGGTTCCTGCCGGCGAGGCGATCGACGGTGACCACCAGGACCGGACATCCGGCGGCCTCGGCGCGCTTCGTGATGGCCTGCGCGATTTCCCATTTCGGAGAGGCGTAGAGCTGGAACCAGATCGGCGCGCCGCGCGCCTCGGTGGCGGCTTCCACGGAGGTCGTGGTCGACGTCGAGAGAATGTAGAGATGGTTGCCGGCGCGCGCGCCCTTGGCGACCGCGATCTCGCCTTCGGGATGGAAGAACTTGTTGCCCCCGGTGGGCGCGATGATGATGGGACTGTCCAGCCGCGTGCCGAGAATCTCGACCGACGTATCGACCTTGCTCACGTCGTTCAGGCGCCGCGGCCGCAGCTGGAACTTGAGGAAGCCCTCGCGGTTGGCGCGCAGCGTCACCTCGTCGTCGATGCCCGAGGCCATGTAGCCGAAGTGCGCGGGCGGCACGTTCTTGCGCGCGACCGGCTCGAAGTCGAACACGTTGATCGCGTCCTTCGGACTCGCGATGAATTCCTGCGGATTGAACGGCGCCCAGACGATGGGGTCGGGATATCGCGACGGCGCCTCCGCCGCCCACGCGGCGAACCCGGGAACGGCGAGCAGCGGGCTGCCGGAGAGAAATTTCAGGAATCGGCGGCGGGCGAATGAGCGGTTCATGAGCGGCCTCCCGAATGGGCGAATGGGGACAGACCACTTGTTCCGCAGAGGGGCACAAGTGGTCTGTCCCCGGTGTTCTTCGTTTCCGGACTTATCATACGTCCGCTCCACAAAGCGGGAGGCGCCATTGAAGATCGGGATCGCGGGCACGGGCCGCATGGGCTCTGCGGTGGCCGGGCGGTTGCTCGGCCTGGGACACGAGGTGGCGGCGTGGAACCGCACGCGCGAGAAGGCGCGCGCGCTGGAAGCGGCGGGCGTGGTGGTGGCGCGGACGGCTGCCGATCTCGCGGCCCGCTCCGAGATCGTCATCACGTTCCTCACCGACGCGGCGGCGATCGACGCCATGTATCACGGCGAGGGCGGACTCCTCGCGGGTGAGGTGCGCGGAAAGCTCTTCATCGACATGAGCACCGTGCGCCCCGAGACCGAGATGGCGCTCGCGGCGAAGGTGAAGGCGAAGGGTGCCGCGTTCGTCGAGTGCCCGGTCGGCGGAACCGTCGGGCCGGCGAAGGACGGCAAGCTCTTCGGTTTCGCCGGCGGCGGGGCGGACGATGTGGCGCGCGCGAAGCCGGTGCTCGATCAGATGTGCCGGCGCGTCGAGCACGTCGGCGCCGTCGGAGCGGGTGCCAGCATGAAGCTTGCGATCAACCTGCCGCTGCTCGTGTACTGGCAGGCGTTGGGCGAGGCGCTTTCGCTCTGCGCTCCGCTGGGCCTCGAGCCGGCGCGCCTTATCGACATCCTTGCGGACACTTCCGGCGCCCCGACCATGTTGAGGATCCGCGGCCCCTCCATCGCCGCCACGCTGCAAGGCAAGGAGACCTCGCCCGTCACCTCGGATATCCAGACGATGCGCAAGGACCTGCGCGCGATGGTGGAGGAAGCCGGCGCGATGGGACGCACGTTGCCCGTCACCACGCGCGTGCTGGAATGTTTCGATGACGCCGTGAAGGACGGCTGGGGCGCGCGCGACGTGACGATGCTTCCCGCGCGGTGGCTGAAAAGCAAGTCTTCCCCTTTTATTTAGTCGATTTTGATATTCGCGTTCTTGATGAGCTTCGCGTACTTCACCGACTCGGTCCTCATGAAGGCGGCGAACTCTTCGGGCGTGCTGCTCACGGCGTCCACTCCGAGGGCGGCGAAGCGCTCCTTCAGGTCGGCGTCGTTCATCACCTTGACGATGTCGGCGTGAAACCTCTGCACGATCGCCCGCGGCGTGCCGGCGGGCAGGAGCACGCCCCACCAGTTGACGGCGACGAGGCCCGGCATTCCGGATTCGGCGCAGGTCGGAATCTCCGGCACGCTGGGGCTGCGCTCGGGGCCGGTCACGCAGATCGCACGCAGCCTGCCGCTCTTGATGAACTGCATCGCGGGGAGCGCGTCGGAGAACACCAGCTGCACATGTCCGGCGACCAGGTCCTGCACCGAGAGGATGCCGCCCTTGTAGGGGACATGCGTGATGTTGAGCTTTGCATCGTTCTTGAACATCTCGCCGCTCAGGTGCGCCACGCTTCCCGGCCCGCTCGAGCCGAAGCTCGGAGTCGTACGGGACCTTCGAGAGGAGCGGGTTCACGGTGACCGGGCCGAGGTTCCCGATGACGAAGCTGTAGCCGTCGGGCGGCTCGCGCTTCGCGTAGTCCATGCCGATCGAGCCCGCCGCGCCCGGCTTGCTCTCGACCACGACCGGCTGGCCCCAGAGTTCGGAGAGCTTCTGCCCGAGGATCCGCGCCATGAGGTCGGAGCTGCCCCCGGGCGGGTAGGTGACGATCAGCTTGACCGGCTTCTTGGGATAGAGCTGGGCGAACGCTGAGCCGGCGACGACGGCGGCGACCAGCCCGAATACCGCGACGAGAAGATTGACCTTGCGCATGGGGCCCTCCTTGCGCGAGTAAGTATCATCCTGAAGATGGCTCGAACGCTACCCGGACCCCGATCCCGCGCCGACCAGGCGCTTTCCCTCAACATGCGCCTCCTCGCGCATCACGAGCTGCAGGGTTTCGGGGGCCTGGGCGAAGGCATGGCGCTGCAGGTAGCTCCCGACGGGCGGCGCATCCTGTGGCTCGCGCACGAGTCCGCGCCCAAGAACTTCACCGGCGTGGACGTGAGCGACCCGCGAGCGCCGCGTGTCGTCGTGCAGACGGAGCTGCCGCACGCCAGGATGCGTTCGAATTCGCTCGACGTCGTGGGCAACGTGATGGCGGTGGCCTATCAGACCCAGAAGACCGGGCTCACACCTGCGGGCTTCGACCTCTTCGACGTGAGCGCTCCGGAGCGGCCGAAATTGATCTCGCACTTCGACGCATCGGGGCGGCACTCGCGCGGCGTGCACGCCGTGTGGTTCGTCGACGGCGACTTCATCCACATGGCGAGCGGTGCGGCGGATTTCCAGCCGCGCCATCCCAACGACGACCAGTGTTATCGGATCATCGACGTGCGCAATCCTTCGAAGCCCGTCGAGGCCGGACGCTGGTGGCTGCCGGGCACGCGCGAGGGCGACAGCGAGCGGCCGCCACAGAGGCTCGAGCCGAAATTCGACGCCGGATTCCGCGCGCACAACACCAACGTCTATCCCGAGCGGCCCGATCGCGCGTACGTCGGCTACATCGACGGCGGCGCGGTGATCCTCGACATCTCCGACAAGGCGCGCCCCAGGCTCGTCGCCAACTGGCGCTACTCGCCGCCCTTCAACGGATTCACGCACACGGTGCTGCCGCTCTTCGGGCGCGGGTTGCTCGTGGTGAGCGACGAGTGCATCAAGAACGACGGCCTCGACTGGCCCAAGCTCGTGTGGGTGGTCGATGCGCGCGTGGAGAGCAACCCGGTGCCGATCAGCACGCTGCCCGCTCCGCCGCACTCGGCTTTCGTGCATCGTGGCGGGCGCTTCGGCGCGCACAACCTCCACGAGAACCTGCCCGGGCCGACGTCGTGGCGATCCGAGGAGATCGTGATCGGCACGTTCTTCAACGCGGGCGTGCGCGCCTACGACATTTCCAATCCATACCAGCCGCACGAGGTGGCATACTTCGTCCCCGCCGCTCCCGCGCTCTCCCCCGCCGGCGCGATCCAGTTGAACGATGTTTATGTCGATGAGCGGAGAATCGTCTACACCGTCGATCGCTTCGCCGGCGGCCTCTACATCCTGGAGATGACGCTGTGAACGCTGTATCCGTCGATCCGCTGGCGAGCCGGCTGCCGGTGACGCTCATCACCGGGTTTCTCGGCAGCGGCAAGACGACGTTGCTGCGCAGGCTGCTGCGGCATCCGGGGATGAATCGCGCCGCGGTCATCGTCAACGAGTTCGGCGACGTGGCGCTCGATCACGAGCTCGTGGCCGCGTCGTCCGAGCAGGTGACGCTGCTCAGCAACGGCTGCCTGTGCTGCACGCTGCGCACCGACTTGCAGGAGACGCTGCGCGAGCTCTTCATCAAGCGCCGCGCGGGAGAGGTCATCGACTTCGATCGCGTGTTCGTCGAGACGACCGGGCTCGCCGATCCGGTTCCGGTGCTGCACACGCTGCAGACCGACGGCCTGCTCGGCGCGCAATACCGGTTGAATGGCGTGGTGACGCTCGTCGACGCGGTGAACGGATTGGGGCAGCTCGACACGATGCCCGAGGCGGCAAAGCAGGCGGCGGTGGCCGATCGTCTCGTGATCACCAAGACCGACATCGCGGATGCGGACAACGTCGAGCGCTTGCGGCGGCGCCTGATGGCGATGAACCCCTTCGCGCTCGTGGCGACCGCGATCGACGGCGAGATCGATCCCGCGCTGCTCGCCGACATCGCGCCGCGCAGCGCACGCGCGCAGGCCGGAGAGCTCAACCGCTGGCTCTACGCCGTGCCCCCGAAAAGGAATCTTCCCCTCTCCCTGTCGGAGAGCCCTCAAGGGGGGAGAGGGTCGGGCGGACATGACTCGGCTATCCATTCCTTTTGCCTTTTTTTCGACGCACCTTTCACTTGGAAAGGCCTCAACGCGGCGCTCCAGGCCCTCACCGCCCTCCGCGGGCCGGACCTGCTGCGCGTGAAGGGCATCGTCCACGTCGCCGGCGAGCCCGGTCCGATCGTCCTGCAAGGCGCGCAGCACGTGTTCCATCCGCCGATGACGCTCGAGGGCGCGCAGGACACCGACCCGCGCTCGCGCATCGTCTTCATCGTGCGCAACATCCCGCGCGAATCGATCGAGGCGTTGTTCGCCGCCGTTGGGGCTCTCGGGCAATGAAGAAAAGAATTGGATCCCGGACCGGAGTCCTCCCGGGCGTCCGGGATGACGAGCATTCCGTCGCCCCGGGCGCCGCAGCGGCGACAATGGACCGGGGCCCAATCGGTGTCATCGGCCTCGGCATCATGGGTTCCGCCATGTCCGCCAACCTCGTCGCCGCCGGATTCTCGGTTCTCGGCTACGACGTGCTCACGCGCCCTCTTGCCGCGTTCAAGAAATCCGGTGGCCGACCCGCGCGTAGTGTTCGAGATCTTGCGCGCCGATCGCCTATTCTCATCACGTCGCTGCCATCAGAGCAAGCGCTGCGCGACGTGAGCGCCGATCTCGCGGCCGCGCGCAACCGCGGGCAGATCGTCGTCGAGACCAGCACGCTGCCGATCGCGGTGAAGGAAGATGTGCGCGCGACTCTCGCGGCGCGCGGCATCACGCTGCTCGACTGCCCTCTGAGCGGAACCGGTGCGCAGGCGCGCGTGCGGGACCTCGCCGTCTACGCGAGCGGGCCGCGCGCGGCGGTACGGCGCTGCGCGCCGGTGTTCGACGGCTTCGCCCGCACGCATTACCATCTCGGCGAGTTCGGAACCGGATCCAAGGTGAAATTCCTCGCCAACCTGCTCGTGGCGATCCACAACGTCTCGGCGGCCGAGGCTCTCGTCCTGGGCATGAAGGCCGGCCTCGACCCGGCGCTGATGGTAAAGGTGCTCGGCGACGGCGCCGGCTCCTCGCGCATGCTGCAGGTACGCGGCCCGATGATGGCTCGCGGCGACTACTCGAAGGCGACGATGAAAGTCGCCGTATGGCAGAAGGACATGCGCATCATCGGCGAATTCGCGCGCGCGCTGGACTGCCCCACGCCCCTGTTCGACATGACCGCGGTGATATACGACTCCGCGATGGTCCAGGGCTTCGCCGAGGCCGACACGGCCTCCGTGTGCGCGGTGCTCGAGCGCCTGGCGAACGTCGGATCCAGCCGTTGAGCGCATCGAAATGGAGCAGCGGGATCCGGTGATTGGGCGGTTGCCGTCAAGGATCTCGTGCCCGAGGGGCAGTGGCGCGCGGCGATGGGTATCGCCGGCGTGGCGGCCTACATCGCCGTGATCAACGTTTCCGCCAACGAGCTCGCGCGCGCCGTCGAAATGGTTTCCGCGCGTCGCGTGGGCATCGCTCGCCTCGTTTTCTCGTCCTATATCGTCGGCGGCACGTTGCTTCTGGTGGCCTCGATATTCAATCCGATCAGCCCCAGCTTGATTCTCGTGTCAGGATTGGGCGCCGGCTTCGCGGCGATGGCTGGGCACTCACGGTCATTCCGAAGATGGTCGACAAGCGTACGGCCGGGCGCTCGGAAGGCAACGAACCCCTGCAACAAAGTCCAGGCTGGATCGCGGCGGGGGTGGCCATGACAGCCTTGTTCATCGGCATTGTCGCGCCAGGCATTCGATTCTAGATGGAGGCCCGATGATGCATGAGGCAACGCCGAGAGGATGAGATGAGCTTCGTTCTGCAGGTGCAGATAAAGATCAAGCCGGAGAATGTCGACGTGTTCATGAAGAAGCTGGCGGAGAACGCGGCGGCCGCGCGCAGGGAGCCCGGCTGCAAGCAGTTCGACGTCCTGGTCGACCCGAAGGACCGCACGAGCGTGATGCTCTACGAGGTGTACTCCGACGAGAAGGCGTTCGAGGAGCACCAGAAGGGCGCGGCGTTCAAGAAGTACGTCGCCGAGGCGGTGCCGCTGCTCGCCTCGCGCGAGCGGCGCATCTGGACCCGGGTGGATTAACCGCTCCAGCCTGGGGGAGAGGGGATTTCAGGCCGGATCCATCCCCTTCTCCTTCAGGACCGGCGCCGCGGCCGCCGAGGTGAGAAAGCGCGTCCAGGATTTCGCGATCTCGGGCTGCTTCGCGGCGGTGTGGGTGCCGGCGGAGAACACGGTGACGAGCTGCACATCCGGCGGCAGCGGCCCGACGTAGTCGATTCCCTTCACCGGCAGTAGCTCGCTCGCCTGCTGGAAGCCGATCTCGGCATCGCCGCGCGCGATCACCTCGCCCACCGGCGCCCCGGGTGGCGTCTGCGTGATCCGATTCTCCGGAATTCCCCACTGCTTGAACAAGCCGGCGAGATACACGCCGCTCGGCCCGCTCGAGTACGCGATCGACTTCGCCGCGAGCAGCGTGCGTTTGAGCGCCTCTCCCGAGCTCAAGTCCGGCTTCGGCGCGCCGACGCGCACCGCCACGCCGATGATCGATTTCACGAGATCGACGCGGCTGCCGGGGACGATCCTGCCCTCCTTCGCCAGCTCGTCGATCGTGCCCGCGGCCATGATCACGAGGTCGGTGGTCTCGCCGGCGCGCAGGCGCTTCATGAGGTCGCTCGAGCCGACAAATTCCGTGACGACCTTGTGCCCGCTTTGCTTCTCGAACGCCGGCACGAGCTCGAGGTAGGCCTCTTTGATCGCCATCGAGGACATCACGTTGATTTCGACGGTCACGATTTCGATGAATATGGGAGTCTGACCCTTTATTTGACCACGATTGTTTCGGTGCCGAGGCCGCTCGTGCGCAGCCAGACGAGCACCGAGTCGACGGTCACGGTTTCAATGCGGTCGCTGAAGCGCTTCTCGTTCGGGTGGTCGTCGAACGCGACGTTCGCCCGCGTCATGCGCGCGCCGAGGCGCGTCATCGGCCCGAGATGCAGCGTGGTCGGCTGGTAGTCGCGCAGCTGCAGCCACGCCTGCGCCTGGCGCCGCGTCGTGGCGTTCGCATCCATCGCCCCGGCGAGCGTCTCGAGCGCCCACTGGTTGCTCTGCTGGTAGGTCGTCGACCACGGATAGGCGAGCATGTTGTATGCCTCGGTGTGCCATTGCATCACGCGCTGGTTGTCGCCGAGGACCCACAGCAGTTTCGCCTGGACCTCGGGCGCCAGCACGACGATGGCCGACTCGTAGCGGAACATGCGATCGAGGAAGAACTCGCCGAGTCCCTGGCGATAGATTGCCGCGACGGGCGTACCGCAATGGTTGAGCTTGTGCACGACGCGCCACGGGCCGCCTTCGGTCTCGCGATAGGCGAAAGCCAAATGCGACCATCGCAAACCGTAGTGGCGAAGGTCCTGGCCCGATCGCGCGAGCACGACCACTTGCGCGCCGGTTTGGTCGAGGCGCTTCGCGGTGCGCTCGGCCAACGCCATCGACATCTGCACCGTCGAGACATCGAGCGGGCGGTCCTCGCAAGTCCGGCCCGCGAGCGCGGGACCGGCAGCCACCATCAGCGCAAGACTCGCGCAGAGCAAGAGCTTCTTCATGGTCGCCCCCTAGGGCGTGAGGCGTTCGTTGTAGAGGAGCGCGGCGCCGATCTCGTTGGGCACGAAGGCGATCGCCTGCCCCGCCGCCGAAAGGACGTAGCCGGTGCTCACCGCGGTGCAGAGAATCGCGGTGCCCACGCCTTGCGAGATGCCGCCGAGAACCTGGCCGGAGAAATGCAGCGTCTCGCGCGCGCCGTCGGACACGCGCTCGACGACCAGCGCCGTGCCGGTGGCAGACGCTTCGACCGCGACGACGGTGAGCGAAGCGCCACCCGCCACCAACGCCACCGGCGCGGCGACGGAAATGGCTACGGGCAGCAGGGACAGCGCGCTCACCTCCGAGGATGCGTTGGTGTGCGCATGCGCCTGCGACAACGGCGCCATCGAGATTGCCACCGCGCTCAACGTGCAGAGCGCGATTCGTTGCAACGGCGCAAACGCAAACATGGAATCTCCCGGCTGTTGAACACCGGCGGATGGTGCGAGCAGCGCACCCGGGCGTCAACGAAACGATACGAAGTCGACTCGCGAGCCGCTTCTGGTATCGTGTCGCGCTACTGGAGGCGCTCCATGAGTACGTCACAGGATCTCGTCGCGGTGCTCAAGGCCGAGCTCAAAGGCGCCGGCATTACCTACGCGGAGCTGGGCCGTCACCTGGGCCTGGCGGAGTCGAGCGTGAAGCGAATGTTCGCCAAGGGCGACATGCCGCTCGCGCGCATCGACGAGATCTGCGGCGTTCTCAAGACCGACTTCGCCGAGATGGCGCGCAAAGTCGCCGACGCGCAGCCGCAGCGCCACGAGCTCACGCTCGAGCAGGAAACGGCGGTGGTCGCCGACCGCAAGCTGCTGCTGCTCGCGATCTGCTGCCTGAGCCACTGGACCTTCGAGCAGATCGTATCGACCTACACTTACTCGGAGGCCGAGGTCGTCAAGGGCCTGGTGCAGCTCGACAAGCTCGGCATCATCGAGCTGAAGCCCATGAACCACTACCGGCTGCATCTCTCGAAGACCTTCCGCTGGCGGCCACACGGCCCGGTGACGCAGTACTTCCGCGAGGAAGTGATCGACGACTATTACAGCGGCGGCTTCGACGGCGAGGGCGAGATGCTGATGCTCGTGCACGGCCAGATCGGCCGCGGCCTCGCGGGCAACTTCGTCGAGCGATTGCAGCGCGTGGGCCAGGACTTCGCGCAGCAGCACCTCGCCGGCCAGAAGCTCGAGCCCGACCAGAAGCGCTCGTACACGCTGGTGGTCGCGATGCGCAACTGGTTCTTCGCCGCCTTCCGCGACCTGATGCGGAAATAGAAAACCCACCGATCTCGGCATCAACGGGCTGCTGCCGATCGCGCAGACCTCGATGCGCTTCGCGAAGATCGGCTATCACGACTACGAAGGGGTCGCGATCAACAAGGACGAACAGGCGAGCCTGGTGCGCGGCCTGCGAGCACGCCGGCATGATCCTGCGCAACCACGGCCTGCTCGTCGTGGGCGGCAGCATCCCGGCAACGTTCTACGACATCTTCAAGCTCGACAAGCTCGATCCTTCGTACCGCGACTAGCTTGCGGCTACATCATGTGGATGTACCAGCCGCCGCTGAGCGCATCGCGCACGAACGTCACGCCGAAGTCGCGCCCCTGGACGGTGGTCACCGATGCGGTGGCGGAGTCGCCCGTGCCGGGCTTCGAATCGAGCGCGAAACTCCTGAAGTCCGATCCGAAAGACTTCATTCCCTCGGGGCCGAGCGCGGCGAGCGAGCGACGGTAACGGGCGCGCGCATCGGAGCTATAGCACTCGACGGCGCGCTCCAGGTCGCCCGCCTTGAGCGCGTCGAGCAGCCGTCGCCACGCTTCCTCGGGCGTGCGGCTCGGCGCGGACTTCTCCTCCATGAAGGTGGCGCCCAGCACGCTCTCGCATCTCGGACGCAGCGAGGCGTTCTCCTTCGGATCGGCCGCGCGCGTGCGTTGCGCTGCGTCGTCCAGCATCGCTTTCATGCCGGGCTCCACTTTCGCGACCTCGCTCGCGTTGCGCGCGCGCCAGGCCTGATACGCCTTGCGGTAACGGGACTCCAGGTCCGGAAACGCCGCGCTGCACTGGTAGTAGTAGAGCAGCGTCATCGTGACTTGCCGTTCGGCCGCGCGTCCCGGATCCTGCGCCGCGGCGGTCCACGCCACGAGCAATCCCGCCAGAACCCAATGCGATTCGTACATTGTCGCCTCCTCCTCGCGCCGCGGCTTCGTAGACGATTTTACCCCCGGGTGCTAGCCTGTAATGGTGGGCTTCACCGGAGAAGGGAACATGGCCAAGCAGCGGATCAACTACGTCGGGCTGGACCAGATGGACGAGGCGATGCGCCTGGAGATGGAGCGCTGCCGGCGGGAGGGAACGCCGCGGCCCGAAAGCTCCGCGATTCGCGCGCACGTGAAGGCGTGCTTCTGGTTCTTCGCCAATTCCTGGCGCGACATTTTCAAGAACGGCGTACTCGACCACGCGGTGAAGGAGCTGTGCCGCCTCTACGTGTCGCGCGCGGTGAACTGCGAGTACTGCGGCAACCAGCGCTCGATCAAGGGAAGGGCCGCCGGGGTCGCGGAGGAGCACGTGCGCGACCTGCTGCAGTTCGAGCAGTCGACGCGCTACGACGAGCGCCAGAAGGCCGCGCTCGCATACGCCGAGGCGATCGCCTATCGCCTCGACACCGACGACGCGTTCTGGGAACGCATGCACCGCCACTTCGGCGAGCCCGAGCTGGTCGAGCTCGGTTGCTTCATCGGCCTCACGCTCGGGCAGCAGAGCTGGCTGCGCCTGCTCAACATCGACCACCACCAGGTGATGGCGGGGACCACGGCCTCGATGGCGCCGGGCTTCGAGAGCGCCGATGAATTGGCGCGATCAAAGGGCGCGGCGACGTACTGGGCACCGCGCTAGAGCAGTCAGGCCCGCTTTGGAATATCGAGGCCGCGTGCCACCGCCGGACGCGCGACGAACGTATCGAGCACCCGCGTGACGTTCGGGAAATCCGCGATTCCCACCAGATCCCCCGCCCCGTAGAAGCCGATCAGGTTCCGCACCCAGGGGAAGATGGCGATGTCGGCGATGGTGTAGTCCTCGCCCATCACCCACGCGCGGCCCGCGAGCCGCCGGTCGAGGACGCCGAGCAGGCGCTTCGATTCCGCCGCATAGCGGTCGCGCGGGCGCTTGTCTTCGTAATCCTTGCCGGCGAATTTGTGGAAGAAGCCGAGCTGGCCGAACATCGGGCCGATTCCGCCCATCTGGAACATCAGCCACACGATCGTCTCGTAGCGGCCGGCAGCATCGCGCGGCATGAGCCTCCCGCTCTTGTCGGCGAGATAGATCAGGATCGCGCCGGACTCGAACAGGCCGAGGGGTTTGCCGTCCGGGCCGTTCGGATCGAGGATCGCCGGGATCTTGTTGTTGGGGCTCAACGACAGGAACTCCCGCGACATCTGGTCGTTGCGATCGAAGCTGACGAGATGGGGCTCGTAAGGCAGGCCCGTCTCCTCGAGCATGATCGAGACCTTGACGCCATTGGGCGTGGGCAGCGAATAGAGCTGGATCCGGTCGGGATGACGCGCGGGCCACTTCTTCGTGATGGGGAAGGCGGAGAGATCGGTCATCGCCGGCCCGCCTTCACGAAATCGAGCGACGCCTGGAAGAGCTCCAGATCCTTCTCGTAATCGGCCGCATCGGCGCGGTCGATCTGTATCCATTCCCGCGTGCTCGCCATGCCGCCGGGCGAGAAGGAAACCACGTTTCCCCTCGAGAACTGCAGCTCGGTCGCGGTGGCCACAGGCAGTCGCAACCCGATACCGTTGCCGCTGATGCAGGCGAACATCTTGTCGGCTACGAAGTACGCGTCGAGGCCGTTGATCTTTCTCGCGCTCACTCCGGGGAGCTTGAGGAGCAGCTCGTCGATCTGCGACTTGCGGGTGGGTTTGGGGGGATCGGCCTTCATTCGTGGACGATTCTGCCACCGACCATGGTCATCGTGGGCTT
>WNFI01473601.1_pt1 | contig 18909 bp, 14 predicted proteins | sample 5400471 | NCBI WGS metagenome assembly WNFI01 (sample SAMN13153348, study PRJNA577476) | soil metagenome | isolation source: 100 cm saprolite on Douglas fir-dominated hillslope | place: USA:California | collected 2013-09-17 | reverse complement strand
CTTGCTTGTTGTTTTCTGCGGCCTCATAAGCGTCAGTTTCGGCCAAAGCGATCTCGGACTTCCCACATTTGGTTCGATCCATCAGGGTCTCTACGATGCGGTCAAGCTGAGCAGCGGTGCAGTCTTGCTAAGCATACCCGTTCGCAATAAAACTGGGTTTAGCTATTCACTCGCGAGCAACATCGCAGCGACGATACGCTACGATGGTTTTCTTATGTACCCAGCGTGGTCTGGGGGCGCGACTCCGTCACCAGCTACCGTCGCTCTATTCACGACTGATACGGAGGTGAATTGCCCCGGCACACAGACCAAGACGGACAAATATACGGGCTGGTATTTCATCGACCAAGTTGGCACCAGGCACTTGTTTCCTTCCATTGTAGTGGATGTACTGCAGTGTCTGACCTATGATCGCCGGAGCGGGATGGCTATCGACGGCTCTGGATACACGATGGTTGTGGCTGGTGACGGCAGCTCGGCGACCGTCTACGATCGAGCAGGCAATACCTACGGGCCTGGTCTCGCAATGACTTCGATAACAGACCCCAATGGAAATGTTGTGTCATACTCGGTAAGTTATTCGAACATATCCAATGGTGGATGCAACTATATTAAGACATTCACTTATCAGGATACGCTTCTTACTCATCCGATGACCGAGGCGCAGACGATAGTGAATTGCTCCACAGCGCCCGTTGGTGATGTTCATACCTGGAACGACGCAGCTAACAACCCGCAGTCGTACACGTTCAATTATTCGAATTACACGATCAAAACGAATTTCGGATGCCCTTACCTCATTGATGAACCCGCAACCCCCACGATGTTGCCCAGTAGCATTACTGCGCCAGACGGCACATACACAATTACATATGAGAGCACCCCCGGCGGCGGCGGGATCACGGGCAGGATCTCCAAGATCACATTCCCGTCCGGAGCTTACATTCAATACCAGTTTTCCGGAGGGCCAAACAATAGTGGCCTTGTGTGCGATATTAACTACAACTTGCTGGTGCCGCTTCTAACTCGTACCTTAGTCGACTCCAAGGGAACTTCACGCGTGTGGACGTATGACACACAGTCTGCTACCAACTCGACGGTCGTAACAGACCCATCAGGCAACGACACTGTCTATTTGTTCTCAATGACGGGAACGGCAAGGACCGACTACGAGACGCAGCGCCAATCGTATCAGGGGCATAGGGTAGGCGGGACACTTTTGAGGACGGAGGTGACTTGCTACAACAACAATACCTCGAACTGTCCTGTTGCAACCATCACAGGGCAAATATTGGAGAAAGATATCTATACTAGCCTTCCAGGGATGTCCTCGTCGAGTCACGTTTGGCAAGCCTACGACACTTTTGGAGATGTCACTGAAATAAAGACATACGGTTTCGGAGCAACATCCCCTATATCTGACACAGTTGTTGCATATGGAACATACAACAACAGCAACGGACAGTGCACAGCGATAGGGAGCTACATTAACCGAGTCTGCAGCACAACGACGAAGGCTGGCACGAGCACACTCTCTCAGGTAAACAATACCTACGACAGCAAGGGCAATTTGACCTCGGTCAGTCGTTGGGTCAGTGGACCGACAGGAAGCAGCGGTCTCTACCTAACCAGCAGCACTTCATACAACTCGAACGGTACTGTGAACGTCACGCAAGACGTCAACGGTGCACCAACCACCTACCACTACGATCCTAACGTGTGTAACAACCTGTTGCCAACGAGCATAAGCGAGCCACTAGGGCTGTCGAGATCGATGACTTGGGATTGCAACGGCGGTGTTGTGAAAATAGTGACCGACGAGAACTTACAGCCGACAACCTACGGTTACGTGAACCTCCAAACGGGATCAGCCGACCCTTTCTATCGTCCGATCTCGATTACCGATCCGGTGGGCAACATCACCAACTTTACATATACGCCTACCACATTCGAAAGTGCCATGAATTTCAGCACTGTTTCGACCGTGGACACCCTGACTACAAGCGATGGTTTCGGCCATCAGCTTTTGGCTCAACAGCGACAGGGACAGGGATCTTCCTCCTTCGACACAACGCAGTACAAGTACGATGCAAGCTTTCGGTTGTCATCGGTCAGCGTTCCGTGCCCGACTCAAGCGGGGAATGGCTGTAGCACTCCGGTCACGACCACAACCTACGACGGCCTGAGTCGACCCCTGCAAGTCACCGACGGCGGTGGCGGCTATACCAGCTACAACTACGCTCCGGCTGGTTCTTACAACAATGACGTGCTGGTTACGCTGGGCCCGGCACCTACAGTGCCCGCGACCGAAAATACGAAAAGAAGGCAGCTCGAATACGACGGCTTGGGCCGCCTCGCATCGGTTTGTGAGTTAACCACCGCCACTAATGGAGGGGGGACCTGCGCTCAGACATCCGCTCAGACGGGATACTGGACGAAGTACGCCTATGACGGCCTAAATCGCTTAACTGGTGTCACGCAAAATGTCCAGGGTACGGCGCAAACGCGAAGCTACGGGTACGACGGACTAAGCCGACTCATCTCGGAGACGAATCCAGAATGGGGGCCGGGAACGGCAGCCTACGTGTACGATTCTGATGCCAGTGGGAATTGCCCCGGATCGTACAAGGGGGATCTGGTGAAGCGTACCGACAATGCCGGCAACGTGAGTTGTTATGCCTACGACGGCTTGCATCGGGAACTGAGCACCACTTATAGCGGTCCCAACACCACTACGAACCGGTATTTCGTGTACGATGCCGCGACTGTGAACGGCCAAGGGATGCCAAATGCCAAAGCGCGGATGGCGGAAGCTTACACGGCCACCTGTTCGACGTGTAGCAAAGTGACTGATGAAGGATTTGGCTACACGGTCCGAGGAGAGCTTCAAGACTTTTATGAGTCTACGCCGCACTCGGCTGGATATTACCACGTTCCGATGACGTATTGGGCGAACGGTCTGATCGAGACGTTCGGTCCGTTCCTGACGGAAGACCAAACTGGCTATGTACCGGACGGAGAGGGCCGCGCCAGTGCGGTGCATGATTTTTACAACGGCTCGAACCCGGTTCCGAGCATTACGTATAACTCCGCAAGCGAGCCCACGCAACTCATGACAAGTTGCGTCGGCACGACCTGCTATCCCATCTCGTATCAGTACGACCCAAACACGCTCCGCATGACCCAATATAGCGCCGCGCTGAATGGTGGGACGATCTCCGGCTCCTTGACGTGGAACCCCAATGGGAGCCTGCAAAAACTGGTGATTGCTGATCCCTTCAATGCCGCCGACGCGCAAACCTGTACCTATGGCGCCGACGACTTGAGCCGGATCGCAAGCGCGAATTGCGGATCTGCGTGGGCACAAACCTTCACCTATGATCCTTTCGGGAACCTCACAAAGAGCGGCTCAAGTTCGTGGTCGCCGGGCTACAATTCCAGCACCAATCGGTATGCCCTGGGAGGCACCAGCTACGACTCCAATGGGAACGTCTTGAATGACACATTCAACACCTATGCTTGGGATGCGGAAGGCAAGCCGTTATCAACCGCCTATTCCTTGAGTGGGCAAACTTTTACGTTTGTCTACGACGCCTTTGGCCACAAGGTGGAATGGTCGCTTAATGGCACTTACGAGGACTCCTATGTGACGCTGGGCCAGTTCAAGCTCAGAGCCGTTGGCCAAACGGCTGACTACTCTCAGTTCCCGATTCCGGGGAGATCGATACTAGGGCAGCTTGGCGGCGGGACCGGGGTGCAGCTAGGGGACTGGCTAGGCACCAGTCGCGCTTTTTGGAGTTATACCGGTGGGACTTGGGGACAGAGCGGAGCCCACGCGCCCTTTGGAGAGTCGTACGCATTCAACGGCGGCTATCCAACGGCTTTCACCGGACAGGATAACGACCACAGCATGATCAATACAACGTACTACTTCCCGGAGCGCCAATACCGGTCAGCGCAAGGGCGCTGGCTATCGCCCGATCCCGCGGGGATAGGTGCTGCTGATCCGACCAACCCGCAGTCGTGGAATCGGTATGCCTATGTTCTCAACAACCCACTGAGGAGCATCGATCCAACGGGGACGGAGTGCGTTTGGGATGATGGCAGCTATGACTCGAACGATGACGCGCAGACTGGCAACTACGGTGACTGCAATAAGGCTGGAGGAACATGGGTCGACCATTCCTACTTCCAGGACCAAGGGCAAGGCGACTGGAGCGGCGATCCCAACGCCGATATCGCCGGATACGCCGCGAGCATCGCAACTGCTAATTCGACAGCAACATGCCCAAGCGTGCCCGGTGGATCTCTAGGTGCCAGCGAGGTGGCCAACAATGTCGCCCATTGGAATTCGACACAGTCTCAGCTCAATGCGTCAGGAACTAACGCCTCGTCACTGGCATTTGGGGGTATGTTCTTGGGCTCGGTCTTGCCGTATGGCTCGAATGATTACAAGAACAAGGCGAGCGCCCCGCCATCTCTTCGCACAGCCCAATTTGGAAACTTCAACTTTGGATCTCTCTGCTATAACGGCGGCTTCAGCCTAGAAGATTGTCAGAGGGGAGCTGGGGCGGCCGCCTATCTCTCGGCCACCCTGAATGTTGCAGAAGGCAGGAACTGGACGGCCGGTCCGGGCCGACCATTTGGCGACCCAGCCACCGTCGGCGGCGTGCCAGTCTATGGCGACCAGATCGGGCCAAACGAGAACGACGCAGTAATTTCCGGCTGGGCGTACCAACAGTCGAAGTCGATGGGGCAGTGCCAGTGAGGCGTGGGCGCTATATCTATGACGAATCTAATAAATAGGTCTCTGTGGCTTCGGAGAATTACCCAGGCGCTTGCAGTCATCCTGGGTATCGCTTTAATGACGGGCCTCTGTTTGAGGGCGTTTCCAGAAGGCTCCGCACAGCGCCTCGCCAGCCCTGACGGACGGGTCATCGCCTACGTCGTCCACGACACATCCTCTACGGCGATGGACGCCGAGGCGAGTTGGATCGAGCTAAGAACGAGGTTTACTCCTTTCCGCCACACCGTGTTTGGGGGCTTAAACTATGGCGCAACCCTCACGGCCTCATGGATCGACTCACGAAGCCTTCTGATAAGATGCACGACATGCAGCAAGCTAGACGTAAGGGGAAAAGAAATAGAGTGGCGCGGCATTTCTATCCACTACGCGATCGAGTGAAGGAGGGGCTGGGCCCTCCACTTGGCGGAACAGTCGGTCAATGGCGGCTTTTAAGCTCATCTCTGTTGGAGTCGTCATCGTAGTATCGATAGTTAACGGGATCATGATCGCAAGTAGAATTCGTCGAAAGCCAAGCTCCAGCTCCGAAGCACGGGCGAAACGGAAAACCATGCCAATCGTCTGGCCTCTGGCACTGTTGTTCGGCGCGGCGCTTGAGATTTTCGACACCAGGCGGGAAGGCTGGAAAGTTGGCGACACCGTCGGCACAATCGTTTGCCTTCTGGTGCTGACGGCGTACTTCTTGGCCTACCGAAAGCAGTGGGCTGACGGCTCGGGCTAGTAGGCGTACACCCTGAGGAAGGCGAAAACCACCACGCCGGTAATCGAAACGTAGAGCCAAAGGGGAAATGTCCAGCGTGCGATTCGGCGGTGCATTGCGAACCGGCCCGTCAGCGAGAAGAAGAACGTCGTGAGCACCATCGGCAGAGCGACGATGGAAAGAATTATGTGGCTGGCTAAAATCGAAAGATAAAGCGTGCGCACCGGGCCGTGGCCGGGAAATATCGTGTCGCCGTGCAGAGCGTGGTTCACGATGTAGCTAATAAGAAAAACGGTAGAGAACGCGAAGGCCAGCAGCATGCTGTTGCGATGCGCTGCCTTGTTGTGATGTTTGATGAAATACAATCCCACGCAGAGGGCCATCGCGCACAGTCCGTTAAGAAAGGCGTTGAGGGCCGGCAAGAACATCCAGCGGCCGGCAAAATCCGCCGAAGCATGATGCAGGTACAGCAGCCACAGTAGGAATGAGACAGCAAGGCCGCTCACCACGACGATCGCTCCAACCACCGGGCGCGGACTAATTTCAGTCTGTTCCATGCGGACAATTAAATCACAAAAATCCATCCGCAAGTCATATAGACGCCCTCACAAGCGCGGTGACATGACCTCCGAGTGGCCGCCTCAGGCATGACCGACCAGGGTCGATGCTGTCGGCGCAACCCCGAATGGTGACGTTCGTCTGGCGCGACGGGAATTTATCGGATTACTTGTTCAACGGCGGGAATCCTACTTCGGCAACTAGCTGTTTGTAGGCGGGTTCGTCGTGCAGATTGCGCAATGCAAAATCGGTCTCGAGGCCGGCAATCATCGTTTCATGACGGGTACGCGAGGTGATGAGATATTGAAGAGCTTCGGCTTTGTTGCCCAGCATGGCCGAGGTTTCCGCCAGTGCGTAGACGGGAAGCTTTTCTTCTTTACAAAGCTTTTTTTGCGCATCCAGCATGCTCTGCAGCAAGCCGTGAGCGCCGCCTAAGGCAAATCCTCTTTTCGCAGCTTCAACCAGACTTTGCTCATCGGGTCGATTGGCCAACCGGGCGGCTTCCTCGGCTTCGAGCAGGTACTGGGGATAGTCGGCTTCCATGAAGTAAATTTGCGCCAAGTACCGGTGCGGAGAGACGAAAGTCGGGTCGTTCCTCTTCATCTGCCGGAGCAGAGCGAGGGCCTCGTCTTTTCTCCCCGCCAAATAGAGAAGGCGGCCCTTGTCGGCTCGGACGGAGGAGGAGGGGGGATCCAATTCCTGGGCGCGATTGACTTCCTCGACGGCCCTGGCGTTCTCGCCTACCATGCCCAAAAAGTTGGCATACCAGAGATGTGCGGTTCCGTCGTTAGGGTTTAGCGCGATCGACCTCTTGAATTCCCGATCCGCCGTGAAAACGTCATGCCGCCACCAGCACGAGGGAAAGGCGAGCGCGCGATGGGCTTCGGGAAGATTGGGATCGAGTTCGATGGCCTTGCGGGCTGCAGTTTCCGCGCGCGGAAAGGCCTCATCCTCGGGCATGGCGGTGTATTCAGGAAACAAGTTGTAGGAGTCGGCCAGACCGGCGTAGGCCTTGGCATCCTTGGGATCAAGCAAAATCGCTTGGGTAAAGTCCTCGACGGCACGAGTGAGACCTGCTGCGGTTCTTTCATTCCAGTAGTAGCGTCCTTCCAGGTAGAGCTTTTCGGCCTCGGGATTCGGGCGGTGGGGTACACCATCCTGTACGGTGGCTGGAGACCCTAGCCGCAGGGAAGCGAGAGCGAACCGTCGATTCGGAAAGCCGAACCCTATCGCCAGCACGGTCAGAATGACAGCAAGAACGGCTATCGATGCCACGCGGACTGGGCGCAAGTTGCCAGAAGGCCCGGTCGGCATAGGGGAGAGACTCGGCGCTGCGGGGACGACAACGGGTAGAGGCGAGGCGATAGTTTCCGTGAACGATTCAGCAGCGACTTCCAGCTTCGACTCACGCGGCCGGTTCGACCATTCCTTCAGTTCGTGAGCGAATGCATAGACACGTCCTTTGGAGACGCCGGGCAGACGATGGACTGGAAGGCCCAGGTCTTTCTCCCAGCGGCGGACGGTTTTCTCGTCGCGATCAAAAAATCCCGCGATTTCCTTCCAGGATTCCAGTCGCCGTTCGGTTTTTCCCTCGTCAGGCCCCGTCATACACCCAAATGTCCGCTTTTGCCCGTTTCTGTCTCTTGTGTGGGGGAGGGTACTGCCTGAGTATACGCGAGTAGAGCCTGCTTTCGAAGGCTTTCGAAGAGGCAGCGACGCTTCCGCCGCTAATCGCTGTCCGGCCAGTCATCAGGAAATCCTAACTCGTTGCAAACACTATCTCAGGAGAAGTCCAAATGCGTTGCGCAGGTAAATTTTCTTTTCTATACGCCATTTGTTTGACGGCCCTAACCCTAGGTACTGCAGGGGCCTCAGTCGCCGTCGCCCAGACTCCCGTCACTCTTTACAACTTTACCGTTGCCACTGACGTATCGAATCCCAATGCCCCTGGCTCCATGCCTCAAGGGAGAGACGGCAGCCTCTACAGTGCAACGAAAGGTGGAGGAACCTTCGGCCAGGGAGGCGTATTCGCAATCACGCCAACAGGAAACGAGACTGTGCCGTTCAGCTTCCCAATCAGTGGCGTGGACGGAATTGGGTGCGGTGCTGGTGTCACCTTGGGCACGGACGGGAATTTCTATGGCTCCTGTAACTCCGGCGGAGCCCATGGCTACGGACTTCTGTACAAGGTAACTCCAGGCGGTGTCTTCACCGACCTCCACGATTTTTCCTACTTCTCGGATGGAGCCAATCCCTTCACCCCGCCGATGCAGGCGAAAGACGGGAACTTTTATGGGACGGTCCCGACTGCTGGTCCGGGCGCCGGCCTGATCTATAAACTCACGCTAACTGGCACCTTCAATCTCCTGTATTCGGGGTTCAATGGCAGCAGTGGCCCCGCCAGTCCAGTGGGAGGCTTGGTGCAAGGAACGGACGGCAATCTGTACGGGACAACGGTCGGTGGAGGAACTATCGGCGATGGCGCCATCTTCAAAATCAGCACCACTGGCCATCTGACAACGCTCTACAGCTTCACAGGCGCGGACGGTAGCCAACCAGTCGGCACCCTGATTCAGGGCGCGGATGGCAAGTTCTATGGAACAACCACGGTAGGAGGCGCGAACAACAATGGAGTGGTTTTCAGGATTACGTCCGGCGGAAGCTACACCCTGCTGCACAGCTTTGTGCCAGCAACGGAGGGGCAAAGTCCCAGGGCTGCCATGGTCCAGGCCACGGATGGAAATTTCTACGGCGTCACCGAATCCGTTCCGGGAAGTCTCTTCAAGGTCACGCCGCTAGGAGTTTTCTCCGTGGTGTACCTGTTTGACGGCACCAGCAGCACCATCGGAACCGAACCCGCTTCCTCTCTGGTGCAAAACACCAACGGAATCCTTTACGGAGATCTACGAAACAGCGCAACGAGCCAAGGAAATGGATCGGTCTACACCTTGAACATCGGCGCGACGCCGTTCGTAAGAATGGCGCAGGCTTCCGGCAGTGTCGGCAGTTCGGTCGGCATTTTTGGGCAAGGCTTCAGTAGTGCATCCAAAGTAAAGTTTGACGGAGTGCAGGCAACGGGAGTCACGCTGCAAGGGACGACCTACCTCACGGTGCACATCCCCGCCGGCGCCCTCACTGGATCGGTTACCGTGACTACGGGATCGACCACCCTTACCAGCAACCAAACCTTCAAGGTCACGCCCAGAGTTAAAAGCTTTACGCCGACTCAAGGCCCGGTGGGAACCTCGGTGGTCATTACGGGAGTCAGTTTCACGCAAGCAACCAAGGTGACCTTCGGAGGCGTGGCAGCAACGACCTTCACGGTCGATTCGGACACGCAGATCACGGCAACCGTACCGACAGGAGCGGTAACGGGGGCGATCGCCGTCACCACCAAGGGTGGCGTTGCCAACAGCACTGCCACATTTACGGTGGAGTAGGCACATCGCGAATGCGGAAGGGGATCCAGAACACCGGGTCCTTTTCCCGCTGCAATTTTCCTCATTGCTGGCAACGTCTCGCCCTGCACCGCTATGGAGTTACCCGCTAAAATGGATGCATGGCCATAACGACGACCCCAGATGATGCGTTTCCGTTGGTCCGCCTGGCGCGCTCTTCCCGCTGCCGAGAAATCGGTCATCGCCACAGAGGCCTCCGCCGCACTCGCCGCCATGGAACAGCACTCTCCTGGCCAATCCGCACTCTTCTCGTTGCTCGGGCACAAAGGCGACTTGATGCTCATCCATTTCCGCGAGTCGTTTGCTGATCTCAATCAGGTCGAACTTAAACTTGCGGGCCTGCGACTGAGCGACTATCTCGAACCGACAACTTCGTATCTCTCTGTGATCGAACTAGGACTCTACGATTCCACCGTCAAGATTTACAAAGAGCTGACAGAGCAAGGCATCGTTCCGCACTCCGATCAGTGGAAGGCTGAGGTCGAGTGCAAGCTTAGCCGGCATCGAGAGGCAATGCGGCCTCGTCTGTTCCCAGACATTCCTCCGCACCGCTACGCTTGTTTCTATCCGATGGATCGCCGCCGCGGCGAAGACAAGAACTGGTACACGTTGTCTATCGAAGAACGCGCCCGCCAGATGAGCGATCATGGCATGGTCGGCCGCCGCTATGCCGGCGAGGTCAAGCAGATCATCACTGGATCGATTGGCTTTGATGACTGGGAGTGGGGCGTCGATCTTTTCGCCGACGATCCGCTCGTCTTCAAGAAATTGATCTACGAAATGCGCTTCGACCACGTGAGTGCGGTGTATGCGTTGTTTGGGCAGTTTTACGTGGGAGTGCGTTGCCCAGCCGCCGAACTGGAAAAGCTGCTGGCGGGGGAACTGCCGTACCTTAAGTCCTGAGAAGTGAAGGCGATTCGACCGGTCGCAAGAAATTGCAATATGTCTGAAAGATGTACCACACAATCGGCCTTGTTCCGCGCCAGTTCTGGTGTATCATCGGGTTGCGTCCAGTAACTTCTCCCCGGCGCACATCCCCCAAATGCAGGCAGTTATAGCTTAATTGTGAACGCACAGACTTGCTCTGTCGCGCTCCTTCGGGGAAAACGCATGCTTACCAGAAAACATCTACTATTCGCTGTCGTGCTCCTACTGCTTCCGGCAGCCGCTTCGGCAACTGGAACCGGCACCTTGATTAAAAGCAAGACAAAATGGAATGGTTTAGTGCGGCTTTATTCGGTGTATGTTCCGCAAGGCATGCCCCTCAACGCGCCTATGGTTCTGTTCCTCCACAGCACACAAAACACCGGCGCAAATAATCCGCCATGGGTTTCACTACCCGGCGAGTGGGAGTCGGTGGCTGATGCCAACAAGTTTCTTATGGTCTGGCCAGTTTCCACTTACAGCACAAGAGCCGGCCAATGGTATTGGGACTGCGACTTCTTCGATTTCAGTTTCGCAGTCGCGCCCGACGACGCCGGCTACATCCGCAATCTCATCACGACTCTTACCGCGCAGTACCATACGAATCCCAATCGCGTTTTCGTGACCGGAATGTCTTCCGGTGGATACATGACACAGCGCGTGGGCTTTGAACTCTCCGACATTGTCGCCGCCATCGCACCGGTCTCCGGTCCCATATGGATTCAGCCCGAAACGCAAGATCAGTTGCCGCTCACGCCGTCGCGTCCGCTCTCCGTAATCGAGTTCCACGGCACCGTCGACCAGAACGTCCCCTACTGCGGCGGCACTAATCGCATGGCATGGAAAGAAGCGGGCAACACCGTCGCTTCCACACAGGACAGCATGAATTTTTGGGTGGCCGCGAATGCATGCAGCAAACTTTCCACGGCACAAACCACCTGCACTTCAAATTACCAGGTCAATCCGAGCTATCCCGGCCTCGACGCCACCGGCTGTCTGAATAGCGTTGAAGTCGAGTTCGTACCCGAATGGGGTTACGGGCATGTCTGGGTGCCGGGAACTGAATCGATCATCTGGCACTTCTTCGCGACCCACGGACGCTGATCGCCAACCGAGGACTGATTCACCACAGAGCCACAGAGTCGCAGAGAAAACCTTCTTAAGCATTTGCCTTTTCTCTGTGTCTCTGTGACGCTGTGGTGAATGATTTTCTACCACCCTCCGGAGAACCCATGTCAATTTTTGGACTCATCGAATACGCCGACGCCAGCCCCGAAGTCCGCGCGATTTACGACGACATTATGGTGACACGTAAGACTGACTGGATCAACAATTTCTGGAAGGCGATTGCTCACGATCCCGCCACGCTCAAGCGCACATGGGAAGATATCAAACAGATCATGGCCCCCGGCGCCCTCGATCCGCTGACCAAAGAATTGATCTATGTTGCCGTGAGTGTGAGCAACCAGTGCGGCTACTGCATCGCCTCCCACACCGCCTCCGCGCAGAAAAAAGGCATGACCGATGCGATGTTCAAAGAACTGATGTCAGTCGTCGGTATGGCTAACGAAACCAATCGCCTGGTCGCGGGATATCAGGTGGAGATCGACGAAAGATTCAAATCGTAGAGAGGCATCGTAGCAACGCAGCTTGCCACATCTCTCTCCGCTCGACCACAGTGGCAGTGGGATTTCGCCAGCATCACTAAATGTGGAAGTTCCCCCCTGCTGCCGGGCGTCTTCACTGCTTCAGAGCGCTCCCGGTGATGACTAGGTTGCCGCTTCCGTCGCTCGTATTGGTATCCAAAAACTGCAACCCTTTCGCTTGCCCCGCCACCACCGAGTTCAATGCAAACGCAAGCTGCGGACCTTTTCCGGTAGGCAATATCGTGCCGCTGCCATCCGAGTTCACCGTATAGGTAAAGGTGCCGGTTCCTGTAAAAAGCGTGCCGTCGAACATGATGGTCTGGGAAGACTTGATGCTCCCGATACCGTCAAAAGTAAAGATTCCGATACCCCCGTCCTCGGCCAGAGTTCCGTCGGCGGTCCGTGGGTTGTACTGGAACGTGTAGTTCCCTTTTAGACTTGCTGCGCTGTAAGTCGTGGAGGTGGTCGACTGCAGCAAAGCGGTGCCGCTGATGATTTCGTTGTTGTTGTCGTTGGTCTGCAACAATTGCACGCCGTGGGCCAGCCCAACAGTAGTCGAGTTAAGCGTGATGGCGAACTGGGCCGTCGAGCCTGTGGTAAAGGTGATTTTGCCAGTGCCATTGGACTTTACGGAGTAAGTCCCGCCCAAAGTCCCGGTCTGAACCGTGTCTAACGAGATAGAGGTATACGAGCCGGTCACGTTGCCCGCGCCGTCGAATGTCAGGACTCCCACCATGGCAAATTGGTTCGTACTCACATTTGCAGTCGAGAGGTTAGTCAAAAAGCTGTAGCTGCCCTTCAGGCTCGCATTGCTGGCGGCCTGCGCTGGCAAAGTAATTGCGCCTGCCAAGGCGATCAAAATCGCAGCTCGCACGAAACGTCGGCTGAACACTTGCATAAACCACCTCCTCGAAATTGATTGCCCGCTTATGGCAGCACAAGCAGGCCGGAATCTCCTTTCTGACTCCAGAAACCGCTTGCATTGTCCTCCAACGCCCTGTTCGCGTCAATGTGAAAATTCCCAGCTTGATTACACCGGACCGCGGCAAGATTCCTGGAGATAAGGGCAAGTCAAATGAACGCCTTGGAGTTGGCGTCATCCTGAAAGGGTTGTTATTGAAAGATCGCGATTTTCGCCAACAACCGCTCTGCAGTCGGTTTATCAGCCTCTAATTCCAGCGCGCCGCCCGCCCAAACTTAAACTCGTGCGCCTTCATGTCCACGTTGCGACCGCGAAAGTGCACGCCTTCAGCTTCGAGCCGGAACCGCTGCTCCATGGCTGAGTCGCCGGTAAGCTTGATCTGCCCGCCCGCTCCCAGTATGCGCTGCCACGGCAATCCGAATCCGCGGCGTAAGACTACTGCCACTTGCCGCGCTGCGCCGGGAAATCCCGCTGCCCGCGCAATTGCTCCATAGGTCGAAACTTTTCCCTTGGGAATCGCGCGGATCGTAGCCTCGATCCGTATGCGCATGCGCTCCGGACGACTTGGCTTTCCCTTGTTTAGCCCGATGTCGAGCTGAGAAATATCCCGTTTTGTTTTAGTGTCCTCTGTGTCTCTGTGACTCTGTGGTGAGATCGCTTTAGCCTTCTTCTTCATAGCGCGATCCACCCCACACGGATCAGCCACAACGATCCCACAGAGACCAGCAGCCACAAAATAATCCCCAGCAGCAGCGGACGATGCCCCACCTTCTTCAGCGTCGCCACCGAAATTCCGCTGCCAATCAAGAACAGCGTCACCGTCAGCCCGATCTTCGCCAACTTCACCGCCAGCGCATACTCCCGCGCGCCGCCTGGCAAATATGTATTGCATACCGCCGCCAGGCAGAAGAGCCCGATGAACCATGGCCACTGTATCTTTGCTTTTGCGCCGCGCACCAGCGCCGTCGCGAGTGACACGGGGACGATCCACAACGCCCGCGCCAGCTTCACCGTGGTCGCAATCGCCAGCGCTGCAGCGCCGTACTTGGCCGCTGCCCCGACCACCGAACTCGTATCGTGAATGGCCAGCGCCGCCCACAATCCAAATTGCGATTGCGTCAGCTTCAGCGCCGTCCCAATCGCTGGGAAAATCAGCAGCGCCACCGAATTCAACACAAACACAGTTCCCAGCGACACGGCCATCTCTTCGTCGCTGGCCTGTGTGATCGGTCCCACGGCGGCGATTGCGCTTCCGCCGCAGATCGCCGTGCCCGTTGAAATCAGAAACGCGGGAATCTTCCGCACACCGAGCAACGCGCCAAGACTCATCCCCGCCAATAAAGTAAAGCTGATGCCCAGCATGGTGTAAACGAATCCGCTGCGCCCGGCTCGTACCACTTCGTGAAGGTTCATGCCGAAGCCCAGCCCCACCACCGAGGCCTGCAGCAGGAACTTGGATGACTTCTTCGTCGCGTCGATATAGGGATGAGGAAGAATCAGCCCGAAGACCAGTCCCGCTGCCAGCGCCACTGGCGGAGAGACGAAGCCGCTCGCACAAGTCAGAAGTAAAAGAAGGAAGACAACTTTTGAGACCATTCGCGATGGGCCGCAGGCAGCGTCGTGGCTGCTGCGACAACGGACTAAGCCGCCGACTCCTTGCGGTACGATTCCAGCGCATCGTATTCCGACTCGTGCACATCGAACACAGTCAGCAATTTCGTCACTTGCAGCAGGTCTCCAACGCGCTTGGTCAAATTGGCCAGCTTTATCGATCCTCCGGCGGTGTGCGCGGTCGTATGCAGCGCCACCAGGGTTCCCAGTCCGGCAGAATCGATGTAATTCACATCCCGCAGGTTGAGCACGATCCGCTTATTCTTCGCAATGATTTTCTTGACCTCGTCGCGCAACAGAGCTGTCTCCTCGCCCATTACAATCCGTCCGCTGCAATGCAGCGCCGCAATGTCGTCAACCGTCCGAGTTGCAATCTTCAGTTGCATGAATGTTCCGCTCCTTTAGCGTTGGATCGCAAGATCAAACGCATTCTGCTACGAAATTGCCGCACAAGCCTATCGCTTGCTGAGGGGCTTTAGCAAGGCGGGTCTTGTTCGAACAGAAAAACCATGAAACACAGAGGACACTGAGGCATACAGGCTTAGCATCTTCCTCCGTGGAACTCTCGTTTTCAGCGTTTAAATCTTCCCTTGCCCTACTTCTTCAAGTCAGTCATCCAATTGGTGACCATCACCATGGGAGTCGAAACACTTTCAGGAAACGTGCTGAACACCAACCGCTGGCCGTCCGGACTAACATCGTAAGGCACTCCGACCGGTGTAATGTAGTTTACCTGGAACAACGACTGCACCGGCTCCATCTCAAACTCTTCGCTCTTCGCATTTACGCGTGCGACATGCAGCGTAAGATCGGTTCCGGTCCACCAAATTTCCCGACTGTCTCCCCGCCACGCTGGAAACGTCCCCCCATTTTGCGAGACCTGCCATCTTCCCTGGCCGCTGGGAAAATGCGTGACGTAGACTTCTTCGCGCCCTGACTCCGTAGAACTGTAAGCCAGCCAGCGGCCGTCCGGCGACAGCCGGTACTGAACGATCCGCGCTAGCTCAGACGCCGGTTTGACCACGGCAAACGGTTTCTTCTCTCCTGTGAGGGGCATCGCCCATATCCCCGTAATCGTCGGTCCGCTCTGCTCCGTATGTACCAGATAACGTCCGTCAGGCGAAAATTGCGGCGACAGCAAAGTGACAGCCTCGTCCCGATTGGACTCCATCAGGACCTCTTCCTGACCGCTGCCATTGGCCACGCGAGCGCGCAGCGACGTTCCGGTCACGACCGATGTACCGTTCTGTCGCGTGTAAACGACCCGCTCGCCGTCGGCCGACCACGACGGCTCAAGGTGAGTCGCACCGCCGAATGTGAGCCGAGTGCGTGATCCTTTCGCAAAATCCAGCACCCATATGTCTGCCTGCGGATCTCCCATGGAAACCGCCAGCCGCTTACCGTCCGGTGAAATTCTGCCGCTGCCTTTGTAGAATGCGCGCTCCGAAACTTTGCCCAGCGTTTTTCCGCTGCGGTCCATCCAAAACAGATCGGTACCCAAGGTTTTTGATCCCGGCTCGTAGAGCAGTAGGCCGTTCTGGCTAGCGGAAAAGGAGGTGTGCCAAGTTCCCGTGTCGTATTCGGCAAGATTGGCCACCATCATCGGCTCGCCGGAGACCGCGCCTCTCGCGGCGTCAAACTTCTGCGCCAACAATTGCGATTGCAGATGGTAGAGCAGATATCCTGACGCATACTGCGCCCCTGAATCCGAATCTACGACATGCCTGTAAGAGCCGTCCGCCAGCGTTCCGAGGTAAATGCCCTGCTCGGGATCGCCCGAATGATTCGTCGCAAAGAATAGAAAATGTTTCCCGTCAGGCAGGAATTGCGGCCAGCGATGGGTTGTGTGCTTACTCGTATCGAATTTGGTCAACCGCTCCGGCACGCCGCCCGCAGCACTCACGCGCCACAGGGTATCGCGATAATCTGGTTCGTAAATGATGACGTTGTCTTGATTCCACGCTCCGCCGCGGGGATTTGGCGTCTCAGCCAGGATCGTGACTGGCCCGCCCGACGAGGGGATTTTCTTTAAGTGTCCATCGGAAAAGAATCCGATGTATTTTCCGTCGCTCGACCAAAAAGGAAATGCCGCGCCCTCGGTGCCTTCGAGCTTTTTCGGCGCAAGCTCCGTGAGCGATTGCAGCCAAATCGAGTCGCGGTCTTTCATCGTCCGAGCGCAATAGGCGACCGCGGTGCCATCGTTGTTGAGCACAGGGGGACCCGAGAAGTCTCCCGTAAAATCGAAGCTCATCTCCGAGGGCGGAGGCAAAAAAGATCGCAACGCTCGCGCCGGCTCGCGCTCCCGCAGACCCAACCAAAGAACAGCCACCAACAGAGCTACAATCGCCGCCACCCACAACAAGCGTTCTTGCCACATACGGCGCGGCTTACCCACCACCGCAGCACTAACACCCGATCCTCCGCTTGCAATCCACCGCAACTGCCGCGCAACGTCCGCCGCACTCTGCCAACGTGCCTCCGGATCTTTCTCCAGACAATCCTGTACCACATGATCCAGCGCCGCCGGAGCCGTCGGTTGCAGCTGCGAGATCGGCTCTACATCTTTTTCCAGAATCGCCGACGCCACCGAAATCTGGCTCTTGCCCTCAAACGCGCGTCGACCCGTGATCATTTCGTGCAGCACGCAGCCGAAACTGAAGATGTCGCTGCGTGCGTCCGCTTCTTTCCCTTGCAACACCTCGGGCGCCATGAATTGAAACGTGCCCACAATCATGCCGCGCTGCGTGAGCGCCGTCGGAGGCGTAATTAGCGCTGAAACATTCATGGTCGCGGCTGAGGGCGTCGCCGGTCCCGAACTCGCCATGCCACTGCCGCCGAGCATCGACACCGGCTTCGCCAAGCCGAAATCCAGCAGCTTCGCGCCAGCCGCCGTCAGCATGATGTTGCCCGGCTTCAGATCCCGATGCACAATGCCCGCCCGATGCGCCTTCTCCAGCGCATCGCAAATCTGCTCGCCAACTTCCAGCGCCTGCTTCAGCGGCAGCGGACCCTTCTTGAGCCGCGCCTCCAGGCTCTCGCCCTGAACGTACTCCATGACGAGGTAGTCAGTGCCGTCCTGGCTGCCCACATCATGCAACACACAGATATGCGGATGATTCAGCGACGAAATCGCGCGCGCCTCACGATCGAAGCGCTGCCGAGCCTCAGGATTGTCAGAAAGATGATGCGGCAGGATCTTCACCGCCACCGTGCGGTCAAGCCGCGTATCGCGAGCGCGATACACCTCGCCCATACCGCCCGCCCCTAGCGCCGATTGGATTTCGTAAGGTCCGAGTTTCGTGCCAGAGGTCAGGGCCATGGAATAGGTCGAGAGCCATTATATTCCCTGGCGGACACATTGCAGTTGATCAGGCAATTGTCGATGGATGGGTGCTGATCTGGAAACAGAGTCCGATGGACGGACACACCCCCAACTTCCGGGTTGCCCGTCCCCAAGGCCGCAATCGCATATGCGGCGCCGAATAGTCCTATTCCCCTTCGAGCTGAGCTACTGCGGCAGAATGCTAAGCCACAGCTTCTTCGGGTTCGGGGAGCATACTCTCCGACTCCGCGTCCAACTTTGATGCTGACACGTGCGTCCGAGCCACGAGTACATAGATGGACGGCACGACAAACAGGGTGAAGATCGTTCCGATAATCATGCCGCTCACTAGCATGATTCCGATGCTATTACGCGCTCCGGCTCCCGGACCCCTGGCGAATACCAGAGGAAAGTGACCCATAACGGTGGCCGCGGTGGTCATCAGGATCGGTCGCAGCCGGGTTTCAGCAGCTCCGATAACCGCAGCCAGCTTGCTCTTTCCTGTTTCCTGGAGATGGTTAGCGAACTCCACGATAAGGATTCCATTTTTCGAAACCAAGCCGACCAGCGTAATCAGCCCGACCTGGCTGTATATATTGAGCGTTGTCAGTCCCAGGAAGGAAAACATCAACGCGCCTGAGATGGCCAACGGCACCGAGCCGACCAGAATAATGAACGGATCGCGGAAGCTCTCGAACTGCACGGCCAGGACGAGGTAGATCAGGATTGCCGACAACAAGAATGTGCCGAGGAACTTACTGCCCTCCACCCGAAGCTGGCGCGACTCGCCAGCGTAATCCACGGTGAAACCCTGCGGCAGGATTGTCTTGGCTTGGTCCTCCAGGAAGGCCAGCGCCTTATCGAGCGGAACGTTAGGCGGGATCACTCCCTGAATCGTTACCGCGTTAAGCTGCTGGAATTTTTTCAGCTCGCGCGGCTCGGTAGTGTTTTTCATCTTGGCAAA
>WNFI01679321.1_pt1 | contig 18913 bp, 14 predicted proteins | sample 5400471 | NCBI WGS metagenome assembly WNFI01 (sample SAMN13153348, study PRJNA577476) | soil metagenome | isolation source: 100 cm saprolite on Douglas fir-dominated hillslope | place: USA:California | collected 2013-09-17 | reverse complement strand
GAACAGATCTATGTTCTCAATCTCGCGCAGGGCGGCGAAGCGCGCCGCCTCACCACTATTTCCACGGGCGCCAAGAACCCGAAGTGGCGTCCGGACGGCAAGGGGATTCTGTTCGAGTCCCTTGCCTATCCCAATGCGCTGGACGACGAGGCCAACAAGAAAATCGCCGCGGAGCATAAGGACCGCAAATACAACGTCCGGGTGTATGAGCACTTCCCGGTGCGCTACTGGAATCAATGGTTGGACGAGCGCCAGCCAACCATCATGGTGCAGTCCATCGATCATGGCTCCACTCCCAAAGACATTCTCTCCGCCAGCGCCTTGGCGCGTACGGCCGGGTTTTCCGGCCCCGAAATCGACAACAGCATTTCACTGGCGCCGCTCTGGAGCCCGGACGGCCATGAGGTCGTGTTCATCGCCACGGCCGAACGCTGGAACGCGGCGTTCGCCCACGTGGGATATCACCTCTACCGCGTGGCCGCGGAAGGCGGCGCGGAGCCGAAGATCGTCAGCCCCGCCTCGGGCGAATATGCGGAGACGAAATTCAGTTCCGACGGCAAGGCGCTGTATTTCAAATACCAGCCGCAAGATGCCGAGGTCTATCACTTGGCGCGGCTCCAGAAAGTGGCATGGCCCGCGGGCGGCCAGCCCACGCCGGTCACCCGCGACTTCGACCGCGATATTGCGCGCTACGCGCTGACGCCGGACGGCAAGCTCGCCTACCTCCTCGTGCCTGACGCCGCCAAGGAGAACCTCTATCGGGTGTCGACGGAGGGCGGAAAGCCGGCCCTGGTGGTCGAGCAGTCCACCGGCGGCTACACCTCCCTCGAGATTCCGCAGAAGGCCGCAAGCACCACGCTGATCGCGAGCTACGGCAGCTCCGTGAGCCCGGCGGAAATCGTTCGCGTCGATCCTGCGCATCGGTCGCACGTCAACCTCACCCAGGTCGACACCGCCGCCGCCGCGGCCATCGATTGGCGGCCGCCCGAGCATTTCTATTTCACCAGCGCCAAGGGCCGAAACATCCACAGCATGATCGTGCTGCCGCCGGCGTTCGATCCTGCCAAAAAGTATCCCATGCTGGTCCTCATCCACGGCGGCCCGGCGAGCAACAACGCGGATCAGGTCGGCCTGCGCTGGAACTATCACCTGCTGGCCTCGCCCGGCTACGTGATTCTGATGACCGACTACACAGGGTCCACCAGCTTCGGCGAGAAATTCGCGCAGGCCATCAAGCTTGACCCCTTGAGGACGCCCGGCGATGAGATCAATCAAGCCGTGGACGAGGCGATCAAACGTTACTCCTTCATCGACGGATCGAAGTTATGCGCCGCGGGCGCCAGTTACGGAGGACACCTGGCCAACTGGATCGAGGCCACCACCACCCGCTACAAGTGCATCGTCAGCCACGCCGGCGAGGTCGATCTGGCCACCCAATGGGGCATCAGTGACGCCATCTACGGACGCGAGCTCACCAATGGCGGACCGCCCTGGGGAGGAAATCCCATTTGGCGCGACCAGAGCCCGATCACCTACGCGGCCAATTGGAAGACGCCGATGCTGCTCAGCATCGGAGAGCGCGATTTCCGCGTGCCCCTCGGCAATACTCTGGAGAACTGGAGTGCCTTGCAGCGGATGCATGTGCCCAGCCGTCTCTTGGTATGGCCTGACGCCTGGCATTGGATCACCAAGCCGGAAGACAGCCGTCACTTCTATCAAGAGGTGCACAAGTGGCTGGCCACGTATCTCAAGGATGGGGCACCCGCGGCGTGACCCCAAGGCGCACTCTTTGCATATTCGCAATCAACTCAGCACAAGAGTACTGCGGTGGTCATTCAATATAAGGAGCGGCGCTCCCTCCCCGGCCCAAAGGCCAGGGTGGCCGTGCCTAACATCTGATGAAGGAAACGCTCAAGCCTGGCATTAGATACGAGCACAAATTGATCCTGGCGGCGTCGAAGACCGTTCCCGCACTCTATCCGGAGGCAGAAGAGTTCCTGGTGATGCCGGAAGTCTTCGCTACCGGCTTCCTGGTCGGGTTCCTCGAATGGGCCTGCATCAAGGCGGTGAATCCCCATTTGGACTGGCCACAGGAACAAACCGTGGGAACGCACATCGATGTCAGCCACAAGGCCGCGACGCCACCGGGTCTCGAGGTCACGGCGTCCGTCGAATTGATCGGTGTGGAAGGCAGAAAGCTTACCTTTGCGGTCAGCGCCCACGATGGAGTGGATTTGATCTCCCGAGGGAAGCACGAACGATTTGTCATCGACAAGACGAAATTCGACGCCAAAGTCGGCGCGAAAGCCGCGCGTCGCCGTCTTTAGCGCGAGGTGTCGCCAAAACGCGCACCCGGCGGGAGGAATCACGCGTGCTCTTCTCGATCACGCGTCCCTGTTCTCGATCACGCGTCCCTGTTCTCGGTCATGCGTGCTCTCCTCGGTCACGCGTGCCTCTCCTCGCTGAGGTTGAGCTCCGCGCGCAGGTGCTCGCGGATCAGATATTTCTGGACCTTGCCGCTGATCGTGAGCGGGAAGCTATCCATGAAGCGCACGTAGCGAGGCACCTTGTAGTGCGCGATCTGCCCGCGGCAAAATTCCCGGATTTCCTCATCGGAGGCGGTCATACCGTCTCGCAGGCGGATGCACGCGCAGACAGCCTCACCGTACTTGGGATCCGGAACACCGACCACGGCGACGTCGAGCACGGCGGGATGCCGATAGAGAAAATCCTCGATTTCCCGCGGCGAGACGTTCTCGCCGCCGCGGATGATCATGTCCTTCACGCGGCCGACGATGTTGCAGTAGCCCTGCTCGTCGATAACCCCCAGATCGCCGGTGTGCATCCAGCCGCCTGCGTCGATCACATCGCGCGTGCGCTCGGCATCGCCCCAGTATCCGCGCATCACGCTGTAGCCTCGAGTCAGGAGTTCGCCGGCGGTGCCGCGCGGCGTGACGTGCCCGTTCGTATCGATGACTTTCACCTGCACGTGCGGATGCACACGGCCGACGGTGCCGACGCGCCGGTCGATGGGATCGTCCGGCTGGCTCTGGAAACTGACGGGGCTGGTTTCCGTCATGCCGTAGCAGATCGTCACCTCCGGCATGTGCATCTCGGCGACGACTCGGCGCATCACTGCAATAGGGCACGGCGATCCGGCCATGATGCCGGTGCGCAGCGACGACAGATCGAACTCGCGGAACCGGGGATGCTCCAATTCCGCGATGAACATGGTCGGCACACCGTACAGCGCCGTGCACCGCTCATTCGCCACGGTCTCGAGCACCGCCAGGGGCTCGAAGCCATCGCCGGAAAACATGCTCGCCGCGCCGTGCGTCATGGCCGCCAGCACGCCGAGCACCATGCCGAAGCAGTGATACAGCGGCACCGGGATGCAGACGCGGTCGTCTGCGGTGAGCCGCATGCCCTCTCCGACGAAGAACCCGTTGTTCACGATGTTGAAGTGCGTCAGCGTCGCGCCCTTCGGCGTACCCGTCGTGCCGCTCGTGAACTGGATGTTGAAAATCTGGTCCGCGTCCAGATCCTCTTCGATTGACGCCAGCACCGCCTCGTCGAGGTCATGTCCGGAGGCCAAAAGATCGTTGAACGAAAGCGTGCCGCCCACGGGTTCTGTGCCCAACTGAACCAGCAGGCGAAGTTCCGGGAAGGCCGCGCACACCAGCCGGCCGGGCGCGCCGCTGCGAAGCTCGGGAATCAGGGACTGAAGCATTGCTACGTAGTCGCTGGTCTTGAAGCGCGGCGCGAACACGAGGGCGCGGCAGCCGACGAGGCGCAACGCGAACTCGAGTTCCGAGCTGCGGTAGGCGGGATTGATGTTCACCAATATGAGCCCGGCGCGCGCCGCCCCGAACATCGTCAATACCCACTCGGCACAGTTCGGCGCCCAGATGCCGATGCGCTCGCCCGGCTTGAGTCCACAGGCGACCATTCCGCGCGCCACCCGCTCAACCTCGCGATCCAATTCGGCGTACGTGAAGTGTATCGACTGGCTCGGCACCACGAGCGCAGAACGGTCCGGTACCTGGTCGACGGCGGCCTTCAGAACTCCGTCGACCGTGCGGTAGAGCAGCGGCTGATCGCTGGTGCCCGACACGTAACTCAAGCTGGGTTGCCGACGCGTGCGACTCATACCGAGCAAAGCGTAGGCGCGCGCTGCCGACATGGCAAATGACCGCTGAGCGTTTTCACCCGACCCGACGCAGAAACGGGCGCGGCGTAAGCTAGTATTAAGGCCGTGATCGATGGGCACACCATTCAACGCCTGGATAGCGTCACCGAGACGCAAGTTCGAGGACTTGCCGAGCTTCTGATCGACTGCGTCGACGGCGGCGCGTCGGTGAGCTTCATGCATCCCCTGACGATGGCGAAGGCGCTGGACTTCTGGCGTCGCGTCGCCGTGGGAGTGGCTCAGGGCGAGCGTGCGCTGCTCGTGGCCGAGGACGCCGGCGGCCTCGTCGGCACCGTACAGCTCATCCTCGACCAACCAGAGAATCAGCCGCACCGCGCCGATCTGTCGAAGATGCTCGTGCACCGCCGGGCACGGCGTCAGGGATTGGGGGAGGGACTGCTGCGTGCCGCGGAGGATGTCGCACGCGATTGCGGGAAATCACTGCTGGTGCTCGACACGGCGAGCGCCGATGCGGAGCGACTTTATGTCAAGCTTGGATGGCAGCGCTGCGGCGTGATCCCGGGGTATGCCCTGCTGCCGCGCGGTGGACTGTGCGACACCACCTACTTCTACCGAATACTCGATACCTAGTTACTCGCCAGTGAAGCATTGTTCGAAATCCCGTACAACCTGTCCGGACAACGCCGTATTCTCGAACGGAACAGCACAGGTCGCGATCGCGTGGGTCGCGCGACAGGGCGACGACATCATCCCGTTCATCGGCGCGCGGCGCCGCGATCGCCTGGCCGAAGCGCTCGGATCGCTCGACGTGACGCTCACGGCAAAGGACATCGCGGCCATCGAACTCGCCGTGCCGAAAGACGCGGCCGCTGGTGCGCGTTACCCGGACGCCGCGATGGCCGGTCTGGACAGCGAGCGATGGTTCAAATGAGCTTCAACGAGCTCAACTGAACACCGGCTCCTCGATTCGCTCAGTCAGGTAGCAGGACATTCGTCGCCGAACGTGACGGACGCGCGCGATCGAACTGCATCAGGAGGCGGAAACGCCTGGCGGAACGTGAATGCTTCCGGCGTCGGGCCCTTGGCGCGCAGGACTTCGAGCTTCGCGATCGCTTCGGCGATGCTCGGCCGATGGCCGGCGGGTACCCACCACAGCACGAGAAAAGCCTCGCGCATGCGCTCGAACCATTCTCTACGGCGGCGCATGATCTCCACATGAGCGGAGCCGTACACGTATTTGTTCAGTGATTCGACATCGCGCCACACCGACATGTTGGCCAGCAAGTTCTCGTCCTCGAATGGACGAATGGACGTGGCATCGCCCTCCTCGGTCTGCAGGCGCCACACGAAGCCGGGCGAATGGTCGGCCACTGCGTTGATTCGCTCCAGGTTCGCGGCGAATTCGGCCATGATGGGCGAGTCCATCGGCCCCTTGATGATGCCGATGTTCAGCTGGGCAAGCTCGTAGGCGGACCTAGGCGGCCCTCGGAAATGAGGGCAAAGGATAGCGCACCAAAGGTCGCTTGCAACAGCCGGAAAGGCGCCCTGCCCGCATAAAAGCCGCCGGTGGGGTCTGGGCTGCCCCTTAAGTCAGATTGTGATCCATACTTCGTGCAGCACCGACGCAATTGGGGGCCTTGGGACGCAGGCGAGCTGAGCTGGCGCGAGAGGCGCGTACAATGACTCGCACATGCCCGGCGCTCATTCATCACTCGTATAACACGGTACCGTGGCCTTCTCGCATCAACCAGGGATATCCGCATGACTTCAAGTGAAAGTGGCCTTCTCGCATCAACCGGGGATATCCGCGTGAGTTCAAGTGAAACGCGCGAACTACATCGCGGCATCGGCACTCGGCAACTGAGCATGATCGCGATCGGCGGCGCGATCGGCACCGGCTTGTTCTTCGCGAGCGGCGGAGCCATAACGCAGGCCGGCCCGGGCGGCGCGCTGCTGGCGTACGCGACCATGGGTCTCGCGGTTTACTGCATGATGCAGTCGCTGGGCGAGATGGCGACGCAATTGCCCATTCCGGGCTCGTTCGAAGCGTACGCGGAGCGCTTTATCGATCCGTCACTGGGTTTTGCGGTGGGCTGGAACTACTGGTTCAGCTGGTCGATCACCCTGGCGGCCGAGCTGGTCGCGGGAGCCCTCATCGTACAATTCTGGTTCCCGCATTCGAACTCCACGCTGTGGGCCATGGGCTTCTTTGCGGTGCTGTTGGCACTGAACCTCCTATCGGTCAAGGCTTATGCCGAAGCGGAATATTGGTTCGCCGGAATCAAAGTCGTGACCGTGGTCATTTTCTTGGCGGTGGGCGCCTTGATGATCACCGGCATGGTCGGCGATCACGATATCGGCTTCCGGAACTGGACGCTGGGCGACGCCAAGTCCGGCACGCGGGCTCCCTTCGTGGGCGGTTGGACGTCGGTGTTGGCGGTGTTCTTGGTAGCCGGCTTTTCCTTCCAAGGGACGGAAGGAGTGGGTCTGGCAGCTGCGGAAACCACCAACCCGAGCAAGAACGTCCCCAAGGCGATCAGAACCGTTTTCTGGCGCATCTTGCTGTTCTACATAGGGTCCATCTTCGTCGTGGGCACTTTGATCAGTTACAACGACCCCAACCTGCTGCACGGCGACGAGAGCCACATCGCCTTCTCGCCCTTCACCATGGTGTTCCAGATGCTGCCGAGGTTCGGGTATTACGCCGCCAACCTCATGAACGCGGTGATCCTGTCCTCCGTCCTGTCTTGCGGGAATTCGTCGATGTATGTGGCCTCACGAATGCTGTACGCGATGTCCCACAGCCGCAAGGCACCGAAACTGTTCGGCACACTCAACCGGCGCGGTGTGCCCGTGGCGGCACTCCTGGCCACGGGCTTGGTCAGCGCGCTGGCCTTCTTCTCCACCCTGGTGGGTGACCAGAAGATCTACCAGATCTTCTACAATGCCTCGAGTCTCAGCGGGTTCCTGATCTGGCTGGGCATCGCGGTCTGCCACCTGCGCTTTCGCAAGGCTTGGGTCGCGCAGGGCCGGAGCCTCGACGATCTGAAATTCAAGTCCAAGTTCTACCCCTACGGCCCGTGGCTCGCCGTGGTCCTGTTCTTGGTGGTGTTGTTCGGCGCCAACATCGGTGTATTCCAGGCGCCGGTGTTCTCCTGGTTCGACTTCATCACCGGCTACCTGATGATTCCGGGTTTCATCCTCTTTTACCTGGGCCACAAATACTGGAACAAGACACGGGTAATACCCCTGAAGGACTGTAATTTCGAGATGGACTAAGGCCTGATTACACCTGAAATCGTTCCCATCGATCGCGCAATAGCGGCGCAATCGACGGCGCACACCCTCCTGTCATACGCCCAACAGGAGGGCAGTTGTCATGAATCAGGCCTACGACCCGAATCGGGAGTCCGTGGGAATTTCGGGAACGCCGATCCGCGCGTCGCGCATAGGGCTCGGGACTTGGGCGATGGGCGGCTGGATGTGGGGAGGAACCGACTCACTCGAATCCATAGCCACGATCCGCGCAGCGCTGGACATGGGGATCAACCTCATCGATACGGCGCCGGTGTACGGCTTTGGCGCGTCGGAGGAGATCGTCGGCCAGGCGCTCGCTGATGCGGGCCTGCGCTCACAGGCAATCATTGCGACCAAGGCGGGCCTGGAATGGCACGACGGAAAGATTTATCGCAACGCGAGCCGGGCTCGGATAATGCAGGAGATCGACGCATCACTGCGCCGCCTGCGTACCGACTACATCGACATCTACCAGGTCCACTGGCCCGATCCGCTCGTGCCCGTCGAGGAAACCGCCGACGCGATGCTCAAGCTGTACGAGCAGGGAAAGATCCGCGCCATCGGCGTCAGCAATTTCTCCGTCGAACAAATGCAGCGCTTCCGCGAAGTGGCACCCTTGCACGTATTGCAGGCGCCCTACAACCTCTTCGAGAGGGATATTGAATCCGAGATTCTGCCCTACTGCCGGGCAAATCAAATCGTGACCTTGGGCTACGGAGCGCTGTGCCGAGGGCTTCTGAGTGGTCGGATGGGGGCGGACACGACGTTCGATGGCGATGATCTACGGCGCCTCGACCCGAAGTTTCAGCCGCCTCGATTCGCGCAGTATCTCGCTGCGGTCGAGCGACTCGCTCAGCTTGCGCGTGATCGCCATGGTGTCCGGGCGATTCATCTCGCCGTGCGCTGGATGCTCGACCAGGGCGTGAGCGTGGCGCTGTGGGGCGCCCGTCGCCCCGAGCAGCTCCGGGCCATGGCCGGCGTGGCAGGCTGGTCGCTCGACCGGGTGACCCGCGCGGCTATTGATCGAATCTTAAGCGAGACGATCACCGCTCCCGTCGGGCCCGAGTTCATGGCACCCCCGCAGCGAATCCACCCCTAGGCTGGGCTGCTCGTTCCAATGTCAAGTATCGTCATATACGAAGAAGATCACCTGATGCGCACTCTGCTCGAGGAGTGGCTGAGGAACGCCGGCTATCGAGTTCACAGTGTGGCGTCGCACAGCACACCGGTGGATAACGCGGATCTTGTGATCGTCAGCATTTACATGCCCAAACACGCAGGTGCACGGCTGGTGGATGGAATTCGCGCGGCATATCCGGGAACGCCGGTGGTGGCGATCTCCGGACAATTCCGCTCCGGCCTCTCGACCGCCGGTGCGACGGCGCAAACGCTCGGCGTCGCGCAGGTGATCGCAAAGCCGCTGACCCGCGACGCTCTGCTCGCGACCGTTCGCGCTATGATCGGCCCACCGAACTGAAACGGTGCGAAGCGAATGCCCACGTCCGACGATCTCATTGCGCACCCCGCCGCCCCCATCCGGTTCAAGCGGCTGCGGCTCGGGATCGCGGTACTTGGGTTGTTCGTCATATTTGCGTTTGCCGCCTCATCTGCTTACGACGCCTGGCGTGCCTATGGCAATGCGCTCGCTGCGACCGATCGCGAAATCGGCAATGTCGCGACGGCGCTCGCCGAGCAAACCGCGTGGACTTGGGAGGGCATCGATTTATTGCTGCGGGATACGGCGCGTTGGTACCAGCACGACAGCGGCAAGGTCGCGCCCGAGCGTCTCGACGAACTCCTCGCGAATCGTACGGCCGGAGTGCCGCAGCTACGGATGATCACCATCGTCGATGCCCAGGGCATCCAGCGCCACCGTTCGCGCGGCTCCTCGCCGCCGAATTTCGACGTGTCGGACCGCACATACTTCATCGCTCAGCGGGACGGCACTGCGACGGGGCTCTTCATCAGCGAACCGCTGATCACCCGGACCGAGAACCGCGTGGGAATAGTCCTTTCGCGCCGGCTCGAGGGCGACAACGGAGAGTTCGCGGGAGTCGTCACCGCCATCCTCGACCTCGCCGATCTCGGGCGGTTCTATGGCTCGGTCAACCTCGGCAATGGGAGCGCGGTCCAGCTTCTGCGCGACAACGGCACGCTGCTCGTGCGCAACCCGCCGGCGCCGGAGGCGATCGACAGAAAGTTCCCGGAGCTCGCCGCCATACCGGCTGCGCCGGCGAGCCGCCTGGTGAGCCCGATCGATGGCCGGCGAGACTTCATTGCGGCGGCACGCGTACGGGACACTCCGCTGGTGCTGACGGTCACTCGCGATGAGACCGTTGCCATGCACTCGTGGCGCGATGAAGCGACTCGACTGGCCGTCCGCACCATCGTGGTGACCCTTCTGGGTTTGGCCACCATCGCCGCACTGTGGCGCCAACTACGGCGGATTGAGACGGGTGAGCGCGCACTACGGGACAGCGAAGAACGCTACGCACTGGCGATGGAGGGAGCGAACGAAGGGCACTGGGACTGGAACCTCGAGACCGATCAGCTATTCCTGTCGTCGAAGATGAAAATGCTCGAGGGTAAAGACGAAGACCATGCGACCACTACGCGCGCCGCCTGGAATGCAACAACTCTCGTTCACGTCGATGACCGGGCGCGGCTCGACGCCGCAATCAAGGATCACCTCGAGGGTCGCACGCCGAGCTTTGAATGCGAATACCGCGTCGAGCAACGCAACGGCGACTGGCACTGGCTGCTCGCGCGCGGCCGCTGTCTGCGGGACGCGGCGGGCAAACCGTATCGGTTCGTGGGTTCAGCCATCGACGTGACGGATCAAAAACAAGCGCAGGCCGACAAAGAGCATCTGGAGGCGCAACTGCGACAATCGCAGAAAATGGAGGCGATCGGCACGCTGGCAGGCGGCATCGCCCACGACTTCAACAATATCCTCGGGGCGATCTTAGGATATGGCGAGCTTGCGCAAGAACGCTCCGTTCACGACAGCGCCTTGCGGCGCTACCTTGACAACGTGATGCACGCGGCCGGGCGTGCAAAGATGCTCGTCGACCGCATCCTCGGATTCAGCCGCAGCGGGTTGGGTGAACGCGCACATGTGCACGTCCAGTCAGTCATCGAAGAATCCCTGGAACTCATCGCGGCATCCCTTCCCGCCAACATACGCCTGGAAAAAAAGCTCGACGCCGGTGATGCCGCATTGATCGGTGATTCGACGCAATTGCATCAAGTTGCCATGAATCTCTGTACCAACGCGCTACATGCCATGGAGGCCGGGGGCACACTCACCGTGCTTCTCGAACGCATTCAATTGACGGAGGGCCGTTCGCTTTCGCGCGGCACCCTCTCCCCTGGGAGCTACGCGCGGCTCGTCATCCGGGACACGGGCACCGGCATTCCGCCCGCCGTGCTCGAGCGAATATTCGATCCATTCTTCACCACCAAAGGTATCGGCGAAGGAACCGGCTTAGGGTTATCGCTGGTGCATGGGATCGTTACCGATCTCGGGGGCGGGATCGACGTCAAAACGGCCGCCGGAAAGGGAACGAGCTTTGAGATCTGGCTGTCGATCGCAGCCGAAGCCGGAAAACCAGCCGCTGAAACGGTGCGCGAGCTGCCGCTCGGGCACGGTGAGACGGTGATGATCGTCGATGACGAACCGATGCTGGTGTCGCTCGCCGAAGAGATGCTTGCGGAACTCGGCTATGAGCCGGTGGGTTTCCATTCGAGCAATGCGGCGCTGGAGGCGTTCCGGGCCGACCCGCCGCGCTTCAATCTGGTGCTCACCGACGAAGCGATGCCGGACCTCGCGGGTACGGAGTTGGCGCGCGAAATCCGGCGCGTTCGGCCCGATGTACCCATCATTCTCATGAGCGGCCACGGAGGCGCACGGCTCGCGGACCTTGCGGCCGGAATTGGCGTGAACGAGGTATTGCACAAGCCGCTGCAGCGCAGTGACCTCGCCGAGTCGTTCGCGCGCCACTTGAGATCCACTCCTTGAACGTCGGCGAAGAATCCCCAAACTGTTCCGGTGCTACATTAGGAAGGCTTAGGTCAGGAGACTATCGGCATGCCTGAAACTATTCAGCCACACATCTTGGTCGTCGACGACGATCCGCAGATCCGCGACTTGCTGCGGGACTACCTCACCCAGAACGAGTTGCGGGTCAGCGTAACGTCGACCGGCAGGGAAATGCTGGAGATCCTCGCCGACCACGCCATCGATCTCGTGGTCCTCGACCTGCGCCTGGCAGGCGAGGATGGCATGGCGCTTGCCCGCAAGCTGCGCGAAGAGTCGGCGATACCCGTCATCATCCTCACCGGCGTCCGCGACGAAGCCGATCGCATCATGGGTCTCGAACTCGGCGCCGACGATTACCTGACCAAGCCGTTCAGCCCCCGCGAGCTGCTGGCACGCATCCGCAGCGTGCTGCGGCGAACCAAGGGAGCCGCGTTGACCGAGGCGAGGCAGAGAGATGTCCGTGCCTACCGCTTTGCCGAGTTCGAACTGAACCTGCGCACGCGGCGCCTGGCAAAGCTCTCCGGACAGCGGTTCGAACTGACCAACGGGGAATTCAATCTGCTCGCCGCGTTACTGGCGGCGCCGCAACGGGTCCTCACTCGTGATCAGCTGCTCGAAGCCAGCCGAGTGTATGACAACGAGGTCTACGACCGCTCCATTGACGTTCAGGTGCTGCGATTGCGTCGCAAGATCGAGGCTGATCCGTCCCAGCCGCAGTTCATCGTCACCGAACGGGGTGTGGGATATTCATTCAGCGCACCGGTCGAGGTTCTCTATTGACCATGCCCGAAAGCCGCGCTCTGCGCAGTCACCGTTGCCGCCCTAGCACATGCGCGAATTCCACGCCGGCGTGCGGCGCAGCTCCGATTAGGGGCTTCTCTTAGTTTTACTGGTCATCCGGACGCACTAATGGAGCGACAGCGTATTCCGGTTGACTTCCGGCCGCTGCACTAGCCGCCGACGGGAATTGGGCAGCGCCATCTCCAGCGCCGAAGAGCACAGGAGATGGCGCAAACCTTCTTCATTCAAGGCAGGGCGTTCGCAAGATCATGAACAAACGAATACGCCTTTGGAGTGCCCCGGCCTGTGGCCAGGTCGTATCCGGCAGTGACCGCCATGCCCGCAATTCCAGAGCCGAATTGACTGTTATCGCCGAGCGTGACGGCACCCGGCCCAAAAGTCTGCGGCACGATGTCAACGAAATCGGACGACGGCAGCAGGTACAAATGCGGATTCAGATAACCGACGTGCGCTTTGTGACTCGCATCCGCCAATTGGTTCGTGAGCGCGATCAGTGCAGCCAGCTGCGGCGAAGAGGCACTCGTTCCGCCGATGATGTGCCAACCGACGCGCACGCCTGGAAAGCTCGTGAAAACCAGCACGCCGCCGTCGACCGCCGCATTCCAGGAGAGATCCGGTAACCCGCGTGCGCCGTTCAACAGCGATTGAGGAATACCGGCCTGGAAGCCAGGTGTCGCAAACAGCACGCTGCGACCGCCGCCGGTTGCCGCGCCGATGAATGGCTCATTCCAAACCGCCTCGGTACGCGACCCGGGGGTGGTTATAAAGCTCGTATCCGCCGGCGACGCGGGATTCCAGGTCCAGCCGAACTGCAGCCACGTTCCGCCCGCAGAGGTGACCAACGGATCGGACGACGGCCAATTGACGGTCGCAAATGGAAAGACTCTGCCCTGCTTGTCCACGTTCGCCGTTCCCGTGTCGCCGCTCGACCCCAACACGGTCACATGATTGCTGACCGCCTGCTGATAGATGGAATCGAAGCGTACGACCTGTGGATCTGCCGCAGAATGGAACGATTGTTCGGTGGCGGCAAAGCTTTGACTGATCACGGCGCCGGGAAAACGATCAATCGCCATCTGCTCGCCGATGAAAATACCGGGAAAGCCTTGCACGCCTTCTGTCTCCGCGGGGTTGCTCGCGACGAGAACGATGTGAGCATTCGGTGCAATGGCATGCGCCCACTGCACGTCCAGACTGGTCTCGACGGCCCAGCCTGCTTGCGCGCCTCTCACGCTGTTGTTGAACGTGGGTGTTCCGTCTGGATGGATGACCTCAACGGTCGTGCGGGGCAGACCGAAGGTATCGCTGAATCGGTCCAGATCTCCCTGTACCGTGGGACTGCCATACGCATCCACGATCACGATGGTCTGGCCGTTGCCGGTCGTGCCCTCGGCGTGTAGCGCACCCACCCCGTACGCCGCGTAAATGTCAGCTGGTGTATAGCAGTGAAAAACGGTGGAACGGGGATGTCCATCCGGGTCGACGCACGCGTAAACAATGGGCGCGCTGGGTGTTTGGTTGTCATCGGGCGCCAACACTATCAGTGGGATGAATTGGACATTTGCGGCAGCCGTGTGCTGCGCGGTGCGCACCGCACCGAAACCGCCGAACAGCAGGCCAAATCCAGCCGCGACGATCAATGCGCGAAATACGATTCGAGTGTTCATTGTGGACCCCCCGGTGTGGTTTGAGCACGCTCATTTGTTAGTCGATCCGACGCCGATTGACGCAGGATAGTTAGTGAGGCAAACGCTCGGCGCTTTGGACACAAAAGTCAACGATTAAAAGAGCCGTCGGTGGCGCAGCTGCTCACGCTTGACATAACGCGTCGCCCGTCAGTTAGGGCTATCCCCAGCGCCCGCCCAGCGCTTTGACCAGCAGCACGCTCGCGTCGAGCCGGCGCCGGGCGATGTCAATGGCGGTACGCTCATTGGTCAAGGCGGCGCTCTGGGCGGTCACCACCTCCAAGTACCCGACTGCACCGCCCTGATAGCGCTGCATCGCCAGATCGAGCTCATGCTGCGCGGCGTTGACCGCCAGCTGCTGTGCCACCGATTCGTCGGCCTTGGCGCCGTTCAATTTCTGCTTGCGCAGACCGCCGTCGAACAGCGTGCCCACCAAGGGCAGGCCGACGGCCCAGAAGCGGCTGGGCGCGCTCGCCCATCCTGAAAAGCCCCCCGACTCGAGGCCGCCGGTGAGGGACAGCATCAGATCGGGAAAGAACGCGGCGGTGGCCAAGCCCACGTCCGCGTTGGAGGCCGCCACGAGGCGCTCCGCCGCCGCCACGTCGGGTCGCCGTTCCAGCAGTTGCGAGGGCAGGCCGGCGGGAATATCCGGCGGCGCGAACTGCGCGGCATTCGGCGGCAACGAAAATGTCGAGGCGGCTTCGCCGACCAGCGTGGCGATGGCATGCTCGAGCTGGGCGCGCATGACGCCGAGATCGATGAGTTGCGAGCGCGCCGTCTCCACTTGGGTCTGCGCCAGGGCGACGTCCGAATCCGATGCGACGCCCGCGGTGAATCGCTGGGTCGCGATGTCGAGTGCCGCCTGAAAGGCGACGACGGTTTGCCGCAGCAGTTCGGTCTGCGTGTCGACCCCGCGAAGGTCGAAATAGTCCACCGCGAGCTCGGCGTGCATGCTGAGTTCGACCGAGGCCAGGTCGGCGGCGCTCGCTTGCTCCCGGGCCTTGGCGCCCTCGACGGCATGTCCCACCTTGCCGAATAGATCCGGCTCCCAGGAGGCGTTCAGGGCCGCAGTGTTGTCCCACACCGTCTTGCCGGCCAGACCCACGCGCCCGACCACAGTCTGCGAGGTACGGGTTCGATCGGGCTGGATCCCCGCCTGAATCGTCGGGTAATAGGCCGAGCGCGCTTCGCCCACCACCGCGCGCGCCTGCTGGAGCGACGCCACCGCCTTGACGATGGTTTGATTGGACACGGTGACGCGCGCCTCGAGCTGATTCAACGATTCATCATGGAAGATTTCCCACCAGGAGCCGCGGTCCTGAGCATCCTGTGGGGAAGCGGACGTCCAGCCTGGCGCCGGCACGGCTGCCGCGGCGCCGGCAGGCCGCTCCTTGAACCCTCCGGGCACATCGACGCCAGGCCGCACATAGGCGGGCCCGGTCGCGCAGCCGGCGAGCGCCAGCGTCAGGGCCAACGCCCCGGCGCCCGCGCGAATCTTGGTATCAAGTCCGACACTCATGATCTTTCTCCGACGACTTGGGGACCCAACATTGCTCATGGCGTTAGGCCGACGGCGATTTCGACGGCTTCTGCGCGCCCGACGGCTTCCCGGCACCCGGGGGACTCTCGACGACGCGCACTGCGTCGCCGGGTGCGATGGCATCTCCCGGATTGGCGATGACGCGCTCGCTCACGTCGAGTCCGGAGGTCACTTCCACGGTCGTGCCGAAATCCCGTCCCAAGGTAACCGTTCGCAGCGACGCCTTGCCTGTCCCATCGACGACCGCCACCTGCACCCCGTTCGGGCGGTACAGCAGCGTATTCACGGGTACGGACAGGAGCGGGTGGGACGCGGTTACATCCAGATCCACCAGCGCGTAGGCACCCGGCAGAACGGCGCCGTCCTGGTTGTCGGCGTCGACCTCGACGCGCAAGGTACGGCTGGCGGAATTGATCGCTCCCGAGGTGCGCGCGACCGCACCGTGCAAGGGGTGGTCCGGCCGCTGTGGAAGAGTCAGCGTTGCCGGCACACCGGGCTGCATGTCTTGTGCGTAGACCTGCGGGACGTCGACGAAGACCCGCAGCTTGTCCGTTTCCGCCAAGTGAAAGAGTTCCATCTTCGAGCCGCCGGCACTGCCCGAATCGATCAACGCGCCGACGTCCACGTTGCGCGCGGTGACCACGCCCGCGAAGGGCGCGACCACTCGTTCGTAGGACTGCAATTTACTCAGCCGATTCACGTTCGCCTGCATCGAGGCGAGAGTGGCCGCCCGCGCCTTCATCGTGGCGACGTCCTGTTCGGCCACTTCGCGCGAAACCGCATTGGTCTTGAGCAGACCGACCCAGCGGTCGGCGGTCACCTTGGCGATGTCGTACTGGACTTTTGCCGTATTCTCATCGGCGCGCGCCTGCTCGAGCTGCGCGTCGACTTCAGGCGTCTCGATGTAGGCCAAAAGCTCGCCCGCCGGCACCTGGGTCCCGATGTCCTTGTACCAATGGGCGAGATAGCCGTTGGTGCGCGCGAAGATCGAGGCTTCCTGATATGCCTGCACATCGGCCGGCAACTCGATGCGTTGCACGGCCGGCGCCGCCTTCGGGTGCACCACGGAGACCACGGGAGTGCTGAACGACTCGGTCTGCGTGCGCAGGGCGGCGTGCGCCTTCAGTCGCGGCAGGATCCCGACGCCGAGGGCGAGCAGCACGAGCACGAGCGGCGTGAACCGCATCAGCCGTGCTTTGAGGGGTGGGGGCACCTTCGGAACATCGGCGCTCACCTTCGGATCATGGGCGCTCACCTTCGGATCATGGGCGTTCATCTTCGGACCTTCGGCGTTCATCTTCGGATCATCGGCATTCATGTTGCTTCTCCCATTAATTCGCGGGCAGAGGGGCCATCGAGGCCGTATGCGACTCGCGGCGCTTGAGCCATCCGTGTACCGCCGCAAAGACGACGGGCACGAACAGCAAGGTAGACATGGTTCCGAACAAGAGCCCGCCGATCACGGCGCGCCCCAGGGGAGCGTTCTGCTCGCCCCCGTCGCCGAGGCCGAGGGCCATCGGCAACATGCCGATCACCATGGCGAGCGCGGTCATCAGCACCGGGCGAAACCGCCCGAGGCCGGCGTCGAGCGCGGCTTGCGGGGGTTCGGTGCCTTGCGCCAGCGTTTCGCGCGCAAAACTCACCACGAGAATGCTGTTGGCGGTCGCGATCCCGATGCACATGATGGTCCCGGTCAACGCCGGCACGCTGACCGTCGTGCCGGTGACGAACAGCATCCACACGATGCCGACCAAGGCAGCCGGAAGCCCGCTGATGATGATCAGCGGGTCGAGCCACGATTGGAAATTGATCACCATGAGCAGGTACACGAGCAGCACGGCGAAGGCGAGCCCGGTCAGAAGGCCGGTGAACGAGGACTGCATGGTCTGCACCTGTCCACGCACCACGATGCTGGAGCCCGCCGGTAAACTGCCTCGCGCCTGATCGACCAAGCCGGTGATCTCACGCGCCACCCCGCCGAGATCTCGCCCCTGGACCGAACCGAAGATATCGATCACCGGCTGGACGTTGTAGTGGGAGATCACGGCCTCCTGCGAGCCGCGATCGAGATCCACCGTGTACTGCGGCGTCATGGTCATCAAGGGATAGCTCACCCCGTTCTTCGGATTGAGCCAGAAATTGGGCGAGGTCTGCGAACTTCCCGAGAGTGCAATCAGCAGGTTCTGCCCGATCTGGCGCTGCTGGAAGCCGGCCTTGATCGCCTTGGAGCGGTCGACATCGATATTGATCGCCGGCGCATCATCGGGCTGCTGGATGCGCAAGTCGACCAGGCCTTGCACCTGGCGCAGCCGCGCCACCAACTTCATCGCCGCCGCCCGGTTGCCGTTCACGTCGCCGCCGACGATCTGAATGTCGATGGGTGACGGCAGACCGAAATTGAGAATCTGGCTGATGATGTCCGCCGGCAAGAAACCGAAGGTCACACCGGGGAAATCAGTGTTCAGCGCGGTCCGCAGCGTCTGCACGTACTGCGCCGTCGGCCTGTGTTTGGCGTTGAGCGTGACCAGGACGTCGGCGTCCGCATTGCCGATCGGCGACGCGGAATCGTAGGTCAGGTTGATGCCGCTGACCGGCAGGCCGATGTTGTCCAGGATGCTGCCGAGTTCGGTCTTCGGAATCAACGAACGAATGCGCGTCTCCACGTTGTCCGTGATCCGCGCGGCCTCCTCGATGCGCGTTCCGGTCTTGGCGCGCAGATGCAGCCGGATCTCTCCCGTGTCTGAGGTCGGAAAGAAGTCCTGGCCCAGAAACGGCACCAGCATCGCGGTACCCAGGCACACGCCCAAGAACCCGAACGCCAAAGCGCGGGGCCGTGCCAAACCCCACTCTAGACGTCCGCGGTAGAAGTCGCGAAACTTCTCGAAACCACGCTCAAAGCGTTGCTGAAAGCGCATGAAGGGGCCAGGCGGTTTACCAGCGTCGGCAGTGTGCTGCGCGGCGCTGCGCAGCAAATACATCGCCAGCGTCGGAATCAAGGTCCGTGAGAAGAAGTACGAGGCCAGCATGGCGAAGACCACGGCCTCTCCCAGGGGCACGAACAGATAACGAGCCACCCCGGACAACAGAAACATCGGAATGAACACGATGCAGATGGACAATGTCGAGACCAGGGTCGGCACGGCGATCTGCGCGGAAGCTAAGAGAATCGCCTCGCGCTTTTCGGTGCCGGCCTCGAGGTGATGGCTGATGTTTTCGATGGCCACCGTGGCGTCGTCCACCAGAATACCCACCGCCAGTGCGAGTCCGCCCAAGGTCATGATGTTGATGGTCTGTCCCAGTGCCGACAGCGCGATCAACGAGGTCAAGATCGAGAGCGGGATGGTGACGGCAATGATCAAGGTGGCGCGCCAGTTCGCCAGAAACAGCAGAATCATCAG